>Ga0265798_10000209_pt1 | contig 107599 bp, 106 predicted proteins | sample P3T30metagenome_FD_192430 | JGI IMG/M metagenome (GOLD analysis project Ga0265798, IMG submission 192430) | Plant litter microbial communities from East Loma Ridge, Irvine, California - P3 T30 | ecosystem: Environmental > Terrestrial > Plant litter > Unclassified | place: USA: California... | reverse complement strand
CGGTGGTCGAGGAGATCCTGTATCCGGCGCTGGAAGACTACCAGATCGACATCATGATCGGCGAAGGCCCGGCCGCGCGTTCCGTGAAGCTCGATTTGCAGCCGTTCACGCTGGTCGGCGCCACCACCCGCGCCGGCATGCTGACCAACCCGCTGCGCGACCGCTTCGGCATCGTCGCGCGCCTCGAGTTCTACAACGTCGACGAATTGACCAAGATCGTCGCGCGCAGCGCCGCGCTGCTGGCGGCGCCGATCAACGAGGAGGGCGCGCGCGAAGTCGCCAAGCGCGCGCGCGGCACCCCGCGTATCGCCAACCGCCTGCTGCGCCGCGTGCGCGACTATGCGGAAGTGAAGGGCAACGGCGACATCACCAAGGACATGGCCGACCGCGCGCTGCGCATGCTCGACGTCGACACGGTCGGCTTCGACGTCATGGACAGGAAGCTGCTGGAAGCGGTGCTGTTCAAGTTCGCCGGCGGCCCGGTCGGCATCGGCAACCTGGCGGCGGCCATCGGCGAAGCCGCCGACACCATCGAGGACGTGCTGGAACCCTACCTGATCCAGCAGGGCTACCTGCAGCGCACCCCGCGCGGGCGCATCGCCACGCCGCTGGCGTATAAACACTTCGGGGTGGCCGCGCCGCGCATCAGCCCGACCGGAGACCTGTGGGACAGCCTGCCGCCGGCATGAGCGACGTCCAGCGCATGCAGATCTGGGTCGACGCCGACGCCTGCCCGGCCGTCATCAAGGACATCCTGTACCGCGTGGCCGAGCGGCGCGAGATGCAGGTGACGCTGGTCGCCAACCAGCTGATGCGGGTGCCGGGCTCGCGCTTCATCCGCGCGATCCAGGTGCCGAGCGGCGCCGACGTGGCCGACGCCGAGATCGTCGCGCGTTTGTCTCCGGGCGACCTGGTCGTCACCGGCGACATCCCGCTGGCGGCCCAGGTGCTGGAGAAGGGCGGGTACGCCTTGAATCCGCGCGGCGAGTTTTATACCAGGGACAATATCGCCCAGCAGCTCACCATGCGCGCCTTCATGGAAGAACTGCGCAGCGGCGGCGTCGATACCGGCGGCCCGGCGGCCTTCAGCCAGGCCGACCGCCAGCGCTTCGCCAACGCGCTCGACCGTCACCTGGCGCGCCAGCGCTAGGGCGCGCCCCGCTCAGCCGCGCCGGCGCAGCTGCAGCACCACCGCTTCATGCTGGCCGCGCCGATGGTGCGTGTGCGCATGCACGTGTCCATGCTCGGGCACCGGTTCCGGCATCTCTTCGCGTTCGCGCATCGGGCGCTGGCGCCGGTCCAGCGTTGCCGGGAACACGAAGCTGAAGAACAAGAGCACGCTGACGATCAAAAGCGCGGCGCTGCTCCACAGCACCGCGGGATCGGTGCGCGTGGTCAGCATCACCAGCGACGCCGCCATCGGCACCGTCAAGAGCACGCCGCCCAGCGAGCGCTCGAGGCCGGGCTGGCGCATCCGCCTGGCGGCCACGCCCACGTACAGGAAGCTGACGGAAATCAGCGCCATGCCGAACAGCCCGCCGGCGACGATCCAGGCCGGCATGTTGCCGGTGCCGGCGTCGAACAACACCATCGGCGGCACTACCAGTACCAGGCCGCCTGCGAGAAGGGAAAGAAAGCGCAGTGAAAGCATGATTGTCTCCTGGGTTGCGTGAATCGGTTCGGAACGGTCGTACGTGGCGGTCGCTCTCGGTGTCATTCATTGCGATTAAAGATTAGCATAAAGGCAATCGTGGCAGCGTCCGCCTGACCGGACGGCGCGGGGCAGGGGAGCGTGGCATCCATCCGGTTGAGCTAGCTTGAACCGGAGGCCGGTAGCGGTGCAAATATTTCGGGCATGCATTTGATCTAGCGCATGCTAGTAGTACGGCATACAACAAAAACGGGCCCTCGGGCCCGTTCGGAAAACATCCGGTAGCGGCGCCGTTGCGGCGCCCGACGCATCACGCTGTGCGGCGTCATTCCTGGCGCAGCCACATCTGCGACCGTCCCAGCATCGGCATGCCGATATACCCGCGCACTTCCAGCTTCTTGCCGCCGTCGCGCAGCGTCAGCTTGCTTTTATAAACTTTACCGTTCTTCGGATCGAGGATCTCGCCGCCGCTGTAGTCGTCGCCGCTTTTCTTCAGGCCCGACACGATGGTCATGCCGACGATCGGCTGGTCCTTGCGCGCGTCGGTGCACAGCACGCATTTCGGGTTCTGGTCCTCGGTGGGCGCGCGGAACACTTTCTCGATCTTGCCCTGCAACTCGCCTTTCTGTTCGGTGATGCGGATCAGGGCGGTCGGCTTGCCGGAACTGTCGTCGATGCTCTTCCACAGGCCGACGGGCGAGCCTTCCTGCGACCAGGCGAGCGGCGATGCAAACGCGGCGGCGAGGGTTGCGGCGGTCAGGGACAGATTGATGAGGGTGCGCATGGAGGTCTCCGGTTGAGTTGCCGGCCAGTGTAGCAAACGGCACGACCGTGCGGGACATAAAAAAGCCGCGCCAGGCGAACCTGGCGCGGCTTTTTTACTTACCGAATGCCGTTCAAGCCGCCGGCAACTTCGCCAGCTGCTCGCGCATCTTGTCCAGCGTGGCGCTGAAGTTCGCCAGGCGTTCGCGTTCCTGCGCCACCACCGCGGCCGGCGCGCGCGCCACGAAACTTTCGCTCGACAGCTTGCCGTTGGCCTTGGCGATTTCGCCTTCCACGCGCGCGATCTCCTTGGACAGGCGTTCGCGTTCGGCGGCGACGTCGATCTCGACCTTCAGCATCAGCTTGGTCGTGCCGACCACGGCCACCGCGGCCGGCGATTCCGGCAGGGCGTCCACGATCTGCACTTCCGACAGCTTGCCGAGCAACTGCACGTACGGCGCGAAGCTCTGGGCGGCCGTGCGATCGGCGTCCGAACCCGGCTCGACGATCAGCGGCACGCGCACCGACGGCGCCAGCTTCATTTCGCCGCGCAGGTTGCGGGTGGCGTCGGTCAGCTTCTTGAACTGGTCCATCCAGCTTTCCGCTTCCGCATCGATCAGCGCTTCGTTGGCGATCGGGTAGGGCTGCAGCATGATGGTGTCACCGGTCTTGCCGGCCAGCGGCGCGACCGCATGCCACAGCTGCTCGGTGACGAACGGGATCACCGGGTGTGCCAGGCGCAGGATCACTTCCAGCACGCGCACCAGCGTGTGGCGGGTGGCGCGCTGCTGCGCTTCGGTGCCCTGCTGGACCTGCACCTTGGCCAGTTCCAGGTACCAGTCGCAGTACTCGTCCCAGACGAACTTGTAGATGGCGGAGGCGATGTTGTCGAAGCGGTAGTCCTCGAAGCCCTTCGCCACGTCCAGCTCGACGCGGTTCATCAGCGAGATGATCCAGCGGTCGGCCTGCGACAGGTCTTCCGGATTCGGCGCGCCGCAATCCTTGCCCTCGGTGTTCATCAGCACGAAGCGGGTGGCGTTCCACAGCTTGTTGCAGAAGTTGCGGTAGCCTTCGGCGCGGCCGAGGTCGAAGTTGATGTTGCGGCCCAGCGAAGCGTAGCTGGCCATGGTGAAGCGCACGGCGTCGGTGCCGAAGGCCGGAATCCCGTCCGGGAATTCCTTGCGCGTGGCTTTCGCGATTTTTTCCGCGGCGCGCGGGTCCATCAGGCCGGTGGTGCGCTTGGCCACCAGCGACTCGACGTCGATGCCGTCGATCAGGTCGATCGGGTCGAGCGTGTTGCCCTTCGACTTGGACATCTTCTGGCCCGACGAATCGCGCACCAGGCCGTGCACGTAGACGGTCTTGAACGGCACCTTGCCGGTGAAGTGCGCGGTCATCATGACCATGCGCGCCACCCAGAAGAAGATGATGTCGAAGCCGGTCACCAGCACCGACGAGGGCAGGAACAGGTCCATGTCCCTGGTCTGCTCAGGCCAGCCCATGGTCGAGAAGGGCACCAGGGCCGAGGAGAACCAGGTGTCGAGCACGTCGTCGTCGCGCCTGAGTTCACCGGTAATGCCGGCGGCTTGCGCCTTGGCCTTCGCTTCCTCTTCGGTGCGGGCGACCACGATCTGGCCGTCTTCGGCGTACCAGGCCGGGATGCGGTGGCCCCACCACAGCTGGCGCGAGATGCACCAGTCCTGGATGTTGCCCAGCCACTGGTTGTAGGTGGTGGTCCAGTTCTCGGGCACGAACTTGATCTCGCCGCTGGCGACCTTTTCCAGCGCCACGTCGGTGATCGACTTGCCCGGATTGAAGGTGCCTTCCGGCGCCGGCTTGCTCATGGCGACGAACCACTGGTCGGTCAGCATCGGCTCGATGACGACGCCGGTGCGGTCGCCGCGCGGCACCATCAGCTTGTGCGGCTTGACCTGTTCCAGCAGGCCCTGGGCGTCGAGGTCGGCGACGATCTGCTTGCGCGCGGCAAAGCGGTCCAGGCCGCGGTAGGCTTCCGGCGCATCGTCGACGATCTTCGCGTCCAGGGTCATGATCGACGGCATCGGCAGGTTGTGGCGCTGGCCGACCGCGTAGTCGTTGAAGTCGTGCGCCGGCGTGATCTTCACGCAGCCGGTGCCGAATTCCTTGTCGACGTAGCTGTCGGCGATGACCGGGATGGCGCGGCCGGTCAGGGGCAGCGTGATCATCTTGCCCACCAGGGCCGTATAACGCTCGTCGGTCGGATCGACCGCCACGGCGACGTCGCCCAGCATGGTTTCAGGACGCGTGGTGGCGACCGTCAGGTGGCCGCTGCCGTCCGCCAGCGGATAGCGGATGTACCACATCGATCCGTCTTCTTCCTGCGAGTCGACTTCCAGGTCCGACACGGCGGTGCCCAGCACCGGGTCCCAGTTGACCAGGCGTTTGCCGCGGTAGATCAGGCCCTGCTCGTACAGGCGTACGAACACTTCGGCCACGATCTCGGTGCGCGGCTCGTCCATCGTGAAGTATTCGCGCTGCCAGTCGGCGGAGGCGCCCAGGCGGCGCATCTGGCCGGTGATGGTGCTGCCCGACTTTTCCTTCCACTCCCAGACCTTCTCGATGAAGGCCTCGCGGCCGAGGTCGTGGCGCGAGATCTTCTGCGCATCCAGCTGGCGCTCGACCACGATCTGGGTCGCGATGCCGGCGTGGTCGGTGCCCGGGATCCAGGCGGTGTTAAAGCCACGCATGCGGTAGTAGCGGGTCAGGCCATCCATGACGGTCTGGTTGAAGGCGTGGCCCATGTGCAGCGTGCCGGTCACGTTCGGCGGCGGCAGCTGAATGCTGAACGAGGGTTTGTTGGCGTCCATGGTGGCGGCGAAGTAACCGCGCTGTTCCCATTCGTTGCGCCAGAATTGCTCGATATCGGCTGGCTCGAAAGACTTGGCTAGTTCCATGATGGCTTGATGGCTTGAGTAGGGCGTTGAATTTGCGAAAACGACCATTATAGATGACGGCGTAAAGCCTGGACCGGCGGGGAAAGCGCTTTTTTGGGGAGGACCCTGGCAGCGTGCTATATTTTTGGCCATTGCACGGCGGGCCGTGCGCCTCGTGCGCAGCGCCCGCCTCCTTCCACTTCACGCTGCGAGAACACGAATACGATGAGCGCGCCCGCCACCCTCCGCCGACTGGTCCTGCTGGTCGACGACGATGCCGTCCTGCTGGACTACCTGGCCACCGTCCTGAAGCATGCCGGCTACGACACCCTGGAAGCCGCGTCCGCCGCCGAAGCGCTGCAGCGCATCGCCGAACACGAGGCCGGGCAGGGACATGGCGCCGAGATCGCGCTGGCGCTGCTCGACATCAACATGCCCGGCATGTCCGGCCTCGACCTGGCGCGCCGCCTGCGCGACCACACCCAGGTGCCCTTCATGATCCTGTCCTCGGTCGATGACGCCGAAAGCGCGCGCCAGGCCGCCAGCCACGGCGCGGTCGGATTCCTGGTGAAACCGGTGGACGCCGCGCGCCTGCTGCCGGCCTTCGAATCCGCGCTGGCGCGCGCCGACGAGATCCGCCAGCTGCGCCGCACCGAAGTCAACCTGAACGCGGCGCTGGCCGCCGGGCGCGAGACCAGCCTGGCCGTCGGGCTACTGATGGCGCGCTACCAGACCGACCGGAATACGGCGTTTGAGGTGCTGCGCGATCATGCGCGCTCGAGCCGGAGGAAGATCAATGAGGTGGCCGAGCAGCTGGTGGCGGCGGAGGAGTTGCTCAACAGTTTGCATGGGGCGTTTGCGGGGCGGGTGCGGGGGAAGTAGTTTGGACATACCAATTGCTTCAAAGTTTTTAAACAGCACTTAAGACTTAAATGGTGGTGAGCGTCCATATGCTCGTATTTATTTACGTGGACGCAGCCTTAACTCCAACTCCCGTCGTCGCAAACCGCTCCCGATACTGCGTCGGCCCAATCCCCATCCGCTTCTGAAACACCCGCCGCATCTGCGCTTCCCCATTGAACCCGGCCCGCGCGGCGACGGTCTTCAACGGCAACGCCAGATCCGCCAGCAACTGCTTGGCCCGCTCGAACCGGCAAGTCGCAATGAATTCCTGCGTACTCAGCCCGACTTCCTGCAGGAACACGCGGGCAAAATGACGCTCGCTCATCATCGCCCTCTGCGCCAGCTGGGCCACCGACAGTCGCTCGTGCAAGTTATCCAGGATCCATTTCTGGATATCGCGGATGCCCGGCCGCGCGGTCCGTTCGCTCAGCAGGTGCGAACTGAACTGCGACTGCCCGCCCGGCCGCTTCAGGTACACGACCATGTCGGTCGCCACCTGCAGCGCCAACGCCTTGCCGAAATCCTCCTCCACCAATGCCAGCGCCAGGTCGATGCCGGCGGTGACGCCCGCCGAGGTCCACAGCTTGCCGGCACGCACGAAAATGGCGTCGGCATCGACGGCAACATCCGGATAATCGGCCTGCAGCCGCTCGGCCACGCTCCAGTGTGTCGTCGCCGGCTTGCCATCCAGCACCCCGGCGGCGCTGAGGAAGAAGGCGCCCGAACACAGTGACGCCAGGCGCTCCAGGCGCGGGAATGCGCGCGCCACCCAGTCGACGATGGCGCCGCCTTCGTCCAGCGCGCGGTGGATGTCGCGCGCGCCGACCACGATGGCGGTATGGGGCAGGGCGAGCATGTCCAGCGCCCGGGTCGCCTGCAGCGACATCAAGGTGTCCGAGGGCACGTTGCCTGCCTGCGTGGAGACGATCCGCACGTCGTAGCCGGCCGGCTTGCCGGCGCGCCGCAGGTGCACGTTGGCGTATTCGAAGACGGACATCGGCCCGATGGCTTCCATCGCCTTGAAACCGGGGTACACGATGATGTCGATGGTGGTCGCTGCGGGATCTGGCCTGGCTTGCATGGTCTTGCGTGAATGTTCCGGTCTGGCAAATCCGGTCATTATTGCACCATTTCCTGCCATCTAACGTAGCGCCCCTTGGCCTCGGCCGGGCTTGTGCGGATAATGGCCGGATCGCACAACCAATCAGGAAAGCACCGAACATGAAAACCAAGGCAGCGATTGCATGGGCAGCGGGTAAGCCGCTGACGATCGAGGAAGTCGAACTCGAAGGTCCGAAGGCGGGCGAGGTACTGGTCGAAGTCAAGGCCACCGGCATCTGCCATACCGATTACTACACGCTGTCGGGCGCCGACCCGGAAGGCATCTTCCCGGCCATCCTCGGCCATGAAGGCGCCGGCGTCGTGGTCGAGGTCGGCCCGGGCGTGACCAGCGTGAAAAAGGACGACCACGTCATCCCGCTGTATACCCCGGAATGCCGCCAGTGCAAATTCTGCCTGTCGCAGAAGACCAACCTGTGCCAGGCGATCCGCTCGACCCAGGGCCGCGGCCTGATGCCGGATGCGACTTCCCGTTTTTCGCTGGACGGCAAGCCGATCTTCCACTACATGGGCACCTCGACCTTCTCCAACTACATCGTAGTGCCGGAAATCGCGCTGGCCAAGGTGCGCAGCGACGCGCCCTTCGACAAGATCTGCTACATCGGTTGCGGCGTCACCACCGGCATCGGCGCCGTGATCTTCACGGCGAAAGTGGAGGCGGGCGCCAACGTGGTCGTGTTCGGCCTGGGCGGCATCGGCCTGAACGTGATCCAGGCGGCGAAAATGGTCGGCGCCGACAAGATCATCGGCGTGGACATCAACCCGGCGCGCGAAGACATGGCGCGCAAGTTCGGCATGACCCACTTCGTCAATCCGAAGGAAGTCGGCAACGTGGTCGACGCCATCGTCCAGCTGACCGACGGCGGCGCCGACTACTCGTTCGAGTGCATCGGCAACACCACCACCATGCGCCAGGCGCTGGAGTGCTGCCACAAGGGCTGGGGCCAGTCGATCATCATCGGCGTGGCGGAAGCCGGCGCGGAAATCTCGACCCGTCCGTTCCAGCTGGTCACCGGCCGCGAATGGAAGGGCTCGGCCTTCGGCGGCGCCCGCGGCCGCACCGACGTGCCGAAGATCGTCGACTGGTACATGGAAAACAAGATCAACATCGACGACCTGATCACCCACCACCTGCCGCTGGACCGCATCAACGAAGGTTTCGATTTGATGAAGTCGGGCGAGTCGATCCGCTCGGTCGTGGTGTACTGATCGGTTCATCGATCCTGTCCTGATCCTGTTCAGGCAGCGCCGGTTTCGGCGCTGGCGGGATCGCGATGCGCTGGCGCCGGCCTGTCCGGGCCGGCGCATTTTTTTCGCCCACGTCCCATCCCCGCCGTTTCCCGTCTGTTCCGCCATTCCGGCAGCCTGTCGCAGTTCGCTGGCGGCGCCTGTTTCGCGCGCTTATCGTTTCCTCATCGTCCCTTGAACCTTGAAGCCGCCACACGGCGCACGGAGGAAACCATGTCCCATCCCATATTCCACCCATCCAGATCGATCCGCTGGAAATTGGCCTTGCCCGCCGTCGGCCTGGCGCTGGCTGCCGCGCTGGCCGCCCGTGCCGGCATGGCCCAGGCCGCAGCCGGCGCAGCCACTGCGGCTGCCGTGCGCAATGTCCACGGCGCGGGCGCGGCCTACGGCAGCGACGGCGCCTATGCCCTGGTGCGCGATGGCCAGCAAGGCATGCGCATCAGCGGCAACGGCGGCGACGACTGGCCCTCGTTCAAGCGCATCCAGCGCGGCGTCGACGGCGACTTCCTGTGGTTCCGCGACGGCGGCAAGTCCTGGATCGTGCAGGACCGGGACACGCTGGCCAGGGTGCGCGCCGCCTGGGAACCGGTGGAGCGCCTGGGCCACCAGATGGATGCGTATGGCAAGGAAATGGGCAGGCACGGCAAGGCGATGGATGCGCTCGGCAAGGACATGCAGCATGCGTCCGCCGGCATCCAGCCGGACCAGGCCAGGCTGCAGGCCTTGCAAAACCGGATGAACGAACTGGGCCGCCAGATGGGCGACGTCGGCCGTCAATTGGGCATGGCGCGCGACGACGACGAGCGCAACCGCCTGAATGCGCAGATGGCGCGCCTCAGTGCCCAGATGAACGAGGCGGGCAGCCGGATACATGAGGCCAGCAACTCGGCAGGCCAGCGCGCTGCGCGCCAGGCCATGGAGGACGTCGGCAGCCGCATGAACGCGGCCGGCCAGCCGATGGATGCGCTCGGCAATCAGATGGACGTGCTCGGCAAGCAAATGGACCAGGAAAGCCGGACCGCCGACAAGGCCGTGCGCGCCTTGATCCGCGAGGCGATGGCGAAGGGGCTGGCGCGTCCGGCGCCACAGGGGTAAGCACAACCGTGGTGCGCACGATTGCGCACCACGGTTGTGCAAGAAAAATACCAGAACCTTATAATTTCATGTTCACAAATGGAGCGCCTCCTCCTATTTGTGATGACGAACAATAACATCACACCAAAGGGAAAAACATGTTCAAGAAAATCGCTGCCGCCGCAGCCCTGGCCCTGGCCGCTTCCTCCGCGTTTGCCGCCGCCCCGACCGCCTTCTACGGCGGCGTGGATGTCGGCTCGACCAAGATCGACGACTTCGGCAGCAGCAAGACCAGCTTCGGCGGCTTCGTGGGCTACGGCTTCAGCCAGTTCTTCGCGGTCGAGCTGGGCTACCGCCAGCTGGGCAAGTGGGACATGGGCCCGGTCGACGTCAAGGCCAAGCAGACCCACCTGTCGCTGGTCGGCTCCTACCCGCTGAACGAGCGCCTGGACGTCTACGGCCGCCTGGGTTACAACAATTTGCGCGGTGAAGCGTCGTACGGCAACGTCACCTACGGCGACGACAGCGATGAAGGCCTGTACGGCATCGGCCTGAACTACAACTTCGCACCGAACCTGTCGGGCCGCATCGAGGCGCAAAAGCCGTCGAGCGATTCGACCAACTACAGCGTCGGCGTGGTCTGGCAGTTCTAAGCCTCTTCTTCGATGGGGTGGACACCCGTGCCCACCGGACAGTACACCGTCTATAGAAATATAAGTCAGTCGGATTAAATCCAATCCAGCGGCACATATTCCGAAAAGAATATGTGCCGTTTTCTTTTGCTGTGGCGCCTATCCTGGCTGCGCATCGCCGCAGGCGGTCAATATTGCCGGGCTAATCATTGTATGGCAGCATAGCGCCGGTTTTTGCCCCACGGCCCATTTTTGATCGGAATCCCCGCCATGCGCCCAGCCCGCCTAGCACTCTGCCTTTCCCTTGCCGGCGCCGCTGCGCTGGCGTCCGCCCAGACCGCGCCTGCCGCATCGGCGGCCACACCAGCCGCCAGCGCGACTGCCGCTACCACCGCCGTCGAACGCCCGGCCACCGAATTCCCGTACACGCCCGGCCTGGACGTGAACTCGATGGACCGCAGCGCCGACCCCTGCGTCGATTTTTATCAATATGCCTGCGGCGGCTGGATGAAGCACAACCCGATCCCGGCCGACCAGGCGCGCTGGTCGGTGTACGGCAAGCTGGCGCAGGACAACCGCCGCTACCTGTGGGGCATTCTCGAAGATCTGGCCAAGCGCCGGGATGGCCGCAACGCCAACCAGCAAAAGATCGGCGACTACTTCGGCGCCTGCATGGACGAGCGCGCCATCGAAGCGCGCGGCGCCACGCCCTTGGCCCCGTATTTCGACCAGATCGCCGCGCTGCGTTCGCACCGCGATCTGCCGCGCGTGCTGGCGCGCCTGCACCTGGCGCTGGCCGACAGCGGCCTGTTCTTCGGCTTCAATTCGAGCCAGGACTTCGGCGATTCCTCGCGCGTGATCGCCTTCGCCACCGCGGGCGGCCTCGGCCTGCCGGACCGCGATTCCTACCTGAAGACGGACGCCAAGTCGAAGGAAGTGCGCGCCAAATACATCACCCACATCGCCAATACCTTCCAGCTGCTGGGCGACGCTCCGGCGGTGGCGCGCCGCAACGCCATGCAGGTGATGACGATCGAAACCCTGCTGGCCAAGGCGTCGATGTCGCGCGTCGACAAGCGCGATCCGTATAAACTGTTCCACAAGGTGGACGCCAAGGGCTTGCAAAGCCTGACCCCGGGTTTCGACTGGCAGGCTTACCTGGATGAAGTGGGGCAGGGCAGGCAGGACAGTTTCAACGTGACCGAGCCGGCCTTCTTCAAGGCGCTGGCCAGGCTGTGGCAGGGCGGCGACGTCGGCGCCACCCGCACCTACCTGCGCTGGCACGTGGCGCGCAACATGGCGCCGGTGCTGGCCTCGAACTTCGACAAGGAACACTTCGATTTCTTCAGCAAGACCCTGCGCGGCGTGCAGCAACAGCAGCCGCGCTGGAAGCGCTGCGTGGCATTGGTCGACCACCAGCTGGGCGAAGCGCTGGGCCAGGAATTCGTCGGCCGCGCGTTTTCCCCGGCACTCAAGGCAAAATCGCTGCACATGACGCAGCAGGTGGAAGAGGCGATGAAGAAGGACATCGATTCGCTCGAATGGATGAGCCTTGACACCAAAAAGAAAGCCCAGGAAAAGCTGGCGGCGATCGTCAACAAGATCGGCTACCCGGACAAGTGGCGCGATTACGGCACGTATTCCGTGAAAGCCGATGACTTCGCCGGCAACGTCGAGCGCGGCAACCGGTTCGAGATGCGGCGCCAGCTGGCCAAGATCGGCAAGCCGCTCGACCGCAGCGAATGGGGCATGACGCCGCCGACCGTGAATGCGTATTTCGATCCGCAGATGAACGACATCAATTTCCCGGCTGGCGTGCTGCAGCCGCCGCTGTTCGATCCGAAGATGGACGACGCGCCCAACTACGGCAATACCGGCGGCACCATCGGCCACGAACTGACCCACGCCTTCGACGACGAGGGCCGCCAGTTCGACGCCCATGGCAACCTGAAGGATTGGTGGACCAAGAAGGACGCCAAGGAATACGAAGAGCGCGCCCAGTGCATCGTCGACCAGTACGCGCAATACACGGTGGTGGACGACATCAAGATCAACAGCAAGCTGACGCTGGGCGAGGACATCGCCGACCTGGGCGGCCTGATCCTGGGCTGGATGGCGTGGCAGACCGAAATGGCCAGCATGCCGGACAAGGCCACGCCGCAGCCGCTGCGCGACGGCCTGACGCCGGAGCAGCGTTTCTTCGTTGGCAATGCCCAATGGGCGTGCGAAAACGACCGCCCGGAAAACCTGCGCGTGACGGCGATGACCGATCCGCATTCGCCGGGCCGCTTCCGCGTGAACGGGCTGGTGGTGAACATGCCGCAGTTCCAGCAGGCGTTCCAGTGCAAGCCGGGCCAGCCGATGGTCAAGGAAAAGCGCTGCCGCGTGTGGTAACCGGAAGCGCCGGCGACGGCGCTGGCATCAATGCCTGAAAGCGACAACGCCACCCTCGGGTGGCGTTGTGCATTGTGGGAGATCGTCGTGGCGGGGATGGGATCAATGGCGCGCCTCCCGTTCGCTGCGCTGGGCCTGCATGTGCACCAGGTTGGCTTCGAAGGATTGCATTTCCAGGGCGAGTGCGCTCAGGTCCAGGTTGGCCAGCCGCAGCATCGGGAAGAAGTCGTTTTCTTCTTCATGGATGTGGCTGAGGACGGCGTCGATCAGGTCGCGCATCAGCGGTTCGGCGCGCGGCTCGTCCAGGTTCATGCCCTGCAACGTGGCCAGCATGTCGTCAACGTTCAGGTGCTCTTCCTCGAAATGGGCGACCAGGTTGGGTTCGATCTTGCGCACGCCCGGGTAGAACACGGATTCCTCGAGGCGCGAATGGGTGTGCATGGCTTGCAGCAACTGGATTGCCGCCTGCTTCTTGACCTCGATGCTGGTGCTGTGCAGGTACTTGTCGGCCAGCTTGCGGACCAGGTCATGGTCGCGCAGCAGGGCTTGTATCGGGTGGTCGGCCGGGAGCGCGTCGTGTGCGCTCCGGTTCCTTGGGTCATGCATGCTTGCCATAAAAACGTCCTCCGGATGGGCTGCCCGGCACGCCGATCGGCGCGGCCGTCAGTAGCATGATGCTAACGCCAGTAGAAGGATGAGGCCGCTTCGTTTCGCTCAAGAAAAACGCCGCCCGGGGGCGGCGCCTATCAGCGTCGATTGGTAAGGATCAGGTTCAATGCTGGGTGATGCTGCCGCGCCAGCCGCCGGTTTCCTTGCCGCGCGCTTCCAGCAATTCCTTGAATTTCTGCAGGTTGCCGCGCGCTTCCATGCGTACGGCGCCGAAGGCGTCACCCAGTTTTTCCAGCGGACCTTCCGGCTGGTAATCCATTTGCAGGGTGATGCGGGTTACGTCGTCGGAAATCTTGTGGAAGGTGACCACGCCGCCGTTCGGCACGCCAGTGACGCTGCGCCAGGCAATGCGCTTGTCCGGGATCTGTTCGGTGATCTCGGCATCCCACTCTTTCTCTTCGCCGGCCACGTTGGCCTTCCAGTGCAGGTGCTTGTCGTCGAGCTGGCGAATTTCATGGACGCTGGCCATGAATTGCGGGAAATCCTCGAACTGGGTGAACTGGTTATAGGCGGTCTTCACCGGTACCTTGACCTCGATGGTCTCGATGATCGACGAATCCAGGCCGGAACCACGGTTCTTCATTTTTTTCGACAGCATCATGCCGCCCACGGCGAGCGCGGCGACGGTAACGACTCGATTCAGCATTGTTGCCTCCTTATGCAGGATTGATACATGCAATGAACGCATGCGAATAACAAAAACTGGCCCGTATCCGCGCAACATGTAAGTTGCCGCTGGAATCAGGCCGCCAGGAGTTGATACATCTGTCGTCAAAATTACGTGAACTTCTATTTTCGTGGCGCTACCGAGCCTTCAGGAAATTTCTATGCAGTTAAGATCAGGAGCGGCCATCTACATGCCGGTGCACATGCGCGGCGGGTGGCAGTACCGTTGTGTTACTGTATATATAAACAGTGTAAAATCCCGGTGCAGCCCGTTGCCGGCGCTACCCCGACGTATAATGAGCGGATGAATCTCCTCGACAATCTGAACCCTGAGCAACTCGCGGCCGTCACGCTGCCGTCCCAAAGTGCCCTGATCCTGGCTGGCGCCGGCTCCGGCAAGACCCGGGTGCTGACGACCCGGATCGCCTGGCTGATCACGACCGGGCAGGTGTCCCCGGCCGGCATCATGGCGGTGACGTTTACCAACAAGGCGGCCAAGGAAATGCTGACCCGCCTGTCGGCGATGCTGCCGGTGAACACGCGCGGCATGTGGATCGGCACCTTCCACGGCCTGTGCAACCGCCTGCTGCGCACCCATTACCGCGACGCCGCGCTGCCCCAGACCTTCCAGATCCTCGACTCCCAGGACCAGTTGTCGATGATCAAGCGCATGCTGAAGGCGCTGAATGTCGACGATGAAAAGTACCCGGCCAAGGACTTGATGTACTTCATCAACAATGCCAAGGACAATGGCTTGCGTGCCAGCCAGGTCGAAGCCTACGACCAGGTCCAGCGCCGCATGGTCGAGCTGTACGACACCTATGACCAGCAATGCCAGCGCGAAGGCGTGGTCGACTTTGCCGAACTGCTGCTGCGCTCGTACGAACTGCTGCAGCGCAATCATCCGCTGCGCCAGCATTACCAGATGCGTTTCCGCCATATCCTGGTCGACGAGTTCCAAGATACCAACGACCTGCAGTACAACCTGCTGAAACTGCTGGCCGGGCACAACGAGCCGGCCGGCGGCGCCATCTTCGCGGTGGGCGACGACGACCAGAGCATCTATGCCTTCCGCGGCGCCAACGTCGGCAACATGCAGGCCTTCGAGCGCGATTTCGAGGTCAAGAACCTGATCAAGCTGGAGCAGAACTACCGCTCGCACGGCCACATCCTCGACAGCGCCAACTTCCTGATCGCCAACAATGCGAAGCGCCTCGGGAAAAATCTGCGTACCGATGCCGGCCAGGGCGAGCCGGTGCGCATCTACGAAGCCTCGTCCGACCTGGAAGAGGCGCAGTGGATCATCGACGAATCCAAGAGCCTGATGGCCGAGGGCATGAAACGCAGCGAGATCGCGATCCTGTACCGTTCCAACGCCCAGAGCCGGGTGATCGAGCATGCCCTGTTCGCGGCCGGCCTGCCGTACACCGTGTACGGCGGCCTGCGCTACTTCCAGCGCGCCGAGGTCAAGCACGCGATTGCGTATTTGCAGCTGATGGACAATCCGCACAACGATTCGGCCTTCATGCGCGTGGTGAACTTCCCGACGCGCGGCATCGGCGCCCGCTCCATCGAGCAATTGCAGATGGCGGCCGATGCGCACCGGCTGTCGCTGTACGCGGCGGTACCCTACATGACCGGCAAGGCCGGCTCATCGCTCGGCAACTTCGTGAAACTGATCGAAAGCGCGCGCTTCGAAACCCAGCAATTGCCGCTGCCGGAAATGGTGCGGGTGGTGCTGGAGAGAAGCACCCTGCTGGCGCACTACGAGAAGGAAAAAGAGGGCCAGGAGCGCATCGAGAACTTGCAGCAGATGGTCAACGCGGCCACCCAGTTCGTGCAGGAAGAGGGATACGGTACCCACACGCCGGCCCACCTCGGTCCGCAGGCCCAGGCGGTTGCCGGCGACGCCATCGTCAACGCGGACGGTGTCGAGATCATCGATGCCGATGCGCCGCTGTCGACCGTGATGTCGCCGCTGTCGGCCTTCCTGGCGCACGCCTCGCTGGAGGCCGGCGACGCCCAGGCGCAGGCCGGCCAGGATGCGATGCAACTGATGACCGTGCACTCGGCCAAGGGCCTTGAATTCGACGCCGTGTTCATCACCGGCCTGGAAGAAGGCCTGTTCCCGCACGAAAGCAGTTCGCGCGAACTGGACGGCGTGGACGAGGAACGGCGCCTGATGTACGTGGCGATCACGCGCGCGCGGCGCCGCTTGTACATGAGTTTCACCCAGCAGCGCATGCTGCATGGCCAGACCCGCTTCAACATGAAGTCGCGCTTCTTCGACGAGTTGCCGGAAGAATCGCTGAAATGGCTGTCGCCGCGGGTGCAGACCAACTGGTTCGGCAACCGCAAGTCGAGCACGGCCTGGGACGACGCCAGCTTCCGCGAAGGCGGCACCGACAACCACATCGCCAAGCAGATCACGCAAAAGTCGGCCAATGCCAACGGCACCGGCTGGCGCATCGGCGAGGCCGTGAGTCACGCGCGCTTCGGCGAAGGCGTGATCGTCAATATCGAGGGTGGGGCGGGCAGCGCGCGCGCCCAGATCAATTTCGGCTCGGCCGGGATGAAGATGCTGGATCTGTCGATTGCCAAGCTGGAGCGGCTCGGGCGCTGATCGTTTGTGCTGGCGGTGGTTGAACGCGTGGACGGGGGGACCCGTCCATCCTACGCAACACGTGCGGCAGGTAGGATCGACGGCTCCGCCGTCCACGCGGTGATACGTGTCGTCCGGTCAGCCGCAGGGCTGGCCAACGTCGCTTACGCCGGCTGCACGTCCTTCTCGAGCGGCGTACCGAAAATCGTGCGGTACCCCGAATACATCGCGCACTGCAGCAGCAGCACGAACAGCAGGATCAGCCACATGATCACCACGCGGCCGACGTTCGCATTGCCGAAGATCTGCACCGTGACCAACAGCACCCCGAAGAATATCCCGAACCACGCCGCCAGCAGCAGCAGGAACACGCGCGCCGAGCGCACCACGCCGAAGAAGCTGTAGAAGGTCGCCTTGCCGGCGCTCATCTGTTTCCAGTAAGTGAGCGGGGCGGCGAAGAACAGCGTCACCATGGCGGCGACGTTCAACAGGAAGGTGCCGAGCAGCGCAGCCATGTCCGAGCCCGAAAAGGCCGGCGGATTCTTCGGATCGGTCGACTTGGCCATGCGCTCGACCAGGTCCGGCACCCCGGCCAGCTGGGTGACGATCATCAGCACGACCGACACCCCGAAATAGATCAGCCCCACCTTGCACAGGGCCAGCAGCGCCGGCTGGCGAAAGCCGGTCAGCAGCACCGCCGGGGTGACCCGCACGCCGTTCTCGATCATCAGGCAAGCCTGCATGAAGGCCATCGAGAACGAGGGAATCAGCACGACCGCCAGCACCGGACCAATGACCGGCAGCGCCGAAAGGGCGATGCTGAACAGGATGTTGGCAAACAGGACCGTGGTGAGGGCGGCCGGCTGCTTGCGAAACAGGCCGATGCCCTGTTTGAGCCAGTCCCAGCCGGTGCGTGCGGGCAGGTTGTTCATGCGGTCAGGTGAGGTGCCGGGGTCTGGATGCGCTGGCGCAGGACGCGCTCGAAATGGGTCGGGTCGTGCGGGGTCAGCATCTCGGCTGCGCGCGGTTTATGGAAATCATACAGGCGCGACAGCCAGAAGCGCAGCGCGGCCGCGCGCAGCATCGGCTGCCAGGCGGCCTGCTCGGCTTCGGTGAACGGGCGCACCGCGTGGTAGGCGCGGGTCAAAGCCTGCACCCGCGCCCCATCCAGGCGGCCGCTGTCCAGGTCGATGCACCAGTCGTTGACCGTGACCGCGACGTCGAACAGCCAGGTATCCCAGCCGGCAAAGTAAAAGTCGAAGCAGCCGCTCAGGCGGGCGCCGACGAACATCACGTTGTTGCGGAACAAGTCGGCATGCACCGGCCCGCGCTGCAGCGCACGGTAGGCGGCGCCGTCCGCGAACGCCTGCTGGAACGCGATTTCGCCGCGCAGCAGGGCGGCGGTCCCGGTATCCAGGTGCGGCAAGACCTTGGGCGCGGTGTCGAGCCACCAGTCCAGGCCGCGCAGGTTCGGCTGCTGCAGCGGGAAGTCGCGCCCGGCCAGGTGCATCCTGGCCAGCATGGTGCCGACTTCGGCGCAGTGCACCGGTTGCGGTTCCATCTGCGAGGCGCCGTCGAGCTTGCTGACGATCGCCGCCGGCTTGCCGTGCAGCGCCACCACCAGTTCGCCCTGGTCGTTCGGCACCGGGGCCGGCACGGGAATGCCGCGCTCGGCCAGGTGGCGCATCAATTTCACGTAGAACGGCAATTGCTCGAAGCTCAGGTTTTCGAAGATGGTGAGGACGTATTCGCCGCGCTGCGTCGTCAGGAAGAAATTACTGTTTTCGATGCCGCTCGCGATACCCTTGAGGGCGAGGGCGTTACCAAGGGGAAACTGCTTGATCCACTGGTTGAGGTCGTCCAGTGTGACCGATGTAAAAACTGCCATCGTGTAAGAAGTAGAGGTCGCTTATAGCGGCCGCATGCGCGCGGCCGGTCGTGTGACGGCTTAGTTCTTCTCTGGGACGGCGGTAGCCGGCATCGGAGGAGGGGGCGGCGCGTCGGCCGTGGTCGGGACGTTCTGGCCGGCTTCGTTCGTGGCGCGCCGTTTGCCCGACAGGTCGAACTCTCCCACTTTCCATTGCGGCGCGCGGATCGAGTTGGTCTGCGCGTTGCCCGGCTGGGTGTTCGGTTTCATGTAATAGTGGCTGCCACCTGCGGTGACTTCGACTTCGGTGACCTGGCCGCCGACGCGGGTTTCCTTGATCTCGGTGCCGCGCTTGGGCGGGATGTTGACGGCCGGTACGTCGCTGCCCGGCTCGATGCGTTCGAGCTGGGGCGGCGCCTGGTTCTGCGCCGACTGCCCGGTCTGGGCCGCGGCCACGCCGGCGTAGGCGGCAAGGCAGAGTGCGAGAAGTTTCAGGCTGGAAGATGTGCGCGGCATGATGGTCACCTTTGTCGTTTAGTCCATTGTAACAAACAGCGTCGCTTCCCTGTGAAAAGTGTAAAGCCGTCCTCATGTAGGACCCATGCCCGAGCGCTGCGGCGATTCTGCGATAATGGCGCAGCTTCGCCGTGCCTGCACGGCCCACTCGATTTTCCGCATTCGCCCCTATGGACAATACCCTCCTTCTCGTCGACGGTTCCAGCTACCTGTATCGCGCATTCCACGCGCTGCCCGACCTGCGCAGCCCGGATGGCTACCCGACCGGCGCGATGCACGGCATGGTCAACATGCTGCGCCGCCTGCGTGCCGACTTCCCGGCCGCCTATATCGCCTGCGTGTTCGACGCCAAGGGCAAGACCTTCCGCGACGATTTGTATCCCGAGTACAAGGCCACGCGCGCCTCGATGCCCGAGGACCTGGGCAAGCAGATCGAGCCGATCCACGAGGTGGTGCGCTACATGGGCTGGCCGATCCTGATGGTCGAAGGCGTGGAGGCCGACGACGTGATCGGCACCCTGGCCGCGCAGGCGACCGCGCGCGGCATGAACACCGTGATCTCGACCGGCGACAAGGACCTGGCCCAGTTGGTCAACGACAAGGTCATGCTGATCAATACCATGAGCAACGAAAAGCTCGACGAAGCCGGCGTGCTGGCCAAGTTCGGCGTGGCGCCGAATCGCATCATCGACTACCTGACCCTGATCGGGGACACCGTCGACAACGTCCCCGGCGTGAGCAAGTGCGGCCCGAAGACCGCGGTCAAGTGGCTGACCCTGCACGGCTCATTGGATGGCGTGATCGAGAACGCCGCCAGCATCACCGGCGCGGTCGGCCAGAATTTGCGCGACGCCCTGGAATGGCTGCCGAAAGGGCGCGAGCTGATCACGGTGAAGACCGACTGCGACCTGGTCAAGCACATGGTATCGATCGAGGAATCGCTGGTCGGCCGCCCCGAGGACAAGGACGCGCTGCGCGAATTCTTCCAGCGCTACGGCTTCAAGACCATGCTGCGCGACCTGGGCACGGGCAATGGGAATGGCGCCGACAAGTACGGCACGCCAGGCGTCCCGGCGCCGGCGCTGAATTCGCCGGAAGGCGCGGCCGGTGCGAACGGAGCGACCCAGCCCGGCATGCCGATCATCAAGGGCGAGTACGAGACCGTCACCACGCCCGAGCAGCTGGAGCGCTGGCTGGCGCTGATCGACGGGGCGGCGCTGACCTCGGTCGACACCGAGACCACCTCGCTCGAGCCGATGACGGCCGAGATGGTCGGCATCTCGCTGGCGGTGGAAGCGGGCAAGGGCGCCTACATCCCGCTGGCGCACCGCTACGCCGGCGTGCCCGAGCAGTTGAACCGGGAAGAGGTGCTGGCGCGCATGAAGCCGTGGCTGGAAAACCCGGACAAGCCCAAGCTCGGCCAGAACCTGAAGTACGACAGCCACATCTTCGAAAACCACGGCATCAGGTTGCGCGGCATCGTGCACGACACGCTGCTGCAATCCTACGTGTTCGAGTCGCACAAGCCGCACGACATGGACACGATGGCGCTGCGCCACCTGGGCTACACCACGATTCCCTTCGTCGACGTGTGCGGCAAGGGCGCCAACATGATCTGCTTCGACCAGGTCGAGCTGGGACGCGCCACCGAATACGCGGCCGAGGATTCCGACATCACGCTGCGCCTGCACCAGGCCATGATCGGCCATGTCGAGGAAAACGCGGGCCTGGACTTCATCTACCGCAAGATCGAGCTGCCGACCTCCGTGGTGCTGCAGAAGATCGAGCGCAACGGCGTGCTGGTCGACACCGAGCTGCTGGCGGTGCAGTCGAACGAGCTGGCGGCGCGCATCATGGAACTGGAAAAGCAGGCGTATGAACTGGCCGAAGGGCCGTTCAACCTCGGTTCGCCCAAGCAGATCGGCGAGATCTTCTTCGGCAAGCTGAAGTTGCCCGTCATCAAGAAGACCGCGACCGGCGCCCCGTCCACCGACGAGGAGGTGCTGCAGAAGCTGGCCGAGGATTATCCGCTGCCGAAGGTGCTGCTCGAACACCGCGGTTTGTCCAAGCTGAAGTCGACCTACACGGATAAATTGCCGAAGATGGTCAATCCGAAGACGGGCCGCGTGCACACCAATTACGCGCAGGCGGTGGCGATCACCGGACGCCTGGCGTCGAGCGATCCGAACCTGCAGAACATTCCGGTGAAGAGCGCCGAAGGCCGGCGCATCAGGGAGGCCTTCGTGGCGCCGCCGGGCAGCGTGATCGTCTCCGCCGACTATTCGCAGATCGAGCTGCGCATCATGGCCCACATCTCGGGCGATGAAGCGATGCTGCGCGCCTTTGCCCAGGGCGAGGACATCCACCGCGCCACCGCCGCCGAAGTCTTCGGCGTGCCACCGGAAGAGGTCAACAGCGAGCAGCGCCGCTATGCGAAGGTCATCAACTTCGGCCTGATCTACGGCATGAGCGCATTCGGCCTAGCGCAAAACCTGGGCATCGAGCGCGGCGCCGCCGGCAACTACATCGAGCGTTATTTCGCGCGCTTCGCCGGTGTGAAACAGTATATGGACGAAACGCGCCTGGCCGCCAAGTCGCGCGGCTACGTCGAAACCGTGTTCGGCCGCCGCCTATGGCTCCCCGAGATCAACTCCCCGAACGGCCCGCGCCGCGCTGGCGCCGAACGCGCAGCGATCAACGCGCCGATGCAGGGTACGGCGGCCGACCTGATCAAGCTGGCCATGATTGCGGTGCAGGACTGGATCGAGAAGGAAAACCTGGGCACGCGCATGGTGATGCAGGTGCACGACGAACTGGTGCTGGAAGTGCCGGAGCTTGAACTCGAGCTGGTCAAGGCGAAGCTGCCCGAGCTGATGGCCGGCGTGGCCGAGCTCAAGGTGCCGCTGGTGGCCGAGACCGGGGTGGGGCGGAATTGGGAGGAGGCGCACTGAGCATTTAAGTGCGTCGTCCCCGCCTGCGCGGGGACGACGGTAGGCAGCTTACCGCCTCTGTCGCCGGCAAGCCGACACCACCCACCCCAAGCCCGCCAGCAGCATCGCCGCCGACGCCGGTTCCGGCACCGGCGCCGCATGCGACTCCGCCACCGCGTACGCATTGAAGGCCAGGTAGCCATCCACCCACTCACCCTGCGACGCCGCGGTTACCGACAGCGTGCCCTGCTGGCTGCCATCGGTCAGGTGAAAGGCGCTGGTAAACCGCTCGCCATCGTTGATGCCGTGCAGCGAGCCATACAGTTCCGCAATCGCCGTCGGCCACGACACGCCCGGCGCTTCCGGGCGCGCCCACATGTCCGCCTCCGCGCTGAACACCACCTGCGTGTTCGGCGACAGGATGAAGCGAAAGCTGCGGTCGGCCGCCGCATAGCCCCAGCCGCTGTGCAGCGTCAACTGGATGCTGGCCTGCGCCTCACGGGCATCCACATGCAGACTGGCGTAATCGTTGTCGAAACCGGCCGTACCAAACCGGTCGATCCGCGTGCCGTCGATTTCATTTCCCTCCTGGTCGTACACCTGGGCGTAGGCCAGCGTGGCGTAGCTGTTCAGGCCGATCCACGGATCGATGCCGTCGTCAGGCGTCAGGTCGATCAGTCGATACCCCAGGTTGCCGACGCTGACGCCGGCGGCCTGCTGCGCCAGGGCGGGCGCGGCGGCGCCTGCGGCAAGGATGGCGATGGCGCCGGCCACCAGCTTGTGCTTCAGTCTCATATCCTCTCCAAATGATGGGCCAGGCCGCACTGTACGGTAGCGCCCGGTTGAGGCTTTATGAAACGTCAATACTCGATCGGCATGCTTTTGGGCATGATTCTCGCCCGCAAGCGAGCCTTGGCGCCGACTGCTAAGATAACAATCTTTGTCAACGCAGTTGAGAAGGACCATGACCGATACCGCAAAAGGTTTTGCCGCCGCCACCCAGCCGGTCGCCGCGCAAGCCATCCACACCGACACCGACGGCCTGAGTGCCGCCGCCATCACCCTGAACGTCAACGGCCAGGACGTGCCCGTGTACTACGCCAAGCCGGCCGGCAAGAGCGACCTGCCGGTGCTGCTGGTGATCTCCGAGATCTTCGGCGTGCACGAGCACATCGCCGACGTCGCGCGCCGCTTCGCCAAGCAGGGCTACCTGGCGCTGGCGCCGGACCTGTTCGTGCGCCAGGGCGACGCGAGCAAGGTCGACAGCATCGCCGAACTGCTGAAGGGCATCATCGCCCAGACCCCGGACGCCGAGGTGATGGGCGACCTGGACGCCTGCGTGGCCTGGGCCGCGCAAAACGGCGGCAACGCCGACAAGCTGGGCATCACCGGTTTCTGCTGGGGCGGCCGCACCACCTGGCTGTATTCCGCCTACAATCCAAAGGTCAAGGCCGGCGTGGCCTGGTATGGCCGCCTGACCGGCGACAAGAGCGCGAAGCAGCCGCAGCACCCGGTCGACATCGCCCCGACGCTCACCGTGCCGGTGCTGGGCCTGTACGGCGCCCTGGACCACGGCATCCCGCTCGACCACGTCGACGCGATGAAGGCGGCGCTGGCCCAGGGTGCGAGCGGATCGGCCTTCGTGGTCTACCCGGACGCCGACCACGCCTTCCACGCCGACTACCGTCCAACCTACAACGAACAGGACGCCAGGGACGGCTTCGCCCGCGCGCTGGCCTGGTTCCAGCAGCACGGCGTCGCCTGACGCAAGATACGGATTGAGCAGGCTCGGGCAGGGGAGGTTACAATGCCCGGTTCGTCGGTCAGCAATGACGCGACCCACGCACCTACCCGAACCGGGGTATCGATAACCGTAGCGAGCGGCAGTGCAACGCGCAGCAGGTTAGCGATACCCCGGAATAAAAAGAGGCTGAAAATCGATCCCGTTCTCATTTCCATCCTGCTGGCGACCGGCCTGGCGGGCGTCGTCAGCATCACGGCTGCTGCGGTATTCTCGTTTACCCTGCTCTCGAAAGTGGTCGAGCGCATGGTCAGCTTGTCGGTCGGGATCATGCTCTCGACGTCGCTGCTGCATGCGCTGCCGGAGGCGTTCGAGTCGAAGGCCGATCCGCATTCGCTGTTCGCGACCCTGCTGGGCGGCCTGCTGGCCTTCTTCCTGCTCGAAAAGGTGGCGCTGCTGCGCCATTCTCACCATCACGAAGGCGACGGCCATCACCATCATCACGGGCACGACGCCCAGCAGGCCGGCAAGGCCGGGTGGATGATCCTGATCGGCGACGGCATGCACAATTTCACGGACGGCATCCTGATCGCGGCGGCCTTCCTGGCCAACCCGGAACTGGGCATCGTCACCGGTGTGGCCATCATCGCCCACGAGATACCGCAGGAGATCGGCGACTTCATCGTGCTGCTCAACGCCGGCTTCTCGCGCGTGCGCGCCTACATCTTCAACCTGCTGTGCAGCATGCTGGCGGTGGCCGGCGGCCTGCTCGGCTACTACACGCTGGACCGCGCCAGCGACCTGATTCCCTACGTGCTGGTGTTCGCCTCGTCGGGCTTCATCTACATTGCCGTGAGCGACTTGATGCCGCAGATGCAGCGCCGCGCCACCGTGCGCGAATCGATCCCGCAGGTGTTGCTCATCGGACTGGGTGTGGTGATTGTGCTGCTACTGACCCACGGTCATTGAGATTATTGCTTTCCAATGTTGACAGGCCGATTCCTCCCATCCTATGCTGAGTCGTACTCAACGGAGGGAAGCATGGCAAGGCTGGTGAATCAACTGGTTGCGGCGCTGCGCGAAAAGCCGTCGCGGTTCGGCTATGTGCTGATGGCGCTGGTATTGTCGGTGGTCCTGTTCACGTTCGCGGACTTCCTGCCGGCGCCCTACGAATTCTAGGCGCCTGAAAAAACGAAGGCGGCCGTGCTGCTTGCGCGCCGGCCGCCTGACATTCCAAAGCACCCCCGAGGCGCTTGTTCTGCGCTCTTGTTTTGCGCTTGATCCGCGCTCGTTCCAACTTATGCGTTGCCGGTTGCGACCGGCCGCGCCGCATCCGCGCTCCACTCGCTCCACGACCCCGGATACAGCGCCGCGCCCGGCATGCCGGCCACTTCCAGCGCCAGCAGGTTGTGGCAGGCGGTGACGCCGGAGCCGCACTGCATCACGGCCTGCGCCGGGTCGTTCAGCACCGCCCCCAGTTCTGCCTTCAACTGCTCCGGCGCCTTGAAGCGGCCGTCGGCCTGCAGGTTGTCCTTGAAGAAGCGGTTCTTCGCGCCCGGAATGTGGCCGCCGACCGGGTCGATGGTCTCGTTCTCGCCGCGGAAACGGTCCGGGGCACGCGCATCGACCACCAGCCTGCCGCCGTTGTTCACGCGCTTTTCCACAATATCCAGCACCTGATTCACGTCCACCGTCGCCACCAGCGCCTCGCGCAGGGCGATCGTCCCGTGGGCGCGCGCCGCCGGCACGCCGGTCTCGAGCGCCAGTCCGGCCGCCTGCCAGGCCGGCAGTCCGCCATCCAGCACCGCCACCGCGTCGTGGCCGACCCAGCGCAGCATCCACCACAGGCGCGCCGCGAACATGCCGCCGTGGGCATCGTAGGCGACGACCTGGGTGCCGTCATTGACGCCCCAGGCGCGCAGCTGTTCGATGAAAGCCGCCCGTTCGGGCAGCGGATGGCGGCCGCGGAAGACGCCATCGCCGCCATGCCTGGCGCCCGACAGCGCGGTCTCGACATCGGCAAACTGCGCATGCGGCAGGTGGCCGGCGGCGTAGGCCTCGCGCCCGGCGGACAGGTTCACCAGGTCGTGGCGGCAGTCGAGGATGACCCAGTTGGCATCGTCGACGTGGCCGGCCAGGTCGGCGGCGCTGATCAGGGTGGTGAACATGGACTTGGACATGATGGCTGGCTCCTAATTATTCGCTGGCGATGGGATCGGTTTCCTTGACCACGGCGCCGCGCGCCGTGCGCATCGTATTGTAGAACGTCGCGGCGATGCCGGAGGCCAGGATCACGCCCATGCCCAGCCAGACATGCCAGTCGAAGGTATCGCCCCACAGCAGCATGCCCCACAGCGAGGAAAAGATGATGCCGGTGTACTGCAGATTGGCCACCACCAGCACCTTGCCGATGCGGTATGCGCGCGTCATCGCCATCTGCGCCAGCAGGGCCGGGATGCCGACCGCCAGCAGCAGGCCGGCGCTGTGCCAGGTGTGCGTGTGCAGCGGTGTGGCGAAGCCGTTCTCGAACGGCGTGCCGACCAGGCCCGCGATCGCCATCGTCAGCGAAAAATAGAACACCACGCGGTATTCCGGCTCGCCCATCTGGCCCAGCCTTCTCACCTGCATGTAGGCCATCGCTGCGATCACCGACGAGGCGACGGCGAGCGCGCCGCCCACCCACTGGTTCATCTCGGCCGCGGGACGCAGCACCAGCGTGACGCCGACGAAGCTCGCCAGGATGGCCAGCGCCAGCGGCCATTCGGTCTGGCCCTTGCGGTGCCACCAGCCGTGGAACAGCATCCAGGCCGACAGCCAGATCGGCGACATGTAATTGAGGGTGACGGCGGTCGCCAGCGGCAGCTTGCCGATCGCATAGAACCATAGCCAGAGCGAGACCACGCCGACGATGCTGCGCCACAGGTGTTCCTTGGGGAACGGCGTCTTGAGGGTGCCGCCCTGGCGGCGGATCATCGGCAGCAGCAGCAGGCTGCCGATGATGCCGCGGTACATGACGATCTCGGAGGTGGAGTAGGTGAGGGAGGCCAGCTTCACGCCCGCGCCCATGGCGGCGAACGCAAAGCTGGCAAATAACATCCACAGTGCCGGCATTAATCAGCTACCCGGTGGGATGTTATCGAGCTTGCTGCGGTACCACTCGTGGAAGTGCTGCATGCCGTCTTCCATCGGCGACTGGTAGGGACCGGCCTCGGTGACACCGCGTTCCATCAGGATCTTGCGGCCGGCATCCATGCGCAGGGCGATCTCGTCGTCCTCGATGCAGGTTTCCATGTAGGCCGCGCGTTCGGCTTCCACGAACCCGCGCTCGAACAGCACGAATTCTTCCGGGTAGTAGAACTCGACCACGTTGCGGGTCTTTTGCGGACCGATCGGCCACAGCGTCGACACCACCAGCACGTTCGGGTACCACTCGACCATGATGTTCGGGTACAGCGTCAGCCAGATGGCGCCGTACTTCGGCGGCTGGCCATTGTTGAACTTCAGGACCTGCTCCTGCCATTTCTTGTAGGCCGGCGAGCCCGATTTCTGCAGGCCGCGGTGCACGCCCACGGTCTGCACGCTGTAGTCCGGACCGAAGTCCCAGCGCAGATCGTCGCAGCTGACGAAGTTGCCCAGGCCCGGGTGGAAGGGTTCGACGTGGTAATCCTCCAGGTAGACCTCGATGAAGGTCTTCCAGTTGTAGTCGCACTCGTGCACTTCGACGTGGTCGAACATGTAGCCCGAAAAATCCAGGTCTTTCGTAACCGACATGTGCTTGAGCTTGTCCATGACGTCGTAGCCGTTCTGTTCGAACAGCAGGCCGTTCCAGTTCTGGAGCGGCGTCTTGGACAAATTCAGGCAGGGCGTCTCCGCGAAATGCGGCGCGCCGATCAGCTCACCCTTGAGGTCGTAGGTCCAGCGGTGCAGCGGGCAGACGATGTTCTTGGCATTGCCGCGGCCATTGAACATCAGCGCCTGGCGATGGCGGCACACGTTGGACATCAACTCGATGCCCTGGGCATTGCGCACCAGCATACGGCCCTCATTCTCCGATTTGAGGGTCGCAAAATCGCCCGACTCGGGCACCATCAGCTCATGGCCGACGTAGCGTGGGCCCTTGAGGAACAATTGTTGCATCTCGCGCTGCAGCAGCGCCTGGTCGAAGTAAACACTTACTGGAAGCTGCGCGCACGAACGTGCCAGCTTGGCGTGGGTAGCCAGATCGGACATCCCAACCCCCCTTTATACAGATTTCAGCCAAAGAAGAGAAAGAATCCGAGAACCAGCATTTCAGAGCATCGAAAAACCTGCTGCGCGTTGCATAGGCGGTCTGCTCGACCACCCCTGCTGCCGCTCGCTACGGTTTTTCTCGCTCTTTAAAAGAACGGAATGCGGTATTTCGGAGACAGAACCGGAGATTATAGCCGGTAAAGGGTTAAGCGGTCTCGGCCCCGCGCGGGATTGTGGTGCCTGCGTACTCAAAAATTGCCTGAAAGGCATCGTTTTCATGAATCCCGGAACGCTTTGCGATAAAATGTGTCTTTGATTGCAAGGTGACGGCGACAGTTGGGCCGTCATGCTGGGGTAGGATTGTTTTAAAATAAGCGATTAGACTGGCGTGTTGCGTGCAAGTTGCCCTGACCTTTGTGTCATGCGGCGCCGGTTCCCGAAACAATCGAAATCATTATGCCAAATAAAACAATCGCGGAGAGCCCTGGAGCCCCGGCCTCTGCAGGTTCGGCGCCAGCGCCCGAATCCTTCGAGCAGGCGATGGCCGAACTGGCCCAGCTGGTCACCCAGATGGAAGGCGGACAACTGCCGCTGGAAGCCTCGGTCGCGGCCTATGCGCGCGGCTCCGAACTGGTACGCTATTGCGCGGCCCAGCTGGAAAAGGTGGAGTCGCAGGTGAAGGTGCTGGAAGGCGACATGCTGAAACCCTTCAGCACCGACGGCGGAGACGACGAATGAGCGGCGCCTTGCGTTTCGGCGAGTGGATGAAGGCGGTGCAGGCGCAGACCGAAGCCGCGCTCGACGCCTTCCTGCCGGCAGCAAGCCGTACCCCGACCAAGCTGCACGAAGCGATGCGCTACACGGTGCTGGGCGGCGGCAAGCGCGTGCGCCCGCTGCTGGCGTATGCCGGCGGCGAACTGTTCGGCGCCGATGCGGATGCGGTGGTGCGCGCCGCCTGCGCGGTCGAGATGATCCACGCCTACTCCCTGGTGCACGACGACATGCCGTGCATGGACGACGACGATCTGCGCCGCGGCAAGCCGACGGTGCATGTGGCGTATGATGAAGCGACCGCGCTGCTGGTGGGCGACGCGCTGCAGGCGCAAGCCTTCGAAGTGATCGCCGGCAGCACGGGCGTCGCGCCGCAAAGGCTGGTGACGATGCTGCGCCTGCTGGCCGAAGCCGCCGGTTCGGCCGGCATGTGCGGCGGCCAGGCGATCGACCTGGACAGCGTGGGTTTCAAGCTGAGCCTGGAACAGCTGGAGCGCATGCACCAGCTGAAGACCGGGGCCATGCTGCGCGTGTCGGTGCTGCTCGGCGCACTGGCCGGGCGCGACCTCGATGCGGTCGAACTGGATGCATTGAAGGACTATGCGCGCGCCATCGGCCTGGCTTTCCAGGTGGTGGACGACGTGCTGGACGCGACCGAGGATTCGGCGACCCTCGGCAAGACCGCGGGCAAGGACGCGGCGGCGAACAAGCCGACCTATGTATCGATCCTGGGGCTGGAGGAATCCCGGGCCCTGGCAGAACAATTGCGGCAACAGGCGCACGCGGCGCTGGCGCCGTTCGGAGAACAAGCACTGCGGCTGCGTGAACTCGCGGACCTGATCGTGCAGCGGAAGGCATAAATGAAACTGCTAGAAACCATCAACGAACCGGCCGACCTGCGCAAGCTGCCGCGCACCCAGCTGACCCCGCTGGCCACCGAGCTGCGCCAGTTCCTGCTCGACTCGGTCTCCAAGACCGGCGGCCACCTGTCGTCGAATCTCGGCACCGTCGAGCTGACGATCGCGCTGCACTACGTGTTCAACACGCCCGAAGACCGCATCGTGTGGGACGTCGGCCACCAGACCTATTCGCACAAGATCCTGACCGGCCGGCGCGAGCGCATGCCGACGCTGCGCCAGCACAATGGCCTGTCCGGCTTCCCGAAGCGCGACGAAAGCGAGTACGACACCTTCGGCACCGCCCACTCGTCCACCTCGATTTCGGCGGCGCTGGGCATGGCGGCGGCGGCCAAGATCAAGGGCGAGAAGCGCCACGCGATCGCCGTCATCGGCGACGGCTCGATGACCGCCGGCATGGCCTTCGAGGCCCTGAACAACGCCGGCGTCGAGGACGACGTCGACCTGCTGGTGGTCCTGAACGACAACGACATGTCGATCTCGCCGCCGGTGGGCGCGCTGAACCGCTACCTGGCGCGCCTGATGTCGGGCCAGTTCTACGCCGCCGCCAAGACCGTCGGCAAGAGCGTGCTGCCCGGCCCGATGCTGGAACTGGCCAAGAAGCTGGAAGAGCACGCGAAGGGCATGGTGGTCCCGGCCACGATGTTCGAGGAATTCGGCTTCAACTACATCGGCCCGATCGATGGCCACGACCTCGATTCCCTGATCCCGACGCTGGAAAACATCCGCAAGCTCAAGGGCCCGCAATTCCTGCACGTGGTGACGAAGAAGGGGCAGGGCTACAAGCTGGCCGAGGCCGAGCCGATCCTGTACCACGGCACCGGCAAGTTCAACCCGGTCGAGGGCATCAAGCCGGCCACCGCGCCGGGCAAGATCACCTACACCGAAGTGTTCGGCAACTGGCTGTGCGACATGGCCGCCGCCGACAAGCGCCTGGTCGGCATCACGCCGGCCATGCGCGAAGGTTCGGGCATGGTGCGCTTCCACCAGCAATACCCGGAGCGCTACTTCGACGTCGGCATCGCCGAGCAGCATTCGGTCACCTTCGGCGCCGGCCTGGCCACCGAAGGCATGAAGCCGGTGGTGGCGATCTACTCGACCTTCCTGCAGCGCGGCTACGACCAATTGGTGCACGACGTGGCGCTGCAGAACCTGGACGTGACCTTCGCGCTGGACCGCGCCGGCCTGGTCGGCGCCGATGGCGCCACCCACGCCGGCAACTACGACATCGCCTACCTGCGCTGCATCCCGAACATGGTCGTGATGGCGCCGTCGGACGAGAACGAATGCCGCACCATGCTGACCACGGCCTACCACTACCCGGGTCCGGCGGCGGTGCGTTATCCGCGCGGCGCCGGCGTCGGCGCGGCGATCGCGTCCGAACTGTCGACCATCGAGATCGGCAAGGGACTGGTGAAACGCCAGGGCAAGAGCGTCGCCATCCTGGCTTTCGGTTCGATGGTGGCGCCGAGCCTGAAGGCGGCCGAGGACCTGAACGCCACCGTGGCCGACATGCGCTTCGTGAAACCGCTGGACGTCGAACTGGTGAAGCGCCTGGCCAGGGACCACGACTACCTGGTGACTGTGGAAGAGGGCTGCACCATGGGCGGCGCCGGTTCGGCCGTGGCCGAGGCGCTGGCCGCCGAAGGCCTGGCCAAGCCGCTCCTGATCCTGGGCCTGCCGGACCGTTTCATCGACCATGGCGATCCGGCGCTGCTGCTGGCATCGGTGGGCCTGGATGCGCATGGCATCGGCAAGTCGATCCGCGAGCGTTTCGGGATCGGGGAGCCGCGGCTGGTGGTGAACAACACCTGATCGCCTTAAGGATCATCGAAGACGGGCGGGCGCGATGTGTTCCCGCCCGTTTTTTAACCACTAAAGCGCACGAACGCCCGCCAGTTGTCCGGCGCGGCCAGGAAGCTGTTCATGTCCTCGTCCAGCACGTCGGCGCGCACCACGTTGTCGCCCTCGAAGCACATGCACTGGTCGTCGCGGCAGACCCGCTTGACCACGTCCAGGTCCATCAGGTTCGTGACGCCGGCGTCCGGCATGATGCTGTTCAGGCGCGCCCCGACCTGTTCGCCCAGCGCACCGACGACCTTGGCAGAGGCGGCGCTGCCGTCCTGGTCGAACACCAGTTCGATCAAACCGGTGCCTTCCATGCAGTCGTTGTCGAACTGGCCGTCGATCCAGGCTTCGTACATCGCGCGTTCGATCGCATTTGAAGCCGGTATCAGGTCCTGCGCCTGGCGCAGCGCGTCCAGTTCGTTCTGGATGCCGGCAATGTAGGCGCCCCGGCCGCCCTCGTCGTTCCGGTTGTAGTCGGCTTCGACCTGGCGCCGCAGGTCCTCGCCGCTCTGGCCCTGCGTGTAGGCGTCGACGATCCTGCCGCGCAGGTCGAGGATCCAGCCCGCCGCGGCGGCGCCGCTGGCCGCCTTCGATGCGCGTTCCACTTCATCCAGCATGCCGTGCAGGACCTCGACCACCGGGCCGAGGTCGCCGCCGGCGACGCCCTTGACCGCGTCCACCGCCGTTTTCTCGATGAGCTTGACGCCAGCCTTGAGCATCGTCTGTTCCCGCGTTCGCGGGAACGACGTCAAGCGCAGGAACGACGTCAATCGCGCATTACCGCTGCTGTGGCACATGCAACGACCGCGCCAGCAAATGCCCCGCCAGCCAGCCGCCGGCCAGTCCACCCAGGTGCGCCGCATTGTCCGTATGCGGATACAAGAATCCCGCCGCAATATTGAATAGCAAAAACGGCCCGATCGCGCCGCGCAAGTCCGCCACCACCGTCGGCGGCACCCCGCTGTTCTGGCGCCCGATGAAAGCGAACAGCCCGCCGATGATGCCGAAGATCGCCCCCGACGCGCCCACGCTGTTCACGTGCGGATTCCACAGCACGCTGGCCAGGCCGCCGGCGATGCCCGACAACAGGTACAGCCCGACGAAGCGGACACTGCCGAAGATGCGCTCGACCAGTTGTCCGACCTGCCACAGCGCCAGCATGTTGAACGCCAGGTGCAGCATGCTGCCGTGCAGGAACAGCGAGGTCAGCAGGCGCCACGACTGGCCGTGCAGGGTCAGCCGGCCATCGTTCGAGCCCCAGTGCACCAGCTGGACCGAGCGGATCATCGCATCGAGCATGACGCCCGGCCCCTTGCCCCAGCCCAGCATCGTCGGCATCCACGGCGTGCCGTGCCGGTAGCGCGCCAGCCACATCAGCAGGAAGATGCCGATGTTCGCCACCAGCAGGAACCAGATGACGGGCGTGGACGGGCTCCAGTAATCCATGCGGTCGTGGAACACCTCGCGCTCGGTATAGGCCACCTTGAATTCCGGCGTCCAGCGCGCCGGCAGTGCGGCGGCGATGGCCTTGGCGGCTGCGCCGTCCGCGGTGCTGAAGCCGATTTCCTCGTTGCCCTGCACCCCGACCATATGGAACAGCACGTCCTGGCCCTCGGTGCGCACGTTGACGATGTCGACCTTGCGCAGACGGTGTTCTTCCCGCTTGGGAAAGCGGAACGAACGGTGGCTGCTGCCGCGCACGACGATGAAGTCGGGCTCGATGACCAGCTGGCCCCGGCCCTGGAACAGGAAGGGGTTGGCCGGCCAGTTCGGACCACCCCGGTAAAACTGAACGTCGTGGACGCTGTTGCCTTGCATCGGCCCCCCGTCAGCCGCGCTGGCGTTCGTGCTGCCACAGCACGTCGCTGCCGCCGGCGTGGCGGTTCAGCACGCGCGCCAGCACGAACATCAGGTCCGACAGGCGGTTCACGTACATGCGCGGCTGCGGGTTGATGGTGTCCACGCCCGACAGCGCCACGATGCTGCGCTCGGCGCGCCGGCACACGGTGCGGCACACGTGCGCCAGCGACGCCGCGCGCGAGCCGGCCGGCAGGATGAATTCCTTCAGCATCGGCAAATCCGCGTTGTACTTGTCGACCAGGCCGTCCAGGCGCGCCACGTGCTCGTCCTTGATCATTTCGTAGCCGGGAATGCACAGCTCGCCGCCCAGGTCGAACAGGTCGTGCTGGATCGATACCAGCTCCTCGCGCAGGTCCGCCGGCATGTCCTCGCACAGCAGCAGGCCGACGAAGGAATTCAGTTCGTCGACCTCGCCCAGCGCGTGGATGCGCGGGCTGTCCTTGCCGGTGCGGCTGCCATCGCCCAGTCCGGTGCTGCCGTCGTCGCCGGTGCGGGTCGAAATCTTCGAAAGTCGATTGCCCATGCTGATGCCCCCACCTATAAAAAAAGATAGCCGGAGCATACGCCAAATCGATGCAATTGTGCTTAGAATCCCTAGCACCTACTTCAGCAGGATGAATGATGATCCCATCGATTCCAGTCGATCCGGAGCGCCGCCAGCGGGTCGCCCAGGCCCTGCGCGCCGTGCTGCCGGCACGCAGCATCCTGTCCGATCCGGAAGACACCCGGCCCTACGAATGCGATGGCCTGGCGGCCTACCGCCAGTTGCCGATGGTCGTGACCCTACCCGACAGCGAGGAACAGGTGCTGGCCATCCTCGGGGTGTGCCGCCAGATGAAGGTGCCGATCGTGCCGCGCGGCGCCGGCACCGGCCTGTCCGGCGGCGCCCAGCCGCTGCCAGATGGCGTGGTGATCTCCACCGCGCGCCTGAACCGCATTCTGCGCGTGGAACCGCATGCGCGCACGGCGGTCGTGCAGCCCGGCGTGCGCAACCTCGCCATTTCCGAAGCCGCCGCGCCCTTCGGCCTGTATTACGCGCCCGATCCATCGTCGCAGATCGCCTGCACCATCGGCGGCAACGTGGCCGAGAATTCGGGCGGCGTGCACTGCCTGAAATACGGCCTGACGGTGCACAATGTGATGCGCGTGCGCGTGGCCACCATCGAGGGCGACGTCATCGAGCTGGGCGGAGAAGCGCTGGACGCGCCCGGCCTGGATCTGCTGGCGGTGTTCATCGGCTCCGAGGGCATGCTCGGCATCGTCACCGAAGTCACGGTGAAACTGGTGCCGAAACCGGCGATGGCGCAGGTGATCATGGCCTCGTTCGATGACGTGGCCGCGGGCGGCAACGCGGTGGCCAGCGTGATCGCCGCCGGCATCATCCCGGCCGGCCTGGAAATGATGGACCGGACGTCGTCGCGCATGGTCGAGCCCTTCGTGAAGGCCGGCTACGATTTGGACGCCGCCGCCATCCTGCTGTGCGAGGCCGACGGCACCGCGCTCGAGGTGGCCGAGGAGATCGGACGCATGAGCGCGGTGCTGCAGGAGGCCGGCGCCAGTGCGATCACGGTGTCCGAGAACGAGGCCGAGCGCCTGCGCTTCTGGTCCGGCCGCAAGAACGCCTTTCCGGCGGCCGGGCGCATCTCGCCGGATTACTACTGCATGGACGGCACCATTCCGCGCAAGCACCTGGCCCGCGTGCTGGCGCGGATCGAGGAGATGGAAACCACCTTCGGCCTGCGCTGCGCCAACGTGTTTCACGCGGGCGACGGCAACATGCACCCGCTGATCCTGTTCGATGCCAACCAGCCGGGCGAACTGGATCGTGCGGAAGCCTTCGGCGCGGCCATCCTGGCGCTGTGCGTGGAAGTCGGCGGGACGATTACCGGGGAACACGGCGTGGGCGTGGAAAAGATCGATTCGATGTGCGTGCAGTTCGGTGCGCGCGAGCTGGAGGCCTTCTTCGCGGTCAAGCGCGCCTTCGATCCCGGCATGCTGCTCAATCCGAACAAGGCGATTCCGACGCTGAACCGCTGCGCCGAACTGGGCGCGATGCGGGTGAGCGGTGGCGTGCTGCCGTTTGCGCACCTGCCGCGCTTTTAAAAAAGATAACGAGACAATGCAGCAGACCGTCGAACATTTCCAGGACCAGGTGCGCGCCGCCGTGCGCGACCGGCGTTCCTTGCGCATCCGCGGCGGCGGCACCAAGGACTGGTATGGCCAGCGCCTGGAGGGCGAGATCCTCGATACCCGGGCGTATGCCGGCATCGTCGACTACGAGCCGACCGAGCTGGTGATCACCGCGCGCTGCGGCACGCCGCTACGCGAGATCGAAGCCGCGCTGGCCGAACGGCGCCAGATGCTGGCTTTCGAGCCGCCGCGCTTTGGAGACGGCGCCACGCTGGGCGGGACCATCGCCGCCGGTTTGTCAGGCCCGCGGCGCGCCAGCAGCGGCGCGCTGCGCGACTTCGTGCTCGGCGCCAAGCTGTTGGACGGGAAGGGGGACATCCTCACCTTCGGCGGCCAGGTGATGAAGAACGTGGCCGGCTACGACGTCTCGCGCCTGCTGGCCGGCTCGCTCGGCACCCTGGGCCTGCTGCTGGAAATATCGGTGAAGGTGCTGCCGCTGCCCGTTGCCGAAACCACGCTGCGCTTTGCCATGAGCGAGCCCGATGCGCTCCGCAAGCTCAACGAATGGGCCGGGCAGCCGCTGCCGCTGTCGGCCAGCTGCTGGCATGACGGCGTGCTGGCGCTGCGCCTGTCCGGCGCCCGGGCCGCGGTCGACGCCGCCGTGCGCACGCTGGGCGGTGAGCTTATGCCGGATTGCGCAGGATTCTGGGCCTCGCTGCGCGAACAGCGGCATGCCTTCTTCGACGGCGCCGCATCCGATCAGGCGCGTGCGCTGTGGCGCCTGTCGCTGCCCTCGGCCGCGGGTGCGATCGCGCTCGGTGGCGAGCAGTTGATCGAGTGGGGCGGGGCGCAGCGCTGGCTGCGGGCGCCGGGCGATGCGGACAGCGCACACCGCATCCGCGCGGCGGCCACGGCCAGCGGCGGCCACGCCACGCTGTTCCGCGGCGGCGATAAAGAGGGCGACAAAGGGGGCGATAATGGCGCCGGGGTATTCCAGCCGCTGGCGCCAGCCATCGCCAGGATCCACGAACGCCTGAAAGCCGGATTCGACCCGGCCGGCATCTTCAACCCCGGCCGCATGTATTGAGAGGGAACTGCCTATGCAAACCAACCTCGCCGATTTCATCAAGGACACCCCTGAAGGCGTGGAAGCCGAGGCCATCCTGCGCGCCTGCGTCCACTGCGGCTTCTGCACCGCCACCTGTCCCACCTACCAGTTGCTGGGCGACGAACTGGATGGCCCGCGCGGGCGCATCTACCTGATCAAGCAGGTGCTGGAAGGCGCCGAGCCGACCCGCAAGACCCAGCTGCACCTGGACCGCTGCCTGACCTGCCGCAACTGCGAAAGCACCTGTCCGTCCGGCGTGAAATACGGGCGCCTGGTCGACATCGGGCGCAAGGTGGTCGAGCGGCGCGTCGCGCGTTCGCTGGGCAACCGGCTCAAGCGCACGACGCTGAAGGAATTCCTGCCACGCGGCGCGCTGTTCAAGCCGGCGTTCCGGGCCGGCCAGGCCGTGCGGGCGCTGCTGCCAAACGGCTTGCGCGACAAGCTGCAGCCGGCGCGCCCGGCCGGCCCATGGCCCACCCGCGAGCATGCGCGCAAGATGCTGGTGCTGGACGGCTGCGTGCAGCCGGCGATGGCGCCCGCCATCAACGCCGCCAGCGCGCGCGTGCTCGACGCGCTCGGCGTCCAGTTGATCGCCGCGCCGCGCGCCGGCTGCTGCGGCGCGGTGCGCTTCCACATGAACGACCAGGACGGCGGCCTGGACGACATGCGGCGCAACGTCGACGCCTGGTGGCCGTATGTCGAACGGGGGCAGGTGGAGGCGATCGTGATGACGGCGTCCGGCTGCGGCGTCACGGTCAAGGAATACGGCCACCTGCTGGGGCACGACCCGGCGTATGCGGCCAAGGCGGCGCACATCTCTGCGCTGACGCGCGATTTGTCCGAGATCTTGCCGGAGTTCGAAGGCGAACTGGCGGCCAGATTCGCGGCGCGCACGGCGGGTCGCATCCCGGAGCGCGTGGCTTTCCACCCGCCGTGCACGCTGCAGCACGGCCAGCAGATCCGCGGCAAGGTCGAGGGTGTGCTGCGCGCGGCCGGCGTGGACGTCGTGCTGTGCGCCGACAGTCACCTGTGTTGCGGCTCGGCCGGCACCTATTCGATGCTGCACCCGGACATCGCGCATCGGCTGCGCGAGCGCAAGCTGGTCAACCTGGCGGCGACCGGCGCCGGCGAGATCGTGTCGGCCAACGTCGGCTGCATCAGCCACCTGCAGTCCGGTACGACGATGCCGGTGACGCACTGGATCGAACTGGTCGACCGGGCGCTGGTTGCCTGAGTTGGCGCGCCATGTGAACGCCGTCGAAACCGCCTCTGTGCCACACTGGCGCCATGGAAGCCGCCGGGCAGCTGCCAGGCGGCATGAGCATCAACGGCATGGAAATGGAGCGCGACATGGCAATGGAACAGCAGGCGCAGGACCAGCAGGATCAGCAAGTGAAGGGTCAGAACGACGAGGACGTGCAGGCGCAGTCGCCGGAGGAGGGGACGGAACAGAACCCGGGACAAAATTCGGAACAGAAAGCGGAACAGAAACCGGAACACGACGCCCCGGACGACTTTGACGGCCTCGCGGACAAGAAACCGGAAGAACTGACGCCGGAAGAGCTGCGCCTGATGGCCGACACGATGCCGGGCGAGGGGCCGGGCGACTGAATGCGTGACGGCCCGGTATGTCCCGCACCATCCCCGATGCATCAAAAATGTTTGCAATAATCTAACAATTGCTGCATTCTCTTCGGTAACACGACCGGAGGGCAGGGATGAAACGACGGGATGTATTGAATTCGGTGTCCGCGGCGCTGCTGCATGCCGCGCTGCCGGGCAGCGCGCTGGCCAATACGCTGGCCAATAGCGCAGCCAAGGCGGGCGTGAGCGGCGCCGTCGGCCGCGCCCGCGCCCGGCCCGGCACCGTGCAATGGCCGGACGCGCAGGCATGGGAAAGCCTGCGCATGCAGACCGGCGGCCGCCTGCAGGCGCTGACGCCGCCATTCGCCGCTTGCGGCCAGAACGCCAGCGCCTGCGCCGCTACGCTCGACGGCATCAAGAATCCCTACTTCATCGGCGACCATCCGGCACTGACCCAGACCAGCGGCTGGCAGGACGCCTGGACCTCCCGGGCCAGCGCCTGGGCGGTGGCGGCGCGCGACGCGAAAGACGTGGCGGCGGCGGTGCGCTTCGCGCGCGCCCACAACCTGCGCCTGGTGGTGAAGGGCGGCGGCCACAGCTACCTGGGCGGCTCCAACGCGCCCGATTCGCTGCTGGTGTGGACGCGCGCCATGAACGCGGTCACGCTGCACGATGCCTTTGTCGCGCAAGGCTGCGCGCCAAGCACCGCCCAGCCGGCGGTGAGCATCGGCGCCGGCGCCATGTGGGCCGACGCCTATGCCGCCGTGACCACGCGCGGCGGCCGCTACGTGCAGGGCGGCGGCTGCACCACGGTGGGTGTGGCCGGGCTGGTGCAGGGTGGAGGTTTCGGCAACTTCTCGAAGCGCTACGGCACCGCGGCCGCCAGCCTGGTCGAAGCCGAAGTCGTCACCGCCGACGGCGCGATCCGCATCGCCAACGCCTGCACCCATCCGGACCTGTTCTGGGCGCTCAAGGGCGGGGGCGGCGGCAGCTTCGGCGTGGTCACGCGCCTGACCCTGCGCACCCACGCGCTGCCGGATTTCTTCGGCGCGGTGTTCGGTGAGATCACGACGGTCTCCAACGCGGCGTACAAGGCCCTGATCGCGCGCTTCGTCGATTTTTACCGCGCCAGCCTGTTCAACGAACACTGGGGCGAAACGGTCTCGCTGCGCGGCGGCCGGCGCCTGAAGCTGTCGATGGTGTTCCAGGGCTTGTGCCAGAAGGAAGCCGAAGCCGTGTGGGCGCCGTTCTTTGCCTGGGTGCGCGAGCGCAAGGAATATACGTTCGCGGCGCCGCCCATCATGGCGATCCCGGCGCGCCGTTTCTGGGATCCGGCCTTCCTGCAGACGCTGGCGCCCGGCATCGTGACGATGGATGGGCGGCCGAACGCGTCGCCGGATCACTTCGTCTGGAGCGGCGACCGCGAACAGGCCGGCTGGTTCATCCACGGCTACCAGTCGGCCTGGCTGCCGGCCGGGTTGCTCGACTCGCAACGGCAGGCGCTGCTGGTCGATTCCTTGTACACCGCCGCCGGCCAGTGGGACGTCGAACTGCACTTCAACAAGGGCATCGCCGGGGCGCCGCAGGCCGCGCTGGACGCCACGCGTGACACCGCCATGAACCCGGCCGTGCTGGGCGCCTTTGCGCTGGCGATCATCGCCGGCGGCGATGGTGCGGCGTATCCCGGCATGCCCGGCGCCAGGATGGATCCGGCGCGTGCGCGCAAGCGCGCAGCCAGCATCCGCGGCGCCATGGACGCGCTGTTGAAGGTCGCACCCAGTGCCGGCGCCTATGTGTCGGAAAGCGATTATTTCCAGTCGCGCTGGCAGGACGCCTATTGGGGCACCCATTACGCCCGGCTGGCGCGGATCAAGCGAGACGTCGATCCGGAGGGCCTGTTCTTCGTGCATCACGGCGTCGGCAGCGAAGGATGGAGCGCGGACGGATTCACGCGCATCGCAGGCGGGTGAAGCCGCGGGGATGACCCGGCATCCGGCCGGCGGAGCACGCGAAAACCGTCATCATGGTAGCATCGGCGCCCCGTATTCGTTGGATGGAGTGACTCGTGAGTTTCGTATTTCGGCTGATATCCCGGGACGAGGATGCGGCACCTTCGGTCGCGTTCGAGGACAGCATCAGCCCCGGCTATGTCCCGCTGTGGGAAGAGGTCGGGGTCTACGATGCGCTGTACAACAGCGACGGCAAGCGCGGGCGCGACGTCTCGCGCGCCATCGCCTACGCTATCGACCGGCTTGCGGATGACGAATCGCTGGGCTGGCTGCTGCCCGCCACCTGCCGCCTTGGTGAGGCGATCCGCTTCCTGGAAAACGTGCACCGCGGCTGCGTCACCCACGCGTCGGCGCTGGTCGAGACCCGCTAGCGCAGTATCATCGCATTACGCTGGCGCGGCATGTCCTGAGTCGGCGCACGGCCGAACAGGCGTGCATATTCCCGGCTGAACTGCGAAGCGCTGGCGTAGCCCACGCGCCCGCCCGCGGTGCTGGCGCCGATCCCGCTTGCGATCAGCCGGCGCGCTTCCTGCAGCCGCAAGACCTTCTGGTACTGCAGGGGACTCATCGAGGTTGCTGCCTTGAAGTGCTGGTGCAGCGACGATGCGCTCATGTGCGCCAGTCCCGCCAGGTGCTCGATTTTGAGCGGCTGCGCGTAATTGTCGCGCACCCAGGACACCGCCCTGGCGATGCGCCGGATGTCCGATTGCGCATGGCCTACCTGGGCCAGCCTGCCGCCCACCGGACTGCGCAGCAGGCGCACCAGGATCTCTTCCTCGACCAGCGGCGCCAGCAACCCGGCCTCGAACGGATCGCTCATCAGCGCCAGCAGCCGCGCGGCGGCGTCGACGATCGCCTCGTTGGCCTGCGCCAGATAGACCGCGCGGGTTTCGCGCACCCTGGGAACGCCGTCCGGATACACCTTCATGAGCAGCTCGGCGACGCGCTGCGGATCGATGTCGAGCCGCAAGCACAGGTAGGGCAGGGCCGGACTCGCTTCCCGTACCTGGGCCGAGACCGGCAGGTCGAGCGAAAAGACCAGCATGCGCGATGCATCGTAATCATAGGCTTCATTGCCGAGCAGGACGGTCTTGGCGCCCTGCGCGATGATGCAGACGGCCGGCTGATGCAGGCCGTGCACCAGCTCGGCGCTGGGGCGCGAGGCCCGGATCGCGTGCACGCCGGGCCGGCACAGGGCGAAGCTGCCGTCGGCGGGCGTGTGTGCGGCCAGCAGGCCGGCCAGCCTGGCCAGTCCCGCCGGCGTCGGAGTCGGGGCGTTGTTCATGGCCCCCAGCATACCTTCAGAACACGCCATCGGTCGACGCCGACAGTTCACGGAAGGCTTCGATCTCGTCCAGGCGGCCCTGCAGGGCGCCGGTGACCATGTCGAGCGCGTCGCTGCCGGCCAGGAACTGGCGCGGCGGATTGTCCAGCGCCGCCAACTGGACCAGTGCCGCGCCCAGTTTGGCCGGATCGCCCGCCTGCCGGTGGTTGTAGGCCTCATAGGTGTCCCTGGCGCTGGCGCCGTCGGCGTAATCCGCGATGGCCTGGCTGCCGTACTGGATCGATGTCGCATCCAGGAAGTCGGTGCGGAAGAACCCCGGCTCGACCACGGTGAGCTTGATGCCGAAGCGCGCCACTTCCAGCGCGACCGATGCCGACAAGCCTTCGACCGCATATTTGCTGGCGCAATAGATCGACGAACCCGAAAAGCCGAGGGCGCCGCCTACCGACGAGATATTCAAGATGCGGCCCGCGCGCCGGTGCCGCATCGCGGGCAGCGCCGCCCGCATCATGTGCATGAGGCCGAACACGTTGGTGGCGAACTGGCGCTCGACCGCCTCCGCGCTCACTTCCTCGAAATGGCCCAGCATGCCGTAGCCGGCATTGTTGACCAGCACGTCGATGCGCCCGAAGCGTTCCAGTGCGGCCTGCACCGCTGCCTCGGCCTGCGTGGCGCTGGTGACGTCCAGTTCGAGCAGCGCGATGTCCGCCGCCGGCACGTCCGCATAGGCGGTGCGCAGCTGTTCCAGCTTGCGGCCGCTGGCGGCGACCCGGTGGCCGGCCTGCAGCGCCGCCCTGGCGATATGGGCGCCGATGCCGCGGCTGGCGCCCGTGATGAACCATACCTGTTGCTGGTCTTGATGCATTGCTGTTCTCCTTGGAGGGTGACCGGTGACGACAGTGTAGGAGGAGGGCGTCCGTGCGACTTGCCTGGAACTCCAGCACCCTGGCGTATTCCTCCAGGACTTTCCGTGTATGCTGGCGGCCCGAGAATTTCAATCAGCGCAAGCCATGTCACGTCCCGTCATCACCATTTCCGGCGAAACCCTCACCCGCACGCGTATCGAAGAATTGCTGGCGCAGGACGCTTTGCTGGCCTTCGAGGAATGCGATGCCGGGGGCTTTGACCTGTCGCGCCTGAATTTGCAGGACAGCAGCTGGCGCAACTGCGCGCTGGCTGGAGCCTCTTTTTATGCGGCCAATTTGGCGCGTACGCGCTGGCAGCGCTGTCGCGGCGGCCATGCCGATTTCGAATCGGCGGACCTGGTCGACGCCCGTTTCGAATCCTGCGACCTGAATAATTCGAGCTGGCGCCGCACCAAGCTGGCGTCGGCGTTGTTCCGGGGCTGCAAGCTGACCGGCGCCGCCTTCGAGGAAGTCGGCCAGCTCGGCTTGACGTTCGAGGATTGCCTGCTGGTCGGCGCCGATTTGCGCCGCATGTCCTTCCGCAAGGCGAGATTGAATGGCCTGGATTTTTCCGAAGCCGACCTGGCGGGCTGCGATTTCCGCGACGCCGTGTTCGAAGGCGGCAGCCTGCGCGACGCCCACATCAAGGACACGCGCTTCGACAATGCCGATTTGCGCGAGGCAGACCTGGGTGGCCTGAAGCTGACCAACGCCAGGCAGTTCGGCGGCGCCACGATTTCGCCGCGCCAGGCGGCCGAGCTGGTGCGGGCGATGGGCCTGAACGTGGCTTGAATTTATCGGCAATACAATGCGGGGCGCCAACACGGCTGTAGTAATATTACATTCTCTAACATATTGTCGGATGGCCATGTCATCCGGCCCCAGCGAGGTCTAGCCGATGCGTTCCCGTCTCTTAGCCGTTGCCGTCCTGTTCTCCAGTTACATAGCAGCTCCCGCCGCCTGGGCACAAACCGTGGTCGGCAGCGCCGCGTCGCCCGGCAACGTGCTGAGCGTCGAGGTCCAGATCGACCCGTCCGGCAAGCTCGCCTACGACATCAAGCGCCGCGGCAAGGAAGTGATCAAGCCGTCGCGCCTGGGCTTCAACCTGGCCAACGCCTATAAACTGGATGGCGGCTTCAGCCTGCGCGACAGCCGCGTCAGCGAGCATGACGACACCTGGGAACAGCCGTGGGGCGAGCGCCGCTACGTGCGCAACCATTACCGCGAGCTGCGCGTCGAGGTCGAGCAGAAGGAGCGCGGCAAGCGCGGCCTGGCGGTGGTCTTCCGCATCTACGACGATGGCGTCGGCTTCCGCTACGAATTCCCGGCCCAGCCGCAACTGCGCGACGTCGAGATCACCGACGAACTGACCGAATTCACGGTGGCCCAGCCGGCCACCGCCTGGTGGATCCCGGCTGGCGAGCTGCCGGGCCTGGAAGAGCTGGTGCAGCAGGCGCCGTTGAAGGAAATCGGCACCGCCAACTCGCCGCTGACCGTGCGCCTGGATGACGGCACCCACATCGCCTTCCACGAAGCGGCGCTGGTCGACTATGCGTCGATGTGGCTGCGCAAAGTCGAAGGCCAGAAGCTGCGCGCGCAACTGGCGCCGTCGAGCACCGGGCCGGCGGTGGTGCGCCACGGCGCCTTCACCACGCCATGGCGCACGCTGCGCATCGCCGACGATGCGGCCGGCCTGTACATGTCCGACCTGGAACTGAACCTGAACGAGCCGAACAAGCTGGGCGACGTCTCGTGGGTCAAGCCGTCGAAGTTCGTCGGCGTGTGGTGGAGCATGCACCTGCAGCACACGTCCTGGAACGCCGGCGCCAAGCACGGCGCCACCACCGCCAATACCAAGCGCTACATCGACTTCGCGGCAAGGAACGGCTTCCGCGGCGTGCTGGTCGAGGGCTGGAACCAGGGCTGGGAAAGCAACTGGGGCCATGGCGGCGCCGACTTCAGCTTCACCAAGGCCTATCCCGACTTCGACCTGCCGGCGCTGGCCGCCTATGCCAAGCAGAAGAACGTGCGCCTGATCGGCCACCACGAGACCGGCGCCAACCTGCCGGCCTACGAACAGCAGATGGATGAAGCGTATAAACTGTATGCCAAGCTGGGCGTGGACAGCGTCAAGTCCGGCTACGTGCACGAAGCCGGCACCATGCTGTTTCCGGGCGCGGACGGCAAGCCGCACTACGGCCACTACGATTCGCAGGTAGGCGTGCGCCACTTCCAGAAGGCGGTGACGGAGGCCGCACGCTACCGCATCGCGGTCGATACCCACGAGCCAATCAAGGATACCGGTCTGCGCCGCACCTATCCGAACTGGGTCTCGCGCGAAGGCGCGCGCGGCGTCGAGTACAACGCATGGGGCAACCCGGTCAACCCGGTCGACCACGAAGCCAAGCTGGTGTTCACGCGCATGCTGAGCGGCCCGATGGATTACACGCCGGGCGTCCTGAGCCTGGTGGGCGCGGACGGCAAGGTGTTCAATTCGACCCAGGCCAAGCAGCTGGCCAACTTCGTGGTGATCTATTCGCCGATCGCGATGGCGGCCGACCTGCCGGAAAACTATGAGAAATATCCGGCGGCCTTCAAGTTCATCCGCGACGTGCCGACCGACTGGTTCGATACCCGCGTGATCAACGGCGCAGTGGGCGAGTACGCGACCATCGCGCGCAAGGACCGCAATTCGAACGACTGGTACGTCGGCGCCGTCACCGACGGCCAGGCGCGCACCTTGCCCCTGCCGCTGTCCTTCCTGGATGCCGGCAAGACCTACGTGGCCGAGATCTACCGCGACGGCGACAACGCCGACTACCGCACCGAGCGCCGCTTCGACCTGGTGACGGAAACCAGGACCGTCAGCGCGAAGGACACGCTGCAGCTGAAGCTGGCGCCGGGCGGCGGCCAGGCGATCCGCTTCACGCCGAAGAAGTAAGCGGGGGACCACTGGCATCGTGAAAATTCGATAGTTTTGATGCCTGCATTTCATGGCACCATCGGGGTTTCACGTGCAGAGGGTGGTCATGGGCAGCACTGCAGCGGCAGGCGTCATGTTTTACATTCCCGGTCCGAATACGTTCCAGTTGCCGAAGCCTGCGCCGTGCTGAAGATACTGACGTTTTCGACGCTGTTTCCGAACGCGGTCGAGCCTCATCACGGCATTTTCACCGAGACCAGCCTGCGCCAGCAGCTGTCCGGCGGCGAGATGCGTTCGGTCGTGGTCGCGCCGGTCCCGTGGTTTCCCGCCAAGGCACGGCTGTTCGGCCGCTACGCCAACTACGCCCGCGTGCCGCGCGAGGAAATGCGCGGCGGCGTGCGGGTGCTGCACCCGCGTTACCTGAACCTGCCCGGCGTCGGCATGCATGTGGCGCCGCTCATGATGGCGGCCGCTGCCCGTGGCGCCATCGCGGGGCTGATCGCGGAAGGCTACGATTTCGACGTCATCGACGCCCATTACTTCTACCCCGATGGCGTTGCCGCGGCGCTGCTGGCGCGCCACTTCGACAAGCCCCTCGTCATCAGTGCCCTGGGCAGCGACATCACGCTGCTGCCGCGCTACCGCTGGCCGCGGCGCCAGATCCGCTGGGCGGCCGGCCGGGCCGCGGCGATGATCAGCGTCTGCGAGGCGCTCAAGACGGAGATGACGCATCTCGGCCTGGCCGGCGAGCGCATCCATGCATTGCGCAATGGCGTCGATCTCGCGCTGTTCCATCCGGAACCGCGCGAGGCGGTCCGGCGCGCGCTCGGCATCGACGGCTATACGCTGCTGTCGGTCGGTCACCTGGTGCCGCGCAAGGGTCACGATAAAGTCATCCGGGCATTGCCGGAACTGCCCGATGTGCGCCTGGTCATCGTCGGCGGCGGCCCCGAGCGCCAGCGCCTGGAGCAACTGGCGCGCAGCCTCGGCGTCGGGGCCAGGGTGCGCTTCGCCGGCCTGCTCGGCCAGCCGGCGCTGCGGTCCTATTATTCGGCGGCCGACGCACTGGTGCTGGCCTCCAGCCGCGAAGGCTGGGCCAATGTCCTGCTCGAAGCCATGGCGTGCGGCACTCCCGCGCTGGCCAGCAATGTCTGGGGTACGCCGGAGGTGGTGGCCTGCCATGCCGCGGGACGGTTGTTGCCGGAGAATTCCGCAGCCGGTATCGTGCAGGCCGTGCGCGCGCTGCGTGCCGACGCGCCCGAGCGCAGCGCCACGCGGGCCTATGCCGAGCGCTTTTCCTGGGCCGACACCAGCCGCGCCCAACTCGATCTATTCATGCGCGCCGCCGCGCACCACCCATCCAATCCGACCCATGTTCACCCCCGATCAACTGCTCGACCTGAAGCTTCAATATGACACGCAAGGCTTCGTCCATCTGAAAAACCTGCTGCCGGCCGCCGTCCTTGCGCGCGCCAGGGCGGCGTTCGACAGCGCCGGCGAACGCCACGGCATGGCCGTGCGGGCCGCGGCGGTGCGTGGCCAGCGCTTCTACGACATACCGGCGATCCTGGATGCGGATCCGGTTTTCGTCGACCTGGTGGACCTGCCGCAACTGCTGCCGTTGCTGCGTTCGACGGTGGGTGAGGATATCGCACTCAACGAGACGAGTGCGCGCCTGTTTTTCCCGGGGCCGACGTTCACCAGTCCTTTTCATTCGGACGTCGCACGGGTCAGCGGCGTCAACCAGGCCCACACGCCGAACTTCCTGGCCAAGGTGCATTTCTTTGTCGAAGATCTGGCGCCCGAGCAGGGCTGCCTGGCATTCATTCCGGGCAGCCAGCATTTTCCGCCGCTGCACGTCGATCCCCATCGCGACACCCTTGCCAGATCGGGTGCGGTCGTACGTGTCGTGCCGCGCGCGGGCGATGCGGTGCTGTTCAATACGCACGTGCTGCACATGGCGCAAGCCAACGACACGCCGCAGGTGCGCAAGTCGATCATCTACACCTATGGCCATTTCTGGATGAAGCCGCATTCCAGCGCCATCCCGGCCGACCGCGCGGTGTTCGCGGACAATCCGCAACGCCAGCAGCTGTTTCATGTGGAGCTGCCGGACGTCTCCCATTTTGCGCGGCGCCTGGACCGCCTGGACCCGCCGACGGTGGTCGAGAAAATGCAGGCGACCGGCGAAAGAATCGCACGCCGGTTGCTGCCATTGCGGACCCTGCCGCCACGGGCCTGACGACCCGCCCGGGATCAGAAGGTGGCGCGCGTGTGACTCGCGCGCGCCACGTCGCGCATGCCTTCCGCGTCCGTCACCGCAAAGCGGCGCACGTCCTGCAGCATGAAGGTCGGCGCGGCAACGCCATGCATGAAGCGCACGTGGTCGAAGCTGGCGCCATCGACGTTGTGCAGCACCACCGGCGGGCGGCCCTCGCTCGGCGGGCTGCGCAGGTCGGCATGGTGTACCTGCAGGTTGCGCGCATGGCGTACGAACAGGCCGTAGCCCGGCGTGACGCCGAACATGCTCGGTTCCGGATAATGGTCCGCATGCTCGGGGATCTGGCGCCGCGCATCCGCCGCCGTGCCGCTGGCGCCGTGCACCACGGTGAGGTTGCTGATGCGGACGTCTTCCACAGGGGCCTCGGGCAGGCCGGCCACGATCGACGCGTACGGCGCATTCGCCTGCGAGACCACCACGTTGCTGATGTTGATGCGGCGGATTGCGCCGACCGGCGTGCCTTCCGGCGCGCGCATGCGCCGGCCCAGGCGGATGAACAGCGGCGACGTGGTCAGCTCGCGCATGGCCAGGTTGTCGGCCGTGATGTCCTCGATGATGGCGCCGTCGACGCTTTCGATGGCCAGGCCGCGCGAACGCTCGAACACGCAGTTGGTGATCGTGATGTTGCGGAAGCCCCCGTTCGATTCGGTGCCCAGCTTGATGCGGCCGCACACGCCTTCCTTGTCCGGCGCTTCAAGCTGGGTGCGCTGGAAGGTGCCGTCCAGGTAGGTGCCGAGGTCGAAGCCGGACACCTGGCAGCCGGTGATCGTGATGTGTTCCGTGAAGCGCGGCTTGCCCAGCGCATAGGAACTCTTCAGGCAGATCGCGTCGTCGTTCGGTGAATTCACCGCGCAGTTCGAGATGCGCACGTTGCGGCAGCAGTCGATGTCGAAGCCGTCGCGGTCGGTGTCGACAGCGAGATTGTCGAGGGTGAGGTTGTCGACGCCGGTGGCGAGCACCGCGAAGTGGCCGCACTTGAGCATCGAGAAATCGCGCAGCACGACGTTGCGGCAGTTCTTCAGGGCGATCGCCTTGTTGCCCTTGCCGGCCATCTCGGCGCCGAACACCGCGCCTTTGCGGGTGCGCTCGCCCATCGGGTCCGAGTCGCCCAGTGATGAGGGCATGTCGCCGGCCTTGAGCGGGCGGTTGGCGCCGGGACCGGAACGGGTCAAACCGCGACCCCAGATGCGGCCCGGGCCGGTGATCGAGATGTTCTCCAGGCCTTCGCCCCAGATCAGGCTGTTGTGCCAGTGGCTGTGGCCGAAGTCCTGGTAGGCGTCCCATTGGTTCGGTTCGGCCGGATCGTACTGGCCCTGGCCGTCCGCCGGGTCGGCGGCGATGATCACGGCGCCGGCGTCGAGGTACAAGGCGACGTTGCTGCGCAGGCGGATCGAGAAGCTCAGGTAGCGCCCGGCCGGGAACACGACCGTGCCGCCGCCGGCCTGGGCGGCGGCGGCGATGGCGGCGTTGATGGCATTGGTGTCCAGATTCAGGCCGTCACCGGCGGCGCCGTGGTTGCGCACGTTGAAGCCGCTCTGCAGGCCGGCCGCGGCATGGGCGCCGGCGAGCGGCAGGAAGGTGGAGACGGCCGCGCTGGCGGCGGTGGCCGAGGCGATGCCCTTGAGGCAGGTCCGGCGGGCGGAGCGGAATGGGGTCATGGCTTTCCTGTCGAGGTGTAACAGCCCGACAAGGTAGCATTTGCGATGCGGGTCATTCGCGCAACTTGGTGATTGATCTACTGCCCCAGCAGCTTCTCGATATCGCCGGCAATCTCCTCCGGCTTGGTCTGCGGCGCATAGCGGTGCACCACCTTGCCGTCGCGCCCGACCAGGAACTTGGTGAAGTTCCACTTGATCCCGCGCGTGCCCAGCACCCCCGGCGCCTCTTCCTTCAGGTGCTGGAACAGGGGGTGGGCATCGTCGCCATTGACGTTCACCTTGGCGAACATCGGAAAGGTCACGCCGTAGTTCTTTTCGCAGAAGGCGCCGATCTCGGCTTCGGTGCCTGGTTCCTGCTCGTTGAACTGGTTGCAGGGAAAGCCCAGTACTTCGAAGCCGGGGCCGCGGCCGTGCAGCTCGCGGTAGACGGTCTCGAGGCCCTGGTATTGCGGCGTGAAGCCGCATTTGCTGGCGGTGTTCACGATGAGCAGCACCTTGCCGCGGTACTGGGCCAGGTCGACCGGGGTGCCGTCGAGGGCGCTGGCCTGGAAGTCGAATACGTTCATGACGGGCTCCTGCTTGGATGAGTTGATGTCCATGCAGGAGTGTACGGCAAAGCGCCGTTGAATCAGCGCTTGTGTTTCAGACCAGGCCGAGATGTTCGGTCCCGGCCGACAAATCGCGGTTCTTCGCGTGCTTGCTGTTGAGCTTGATGTTCAGGCGCAGGTCGTTCACCGAATCCGCGTTGCGCAGCGCATCTTCATACGAGATCTTGTCCGCCTCGTACAGATCGAACAGCGCCTGGTCGAAGGTCTGCATGCCCAGCTCGCGCGACTTCTTCATGATTTCCTTGATCTCGTGGACTTCGCCCTTGAAGATCAGGTCCGAGATCAGCGGGGAATTCAGCATGATCTCGATCGCGACCACCCGGCCCTTGGTTTCCTTCCTCGGGATCAGGCGCTGCGAAATCAGGCCCTTCATGTTTAGCGACAGATCCATCAGCAACTGCTGGCGGCGCTCCTCCGGGAAGAAGTTGATGATGCGGTCGAGCGCCTGGTTGGCGCTGTTGGCGTGCAGCGTGGCCAGGCACAGGTGGCCGGTCTCGGCAAAGGCGATCGCGTGTTCCATCGTCTCGCGGTCGCGGATTTCGCCGATCTGGATCACGTCCGGCGCCTGGCGCAGGGAGTTCTTCAGCGCCGCCTCGAAGCTGTCGGTATCGACGCCCACTTCGCGCTGCGTGATCACGCAGTTCCTGTGCGGGTGGACGAATTCGACCGGGTCCTCGATCGTGATGATGTGGCCGTAGCTGTTCTCGTTGCGGTAGCCGACCATCGCCGCCATCGTCGTCGATTTACCGGAGCCGGTGGCGCCGACCATGATCACCAGGCCGCGCTTGGCCATGATCACGTCCTTCAGCACGTCCGGCAGTTCGAGGTCCTCGAACTTCGGGATCGTGGTCGTGATCACGCGCAGCACCATGCCGACGGACCCCATCTGCATGAAGGCCGAGACGCGGAAACGTCCCAGGTCGCCGGGGCTGATCGCGAAGTTGGCCTCTTTCGTCAGCTCGAAGCCGGCGGCCTGCTTGTCGTTCATGATGGCGCGCGCCAGGTCCGCCGTGTGCGAGCCGGCGAGGGCCTGGCTCGACACCGGCGTCATGCGGCCGTCGATCTTGATGGCAGGCGGGAAGCCGGCGGTGATGAACAGGTCGGACCCGCCCTTGCTGACCATCAGGCGCAGCAGGTCGAACATGAATTTGGATGCCTGGTCGCGTTCCATCTCGTGTCCTCAACCGGGGAAGTTTTCCGGGATCTTTGCCGCCGAACGGGCCGCGGCGCTGGAGATCACGTTGCGGCGCACCAGGTCGGTCAGGTTCTGGTCCAGCGTCTGCATGCCGACATTGGAGCCGGTCTGGATCGCCGAGTACATCTGGGCGATCTTGGCTTCGCGGATCAGGTTGCGGATCGCCGGGGTGCCGATCATGATCTCGTGCGCGGCCACGCGGCCGGAACCGTCCTTGGTCTTCAGCAGGGTCTGCGAGATCACGGCCTGCAGCGATTCGGACAGCATTGCCCGCACCATTTCCTTTTCCTCGGCCGGGAACACGTCGACGATACGGTCGATGGTCTTGGCGGCCGACGAGGTGTGCAGGGTGCCGAACACCAGGTGGCCGGTCTCGGCGGCCGACAGCGCCAGGCGGATGGTTTCCAGGTCGCGCAGTTCGCCGACCAGGATCGCGTCCGGGTCTTCGCGCAGCGCCGAACGCAGCGCATTGTTGAAGGACAGCGTGTGCGGGCCGACTTCGCGCTGGTTGATCAGGCACTTCTTGGAGTCGTGCACGAATTCGATCGGGTCTTCGATCGTCAGGATGTGCCCGTACTCGTTCTCGTTCAGGTGGTTGATCATCGCCGCCAGGGTGGTCGACTTGCCGGAGCCGGTCGGGCCGGTCACCAGCACCAGGCCGCGCGGCTTCATGGCCAGTTCCGCGAAGATCTTCGGCGCGTTCAGGTCTTGCAGCGTCAGGATCTTGGACGGAATCGTGCGCATCACGGCGGCGGCACCGCGTTCCTGGTTGTAGGCGTTGACGCGGAAGCGCGCCAGGCCCGGAATCGCGAACGAGAAGTCGCACTCCAGCACTTCCTCGTACTGCTTGCGCTGGCCGTCGTTCATGATGTCATAGATCATGGCGTGCACGTCCTTGTGCTCGAGCGGCGGCAGATTGATGCGGCGCACGTCGCCGTGCACGCGGATCATTGGCGGCAGGCCGGCCGAGAGGTGCAGGTCGGAGGCTTTGTTCTTGACCGAGAAAGCAAGTAATTCAGAAATGTCCATTTATAATCCTGTGGTGGGGGCCTCGCAAACCTACTGCGCGTTGCATCTTCGGTCTGCGATGCTCGCCGTACCGTAAGTACGGCTGCGCTTCTTAACCGAAGCTGCTGCCGCTCGCTACGGTTTTCGAGGCCCCTGTTACGGTGCCTATCACTGAAAAATATTTCCTGTAGAAAACCATTATGTCCACAATCGCAGGCAACTTGCAAGCTGTCGAAGCGACAATCCAGGCCGCGTGCGAGGCTGCGGGAAGGCCCCGTTCCACGGTCCAGTTATTGGCTGTTTCCAAGACCTTCCCTCTTGAGGCGGTGCTGGAGGCGGTCGATTGCGGCCAGCGCGCGTTCGGTGAAAACTATTTGCAGGAGGGCGTCGACAAGATCGCCGCTGTGGCAAAAGCGCGACCCGGCCTGCCGCTGGAATGGCATTTCATCGGCCCGATCCAGAGCAACAAGACAAGACCGATTGCAGCCAGCTTCGACTGGGTGCACACGGTCGAGCGCCTCAAGATCGCCCAGCGCCTGTCCGAGCAGCGTCCCGCGGAACGCGGCCTGCTCAACATCTGTTTGCAGGTGAACATCAGCGGCGAGGCGAGCAAGAGCGGCGTGCACCCCGACGAACTGATGGACCTCGTCAGGGAAGTGGCCAGGCTGCCGAACCTGCGCCTGCGCGGCCTGATGGCGATTCCCGAACCGCAGGACGACCCGGACCTGCAGCGCGCGCCGTTCGCGCGCTTGCGCGCGCTGGCCCAGGACATCGTCGACGCCGGCATCTTCGTCGATACCCTGTCGATGGGCATGTCGGGCGACATGCAGGCCGCAATCCGCGAAGGCGCGAGCATCGTGCGCGTCGGCAGTGCGATCTTCGGCGCGCGCCACTACGAATAATCCTGAAAGGAAGTTCATGAAGATCAGTTTCATCGGCGGCGGCAACATGGCCACGGCGCTCATCGCCGGCCTGGCCGGCAAGCTCGTGCAGGCAAATGACATCCACGTGGTCGACCCGAACCCGGACGCGCTGGAAAAACTGCAGACGCAATATGGCGTGACGACGTCGCCCGAGATCGGCGCCGCGGTCGGCGCCAGCGACGTGATCGTGCTGGCGGTGAAGCCGCAGCAGATGCGCGACGTGGCTGTTCATTTGCAGTCGCAACTGGATGGGCGTCCGCTGCTGCTGTCGATCGCCGCAGGCATCCGCGGCGCCGACCTGTCGCGCTGGCTGAACAGCTACGGCGCCATCGTGCGCACCATGCCGAACACGCCGGCGCTGATCGGCAAGGGCGTCACCGGCCTGGTGGCGATGGCCGGCGTGAGCCAGGCGCAAAAGGAAGCGGCCGACAGCATCCTGCGTGCGGTCGGCAAGACGGTGTGGCTGGACGAGGAAGACCTGATCGATCCGGTGACCGCGGTGTCGGGCAGCGGCCCGGCTTACGTGTTCTACTTCCTGGAAGCAATGCAGCAGGCGGCCATCGAGATGGGCCTGTCGGCGGAACAGGGCAGGGAGCTGGCGATCGCCACCTTCACCGGCGCGGCCCAGCTGGCGGCGCAGTCGGAGGAACCGGCCGAGGTGCTGCGCCAGCGCGTGACGTCCAAGGGCGGGACCACCCATGCGGCCATCACCAGCATGGAGGCGGCGGGCGTGAAGGAGGCGATCGTCGCGGCGATGAAGGCGGCGGCGGCGCGCGGGCGCGCGCTGGGCGAGGAGCTCGGCAAGGACGCGTGAAGAAGGGCGCGCCTTGCCGGGAGGGCTTCCCGCCCGAGCAGTAATCAGCGGTAGCGTCCCACCATCGCCATCACGCCCTGCGCCATCTTCCACGCCGACAGCGCGGAGGTGGCCAGGCCCGCCAGGCTCTTGCGCCGCATGAAGGCCAGGCCCAGCACGACGCCCAGGCCGCCCAGCACCATGCGCTTGTGGCCGGCCACGAAGGTGGCCACGTGGGCGGCGGTGGGATTGCTCTCGAGTGCGGTGTTGAGCGCGGCGGTCGGGCGCAAGGCGCGCATCGCGAACGACAGGTCGGTGCGCTGCTCGGCGCAGCGCGCGACCAGTTCGCGCCGGCGTTCGGCCAGTGTCGGCTTATCCATGGTAACCCTCCTTGTCCACGGCGGCGCCATGCGCGCGCAAGGCGGCGACGTCGTTGCGCAGTTCGGCCAGGGTGGCCGGGAACACAGACATATTGGCCTTCAGGCCGGCGCGCACCTTCATCAGGATCAGGGCGCTGCTTGCGGCGAACAGGATCGCCATGGCGGCAATCGCCTGCAGGCGGTAGTCGTCCCAGAACAGCACGATCACGAACAGCGCCACCAGCATGAAGGCGGCGGCGGCCAGGAACACCGCCAGCAGCGCCCACGCGACGTAGCCGAGCAGGCGGCGCGCATCTTCCTGGAATTCGACGGCGGCCAGTTCCAGCCGCGTGCCGACCATGGAGATGACGGTCGATGCTACGCGGCCCAGGGCCGCCAGGATCGCCATTATTTACGGGCGATCAGCATGCCGATCACGACACCGATCGCGGTGCCCAGGCCGACGGCTTTCCACGGATTGTCCTTCACGTATTCGTCGGTGGCCTTGGCTGCCACCTTGGTCTTTTCTACCACGGCTTCTTCCATGCGCACGATGTCATCCTTCGCCTTGACGATGGCGCCCTCGAGCTTGGCCTTGGCCGCCTTCAGCTCGTCGCCGGTCATCTGGCCGTTGTGGCGCAGCCAGGATTCGGCGTCCTGCAGGACGGTCTTCAGGTCCGACAGCAGTTGGTCGCGCGTGCCGCTCTGGGTAGGGATTTTTTCGATCATGAATACAACCTCGTTCAGGAATAAATGGCGCTGCCGGGCAGCGAGGCATACATGGGCTTGTCTCCATGCACCATGTTTATTGGACAATATTAACCTAATGCATAATCTAGTGCGACACCAATGAACAGTGCGGCACCCAGCCAGTTGTTGTGGCGGAAGGCGGCAAAGCAGCGCATGCGGTCGCGGCCCCGGATCAGGAAGTAGTGATAGACGGCCATGCCGGCCGCCACCGCCACCCCGGCGACGAACCACCCCCTTAGGCCCAGCATCCAGCCGCACGCCAGGTCGATGCCCAGCGCCACCACGTAGCACAGCATGACGGCGGTCACGTCATACTTGCCGAAAGTGATGGCCGAGGTGCGCATGCCGAGCTTGATGTCGTCGTCGCGGTCGACCATGGCGTATTCGGTGTCGTAGGCCACGGCCCAGAACACGTTCGCCACCAGCAGCCACCAGGCCACCGCCGGCACCGTGTTTTGCACGGCGGCGAAGGCCATCGGGATGCCGAAGCCGAACGCGATGCCAAGGTAAGCCTGGGGAATCGCGAAGAAACGCTTGAAATAGGGATAGCTGCCGGCCACGATCACGGCCACCACCGACAATTGCTTGGTGAGCGTGTTGAGCGGCAGGATCAGCAGGAAGGAGACGATCGCCAGCACCGCGGCCACCATCACCGCTTCCCAGCCCTTGATGCGGCCGCTGGTGAGCGGGCGGTCGACGGTGCGCTTGACGTGGCGGTCGAAGTCCTGGTCGGCGTAGTCGTTGATGGCGCAGCCGGCCGAGCGCATCAGGGCAGTGCCGATGACGAAGATCGCCACCACCATCGGATCCGGACGGCCATCGGACGCCATCCACAAGGCCCACAGCGTCGGCCACAACAGGAGCAGGATGCCGATCGGCTTGTCGGCACGGATCAGGCGGAGGTACAGCGCCAGCTTGTTCATGAGTTCGGGTTGGGAAAAGAGCAAACCCGAATTGTAGCGTGCCGCGCTTTAGTCCCGTCGCTCCCGCGAAGGCGGGAGCGACGAATGATGCTTGCGCCGTTTGGTTCGGCGATGGTTGTATCAGGCCGCGGCCTGCAGCGTCACCATCTCCACGCCGGGCAGCCCGCAGTCGGCCACCGCCTTGACCACCGCATCGATCGCGGCACGGCGGGTAAAACTCTTGCGCCAGACGATCACCACGCGGCGCGACGGGGCCGGTTCCTGGAAGGGCACGAAGGTCAGCATGCCATTCGGGTCCTTCATGTCCGGCACCGAGGCGCGCGGCAGCACGGTCAAACCGATTCCGCTGGCGACCATGTGCCGGATCGTCTCCAGCGACGAGCCTTCGAAGGTGCGCTGCATGCCGTTGCCCGGCGACGAAGAGAAGCGCGCCATCTCGGGGCAGACTTCCAGCACCTGGTCGCGGAAGCAGTGGCCGGCGCCCAGCAGCAGCATGGTCTCGCTTTTCAGGTCCTCGGCCGAGATGTTCTTGCGCTTGGCCCAGGGATGGGTTTTGGGCATCGCCACCACGAAGGGTTCGTCGTACAGCGGCTGCACGGCCATGCCATGTTCCGGCAGCGGCAGCGCCAGGATGGCGGCGTCCAGCTCACCCTGGCGCAGCAGTTCCAGCAGCCGGACCGTGAAGTTTTCCTGCAACACCAGCGGCATCTGCGGCACGTTGTCGATCAGGTTCTTCACCAGCGGCGGCAGCAGGTAGGGGCCGACGGTATAGATCACGCCCAGGCGCAGCGGGCCGGCCAGCGGGTCCTTGTTCTGCTTGGCCAGTTCCTTGATGGCGGCGGTCTGCTCGAGCACGCGCTCGGCCTGGGCCACGATCTGGGCGCCCAGCGGCGTCACCGACACTTCCGAGCCGCCGCGTTCGAACAGCGTCACCCCGAGTTCATCCTCGAGCTTCTTGATGGCAACAGACAAGGTAGGCTGTGCAACGAAACAGGCTTCGGCGGCGTGCCCGAAATGTCTGGCGCGCGCAACGGCAACAATGTATTTCAGTTCGGTCAGGGTCATGTCGGATCGGTGCCGGCCGTGTTCTGGATGACACGTTCGCCGCAGAATCAAATAGATAGGCACTATTTTACCGGTAAAGCTGCCGATATAATGGCCGGGCTGGCGATGTTGCCCTGCGTTAACAAAAAGGAATGCACATGTCTTCGACCTTCGGCCCGGCGGAAGCCCAGGCCTACACGCACAAGCTGCTGACCGTCATGCACCAGCAGGGCGGCTCCGATTTGTTCATCTCGGCGGATTTCCCTCCCAGCATGAAACACCAGGGCGCCATGAAACCGCTCTCCAACCAGCGCCTGACCGGCGAGGTCACGCGCGCGCTGGCCCTGTCACTAATGAACGAACGCCAGCGCGCCGAATTCGAAGCCGAGATGGAGTGCAATTTCGCCATCTCGCTGCCTGGCGTGTGCCGCTTTCGCGTCAACGTGTTCGTGCAGCAGCAGAGCGTGGGCATGGTGGTGCGCACCATTGCCTCCGAGATTCCGAGTTTCGAGAAGCTCGATTTGCCGGACGTGCTGAAGGACGTCGTGATGACCAAGCGCGGCCTGGTGCTGGTCGTCGGCGGCACCGGTTCCGGCAAGTCGACCACGCTGGCGGCCATGATCGATTACCGCAACGCCAACTCGGCCGGCCACATCATCACCGTAGAGGACCCGGTCGAGTACGTCCACAAGAACAAGAACTGCCTGGTCACGCACCGCGAAGTCGGCGTCGACACCCACTCCTGGCACAACGCGCTGAAGAACACGCTGCGCCAGGCGCCGGACGTGATCCTCATCGGCGAAATCCGCGACACCGAGACGATGGAACACGCGATCGCCTTTGCCGAAACCGGCCACCTGTGCCTGGGCACGCTGCACGCCAACAATGCGAACCAGACCATGGACCGCATCATCAATTTCTTCCCGGAAGAGCGCCGTAACCAGTTGCTGATGGATTTGTCGTCGAACCTGCGCGCCATCGTCTCCCAGCGCCTGATCCGCACCGAAGACGGCAAGGGCCGCAAGGCGGCCATCGAAATCCTGCTGAACACGCCGACCATCGGCGAGATGATCTTCAAGGGCAATTTCCACGGCATTAAGGAAATCATGGCCAAGTCGCGCGAACTCGGCATGTGCACCTTCGACCAGGCGTTGTTCGAGCTCTACAACAAGGGCGACATCGGCTACGAGGAAGCCATCCGCAACGCCGACTCCGCCAACGGCCTGCGCCTGCAGATCAAGCTCTCGGGCGAGCGCAAGGCCCCGGGCGAGGGCGGGGCCTCGAAGCCGGCCGAACTGTCGATGCTGGAAGACGAGCCGGAAGAAGGTGCGCCGGGAAGTTGATGATGCTGGAAGATGACGATGGTCGGATAAAATCGGCTGCTCCAGCACGTCGTCCCCGCGAAGGCGCAATAATGCCTCCGGCATCATTGCCCCAAGCTGAGTCGATTAAAGTGACATTCTTGACTAAGCTGCTCCGCTAAACGAAGCCACACACATGCCCACCTTCGAACAAAAACTCTGCACCCGCGCCACCCTCCCGCAACGCATCCAGGCCCTCCCCAAGCCAGTGGTGCTGACCAACGGCGTCTTCGACATCCTGCACCGCGGCCACGTCACCTACCTGGCCCAGGCGCGCGAGCTCGGCGCCTCGCTGGTCGTCGCCGTCAACACCGATGCTTCCGTGAAACGCCTGGGCAAGGGCGACGACCGCCCGCTGAACATGATGCTCGACCGCATGGCCGTGCTGGCGGCCCTCGAGTCGGTCAGCCTGGTGGTCGAATTCGACGAGGACACCGCGCTGGAAGTGGTGCAGGAAGCCCGTCCCGACATCTACGCCAAGGGCGGCGACTACGTCATGAACGAGATCCCGGAAGGGAAAGAAGTCATCGCCCAGGGTGGCAAAGCGGTCGCGATCGACTTCGAACATGACCGCTCGACCACCAGGCTGGTCGCGAAGATCCGCCAGTTCGGCGGCTGACGCCGCTTCCGCCGCACCCCGGCGCAGGAACCGCGCAATGGCTGTGCAGTCAAACAGCCAGCATTCCTGTCCAGCGATTGCGCCGGGAGTTTCCCCATGAAATCCATGCTCGTCCTGCCTGCACGTGCTGTTTTGTTCACCGGCGCCGCTTTGCTCGCTGTTGGGTCAAGCGCCTGCCAATCCGGGCCGAACCGCGGGCCCGACCAGACAGCGCCGCCACCCCATCGCGGCGCCGACGCCAGCGCCGGGTCGAGCGGCACCGGCGGCATGGCCAGCGCGTCCAGCGCCGGCGAGAAAGCGGGCATCGGCAGCTGGTTCGGCATGTGCGAGCTGAGCCGGCAGATCAAGAATGCGCGCACGCCGGCGGAACGGCAGGCCCTGATCGACCAGGTGATGCCGGACATGCCGCAGGATTCGCGCGACCGGCATCTGCGGATGATGCGGCAAAACTGCCAATGAGCTTGCCCAACAAGCGCTTCAAATAAGCGCTTGGAATAAGGCTATTCCGTGAAACCGGCCGTACAGTATTAATTGCAAATTATTTTAATTTGCAATTCACAATAATGCGCAACTTAACATTGCGCGATAAACGGGTACACAGCCAGAGACACGCATCGTGAACTGCAAAATAATTCTTTTTTCAATTCACAATACCCGCCCTGATTGATAAAAGGCCGCCTTGTCGCGGCTCGCCGCTCCCGCCGCACGCCATTTCAACAGCCAATGTACCAGGACTGGGTATTGCTTTGCCATGTCCGCTATTCCAACAACAGTTTTAAAATATCGATATCAATATTAATTGACTGCAAATACTTCTTGCGGATATATTTTGCAGCTATAGCAATTTGTGCCAACCTGAGCGGCAATCATTCCATGCGCTCGGCTAATTCCTGAAGCTCCACATAAAGTATGTTCGCACCAGATCTCGCTTGGCTACCGTATCGTCCCGACTGGAATGACGCATTGAAGGACTCTCCCGCCTCGGACAGGACAGCGGCTTGGGAACATCTCGTGAATCTCGCTGGTGCGCGCCTCGACATGATGGCGACTACCAAGCTCGACCGTCAATTCATGAAGCTGTTCAAGGACGAGTGGCCGGGCCAGCTCCAGACGACACCTGTCCGGCTCGCGGTATTGGGCTCTTCCACGGTCGATCATCTCTTTCCCGGCATCCGGATCGGCGCATTGCGCCGTAATCTCTGGGTAACGATATACAAGGGCGATTACGGCCAGTATGTCCAGGATATTTATGATGCCGGATCGGCATTGCATGCCTGGCAGCCCAATACCATTCTTTTTGCATTCGACAGCAGGCACCTGCTGGGCGGCTATCAGGTTGGCGAAGCGGCGCAAGCCACCGAATCGCGCCTGAATGAAACGACCGAGCGCATCGTGCATTTATGGCGGGCCGCGCGCGACAAACTCGGCTGCCAGGTCATCCAGCAGACCGCGCTGCCGATTTACCCGCGCCTGTTTGGCGAAAACGAAAACCGGCTGGCCAGTTCCCCGGCGGCATTGCTCGATCGCCTGAATGAGCGCCTGCGCGTGCTTGCCGAAAAAGAGGGCGTCACGCTGCTGGCGATGGATCACTGGGCTGCGCAAGACGGCTTGTCGTCGTGGCATGATCCGGCGCTCTGGCATCGTGCCAAACAGGAAATCCACCTGGCCGCAATGCCGATGTACGGCGATATCGTCGGCAGGGTCCTGGCCGCGCTGCAGGGCAAATCCCGGAAGTGCCTGGTGCTCGATCTCGACAATACGCTGTGGGGCGGGGTGATCGGTGACGACGGCCTCGATGGCATCGTGCTCGGCCAGGGACATGCATTGGGCGAGGCATTCTGCGATTTCCAGCGTTATGCGAAAGACCTGGCGCGGCGCGGCGTGATTCTCGCGGTCTGCTCCAAGAATGACGAAAAGAATGCGCTGCTCCCTTTCGAGCAGCACCAGGACATGGTGCTCAAGCGGGAGGATATCGCCTGCTTTTCCGCCAGTTGGGGCGACAAGGCCACTGCCATACGCTCGATCGCCAGGCAGCTCAACATCGGCCTGGATGCCCTGGTATTTGCCGATGACAATCCATTCGAACGCAACATCGTAAGGCGCGAATTACCGATGGTGGCCGTGCCGGAATTGCCGGAAGATCCGGCACTGTTCCCCGCCATGATCGCGCGCGCCGGGTTCTTCGAAAGCCTGGCCCTGACTGCGGAAGACATGATGCGCACCCGGCAATACGAAGACAACTCGAAACGCGAGGCGGCGCGCGAACAGGCAACCGACATGCAGAGTTATCTCCGGAGCCTGGAAATGACGCTGCACTGGAGCCGCTTCACGCAGGTCGACCAGGCCCGCGTGGTCCAGCTGATCAATAAAACCAACCAGTTCAACTTGACCACCCGGCGCTATTCGGCCAACGAGGTTGCGAACCTGCTCGACGATCCGGCCGTAGTGGCGCTGCAAATGCGGCTGGCCGACAAGTTTGGCGATAACGGCATCATCGCCATCATCATCGGCTATCGGACGGACGAGGCGACCATCGACATCGACACCTGGCTGATGAGCTGCCGGGTGCTGGGCCGGCAAGTCGAACAGGCCGCGCTCGCCATCCTGGCCGCTGAGGCGCGGCGCATGGGTGCGCGCCGCCTGGTCGGCCGTTACCGGCCGACGGAAAAGAACGGCATGGTCGCCGAACATTATCCGCGGCTTGGATTCGCGCCCCTGCCGGGCGGGGCGGGGACGGATCCGCAATTCGTCCTGGATCTGGATGCCCGCTGCGAAGTCCCGAATTTCATTCAAATAACGGAGAACTGATATGTCCGAAACCGAAGTAATGCAGCAACTCAACGAGATTTTCCGTGACCTGTTCGAACTGCCGGAACTCGAACTGACGCCCGGCATGAGCGCCGATGACATCGACGAATGGGACTCGGTCAACCACGTCATGCTGGTGGTTGAAATCGAGCGCCAGTTCAAGATCAAATTCCATACGGCGGAAGTCGAGGAAATGAAGAACGTCGGCGACCTGGTAAGACTGATCGTCGCAAAGTGCGAAGCGAAATAGAAATCCAGCGGCGACCATGCTTTTCAATTCCTATGTCTTTATCGCCCTGTTCCTGCCGCTGGCCCTGGCGGGATTTTTTGCAAGCGCGAAATTCGGACGCCGGTACGCGGGAGCATGGTTGGTTGCCGCTTCATTGATTTTCTATAGCTGGTGGAATCCCGCGTTCCTGCCGCTCCTGCTGGCATCGATTCTCATGAATTACGCGATGTCCGAACTTGTGGCGCGAACGGGCGCACGGCCGGCATTGCAAAGCGCGCTGTTGGCCGCGGCGGTCGGCATCAATCTCTCGGCGCTGTTCTATTTCAAATACTATTTTGAAGTCGTGCTGTTCCTGGCGAACCGGTTCGGACTCGATGCGCATGCCGATCCGGTGCTGCTCCCACTCGGCATTTCGTTTTTCACCTTCACCCAGATCGGTTACCTGATCGATGTGAAACAGGGCGTCGCCAAAGACCGGGGTTTCCTGAATTACGTCCTGTTCGTCACTTTTTTCCCGCACCTGATTGCCGGTCCGATCCTGCATCACCGGGAAATGATGCCGCAATTCGCGGAAAAGAGCACCTACCGCTTTTCGCTGGCGAATTTCACCATCGGCATGACGGTATTCGTGCTGGGGTTATTCAAGAAAACCGTGCTGGCCGATCCGCTCGGCGGCGCGGTGACCGCAGGTTTCGCCTTTCCCGAGACGCTCTCCTTCTTCGACGCATGGTGGGTGGCGATCAAGTATTCGCTGCAACTGTATTTCGATTTTTCCGGCTATTCCGACATGGCGATCGGACTGGCTTTCATGTTCAACGTGCGTTTCCCGCTGAATTTCAATTCGCCGTTCAAGTCGCAGAACATCATCGAGTACTGGCAGCGCTGGCACATGACGCTGACCCGCTACCTGAACCTTTACCTGTACAACCCGATGGCCCTGGCGGTGGTGCGCTGGCGCAGCGAGCATGGCTATGGAACGAAGCGTTCGGACCAGAAAACCGCGGCCGGATTCCTGTCGATGACCGCCTTGCCGACCATGCTGACCATGGGCCTGATCGGCCTGTGGCACGGCGCCGGCCTGCAATTCCTGTTTTTCGGCCTGCTGCACGGCTTCTACCTGACCTTCAATCACGCGATGCGGACTTTCCGCGGCAACGCAAAGCAGGCCGCAAGCGGGCCGGCAGCGGCCATCAAGCGCGTGTCCAACGTTGCCGCGACCTATATCGCGGTGGTCGTCGGGCTGGTGCTGTTCCGTTCTCCTTCGCTGGACAAGGCGCTGTCGATGTTCGAAGGCATGTCGGGCCTGCGCGGATTCGCTTCCTCGGTCAGCCCGACGGAAATCGCCTGGGTTCTCGTGCTGGCGGTCCTGATCTGGGGATGCCCGAATGTCCAGCAGATCATGGGCAAATGCGCGCCGGCGCTCGGCAAGGTCGAGGCGACCGTGGCACGTATCCCGCTGCTATGGCAGGCCAATCTGCGCTGGGCCTGCACGGTCGGCATTTTGCTGACCGTATCGCTGATGGCGATGGGCGGCACTTCGGAATTCATGTATTTCCAGTTCTGACTTTTTACCGGAACGATCATGCTCGTACAAGACGATATCGGCAAGAAACCGCTCCTGCTCTATCTGGCGGCCATCCTGGCATGCGTCGCCGTCACGCTCGGCGCCGCCTGGGCGTATACCGCAACGCAGGGTAACCGCTTTCTTGAAAGCGGTTATTCGGTCTGGAATGCCAAGCATGCGATGTTGCGCAACTGCGATCTGGGCGAGGTTGCCGTATTCGGCGATTCGCGCGCGGACTCCGCGGTCATTCCCGCCCGCTTTTCCAGAGTGGCGACGAACCTGGGGTTTGCCGGCGGCACGCCGATCGAAAATTATTTCTTCGTCAAATCGCTTCTCGCATGCGAGACCCGGCCGCGGATGCTGGTCCTGTCCTTCAATCCGGGCGCGTTCGAGATCGTGCAGCCCTGGCTCTGGGACAATGCGGTGCGGTATGGCGTGTTGGGATGGAACGAAATTTCGCAGGTACGCCGCGAAGCGGCGCTGCTGAACGACCCGAGTTATGCCGTGGTAAAGCCGAATATCGGCATCGACGGCTTGTTCCGCGATCTCGCCTATTCGATCCGCTTCCCGGCGATTTATTTCAACAGCCTCGTCGAAAGCCGGCTGGCGCTGCGCGCCGAAAGCAACCACGAAAAATTCGAACAGGTGATCAGGGCGCGCGGTTACCCTTCCTACGGAAACGGAACACGCGATGCGGCCGTCGTGGAAGCGGCCGACGATACCGGGTTCGCGCCACTCCCGCTGCAGAAGCGCTATTTCGAAATGACGGTCGCGATGCTCGATCGCGCAGGCATCGAGACTTATTTCCTGATCACGCCATACAGCGAGAACGGCGGACATGCGCAAAACCGCCGCTACATGGACGATTACCTGGCGTTGCTGCGCGGCGTGGGCGCGCAATACCGCCATTTTCACCTGATGCAGGATCACGTGCCGCTATGGCCGGACGCGATGTTCGTCGATGGCCAGCATCTGAATGAACATGGCGCGGACGTACTCAGCCGCCAGCTCAACCGCTGCATCGAGGACGGCACCGTCCAGGCCGCCACACGCGCCGGATGCGAGTTGACATGGGTTGACCAGGCCTTCGTCGCCTCGAATGTAAAAGACCGAACCAGGGCGACTCAATGAAATTCGATCATATCGGTGTATTCGTGCAGGACATCGCTTCCGGCGATGAGGCGCTGAGTTCGGTCATTCCGATCACGCAGCGATCCGACATATTCACCGATCCCGTCATCAAGGTGAAGGTGCAATTCCTTTTCGATGCCTCGGGTATCTGTTACGAACTGGTGGCCCCGCACGGCGAAGGCAATCCGGTCGACGGCGTGCTCAAGTCACGCCGGAATGTCCTGAATCACGTGGCTTACCGCACATCCGATCTGGAAGCCACCGTCGCCGATTTGCGCGCAAAAGGTGCGTTCCCTCTCAACGAGCCGAAACCGGCGGTGGCATTCGGCGGCAAGCAGGTCGTGTTCCTGATGACAGCCCTGAATTTCATCATCGAACTGATCGAAGAATGAAGTTCTGAGTAAAGGCCTGGGGATGGATTCAGGCGCCGCCGGCGTAGCCGTTCTGGCGCCAGGCCTCGTACACCACCACGGCCACCGTGTTCGACAAATTCAGGCTGCGATTGCCCGGCATCATCGGCAGGCGGATGCGCTGCGCCGGCGGAAACGATTCGCGCAGCGCCGGGTCCAGGCCGCGCGATTCGGCGCCGAACACGAACACGTCGCCGGGGCGGAAGGCCGCGTCCGAAAACGGCGAGGAGCCGTGGGTGGTCATGGCGAACATGCGCGCCGTGTCGGGCCGGGCATCGAGCAGGAAGGCGTCCCAGTTCTGGTGGACCTTCATGGTTGCGTAATCGTGATAGTCGAGGCCGGCGCGGCGCATCTTGGCATCGTCCAGCGGAAAGCCGAGCGGCTCGATCAGGTGCAGTTGCGCGCCGGTGTTGGCGCACAGGCGGATGATGTTGCCCGTGTTGGGCGGGATTTCCGGTTCGACCAGTACTACGTGAAACAAAACGTTCTCCTCATGTGACCCCATCGAAGCTGCCGCGCGAGGCGTTGACTGTCGTGATGCGCGCCGCGGTGGTGGGGGCTCCATTTTATTTCATGCGAGGGGTGGCGTACGGGCAAATACCAGGTTCGTCACGCGGGCGGCGCCAAAACGCTTGAACGTCGCCGCCAGTTCGCCCAGCGTGCTGCCGCTGGTCATGACGTCGTCGACGAGGCCGACGTGGCGCCCCGCCACCCGGTCCGGGTCGGCCACGGCAAAGGCGCCGCTGACGTTGTGCGCGCGCTCGTCGGGCGTGACGCCGGACTGCGCCGACGTGTCCAGCGTGCGCTGCGCCAGCGCCGGATACAAGGGCACCCCGAGCGAAGCCGCCAGCGGCCGGGCGATTTCCAGGGCCTGGTTGAAGCCGCGCTCCACCAGCCGGCCCGGTCCCAGCGGTACCGGACACAGCAGATCGGGCAGGGCGGCGGCGCCGCGCGCCAGGATGGCGTCGCGCAGCAGGCCGGCAAACCAGGGCGCCAGCGGCAGGCGGGCGCCGAACTTCAGTTGCAGCACCAACTGGTCGAGCGGGGCGGCGTAGTCGACGGCGGCGACCGTGGCGTCGTAGGCGGGCGGGACCATGCTGCAGCCGCCGCACACCGTCCCGCCTGTTGCGCCGGGCAGCAGCGGATTGGCGCAGCGCGGGCAGCGCGCCGTGCGCGGCGCGGCATACTGGGCGCGGCAGGGCGGGCAGACCACGTCGTCGCAGCTTGAACCGCACAGGGCGCAATTCGAGGGCAGCAAGGCGCGCAGCGCGGCCAGGGACCAGCGGCGCAGTTGCAGGCGCAAGGGCAGTGGCAGGGGCAGGCGGTCGGGCATCGGCGTATCCTTCCGGACTTCAAAATGAAGGCACTCCCCACAGTACCGGAATGCCATACTGTACACTCCCGCCATTATCTCATTTGATAGCGGTCGACCATGGCTTCACCCCAAACCCCTTCCAAGATGAGCGCGCCCATCGATGCGCTGCGCGTACGCCGCCTGTTCGCCGATCCGGCGCGCACCGCGGCTTCCGATTTCCTGCGCCGCGAGGTCGCTTCCCGCATGTTCGACCGGCTGGCGCTGGTCAAGATCGCGCCGCAGCGCGCGCTGGACGCGGGCTGCGGCAGCGGCGCCGACATCGCCCAGTTGCAGAAAACCTATCCGGCGGCCCAGGTGATCGGCCTGGACGCAGTGCCGGCGATGCTGGACGCCGCCGCGGGCGCCGGCGTGACGGCGGCCCCGCGTTCTTTCCTGAGCCGTTTGCTGCCGGCCAAGGCCGGTATTGACCTGATCGCTGGCGATTTCGGACAACTGCCTTTCGGACCGAACTCGCTCGACCTGGTCTGGTCGAACCTGGCGTTGCACTGGCATCCGCAGCCCGACCGCGTGTTCGCGGAATGGCGCCGCACTCTGCGCGTGGACGGCCTGCTGATGTTCTCGAACTTCGGTCCGGATACCTTCACCGAATTGCGCACCGCGTTCGCGGCCATGGACGAAACGCCGCACACGCTGCCCTTCGTCGACATGCACGACTTCGGCGACCAGCTGGTGGCGGCCGGTTTCACCACGCCCGTCATGGACATGGAAAAGATCACGGTCACCTACGACACCGTCGCGGCCCTGCTGGCCGACGTGCGCGCCTTCGGCGGCAATCCGCTGGCCACGCGCCGGCGCGGCCTGGTCGGACGGGCGGCCTGGCAGCGCATGCTGGACGCGCTCGAAGCCGGGCGCCGCAGCGACGGCAAGCTCGGCCTGACCTTCGAGGTCATCTATGGCCATGCGTTCCTGCCGGCGCCGCGCACCACGGCGGCGGGCGAGTCCATCGTGCGTTTCCAGCCACGCAAGCCTTGACAAGACTGTCGAGCAGGAAGCCTGTCGCGGCGGGACAGCAATCCCATTCATGACAGGCAATTTTCCTTGAATAAAAATTAGCGATTTAAGTATAATCAATGACACTTTTTCCGGATCGACCGAGAAAAACGCTAAAAATTTAAGCACAGGCGACGTCGTCGAACTGGTTGCAGCATCAGCAAGTCAGGCAAGGCAGCGTGCGGCGCGGACCCCGGTCCCGTTGACCGCAGCCATTGCATAAAGGATTTCGGAGCGGCAGCGGTTTGTTCATGGATTGCTGACCGTTTAAGAAAATTCATTATTTCTTGGTGGTTGGGGACAACATGACTTATGCAAAGCGATTGAAGGCGTCGTTATCCGGTCTTGCACTCGCGGCCAGCATGCCGGTACTGGCCGCGCCCGAACAGGTCGTCACGGGACGGCCGGTCGAGCTCCAGCTCAACATGCAGGCGCCGGTGACGGGCATCGGTTCCTATATCTACAGCCTGCACAACTGGATGATGGTGGTCTGCCTGGTCATCTTCATCGGCGTGTTCGGCGTCATGTTCTACTCGGTGTTCAAGCACCGCAAATCGCTCGGCCACAAGCCGGCTACCTTCCACGAATCCACCTCCGTCGAAATCGCCTGGACCGTCGTGCCGTTCCTGATCGTGATCGGGATGGCGCTGCCCGCCACCCATGCCGTGGTGGCGATGAAGGACACCTCGAACCCCGATCTCACCATCAAGGTCACCGGGATGCAGTGGAAATGGGGCTACGACTACCTGAAGGGTGAGGGCGAGGGCATTTCCTTCCTGTCCAACCTGGCCACGCCGCGCACCCAGGTCGGCGAGCCGGGCGTGGCGCCGACCGAGAAGCGCACCGAAAATTACCTGCTCGAAGTCGACAACGAGATGGTGGTCCCGGTAAACAAGAAGGTGCGCCTGGTGCTTACCGCCAACGACGTGATCCACTCCTGGACGATTCCCGCCTTTGCGGTCAAGCAGGATGCGATCCCCGGCTTCGTGCGCGATGCCTGGTTCCGCGCCGAAAAGGTCGGCGTCTACCGCGGCAACTGCGTCGAACTGTGCGGCAAGGAGCACGCCTTCATGCCGATCGTCGTGAGGGTTGTCTCGGCCGAGGACTACAGCACCTGGGTCAACGGCGAGAAGAAGCGCATGGCCGCGCTGGCCGACGACCCGGCCAAGGTCTGGACCATCGACGAACTCAAGACCAAGGGCGAGAAAGTCTATGCCGCCAACTGCGTGGCCTGCCACCAGGCCAGCGGCCAGGGCGTACCGAACGCCTTCGCCACGCTGGTCGGCTCGCCGGTCGTGACCGGTCCTAAATCGGAACAGATCGCCGTGCTCCTCAAGGGCAAGCACAGCGGCAAGTATCCGACCGCGATGCCGCCGTGGCCGCAACTGTCGGATTCGGACATTGCTTCGGTCATCACCTACACAAGGAACAACTGGACGAACAAGGCCGAGGAGAATATCGTACAACCGGCCGAGGTGTTGGCGGCCCGCGGCAAGTAAGCGCAAATCAGCGCAAATAAGCGGGCACATCGGACATAACAAGTTTGGATTCAAGGAGACCGGGCTGCTTTGCCGTATCGGTGGCCCATGCGTAGTTCCGCTCGACTAGGAAACTGACATGACTTCCAGCACCATCGACAAAGCACACGAGCATCCGCACGACCACCTGGGCGACCACGGCCATGACCACGACCACGCCCACGACCATCCGCACGGCGCGCGCCGCTGGCTGTTCGCCACCAACCACAAGGACATCGGCACCCTGTACCTGTGGTTCGCCTTCATCATGCTGCTGTCGGGCGGCGTGCTGGCGCTGATGATCCGCACAGAGCTGTTCCAGCCCGGCCTGCAGTTCTTCCGGCCCGAATTCTTCAACCAGCTCACCACCATGCACGGTATCGTGATGGTGTTCGGCGCGATCATGCCGGCCTTTGTCGGGTTCGCCAACTGGATGATCCCGCTGCAGGTGGGCGCGTCCGACATGGCGTTCGCGCGCATGAACAACTTCTCGTTCTGGCTGCTGCCGCCGGCCGGGATCCTGCTGGCCAGCTCCTTCTTCGTGCCGGGCGGCGCCACCGCGGCCGGCTGGACCCTGTACGCGCCGCTGTCGACCCAGATGGGGCCGGGCATGGACATGGCGATCTTCGCCCTGCACATCATGGGCGCTTCTTCCATCATGGGCTCGATCAACATCATCGTCACCATCCTGAACATGCGCGCGCCGGGCATGACGCTGATGAAGATGCCGATGTTCTGCTGGACCTGGCTGATCACGGCCTACCTCCTGATCGCCGTGATGCCGGTGCTGGCCGGCGCCATCACCATGACCCTGACCGACCGCCACTTCGGCACCTCGTTCTTCAACGCGGCCGGCGGCGGCGATCCGGTCATGTACCAGCACATCTTCTGGTTCTTCGGCCACCCCGAGGTCTACATCATGATCCTGCCGGCCTTCGGCATCATCTCGCAGATCATCCCGGCCTTCGCCAGGAAGCCGCTGTTCGGCTACGCCTCGATGGTGTACGCGACCGCCTCGATCGCCATTCTTTCCTTCATCGTCTGGGCGCACCACATGTTCACCACCGGCATGCCGGTGACCAGCCAGCTGTTCTTCATGTACGCCACCATGCTGATCGCGGTGCCGACCGGCGTGAAGGTGTTCAACTGGGTCGCCACGATGTGGAAGGGCGCGATGACCTTCGAGACGCCGATGCTGTTCGCGGTCGGCTTCATCTTCGTGTTCACGATGGGCGGCTTCACCGGCCTGATCCTGGCCGTGACCCCGATCGACATCCAGGTGCAGGATACCTATTACGTGGTCGCCCACTTCCACTACGTGCTGGTGGCCGGCTCGCTGTTCGCCCTGTTCGCCGGCTTCTACTACTGGGCGCCGAAATGGACCGGCCACATGTATCCGGAATTGCGCGGCAAGCTGCACTTCTGGCTGTCGCTGGTCACCTTCAACATCACCTTCTTCCCGATGCACTTCCTGGGCCTGGCCGGCATGCCGCGCCGCTATGCCGACTATGCCGTCCAGTTCACCGACTTCAACATGATCGTGTCGATCGGCGCCTTCGGCTTCGGGCTGAGCCAGGTGTACTTCCTGTTCTTCGTGGTGCTGCCGACCATCCGCGGCGGCCAGAAGGCCGACGCCAAGCCGTGGGAGGGCGCCGAAGGGCTGGAGTGGACCGTGCCGAGCCCGGCGCCGTTCCACACCTTCGAGAACCCGCCGCTGGTGAAGTGAGGCCATGATGGACCGCCGCAAGAACAACCTGCGCACCGCCTTCCGGGTGGGGGGACTGGCCCTGTTCTTCTTCGTGCTGCTGTTCGTCAAGCGGCTGTGGATGAGCTGACCATGCGCGACGCCTCCACGGTCGAGCAGAGCGGACGCCTGCGGTTGAACCGCACCACCCTGGCCAAGCTGGTGGTGGTGGCGTTCGTGATGTTCGGCTTCGGCTATGCGCTGGTGCCGGTGTACCGCCAGGTGTGCGAAGTCCTCGGCATCAACGTGCTGACCCAGAAGGACGGCACGGTGGAGCGGCCCGCCAATACCCAGGTCGACATGGCGCGCACCATCACCATCGAACTGGACGGCAATGCCCAGGGCCCGTGGCGCTTCCGCCCGACCCAGCGCAGCATCGACGTGCATCCGGGCGAGATGGCCACGGTGGTGTACGAGGTCGTCAACACCCAGGCGCGCACGGTCAAGGCGCAGGCGATCCCGAGCTACGCGCCGCAGTCGGCCACGCCGCATTTCAAGAAGGTCGAGTGCTTCTGCTTCCAGGAGCAGGTGCTGGGGCCGAACGAGGCGCGCCAGATGCCGGTGGTGTTCTTCATCGACCCGGCGCTGCCGCGCGAGGTGAAGAACATCACGCTGTCGTACACCTTCTTCGAGATCGGCGGCGCGGTGGTGGCGCGCAAGGAAGAATGATGGAAGCGGACCCGCACCCGGAGCCGGGACCGGATGCGCATCCGCGTCGGGCCTCGTTCGGCGCGACGATGAAGGCGGTGTTCTGGTCCTTCTTCGGCGTGCGCAAGCGCAGGGACTACGAGCACGATGCGGCCAACCTGAATCCGGTGCACGTGATCCTGGGCGGCTTGATCGGCGTGCTGCTGTTCATCGGCATCCTGCTGCTGGTGGTGAGGATGGTGGTCGCGAATGCGTGAATAAACCAGGATTCGACAACAGGCTTGATTGAGGAGATTGAGAATGAGTTCGCCACACAATGCGCCGTACTATTTCGTCCCGGGTCCATCGCGCTGGCCGATGGCGGCCGGCATCTCGATGCTGGTCACCATGGCTGGCGCCTCCGGCTGGGTCAATTCGGCAGCCTGGGGGCCGGTCGTGTGCCTGGCCGGCATCGCCGCGATGCTGGTGGTGCTGTACTTCTGGTTCGGCGACGCCATCGGCGAATCGGAATCCGGCCAGTACGGCGAGCGCATCGATCTGTCCTACCGCTGGTCGATGAGCTGGTTCATCTTCTCGGAAGTGATGTTCTTCGCCGCCTTCTTCGGCGCGCTGTTCTATGCGCGCGCGATCTCGATGCCCTGGCTGTCCGACCTCGACCACAAGGTGATCTGGCCCGACTTTGCCGGGCACTGGGGCAACATCGGCCCGGCCGGCACCGTCGAGCAGTTCAACATCATGGGCCCGTTCCCGATCCCGACCATCAACACCGCGCTGCTGCTGACCTCGGGCGTGACGCTGACCATCGCCCACCACGCGCTGCGCGCCGGGCACCGCAGCCAGACCGCCATCTGGCTGTTCGCCACCATCTTGCTGGGCGCCGTCTTCATGGGCTTCCAGGCCTACGAATACCACCACGCGTATTCCGAGCTGAACCTGAAACTCACCTCGGGCATCTACGGTTCGACCTTCTTCATGCTGACCGGCTTCCACGGCTTCCACGTGACGATGGGGGCGATCATGCTGTCGGTGGTGCTGTACCGGGTACTGCGCGGGCATTTCACGCCGGAGAACCACTTCGCGTTCGAAGGGGCGGCGTGGTACTGGCACTTCGTGGATGTGGTGTGGCTGGGCTTGTATGTGGTGGTGTACTGGCTCTAAAACAGCTGTGGCGTTGAAAAACTTCGCAGCGCTTAAAAACCACCGTCGTTCCCGCGAAGGCGGGAACGACGACAGGCGCAAATCGACGGTCTAGCGCAACCCCGTCGGCTGTATCCACCCCATCTTGTACGAAAACAGCACCAGCAGAAACAGCGTGATCGACAAGCCGACACGCATCGCCAGCGCCTGCACGGTGCGGTTGCTGCGGCCCTTGTCGCGCATCAGGAAGAACAGCGCGGACGCGAGGCTGCCGATGATGAGCACGAAGGCGACGGCGACGACGATTTTCATGGCACTTCCCCCGGCAGCGTGGAAAGAACGGAAACAGAAGCGGAAATACTGATGAAAAATCCAGCACATCATCGGACACCTCGAAGAACCGTCGCGAGCGGCAGCAATGGTGGCCGAGAAGCGCAGCTGTACTGGAGTACAGCGAGCATCGCAGGGCGCCAGTGCAACGCGCACCAGGTTCTTCGAGGTGTCCTATTGTAATGCGGCTGCGCTTCCAGTTCAGCATCATTCCGTTAATCGCCACCGTCGCACTGGTGACGCTCGGCATCCTGCTCGGCAACTGGCAGACCCGGCGCGCCGTTGAGAAGACGGCGCTGCAGATGCGCCTGGACCAGCGCAGCGCCGCGCCGCCGCTGGTCCTGGGCGCGGCGCCCCAGGACGCCGCCGCGCTGGAGTTCCGCCGCATCGTCGTGACCGGCCAGTTCAAGGCCGACTGGCCGGTCTTGCTCGACAACCGCCCGCTCGACGGCCGCAGCGGCTTCATTGTCTTGACACCGTTTACAATAGCGGGCTCGAACCGGCAGGTCCTGGTGGCGCGCGGCTGGCTGGCGCGCGATCCGGCAGCGCCCGGCCGCACGCCGGCACCCGATACGCTTGCGCCGCCGCCGGGCAGCGTCACCATCGAAGGCATCGCGGTAGTGCGCCCGGCGCGCGTGATGCAGCTGGGGACGCCGCCCGCTATCAAGCCCGGTGCCGTCGTGCAGAACCTCGAGGTCGAGGACTTTGCCCGTGCCAGCGGCCTGGATTTGCAGCCCTTCCTGCTCGAGCAGACCGGGCCGGCGCTGCCGGGCGAGATGCTGGTGCGCAAGTGGCCGGTACCAAGCGTCGACGTCGACCGCCACAAGGGCTATGCCTTGCAGTGGTACGCGCTGGCGGCGATGGCTTTTCTCTTTTTCGTGATGACAGGATGTCGACGTGGACGCAAACAAACAGGTTGAAACGGTCCCGGGCACAGCAGCGGGCGGCCCCCTGGAGGGCGTACCGGCAGTGGACGCGCGCATGAAGAAGCGCGGCCGCTGGATGCTGTGGCTGGTGCTGCTGGTGTGCGCCTCGCCGATGATCGCGTCGTACTTCACCTATTACGTGATCAAGCCGGAAAAGCGCACCAACTACGGCACCCTGATCGACCAGCGCGCCCATCCGGTGCCGGCGCTGGCCACCACCACGCTCGACGGCCGGCCCCAATCCCTGCAAGAATTCAAGGGGAAGTGGATAATGCTGATGGCCGCGCCCGGCGCCTGCGCCCAGGCGTGCCAGAAACAGCTGTTCACGATGCGCCAGCTGCGCCTGATGCAGGGCAAGGAGATGGACCGCATCGAGCGCGTCTGGCTGATCACCGACCGCGCGCCGCTCGACACCATCGTGATCCGTGAATTCGACGGCACCCACATGCTGCGCGCGGACGGCGCCGCGGTGGCACGGTGGCTGCCTGTGGACGCCGCTACCGGTGCCAGCGCGGGCGCCGGCGCGGCCGGACACATTTATTTGATCGACCCGCTCGGCCACCTGATGATGCGCTTTCCGCACGATCCGGAACCGCGCAAGGTTTACAAGGATATCTACAAGCTGCTGAAGGCCTCGGCCGTCGGCTGAAACACCATGCACCATACGACTCTCGCACAATTGGCGATCACCGGCCTGCTGCTCGCCTGCCTTCCGCTTTCCATGGTCTGGATGTCCTCGGACCCGAACAAGTTCCGCAAGCTGGTCTGGGCCATCGCCTTTTTGACCTTCGACCTGATCGTGTTCGGCGGCTTCACCCGCCTGACCGACTCGGGCCTGGGCTGCCCGGACTGGCCGGGCTGCTTCGGCCTGGCCAACCCCTTCCTGGCGCACGACCACATCGTCGCCGCCGAAGAACTGATGCCGACCGGCCCGGTCACCGTGGTCAAGGCCTGGATCGAGATGATCCACCGCTACCTGGCCATGGGCATCGGTTTCCTGATCATGGGACTGATGATCACGGCCTGGATGCAGTGGCGCCGCACGCGTGCGCGCGCCTTCGCGCCCGGCTTGCCGACCCTGCTGTTCGTGTGGGTGTGCGTGCAGGGCGCCTTCGGGGCCTGGACCGTGACCCTCAAGCTGCAGCCGGTGATCGTCACGCTGCACCTGTTGTTCGGCATGACCATGCTGGCGCTGGTGGCCTGGCTCGGCGGCCGCCAGGACAACATCCTGAAACCGGCGGCGCCGCTCGACCCGGCCCGCTTGCAGGCCCTGCGCCGCCTGCGCCCGCTGGCCTGGCTGTCCGGCGCCGTGCTGCTGCTCCAGCTGGCGCTGGGCGGGTGGGTAAGCACCAACTACGCGACCCTGGCCTGCACCGATTTCCCGCTGTGTAACGGACAAGTGGTGCCGGAGATGGACTTCGAGCACGGCTTCACGCTGTGGCGCGAACTCGGCAAGACCGCCGCCGGCCACTACATTCCGTTCTCGGCGCTGACCGCGATCCACTGGGTGCACCGCAACTTCGCGCTGGTCGTGGTGCTGGTGCTGGGCTATACGGCCTGGCGCGCCTGGCGCATCCCGGGCTTGAGCGGCCTGCACAAGACCGCGCGCAACATGGCGCTGGTGCTGGCCGCGCAGGCGCTGACCGGCATCGCCACCGTGTTCCTGAGCTTCCCGCTGACGATCGCGGTGCTGCACAACGCCGGGGCCGCGCTGCTCGTGCTGCTGGTGACCATGTTAAACTACAAGGTACAGTACCCACTCGACCCGGCAGCGCGTCTTCCTCAACGGCAGGCGGCGGCGTCCGCGAGCCATTCATGATTACCCAAACCGCCATCCATAAACCGCCCAGCCGGGTTGCCCAGTACTGGGCCCTGACCAAGCCGCGCGTCACCCAGCTTGCCGTCTTTTGCGCCGTGATCGGCATGTTCCTGGCCACCGACGGCTTCCCGGGCTGGCACGTGCTAATCTGGGGCACGATCGGCATCTGGCTGCTGGCCGGCGCGGCCTTCGCCGTCAACTGCCTGATCGAAGCCGAAATCGATGCCCGCATGGCCCGCACCGCGCGCCGCGCCACCGCCATGGGCGAACTCAGTACCACCCAGACGCTGGTCTTCTCCGCCATCATCGGCGGCCTCGGCATGGGCGTGCTGTACACCATGGTCAATCCGCTGACGATGTGGCTGACCTTCGTCACCTTCGTCGGCTATGCGCTGATCTACACCATCCTTTTGAAACCGAACACGCCGCAGAACATCGTGATCGGCGGCCTGTCCGGCGCCATGCCGCCGGCGCTGGGCTGGGCCGCGGTCGCCAATACGGTGCCGATGGAAGCCTGGCTGCTGGTGCTGATCATCTTCGTGTGGACGCCGCCGCACTTCTGGGCGCTGGCGATGTACCGGCGCGACGACTACGTGCGTTCCGGCCTGCCGATGATGCCGGTCACCCACGGCATGGCCTACACCGGCCTGCAGGTCTGGCTGTACTCGATCGCGCTGGCCGCCTGCACGCTGCTGCCGTTCGCGGTCGGCATGAGCGGCCTGCTGTACCTGGCCGCGGCCGTCGTGCTGAACGCCGTGTTCCTGCGCTACGGCTGGCTGATCCACAAGCACTACAGCGACCAGATCGCCCGCAAGGCTTTCGCCTGGTCGATCGTCTACCTGTCGCTGCTGTTCGCGGCGCTGCTGGTCGACCATTATGTGAAACAATACCTGCCGTTCTGACTCCGACTTGCCGATATGAAGAAGCTGCCGCGTTTGTCCTCCTTGCTGTTCGCCGCCTGCGCCCTCGGCGCCGGCATGTCCCTCACCGCATGCGACAAGCTGCCGGGCAAGCAGGCCAGCTTCCAGAACACCGACGTCACCGGCCTCGACTACGCCAAGGGTTTCTCCCTGACCGACCACAACGGCAAGCCGCGCACCCTGGCCGACTACAAGGGCAAGGTGGTGGTCGTGTTCTTCGGCTATACCCAGTGCCCGGACGTGTGCCCGACCACGATGGCCGAAATGGCCAGCGTGATGCAGAAGCTGGGCCCGCAGGCCGACCAGGTGCAGGTCGCCTTCATCACCCTCGACCCCGAGCGCGATACCCGTGAACTGCTGGCCAGCTACGCGCCGGCCTTCGACAAGCGTTTCGTCGGCCTGTACGGCACCCCGGAGCAGACCGCCAGGGTGGCCAAGGACTTCAAGGTCTTCTATTCGAAGGTGCCGGGCAAGGAACCGGGCAGCTACACCATCGACCACACCGCCGGCAGCTACGTGTTCGACCGCGACGGCAGGCTGCGTTTGTTCCTGCGCCACGGCAGTGACGCCGACGCTATCGTCCACGACATTCGTCAGTTATTATCCTGACATCGTGTTGACGGGGTGTTCGGGACGGCATGGATCAACGACCAGGAAGAAACTACACCCGCGCCGCCGCCGTCATCCTGCTGGCCGTCGGCTGTCTCTACGTCCTGCGGCCGTTCCTGGCCGCGATCCTGTTCGCGGCGGCGGTCGTCATCTCATCCTGGCCGCTCTATAACAAGTTACTGCGCCACATGCGCGGCCGGCGCACCCCGGCGGCGCTGACCATGACGCTGTCGTTGACGCTGCTGGTCATCATCCCGCTGGCGCTGGTCGCCTATAACCTGGCCGACAATATCGCCAGCGCTTTTGACCAGATCAAGGTGGCGCTGAGCCACGGCGAACTGCTGCCGCCAAGCTGGATCCGCGACCTGCCGCTGGTCGGCGACCAGATCGACAACTACCTGCGCCAGCTGGTGGCCAGCCGCGAGCAGATGATGGAGCTGGCGCAGCGCATGGTCGAGCCGGCCCGGCGCTACCTGCTGGCGGGCGGCCTGATGCTGGGCACCGGCGTGATCCAGATGAGCCTTGCCGCCTTCGTCAGCTTTTTCTTCTACCGCGACGGCGCCGTGCTGATGAACGTGATCGCCGCCACCATGCGCCGCGTGATGAACGACGAAGCCACCTCCGTCACCGAGATCGTCAGCCAGACCGTGCGCGGCGTCATGTACGGCCTGCTGGGCACCGCCTTGGCCCAGGGCCTGGTGGCGGCGCTCGGCTTCGCCATCGCCGGCGTGCCGGCGGTGCTGCTGCTGTCGGTGCTGGTGTTCGTGTCCTCCCTGATCCCGGTCGGCCCGCCCGTCATCTGGGGCGGCGCCGCGATCTGGCTGTTTTCGCAGGGCAGCACCGGCTGGGGCATCTTCATGCTGGTGTGGGGCTTCTTCGTGATCAGCGGCGTCGACAACGTGGTGCGGCCGATGCTGATCAGCCGCGGCTCGAGCCTGCCGTTCCTGCTGACCTTGCTGGGCGTGCTGGGCGGCGTGATCGCCTTCGGCTTCATCGGCCTGTTCATCGGACCGACGCTGCTGGCGGTGGGGTATTCGCTGATGAGCGGCTGGACGCACACCAAGGATCCGATCGTGAAGCAGAAGGGCGAGGGGATTTGAGTGCCTGCTACGCGCCTGCTTCGCGTGTAGCCGGCCTTGCGCGTCACTCGACCTTCTTCACCAAGCCCACAAAAATACGCCGTGCGACGAAATGCTCGAATCCGGCCTGGCGGAAGGTGCCGGCATCGGTCGAGTAGCTGCGCCTGCTGCCGTCGAACACGTCGTTGGCGTTGAGGGTCAGGCTGAGCGTCCTGCTCAGCTGGCGCTTCCAGGACAGGTTCACGCTGCTCGTTGCCCCGGTCCGGCCGAGCGGCGTGATGCCGGCCGACTGGCCATGCGCATCGATCGCCACGCTGTCAACGCCGGCGCGCGATACACGCCGCCATCGATTCCCAGCCGCAGCTTCGCGTCCGGCGTCCATTCGAGCGCGCCGGTGATGCCGGCCGAGCGGGCCTGTCCGCCGTTCTGCCGTGAGGTGACCAGCACGTTGCCATCCTCGAAGCTGCGTGCGTCGACCACCGTATCGCGGCTGCCGCGGTAGAAGAGACCCGCATCGCCGCTCAGGTGCGCGCCTTCCGTATTGGCGCCGATTTCCCATGCGCTCACGCGCTGCGGTGCCAGTCCGGGATTGCCGCGGCTCAGGTTATACGTGTCGACATAGGTGGTGAACGGATTCAGGTCGCGCGGATCCGGCATCTGGAGGCTGCGGCGATGGCTGAGCGTCAGGCCGGCTTGGCCGCTGGCGGCATACTTCAGGTGCAGGCTGGGATTGAAGGCGCGCCAATGCCTGGCTGGCGCGCTGTCCTGCACGCTGTCCTGCCCCGAATGCACCCGCAGCGCCATGCGTTCGAGCCGTGCGCCCAGCAGCACTTCCCATGGTCCGCGCCGGATCTGGTCGGTCAGGTAGGCGGCGCTGACGGTCGTGGTCACGGCGTAGCCGTTGGTCGTGACGGGGTCGGGCGCCTCGGCCCCGGTCGCCGGGTCGACAGCCGCCTGGTAGTTGTAGAGATCGTCGATCTTGTCCTGGACGTCCAGGCCCATGCCCCACTGGCCGTATTCCGCGCCGTTTGCCGATCTTCGGGTCCAGTCGAGCGTGGCCTGGGTGAGGCGGCGCGCCGACCGGGTGGCGCCGCGGCTGTAACCGGTGGCGCGCGCCGGCGCGACGTACACGTCGCGGTACGACTTGTCGACCAGGGCATCCGTCTCGCTGCGCTGGACCATGGCCTTGAGCGCCGTGCCGTGGCCCTGGCGGCTGTAGGCCAGGCTGGCGCTGTGGTCGGCCTGCTGGTTGGGGCCTTCCGAAATGCGATGGAAGACGCTCGCGGCGGCGCCGGTACGGTCCTGGTTGAGCACGTCGAACAGTGGCCGCGAGCGGCGCTCGTTGTGGCGCGCCGACAGGCTGAGGGTGTCGCGGTCGTTCGGGGCGTAATCGAGGCCCAGCGCCGCGCTGTCGACCACGCGATGGACGAACACGGATGACGCCTGCTGCGTCTGTCCGGCCTGGCCGCTGAGAGGGTTGTTCCAGTCCACTTTAGACTGGCGGAATTTCCGGGTGCCGTCATGGCGCAGCGCCAGGCTGCCATGCACGCTGATGTTGTTCCGCGTCAGGTCGCCCGAGGTACCGACGTTCCACAGGCCATGGTCCGAGGCGCTGCCCTGTACTTGCGCATGCGCGCCCGGCTTGCGGTTGCGCTTCAACACGATGTTCACGATCGCGCCGCCATTCGCATCGTGGGCGGCGGATGGATTCGTGATGACTTCGATGCCGGCGACGTCGGCGCCGCTCATGGTCTGCAGCGCCACCGCCCGTTCCTCGCTGGAGCCGGCCATCATCGCCGTCGGCTTGCCGTCGACGAGGACCGTGACCCGGGAATTGCCCTTGACCGCGATCTGCCCGTCGGCCGTCACCGCAACCTCGGGCAGCGCTTGCAGGATGTCCTGGGCGCTGCCGTTGGCCGCCTGGGGCGCGTCGGCCACGTTGTACACGGTCTTGTCGAGTTTCCTGACGACCGGCGCTTTCCTGGCCGTGACCGTCACCTTCTGCGTGGCCGGGTCTTCCTCTTGCGCGTGCGTCTGCGATGGCAGGGCGACGAGTCCGGACAGGGTAAGGAACAGTGTCGTCCTGAGCACAATGGGTTCACTGATCAGCGTAGGCATGGCCGGCCAGCATAACAAATTGTGCGTGCCGAAAAATGCGCACATCGTCACCGGCCGACGAATTTCGGCCTTATGCCGCTTCCGCTCCTGTCTTGGCCTGGGCCGACGTCGGCAGGCCGAACACGGCGTCGAAGGCCCAGTTGTAGCAGAAGCTGTAGGCCAGGAAGAAGACGATGAAGCCGACGTTCAGCATGAAGGCCTGCACCATCGAGATGTCCAGCCACCATGCGAAGAACGGCACGCCGACGATCAGGAAGCCGCTCTCGAAACCGACGGTATGGGCGATGCGCCGCATGAGGCTGCGTCCGCGCGTGGGCTGGCGCGCTTCCCAGGCTTCGAACAGCGTGTTGTAGACCAGGTTCCAGGCGATGGCGAAGGCCGAATTGACGACCGCCGCCACGCTCGAGTGGGACACCGGCTGGTCCGACACTGAAGCCAGGCCGGCGGTGATGCAGGCGATGGCGATCAATTCATAAAAGGTGACGAACACGATTTTGCGTTTGATGCCTTGCACGGCCGGTCCTCGGGAATTGGAACTGCCCAGTGTAGCAGTGTTCTCAGCCGTTTTGGCGCTCCTCAAGCTATGGCTGGGATTTCCCTGCCTTGTATCCACTCCAACGGAGTAATGACAACGAATCGAGGAAACGAATCATGGCATGGGTAAACGCGGTTCCCCTCGTCGCAAGTTTGTTGGCGCTCGGCTTCGGGCTGTCGGGCTGCAGCGACGAATACAAGGATGACGGCCATCGGGCGCCCAGCCACGTCCTCCTGCCGGACACCAACTCGACGGCGCCGAAAGAAGTGCGCCTGACGTGGTTCGGCATCTCCAACTGGATCATCAAGATCGGCGACCTCGACATCATGATGGATGGTTACATGACGCGCATCCCACAGGATAATTTCTACGGGGGCGGCGGCGGTCTTGCCTATACCAGGACCGCGTGGCCGATCGACAAGGCGGCCGTGGACAAGATCTATGGCGTGCTCAGGAATGGCCCCGGCGGTGGCCCGGTCGACCTGCTGCTGACCGGCCACAGCCATTTCGACCACAGCTTCGACACGCCTTACTGGGCGCAGATCACGAAGGCGCCAATCATCGGTTCGAAAACCACCTGCCTGCAGGTCCAGGCGCTAGGCGTGCCGGCAACGCAATGCACACCGATGCAGGGTGGGGAAGCCATTCCGCTCAACAATTACGTGACCATGCGCGTCGTGCGCTGGAACCACAGCGGCACCCATGAAACCAATCCCGAACAGCACGATCCGGTGGAACTACAGGCGGTACCGGTCCCCGACGGCAACGGCAACCTGCGCGGCGGCGTGGCCGAGGATTTTCCGAATGGCGGCAACCGCGGCTACCTGTTCACCGTGAAAACGGCGGGCAACGGCCAACTGACGTTCTTTGTCACGAATTCGGGCGCGGCGCAGGATCTCGATACGGACGTCATCATCGACGGCAAGACCTACGGTGCGCCCCTGGGCAGCCTCAGGACGACCATGCAGAGCGCGCTCCTGGATTCGGTCGATCTGTGGATCGGCGCCGGCGGCCAGCCCGTCGCCGCCCTGACGCTGCCGGTGCTGAAGCCCAAGGCCTTCGTGCCCAATCACCAGGGCAGTTTCTACGCGCCCTTCGAACAGGGCAACACGGCGCCGTTCCAAGATGTCGTGCTCACAAGCTATCTCGCGTCGAACAACGTGAACCTCGTCAGGCCGGCCCAGTATCTCGATGCCTGGGTGCTCGACGCCAACGGCGTGCGCCCGGTCGACAATTCGGCAATGAAGCAGGCCTATGGCTTCTGATGCGCCAGCCAGGCATGTCCGGTCCACGCCACCACCACGCCCATGCCGGCCCAGGCCAGCACCGACGCCGCGGACGCCACGTCGTGAAACCCGATCACGTCGGCCAGCGCCACATTATTCGCGTTGACGCTGACGTACAGGCGTCGAACAGGATGCGGCCGCTGCTCGGCGTCGTCAGTGTGGCGATCTCTGCATCAGCGTGGTCTTGCCGGCGCCGTTGTGGCCGATCAGGCCGACCACGCCGGGTTCGAGGCGCAGCGACACGCCAGCCACCGCGGTGACCTGTTTGCCGAAGGTTTTGGTGACGTCCTGCAATTCCAGCATGGCGATGTTCCCGGAAAGTGGCGATGCGCCTACTTTGGGCGAAGCGGCCGGGCCCGGCGGGGATCATGCGACAGGCTGCACGTTGGACGGCATGCAGGGGACGGATGCGGGTACAGGCGCGGACGCGGGCCGGGTGCGGCGTTCGATCGCCTGCGTCAGCGCCGGCATGTAAGTGCGGCTGGCGCGCAGCAGGGTGCCGTTGCGCAGGCGCAGCAGGGCGTCGCGGTTGGTCAGGGCGCGCAGCTCGACCACCATGTCCAGGCGCACGATGCTGGACCGGTGCACGCGCTGGAAGCGGGCCGGATCGAGGCGCGCGGCCAGCGCCTGCAGGCGCTCGCGCACCAGCCAGGTCTTGCCGTGCGCGTGCAGCGTCGCGTAGTCGCCGTCGGCTTCGATGCGTTCGACGTCGTCGACATCGACCAGCACGGTGCGCACGCCGACGCGGACCGGGAGGGTGCGTGTCCATTCGATGCGGGCCGATTCCGTGTGCGTCCCTTCAGGCACCGGTACCGAGTCGGCGCGGCGGTAGGGAAAGGCGCGCTGCGCGCGTTCCAGCGCTTCCTCGAAGCGCTCGTCGTCGACCGGCTTCAGCAGGTAGTCGATGGCGGCCAGGTCGAAGGCCTGCAGCGCGAAGCCATCGTAGGCGGTGAGCAGGATCGCCATCGGCCGCTGCGCGCGCGGCAGGGCGGCCAGCACCTCCAGGCCGTTCTTGCCCGGCATGCGGATGTCGATGAACACCAGGTCCGGGCGCAGCATCGCCAGCCCGGCCGCGGCGCTGTCGCCGTCGCCGTATTCGGCCACCAGTTCGAAGCCGCGCCTCTGCGCCAGCCTGACCTTCAGTGCGAGCCGGGCCAGCGGTTCGTCGTCGACGATCGCGACGCGGATCGGGCGCACGCCGCTCTGGTTCATGCCGCCATCCGTGCGGCCGGCGCGGATGGCGGCACGGGTGCGTCGGTGGCGGCCATGACGCGCAGCGGTAGCGTGAGCCGGACCTGGAAGCGGGCGTCGGCGCGCCAGCCGGTCTCGATGTGCTGGTCGTCGCCGTACAGGTGGCGCAGGCGTGCGGCCACGTTGGCGAGACCGATGCCGGCGCCCGCAGGATGATCCGGACGCGGGCCGTCGTTGACGACCTCGATCAGCAGGCGCGCGCCGGCGCGTTCGACCCGGATCTCGAGCCGGCCCGGCGTGGCCAGTGACGCGATGCCGTGACGGACCGCATTCTCGGCCAGCGGCTGCAGCACCAGGTAGGGCACGGCACAGTCGAGCAGGTCCGGTCCGGCCGTCATGGACAATTGCAGGCGCTCGCCAAGTCGCGCTTTTTCGATGTCGAGGTAGGCCTCGGTCAGCGCCAGTTCCTCGGCCAGCGCATGCTCGTGGCGGCCGTCGTGCGCCAGCGTGGCGCGCAGAAAAGCCGACACGCTGGCCAGCATGCGGTTGGCGTCGCGGTTGGCCTGGGCCGAGACCAGCGCGGACACCGCGTTCAGGGTATTGAACAGGAAGTGCGGATTGACCTGGAAGCGCAGCGCGCGCAGTTCGGCGTCGCGCGCATGCGCCAGCGCCTGGGCCAGGCGCAGCTGGGCGCGCTGCAGGGACAGGTAATACACGGCCACCGCGTGGATCGCGCAGAATGCGATCAGCGCCAGCCAGCAGCCGTCCAGGCCCCGTACCAGCTGGTCCCAGTGGTAATCCTGTTCCAGCCCGAGTCCGATCGCCAGGCGTTGCCCGAGCACGGCGTTCACGATCGACATCGCGTAGCTGGCGCCCAGCAGCACCAGCGCCGTGAACGGCCACGATCGATCGTGGCGCCACAATGCGCGCTGGAGCAGGGCCAGCGGCACGATCCAGGCCATGCACGCGACGAAGTACAGCGCGCGGAATGCCGTCGCGTAGCTGTCGGCGAGCGCCGGCAGGCCCAGGATCGCCATGCAGGCGCACACCGGCAGGGCGGCGAGGAGGGGAACGAGCGGCGGCGCGGGTTCTTTCACGCGAGGGCTCCGAAATGGTGGCAATCCGACAATTCTAGCGCGTCAATCGCCGATCGAATACAGCATCGAGCTGATCTTCCAGCCATCTTCGGTGCGCACCATCTGCCAGGTCTCGGCGCCGCGGTTGGTGACCTTGCCGTCCTCGAGGAAATCGAAGTCGAAATACACCGAGCCGACCGCGCCGTTGGTATCGATGCGCACGTTGTAGAAGCGTTCCTCGATCGCATTGGGACTGGCCTGGACGAACTCGGCGAACTTCTGCCGGGTCGAGCGGACGACCTTCTTGATGTCCGGATGGCGCTGCCTGGCCTTGGCCAGGGTGGGCGCGTCGAACACGGACAGCCAGCTGTCGTGGTCCTGCAGGAACAGGCTGCCGATGGCCTTGCCGTCGTGGGCGACGATGGCGGCCTGGAACTGCTGCACGACCTGGCGGATGGCGGCGACGTCGGCTTGCGGGCCGCTGTCGGCGGCGTGCAGCGGGGCGGAGAAGCAGGCGCTGGCGGCCAGCAGGAGGACGAGGGAGCGAAGTGTGCGCATGGCGGTTCGTGAAGTGATGGAAAACCTCACGATAGGAAAAGCGCTGGTGGTGGTCCAGCACGGTGCGCCGGGTCGTGCATCGGCTGCGTTGAGACGGTGCGCCGACGCTGTATGATACGCGCATGAACGATCAATCCCTCTCCACCCCCGGCGCCGCCGCGCGCCAGGACGTCGGCTTCGACGACGTCGCCGCGGCCGCCGCCAGCCTGCGCGACGACGGCAAAGCGGTCACCGTCGACGCCGTGCGCGACTTCCTCGGCGCCGGTTCGCCGAATGCCATCTACAAACACCTGGCTGCATGGCGCGCCAGCCACCTCACGCCGCCCGAGCCGCCCAGGGCCGAGCTGCCGCCGGCAATCATGGCCGACCTGGTCGACTGGGTGCGCCAATACGCCGACCAGGCCGGCGCCGGCACGCGCGATGCGCTGGCGCAGGCGGACAGTGACAGGGATGCCTTGCTGCGCGCCGGCGAGCAGGCCGAGACCGAGCGTGACGGCCTGCAGGCGCAGGTGGCCGAGGTCAGCGAGGAACGCGACCGGATCCAGGAAACGCTGGCCGAGCGCGACGAAACCATCCAGCGCCTGACCGCCGAACTGGCCAACGCGCGCCAGGTGGCGATGGATGCGCTGGTGGGCAAGGCGAAGGACCAGCTGGCCATCGAAGGCAAGGATGCGCAGCTGGCGGACTTGCGCGCCCAGATCGAGCGCAACGTGGCGTCGACCGCGGCCCTGTCGGACGCGCGGCTGGCGGCGGAGATGGAACTGGTGGGCGCGGCGACCGCGCGCGACAGCCTGGCGGCGGAGGTGAAGGAATTACGGGGGCAGCTGGAGGCGTTGCGGGTCAAGCGGTAACGCTCCCCACGGCAGCTGCGGACCTCGTCCCCGCGCGCTTCCCGCCTGCGCGGGAACGACGAGTCAACATTTAATCCAGCTCATCCTCATCCGCCCCCCGTCCCAGCTGCGGAATCACCTTCACTAATAGAATACGCGGCCCGTTGGTCTTCTTGACCACCACGTCGAACTTCGGAAACTCGATGCGCTGGCCCTGTTTCGGGATGTCGCCCAGCTTCGCCATCAGGAGGCCGCCCACCGATTCCACCTCGTCCAGGCCCATGGCCTCGTTGTCGATGTCGATGCCGAGCACGCGTTCGAGCGAGACGATGGGCAGGCTGGCCTTGCCGATGTAGGTGCCGTCGGCCTGCTTCAGCCAGTCGTTCTCGTTGAGGCGGAATTCGTCGCGGATTTCGCCGACGATGGCGCCCAGCAGGTTGTCGAGCGTGATGAAGCCGACCGGACGCTTGCCCTTCTCGCCGATCAGGGCGAAGTGCGGGGCGCCGCCGCGGAACCGGCGGAACAGTTCGATGGCCGGGGTGCGCGCCGAGATCATCTCGACCGGGCGCAGGAATTCGGTGAGATCGGTGGTGTCCTTGCCGGCCTGCTCGGCGAAGAACAGGTCCTTCAGGTGGATCACGCCCAGCACTTCCTCGCCTTCCTCGTCGAAATACGGGTAGCGCGAAAAGCGGTTGCGGCGCATCGTGTCCAGGTTGTCTTCCAGGCTGCGGCTGGCGTACAGGGCGCTGACCTCGTTGATCGGGCGCATCAGGTCCGCCACCGAGTGCTGGGAAAACTCCAGCGACTGGGCCAGGATGTGGCGCTCGTCGTGGGTGAATTTCTCGCCCGGCATGCTGGTGCCGGTGCGCAGGATCATTTTCAGTTCCTCGTTCGAGTAATGGGTCTCGTGGCCGCCCACGCCGGACAGGCCGGCCACGCGCAGAACCATGTTGGCGCTGGCGTTGAGCAGCCAGATGGCCGGGTACATCGCCCAGTAGAAGCCGTACAGCGGCACCGCGCTCCACAGGCCGACCGCTTCCGGCACGCGGATCGCCAGCGACTTCGGCGCCAGCTCGCCCACCACGATGTGCAGGAAGGAGATCACGCTGAACGCGACCACGAAGGACACGCCGTGGATCAGTTTTTCGCTGGTGACGCCGAGCAGGGCGAACACCGGTTCCAGCAGGCTGGCGAAGGCCGGTTCGCCGACCCAGCCCAGGCCCAGCGAGGCGAGGGTGATGCCGAGCTGGCAGGCCGACAGGTAGGCGTCGAGCTGGCTGTGGACCTTGAAGAGGATGCGGCCGCGCAGGCCGCCGGTTTTTGCGATCGCGCGCACGCGCGTCTTGCGCAGGGTGACGATGCCGAACTCGGCCGCCACGAAGAAGCCGTTCAGCGCTACCAGCAGCAGCGCCAGAACGACAAATAATACGTTTTGCATAAATTAGTAGGAGTTATCAAAAGGCAAAGCCTGCGCATCATTGTACAGCTCACGCCGCGCCAAGCGCTCCTTTTTGCGCGGCGGAAAGAATCGCCTCGACCGCCGGATGCTTGATCTTGCGATCGTTGGAAATCATGAAAAATTGTTCGCGGACACTGGGCACCTTGCCGACCTGCACCGCACCGAACTGCTCGGCGACGTCGTGCGCCAGCGCCGCCGGCGCGAAGAACAGGCCCAGGCCGCGCCGCCCGAAGGTGTTGAGCAGGGCGTTGTCCTCGAATTCGCCGACCACGTCAGGCCGCACATGGTGCTGCACGAACCATTCGTCAAGCTTGCCCCGTAACGCATTATTACGTGTCGGCAGCAGGAAGGGCGCGCCGTTCAATTTCTCTGGGAAACCGTCGCCGCCATCGTAGCGGGCCGCCAGCGCCGGCGCGCCAACCACCACCATCTCGCTTTCGAACAATTTATGGCTGAATACCTTCAGCGTGGCGCTGGCATGCACCTCGCGGTCGGTCAGCACCACGTCCAGCTTGTGCAGAGCCAGCTCGGCCAGCAGCGCGTCGTACTGGTCTTCGTAGCAGACCAGGCGCACCCGGCGGTCGATCTGCATGGCCGCTTCCAGCATGCGGTAGGCCGACAGCTTGGGCAGCGAATCCGACAGGCCTACCGTCAGGCGGATGCGGCCGCTGTCGGCCTCGTTCAGCGCTTCCTGCATCTGCTCGCCCAGCAGGAAGATCTGGTCGGCGTAGTTCAGCGCCAGGCGTCCGGCCTCGGTCAGCACCAGGCGCCGGCCCTGCTGCGAGAACAGGGTCTTGCCGAGCGATTGCTCGAGCAGGGTCAGCTGCGAGCTGATGGTCTGCACCGCCAGGTGCAGGCGCTCGGCGGCGCGCGTGATGCCGCCTTCCTTGGCCACGACCCAGAAGTAATACAGATGGCGGAAATTGATGTCGGTCTTCATCGTTCAGGTTTTGTCACAGATTTTCTCGAAGTAATACTCTCATTATCTTCGCTTTTTCCTTTTGCTGCTGACCTCTACACTGTATCTGTTTCAACAACAACTCAACAAGAACAAATACGGGGGTTATAAAGCTTATGAAGCATTTCAGGATGTCATTCATCGTCACGGCGATCTGCCTGATCGGTTCGGGCTGGTGGGGCTATGAGCACGGCGGCTTGTCCGGCATGGTGACCGCGGTCGGCATCGCCTCGATCCTGGCCGTGATGGAAGTCTCGCTGTCCTTCGACAACGCGGTGGTCAACGCGTCGGTGCTGAAGGATTGGGACGAGTTCTGGAAGAAGCTGTTCCTGGGCGTGGGCATCATCATCGCCGTGTTCGGCATGCGCTTGCTGTTCCCGCTGGTGATCGTCGCGGTGGCGGCCGACCTGGGCCTGATGGATGTGTGGAACCTGGCGCTGGAAAATCCGAAAGCGTATTCGCAGCACCTGACCAACCACCACGCTGAAGTGGCGGCATTCGGCGGCATGTTCCTGTTGCTGGTTTTCCTGAACTTCCTGTTCGACGACGAGAAGGAACACCACTGGCTGGGCAACTTCGAAGAAAAGCTGGGTGCGCTGGGCAAGGTGTCCTCGATCTCGGTGATGCTCGCGATCGGCGCCTTGCTGGCCGCACTTGGCCTGGTGACCGAAGCGCAGAAGATGGTGGTGCTGATCTCGGGTCTGTGGGGCATCCTGGTCTACGTCGGCGTGGATGTGCTGAGCAACCTGCTGGAGAAGTCGGAAGAGGGTGGCGGTGAAGTCGGCGACATGGTCAAGCGCGGCGGTATCGGCGGCTTCCTGTACCTGGAAGTGCTGGATGCATCGTTCAGCTTCGACGGCGTGATCGGTGCCTTTGCGATCACCAACGACGTCGTGATCATCATGCTGGGCCTGGCCATCGGCGCGATGTTCGTGCGTTCCCTGACGGTCTACCTGGTGGAGAAGGGCACGCTGGACCAGTTCGTCTACCTGGAGCACGGCGCCCACTACGCAATCGGCATCCTGGCGCTGATCATGCTGGCAAGTATGAAGTTCCATGTGCCTGAACTGATCACCGGCCTGGCGGGCGTGGCCTTCATCGGCGCCTCGGTGTGGAGCTCGATCCGCTACCGCAAGCAGCAGGAAGCGCTGGGGCTGGGTCACAAGGAAGTGGCCCACGCAAAGTAAAAGGAAAGAATTCGGTGACGGTGGATCAAACCGTCACCGGCAAGAACCTGCGGCGAACGGCAGAACACCGGTTCGCTGCATGTGGTAACCCAGGTGTTCAAAGAGCAGTGTCCAAACAACCATTGAAGGAGATACATCATGGCAATCAGCTTGCAAAAAGGCGGTAACGTCAACCTGTCGAAAGAAGCCCCGGGCCTGTCGAGCCTGCAACTGGGCCTCGGTTGGGATGCCCGCGCCACCGATGGCGCCGCATTCGACCTGGACGGCGTCGCGTTCCTGCTGACCCAGTCCGGCAAGGTGCGTTCCGATGCCGACTTCATCTTCTACAACAACGCCAAGTCGAGCGACGGCTCGATCCAGCACTCGGGCGACAACCGCACCGGCGCCGGCGATGGCGATGACGAAACCATCAACATCGACCTGAGCAAGGTCCCGGCCGACGTCGACCGCGTGGTGCTGGCCGTCACCATCCACGACGGCGATGCGCGCCGCCAGAACTTCGGCATGGTCGGCAAGGCCTACATCCGCTGCGTCAATGCCGGCAACAGCAGCGAGATCGCCCGCTACGATCTGTCGGAAGACGGCTCGACCGAATCCGCGATGATCTTCGGCGAGGTGTATCGTAACGGCAGCGACTGGAAGTTCCGTGCGGTCGGCCAGGGCTTCAACGGCGGCCTCGGCCCCCTCGCCAAGAACTACGGCGTGAACGTGTAAACCATGACTCCGCCGTCCCGTTCTGGAACGGGGCGGCGTCGAGTCCAACCTAAAGGAAACCAAGCAATGCCAGTGTTCACCGTGACCGGAGACGTCGATCCCTTCCTGCATGTATCCATGAAGCGCGGCGAGACCATCTACTGCGAATCGGATGCGATGGTGATGATGGAATCGACCCTCGACCTGAAGGGCAAGATGAAGGGCGGCCTGGGCAGCGCGCTGATGCGCACCTTCGCCAACGGCGAGTCCTTCTTCCAGCAGCACATCGAGGCGACCCGCGGCGACGGCGACTGCCTGCTGTCGCCCACGCTGCCGGGCGCGATGCAGGTGGTCGATTGCGGTCCGCGCCAGTACATCATCAGCGACGGCGCCTTCGTCGCGGCCGGCTCCGGCGTCGACCTGAAGGTGCGTACCCAGAGCGTGGGCAACGCGCTGTTCGCCCAGAGCGGCGGCTTCTTCGTGACCGAGACATCGGGCAGCGGACAGGTCGTGGTGTCGGGCTTCGGTTCGATGAACGAGCTGGAAGTGGAACCGGGCAAGGACGCGATCATCGACAACTCGCACGTGGTGGCATGGGACAGCACCCTGCAGTACGAGGTGTCGGTCACGACCGGGCAGAGCAGCGGTTTCCTGGGTAATTTGATCAACAGCCAGACCAGCGGCGAGGGCATCGTCCTGCGCTTCTCGGGTCGCGGCAAGATTTACGTCTGTTCACGCAACCGCACCGCATTCAAGGCTTGGATGCAGTCGCCGGGCAAGTAACGGGCAAAACCGAATAGGAGTCAAACATGGGTGTCAATCTGCAAAAAGGCCAGAAGATCTCGCTGGAGAAGGAAGCCGGCGGCGCCTTGTCCCGCGTGACGATGGGCCTGGGCTGGGACATGGCCAAGAGCAAGGGTTTCTTCGGCTTTGGCGGCGGCAAGAGCGAAGCGGTCGATCTCGATGCGTCGGTCGTGATGTTCGACGAGTCGAACCGTCCGGTGGACGTGGTCTGGTTCCGCCAGCTGAAAAGCCGCGACGGCAGCGTCAATCACTCGGGCGACAACCGCACCGGCGCCGGCGAGGGCGACGACGAGCAGATCACCGTCGACCTGAACGGCGTGCCTGCCAACGTCAAAGCGCTGGTGTTCACCGTGAACTGCTTCACCGGCCAGAACTTCGCGAACGTCCAGAACGCCTACTGCCGCATCGTCAATGCCGGCAACCAGCAGGAAATCGCGCGCTACGACTTGTCCGTGCAGGGCTCGCACTCGGCTCAGATCATGGCCAAGCTGTACCGCCACAACGGCGAATGGAAGATGCACGCGATCGGCGAGAACGGCACCGGCCGCACTTTTGATGACCTGATGCCGCAGATCGTGCCGCATCTGTAAGCGCACAGGTGTAAGTCTTCGGCGGATACGCCAGTATCCGCCAACAGTTTCACGCGGGCGCCCCCCGCCTGCGTGATTGGGTGCTTGGGACCCAACCTTTAACGGCTCCGCTTGCGGAGCCGTCTTTTTAAAATCTCGTAAAACCTGCTGCGCGTTGCATTTTTGAACTGCGATGCTCGCTGTACTCGCGTACAGCTGCGCTTCTCCTCCAACACTGCTGCCGCTCGCTACGGTTTTGCAAGATTTTCAAATGGTGCTGTGAATATTTCTTGACTGCCTGTCATTACGCGTCTACTGTATTAATCAATTAATACAGTAGACAGCATGACCAACCACTCCGCCTCCCTGTTTTCGATCGTGACCGGCTCGGCCGAACCGATCTACCGCCAGCTTGTCGAGCAGGTGCGCCGCCTGGTGGCCGCCGGCCAGCTGGCGCCCGGCGACGAGATGCCCTCGGTGCGCGACATCGCCCAGGCGCTGGCGCTGAATCCGATGACCGTTTCCAAGGCCTACAGTCTGCTGGAAATGGAAGGCGTGCTGGCGCGCCGCCGCGGCCTCGGCATGATCGTGGCCGCAGCGAACGTCCCCGGCCAGCCGGCCGAACGCGCCGAACTGCTGCGTCCCGCACTGGAACGCGCGGCGCGCGAGGCGCGCCAGCTCGAGCTCGACCCCGACACCGTCCTGACCCTGTTCGCCACCATCCTGAAGGAAGCCAAATGAGTTCCCAAGCCGGTTCTCCGCTTGTCCGCATGTCCTCGGTATCGAAATTCTTTGGCAGCCAGCGCGTGCTGGACCATCTCGACTGGCAGATCCGGCCCGGCCAGGTCATCGGCCTGCTCGGCCGCAACGGCGCCGGCAAGTCGACCCTGCTCGAATGCATGCTCGGACTGCGCGAGCCGGACGGCGGCAAGGTCACCCTGTTCGATGAGGACGTGCGCACGCTGTCGGATGCAAGGCGCGGCAACATCGGCTACGTGCCGCAGGCATCGGAGCTGTTCGACTGGTTGACGCCCACGCAGATGCTGGACTACTTCAAGGCGATGTACCCGCGCTGGAACGCGGCCAAGGTCGACGGCCTGCTGTCGCGCTGGGGCTTCAATGACACGCTGCGCAACAAGGCGATCAATAAATTGTCCGGCGGCGAGCAGCAGCGCCTGTCGATCATCCGCGCGCTGGCGCACGACCCGGCGCTGCTGGTGCTGGACGAGCCGGTCTCCAGCCTGGATCCGCTCGGGCGCCGCGACTTCCTGCGCGAACTGGTGGGAGACGTGATCGAGCGCGGCACCACGGTGGTGTTCTCGACCCACATCCTGTCCGACCTGGAGCGCGTCGCCTTCGACATCGCCTTCCTGAAGGATGGCAGGATCGCGCTGCAGGGCGGCATCGACGCGTTGCTGGAAGGGGAGCGCGGCGCCGGCGTGCGCGCCGCGCCGATGAGCCTGGAGGACCTGTACATGGACGTCATGGGCGATGAGTCACGCGACCTTGCGCACGGGGTGGCGCCATGATCGCCGCCCGCGACGATGCGTGGGGCGACGCCTGGGATGAATACGGCCGCATCTGGCGCGTGGCGATGGTGCGTCCGAAGCGCCGGCGCGAGATCGTCGCCGCCGCCTTCATCGTGCTGGCCTTCGGCGGCGGCGCCGTTGTCACGGCCCTGCAGCACAGGTGGGAGTGGAGCGCGCGCCTGCTTGGGGCGGTGGTGCTGTTCTGGCTGCTGTTCTCCTGGGTGTTCTTCATGGGCAGGTCGCTGCAGATGAATTCTCCGGCGAACGCGCGCCTGATGCCGCGCCAGCGCCGCCGCCTGGTCCAGATGGCGCTGGGCGGCTGGCTGGCGCTCAGCCTCGGCTTTACCGCAATGTTCTGGACATGGCGCATGTTTCCGCCGGTGGCCTTGTATGCCCTGGTCCTGGGAACGTTCGCCGCGTCCAAACGCGTTGCCGATGCCGTGTTCCGCCTCCTCGTCCTGGGCGCACTGTGCACCGCCGCGCCGTTGCTGGCAAGCTTCCCGCTGCCGGATGCGCTGGCTGCGCTGCTGGCCAGTCCGCCCGCGGTGCTGGCGGCCGGTGCGGCAGTGCTGCTGCTCGGCGCCCGGCATATCGCGGCGATCTATCCGGACGGCGGCGACCGCCATGCCGATGCGCGCGCACGCATGCAAGCGCTCCTCGGCAGCGGCCACGCGCGGCATGCGGCCGCGAAGGGCAAGGGCTGGCTGTCCGGCGCCTTCTACCTGGCGGCGCTGAAGCGCGATTGCCGCGCGCCCCGGCCCGGCACCATGCTGATGCATGCGCTCGGGCCGCAGGGGCACTGGACCGCCTGGATCGCGGGCGTGGCCGGCCTGACGGCACTGTACTTGGCGACGCGCCTGGCCGCCTACGCGGCGCACCGCTTGTTCGGCATGCAGTTCGGGCAGGGTTTCCTGGTGGGTGCGAGCACGGTCGCACTGGCATCGATGGTCCTGCTGGCGGCGTTCTGCAACGTCCAGCTGGGCCGGCAACTGCGCAGCACGCGCGGCGAGCAGGCACTGCTGCGCCTGACGCCGCTGGCCGGCGCCGCGGCGCTGTTCAACCGGCGCCTGGCCGCGGCGCTGCTGAAGACCGGCCTGGTCAACTGGATGATGGCATCGGCGGCGCTCCTGCTGCTGGCGCTGCTGTTCCATGCCAACGGGAAGGTGCTCGTATGCCTGGCCGCGCTGTGCTGCGCGGCGGGACAGGTGGCGATGGCGCGCCTGCTCGGCGATTTTTCGCGGGAATCGAGACCCGGCCTGCTGGAATCGTGCATCTTCCTGGTCCTGATCCTTGCCGCCGAGGTGCTGGTGGCCTGGGCCATGGCGCGGATGGGCGGCTGGCGCCTGTTCTGGCCGGGCTTCGGGGTGCTCGGCCTGGCCGGCAGCGTCGCGCTGGCCGTGCGCGGCTGGAAGACCATGCTGGCGGCGCCGTCGTCGTTCCCGGCGGGCCGCATCGGATGAACCGTCGACGGCGTCTCAGTGCGCGCGCTTCTGCACCAGCGCCGTCCCGACCCCGTGGCGCCGGCCTTCGCTGACCGCCGTCACGGTGCCGTCCGGATTGAACACGATGGCATTCGCCGCGCCGATCTCTTCCGGCGCCGGATTGGCTTCCCACCGGTGGCCGAACTGTTCCAGCGCCCTGGCCTGTTCGGTGCCGGCAAAGCCCGGCTCGACCGAGGTGTCCCTGGCGTTGCGCTGCGACAGGCGCGGCGCGTCGATCGCCTGGTCCATCGGCATGCCGAGGTCGACGTGGTTGACGATGGTCTGCAAAACGGTGGTGATGATGGTGGCGCCGCCCGGGCTGCCGATGGTGAAGGCCGGCTTGCCATCCTTTAGCGCGATGGTCGGCGCCATGCTGCTGCGCGGCCGCTTGCCGGCTTCCGGGATGTTCGGCGCCGGGCCGCTGAAGTCGAAGTCGGTCATCTCGTTGTTCAGCAGGAAGCCGTAGCCCGGCACCACGATGCCGCTGCCGCCCCAGGATTCGATGGTGAAGGTGTAGGCCACGACGTTGCCGTCCTTGTCCGACACCGCCAGGTGGGTCGTGTGCAGGCCCTCGCGCTGGATCAGGGTACCCTGCGGACGCAACGGGAAACTCTGGTCGTTTTCATAAAGGAAGGCGTCGCCGGCGGTGACGGCGCCGGGGGCGGCGCGCTCCGGGCGGATCAAGGAACGGCGCTGGGCCGCGAACTGCTTGGACAGCATGCCCTCGACCGGCGCGTCGACGTATTCCGGATCGGCCAGGTAGGCGTTGCGGTCGGCAAAAGCCAGCCGGCTCGCTTCCAGGTACAGGTGTTCGACGTTCGGGCGCGCCATCGATTTCAGGTCGAAGCCTTCGAGGATGTTGAGGGCCTCGGCCACGGCTACGCCGCCGCTGCTGGGCAGGGGCATGCCGTAGATGTCGTAGCCGCGGTAGGTGGAGCGGATCGGCTGGCGGATGCGCGCTTCGTAGTTGGTCAGATCCGCCAGCGTCATGCTGCCGGTGCGCACCGAGGCGCCGGCCACCAGCGGCGGGTTGTTGACGGCGTCGACGATCGCGTGCGCCATCGGTCCCTGGTAGAAGGCCTTGTAGCCTTTCGCGGCCAGTTCCCGGTAGGCCTTGGCCAGGTCCGGGTTCTTCAGCACCGTGCCGGCCGGGACCGCCTTGCCGTCTTTCAGATAGAGCTGGCTGGTGGTCGAAAATTGTTGAAATTTTCTTTCATTTTCGGCCACTAGATGATTGAAAGTTTCATTGACCGTGAAACCCTTGGTGGCGACCTGGATCGCCGGCGCCAGCACCTGCTTGAAGGACATGGTGCCGTAGCGCTCCAGGGCTTCGTGCCAGCCGCGCACCGTGCCCGGCACGCCGACCGCGGCGCCGCTCGCCACCGCCGTCTCGAAATCGACCGGCTTGCCGTTTTCGAGGAACACGATGGGGGTGAAGGCGGCCGGCGCGGTTTCGCGGTGGTCGATCGTGATCACGCGCTTGTCCTTGGCCAGGTAGATCACCATGAAGCCGCCGCCGCCGATGCCGCAGCTGAACGGATCGGTGACGCCGAGCGTGGCCGCGGCGGCCACGGCGGCGTCGATCGCATTGCCGCCCTTGTTGAGGATGGCCAGCGCCGATTCCGACGCCTTCTGGCTGATGGTGGCGACCGCGCCGCCGGTGCCGGTCGCGACCGGGGACTTGGCAAAGGCGAGGGGAGGCGTCAGGACGATCGAGAGTATCAATCCGCTGACGAGGGCTTTGGCGGAAGTGGTCATGAAAAGGGCGGAAAAGGGAACGGAAAACGGTTCATGGATGGGTGACCCGGAGCGCGACCGGCATCAGCTCGGCCGGCCGGGATGCGCTGATGCGCGCCGGCGGCACCGCGGCCAGCTCGAGCGCAATGCGGGCGCCGCGCAGCGCCGCCGGGACGGCTTCGGGCGCATCCGGCCCGAGCGTGAATTCTTCCTGGCTGTCCGGCCCGGCGACGATGAAGCGGAATTCCAGGCGGCCGGCCCAGATGCATTTGGCATTGGCCGGGCAGCGGCTGTCGCTGTAGCTGTCGTAGGTCATGGTGACGCCGGGCGCGAGGTCGACGCGCTCGCTCGGCTTGAGCACGTAGGTGGCGTCGCGGATCGGCGGCGCGGTGCAGCCGGCCAGGCCGAGCAGCGACATGCACAGGATCGCGGCGGCGAGCGGCTGCGGGAGCCGAAGCAGGGGGAATCGAAGCAGCGGGAGCCGAAGCGGCGTCATCGGGTCATCCGGTTGTTTTCACGTGACCAATCATAGCAAAATCATCCGTCGCGCCAGGCTCAATCGGCCGCCGGCGTGGCGGGCGTCACCGCGGGCAGGAACAGCAGCACCACCAGTCCCACCAGCACGATCACGGTGCCGCCCGCGAACACGTTGGCGATCGCATGGCGGTAGATCGCCTGCAGCGCCGGGTCGAGCGCGACGCCGGTGCCCGCGCTGGCGGCTTGCGCGATGCCGTGCGCATGCAGCTGGTGCGCCAGGATCGCGCCGGACCCGGTCACGCCGAGCAGGCCGCCGAGCGAGCGGAAGAAGGTCAGCATCGCGGTGCCGACCCCACGGCGCGGGGCCGGCAGGGCAAATTGCACGACGATGGTCATGTTCGGCATCACCAGGCCCAGGCCGGCGCCGAGCATGAAGATCGCCGGTTCGATCACCCAGTAGCCCCGGGCGCTGTCCATGGCCCAGGCCAGCACGCCGAACGACAGCACCGCCACCGCCAGGCCCGCCACCTGCACGCCCTTGTACTTGTCCGAGCGCGCCAGCACCCGGCCGTTGACGGTGGAGGCGATGATCATCCCGACCATCATCGGCACCGTCAGCATGCCCGAATCGGCCGGGCTGCTGCCCATCACCAGCTGGAAGAACAGCGGGAAGAACACGCTGGCGCCCATCAGGCCCATGAAGGTCAGCGCCATCACCACGCTGGCGATGTTGAATACCTTGTTGGCGAACAGGTCCGGCGGCAGCACCGGTTCGGGCGTGCGCCGCAGGTGCAGCACCAGCCACACGCCCAGCACCGCCGCGAGGGCGGAACACACCTTGATCTGCGGCGCATCCCACGGCCATTCGGTGCCGCCCAGCGCCAGCACCAGCAGCGCCGCGACGATGGTCCCGGTCAGCAGCGCCGAGCCGAGATAGTCGATGCGCTGCGCATGGGTGCGCACCGGCTTGCGCAGCGAGCGCGCGATGGCCCAGAACGCCAGCGCGCCGACCGGCAGGTTGATGAAGAAGATCCAGTGCCAGGACAGCAGGTCGGTCATCACCCCGCCCAGCACCGGCCCCAGGATGCTGGTGATCGCGAACACGATCGCGATCGAGCCCTGGCGTTTGGCGCGCTCCTGGGGCGGGACCAGATCTCCGATGATGATCTGGGCCAGCGGCATGAAGCCGCCCGAACCGATGCCCTGGATCGCGCGGAACACGATCAGCTCCGTCATGTCGCGCGCCAGGCCGCACAGCACCGATCCGACCAGGAAGGTGGTGAGCGCGGTGAAGATCATCGGGCGGCGGCCGTACTGGTCGGCCAGCTTGCCGTACAGCGGCATGGTGGCGGTGGAGGCCAGCACGTAGGCGGTCACGACCCACGACAGGTGGGCCATGCCGCCCAGGTCGCCGACGATGCGCGGCAGGGCGGTGGCGACGATGCTCTGGTCGAGCGCGCCGAGGCCGAGCACGGCCATCAGGGCCAGGTAGACCGAGCGGATCTCGCGTTCGGTGACGGGGGCGGAAAGCGGCGTTTCGGTGGCGGGCGGCGTCTGGGTCATGGGGCGAAGCGTTTGCACGGACGAGAGATGCGCACATTAGCAGATCGGGGCCGCACGCAAAGGCACGGATTGTCACACCGGCGCGCTTTCATGCAAAATTGGCAAGCATCCGGCAAGTCCGCCAAAGAAGGCGTATGCTGATGCGTTGAACTCAGCAGCAATGAAGAAGACCGGCCTCGCCCACCATATCGACACCAGGGAGAACTGAAATGACGCGCTTGACCGCAGCCGACTTCGACCCCGAAGTCCTGAAACTCTTCGACGGCTACGTGCACGGCCAATTGTCGCGCCGCGATTTCCTGTCGCGCGCCGGACGCTATGCCGTGGGCGGCGCCACCGCCGCCACGCTGCTGGCGCAGCTGTCGCCCTCGTTCGCCGCGCCGCTGGTGGCGCCGCAGGACGCGCGTTTGAAGACCAGCTACCAGGAATTCCCGTCGCCGCAGGGCTACGGCAAGGTGCGCGGCTACCTGGCGATGCCGGCCGATGCCAAGGGCAAACCGCCGACGATCCTGGTCGTGCACGAGAACCGCGGCCTGAACCCGCACATCGAGGACGTCACGCGGCGCCTGGCGCTGGAAGGTTTCATCGCCTACGCGCCGGACGCGCTGTTCCCGCTGGGCGGCTATCCCGGCGACGAGGACAGCGCGCGCACGCTGTTCCAGAAGCTGGAGCAGCCGAAGTCACGTGCCGACTTCCTCGCCGCGGCGCGCGCCCTGGCCACGCTGCCGCAGGGCAGTGGCAAGGTCGGCGTGGTGGGGTTCTGCTATGGCGGCGGCATCGCCAATTACCTCGCCACGCAGATGCCGGAGCTGGCGGCGGCGGTGCCGTTCTACGGCCAGCAACCGCCGGCGGCCGACGTGGCGCGCATCCGGGCGCCGCTCTTGATCCACGACGCCGCCAAGGACGAGCGCATCCTGGCCGGCTGGCCGGCGTACGAAGCGGCGCTGAAGGAACACAAGGTGGCTTACCAGCATTTCACGTACCCGGGCGTGGAGCACGGGTTCAACAACGACACCACGCCGCGCTACGACGAGGCGGCGGCCAGGCTGGCGTGGGGCAGGACGGTGGCGTTCTTCAAGGAAAAGCTGGCGTAATGCCGTCGTCCCCGGCCTTGGCGCCCCCCTTGGCGGGGACGACGGTGGGATGCGCGCACGACCGATAAAACAAAAGGCACCCGCAGGTGCCTTTCCTATTGCTGCGGCAACGAATCACACGTAAGCAGCCAGCGCCGTCTTCATCTTCTTCAGCGCAGCGGTCTCGATCTGGCGGATGCGCTCGGCCGATACGCCGAATTCTTCCGCCAGCGTGTGCAGGGTCGCACCCGAGCCGTCGTCGTTGGCCAGCCAGCGCGCTTCGACGATGCGGCGCGAACGCGGGTCCAGCTTGCCCAGCGCCGTTTCCAGGCCTTCCGATTGCAGGCGCACCGTGTCTTCGGCTTCAAGCACGCGGGTCGGCTCCTGCTGGTCCGAGGACAGGTAGGCGATCGGCGAGAACTTGTCGTCTTCGTCGTCGGTCGGCGCTTCCAGTGCGATGTCGCGGCCCGACAGGCGGGTTTCCATCTCGACCACTTCTTCGCGCTTGACGTCGAGCAGCTTGGCCAGGTCAGCCACTTGTTGCGGCGACATGGCGTCCAGGCCCTGCTTGTTGCTGCGCAGGTTGAAGAACAGCTTGCGCTGCGCCTTGGTCGTTGCAACCTTGACCAGACGCCAGTTCTTCAGGATGTATTCGTGCATTTCGGCCTTGATCCAGTGCATGGCGTACGACACCAGGCGCACGCCCTGGTTCGGGTCGAAGCGCTTCACTGCCTTCATCAGGCCGATATTGCCTTCCTGGATCAGGTCGGCGTGCGGCAGGCCATAGCCCAGGTAGCCGCGCGCGATCGAGACCACCAGGCGCAGGTGGGACATCACCAGCTTCTGCGCGGCATCCAGGTCGTTGTTATCACGCAGGCTCCTGGCCAGCGAGACCTCTTCCTCATGGGTCAGCATCGGCAGGCGGTTCACCGCCGAGATGTAGGCGTCGATATTGCCGAGATTGCCGTTAAAACCGAGTCCCAGAGCACGGCTGCCAGCGGGAACCAATGCGGATTGTGCGGACATAGTCATTTCCCTTCCAGAGTAAGCAGTACTGCATCTTCAATCCGCCGTAACCGGTTCCCGAACTGGGCAACCCTACGGCTTGTCACGGGATGCGAGACGTTGTGCTCCTGAAGCCACCATCCGTCATGTACTGACGACATATTAGCACTCTCTTGAGGTGAGTGCTAGAAGCCACCATATTCCCTACGGCACCTTTAAGTTTCATTAAAGTATTGCTATAGAGCATCAAAAACAGGATGCGGTTTAAATGTAGAGCACACTCAATCAGTACAGTTGATTTGGCTCAAACGTAAAACGAATAACGTTTGAATTCGATAAGTGACAGGTTATGAGACGCGTGCTTGGCACTCTGTTGGATGCCGCACGTAGAGATGTAGGCGTAAACCTTGCGTCCGCCGCAGGTTTGACTGGCCAACAGTAGATGGGTTCGCAAAATGGCAACCCCGGGAAGAGGCCGCCAGGCCGGAAATACTGCAGCCTGGCGGAGCTCACAGCCCATATCGTTGCTGTTTTTATTATTTCAAGCGCGCCAGATGACGTTGTACCGACAGCATCGCGCCCACCAGGCCGAGGCCGGCGCTGATCGCCAGCAGGCCGAGCACGCCCAGGGCCGGCAGCGTGGCCAACTGGAAGTCCGACGCGTACAAGCGCGCGAATTCGCCGATCGCCGTATTCAGCGGACGCAGCGACAGCGCCACTCCGCCCAGCGCCATCACGCCGGCGCACAGGCCGAGCAGGGCGCCGGTGTAGTAGAACGGACGATGGATGAAGTTGTCCGTCGCGCCCAGCAGCTTCGATACCGCGATTTCCTCGCGCTGGGTCAGTACCTGCAGGCGGATGGTATTGAACACCACCGCGATCACGACCACGCCGAGCGTGATCGCCAGCAGCAGCAGGACCAGGCGCAGCACGCCCAGCAGGGCGGCCAGGCGCTTGACCCAGGCCGAGTCGACCTGCACCGATTCCACGCCCGGCAGCAGGCGCATCTGCTCGGCGATGCCGTCCACGCGGTTGGCGTCGGCGCTGCTGGCGAAGCCTTCCAGCTTCATCACGTAGCTGTCCGGCAGCGGATTGTCGCCCAGGGCCTCGATCACGTCGGACAGGCCGCTCTTTTCCTTCAGGCTGTCCAGCGCCTGCTCGCGCGGCACGAAGTCGATTTTCGTGCGGCGGCCGGCCAGGATCTGCTGCAGCTGCGGCTCCAGCGCCCGCGCCTGCTCGCGCGAGGCGCCGCTCTTCACGAACAGGCTGATCTCGGGATCGACCGAGAGCTGTTCCGACAGCGGCCGCACGTTGTCGAGCAGGGTCAGGCCGGCGAAGGGCAGCGCGAGCGCCACCGCCACCACCAGCACGTTGAACAGGAAGCTGCCGGGCGCCTTGCGCACCTGGGCAAAGGCCGCGCCGAGGGCGAAGCGATGCTGGCGGAACCAGATGTTCATGCGGCACCTCCAACCGCGGCGCCTGCGCCACCGTCGACGAGTTGGCCGTGCTCGAGGCGGATCACGCGCGTGGCGCCGTCCAGGATCTGGTCGTCGTGGGTCGAGATCATGCAGGTCACGCCGACGGAATGGAAGGCGCGCAGGGCGTTGATCACCTTGTCGGCCGCGGCGCGGTCGAGGTTGGCGGTCGGCTCGTCGGCCAGGATGATCTGCGGCCGGTTGACGATGGCGCGCGCGATCGCCACGCGCTGCTGCTCGCCGCCCGACAGTTCCATCGGCAGCGCCCTGGCGCGGTCCAGCATGCCGACCTTGTCGAGCGCGGCGCGGGCGCGTTCGGCGGCCAGCGCCCCGGGCGCGCCGGTGACGATCAGCGGCAGCATCACGTTGGCCAGGATGGTGCGGTCGTTCAGCAGGCGCTGGTGCTGGAAGATCAGCCCCAGGTTACGGCGCAGGAAGGGCACGCCGGCCTTTTTCAGGTTGCCGACGTCGTGGCCGTTGACGATCACGCGGCCGGACGTCGGGCGCTCGATCGCCGCCACCATCTTCATGAGGGTCGACTTGCCGGCGCCGGAAGGACCGGCCAGGTAGACCAGTTCGCCCTTGGCGATGTTCAGGGAGACGTCGTTCAGGGCAAGCGCATCGGCCGAATATTTTTTCGAGACGGACTGGAATTCGATCATCGATGCTTATCCCAGCAGCGCCTCGGCGAATTCGTCGGCGCTGAAGGGCTGCAGGTCCTCCAGCTTCTCGCCGACGCCGATGAAGTACACCGGCACCGGACGGGTGCGTGCGATCGCGGCCAGGATGCCGCCCTTGGCGGTGCCGTCCAGCTTGGTGATGACCAGGCCGGTCAATTGCAGCGCATCGTCGAAAGCCTTTACCTGCGCCAGCGCGTTCTGGCCGGTGTTGCCGTCGATGACCAGCAGGATTTCGTGCGGGGCGTCGTCCATGCCCTTGCCGATGACGCGCTTGATCTTCTTGAGCTCTTCCATCAGGTGCAGCTGGGTCGGCAGGCGGCCAGCGGTATCGACCATGACCACGTCGACGCCGCGCGCCTTGCCCGACTGGACCGCGTCGAAGGCGATCGCGGCCGGGTCGCCCGATTGCTGCGAGATCACGGTGACGTTGTTGCGCTGGCCCCAGACCATCAATTGCTCGCGCGCGGCGGCGCGGAAGGTGTCGCCGGCGGCCAGCAGCACCGACTGATCGAAGCTTTGCATGTGCTTGGCCAGCTTGCCGATCGTGGTGGTCTTGCCGGCGCCGTTGACGCCCGCGATCATCATCACCAGCGGCTCGTGGCGGCCCAGTTCCAGCGGCTTCTCGAGCGGGCGCATCATCTCGACCAGCAGTTCCTTCAGCGCGCCCTTGACGGCGGCGGCGTCCAGCAGCTTGTCTTCCTTGACCTTGCGGCGCAGGTTATCCAGCAGGTACTGGGTCGCATCCATGCCGGCGTCCGACATCAGCAGCGCCGATTCGAGCTCTTCGTACAGGTCTTCGTCGATGCGCGCGCCGACGAACAGCAGCGACAAATTGTTCGAGGTCTTGGCCAGGCCCGCCTTCAGGCGCGACATCCAGGAACGCTTCTTTTCCGCTTCGTTGCCCGGACGCTCGGCGGTCTCGGGGAACAGCTGGCCTTCGTAGGTGTTCACGAGGGCGGCGGCCTCGAGCGCGATCTTTTCGGCGATCGGGTCGACGTTGGTGGCGTCGCGCGCGGCCGGTTCTTGCGGCGCGGGCGGGACTTCAGGTACGGGCGCGGCTGCCGGAGCCGCTTTGGGGGCCACTTCGGAGGCCGGTTCGGGCGGGGCCACGACGCCGGCTTCGCCACCGCCGAACAGGCGGCGCAGGAAACCAGGTTGTTCCGCAGGCTGCTCCGCAGGCGCGGCTTCAGGGGCCGGCGCCGCGGATTCCAGCTGCGCCGGGCTCTCTGCTTCAGGTTTTTTCTTTTTGAAGAAACTAAACATTGTGTATGTGGGGGAGGGATGCGTGCCGGGCCGGCACAGCGGCAAGGCGAAAAGGGTCGCGCGTATTCTACCAGAGCGAGCAAAAGTTTCTTCGCCCGGGCTGACAGGAAAGCAAGCAGCTGTGCATGAAAAAAAGGCAGATTGCCGCGTCGTCTGGCACAAAATGTTGCCAGAATGCTGCTCAGCAGTATTCGCTCAATGCCGCGTCCTGGAAAAGCGCCGCGGACTGTTATAGATTGTGCTCATCCAGAATAGGCATGGCTTGCACGAGGGGAGCATCGTGGACATCGGCAGATTCCTCAAGCGGCTGTTGAACGGCGATCGGGCCGGCGACGGCGCGGCGTCGCTGCGCAAGGCGATCGTCTGGGTCTTCATTGCGCTGGTGGCGCTGTTCCTGACGCAGCCGTCGGGCGGACCGTTCAGCGAGACGGGGCTGCAGGTGCCGTGGCCGGCGGAACTGGGGTTGGATGAAACGCTGCTGGGGAAGTAACCCCGTCGTTCCCGCGAAGGCAGGAACCCATACTGAACATCAGAAATCGATACCTTGAAAATGTTCCAGCCCTTCCCAGCGCACTCTTTGGAAACTCAGCTTGGGGGAATCAGCCCAGTGGCTGGTTCCGCCTTCGCGGGGACGACGTTATCGTCTTACTTCGCTTTCTCCGCCTGCGCATTCTTCCGGATCGTCTCCAGCGTCGCATTTGGCGTGATCAGGTTGCCGTCATAGCGCAACTCGATCAGCGCAGGCAGCTTGTGCGCGTGCGTAAACGCCACCGCGCGCGCCAGTGCCGGCGCGAAGTCGGCGGTGGCGTCGACGATCTCGCCCTGGCCGCCATAGGCTTGCGCCAGCGCCGCGAAATCCGGGTTGTGCAGTTCGGTGCCCGATACCCGTCCCGGATACTCGCGCTCCTGGTGCATGCGGATGGTGCCGAACATGCCGTTGTTGAAGACGATGAAGATGACGCCGGCGCCGTACTGCACGGCGGTGGCCAGTTCCTGGCCGGTCATCATGAATTCGCCGTCGCCGGCAAACGCGACCACGGTGCGCTCGGGCAGGACGATCTTGGCGCCCACCGCCGCGGGCACGGCGTAACCCATGGCGCCGCTGGTCGGGGCCAGCTGGGTGCGCATGCCGCCGTAGCGCCAGAAGCGGTGCGCCCAGGTCGCGTAGTTGCCGGCACCGTTGGTGATGATGGTGTCGTGCGGCAGCGCCGCCATCAGGTCCTGCACCACCTGCCACAGGTCGAGGGGCGCGCCGCCGTCCCTGAACACCGGCGGCTGCTCCTGCCAGGCGCGCAGCTCCGCCTTCGCGTCCTCGACCGTGTGGCGCCATGCCGATGCGTCGACCGGCGCCATCGCCGCCAGCATCGCGCACACTTGCGGCGCGCCGCTGGCGATCATCAATTCGGCCTGGTACACGCTGCCCAGTTCTTCCGGATCGGCGTGGATGTGCACCAGGCGCTGCCGCGGCACCGGCGAGGCCAGCAGGGAGTAGCCGCTGGTGGTCATCTCGCCCAGGCGCGGGCCGATCGCGATGAGGAGGTCGGCTTCCTTCACGCGCGCCGCCAGTTTCGGATTGATGCCGATGCCGACGTCGCCGACGTAATTGGGGTGCTCGTTGTCGAGCAGGTCCTGGAAGCGGAAGGCGCACGCCACCGGCAGCGCGTTGGCTTCGGCAAAGGCCTGCAGGTCGGCGCAGGCTTGCTCGTTCCAGGTGCCGCCGCCCAGCAGCAGCAGCGGCTTTTGCGATTCGGCCAGCATGGTGCGCAGCGTGGCGACCTGCTCCGCGGAAGGCGAGGCCTGCACCGGCTGGTGGCGGCGCGTGTCGGCCACTTGCGCCTGGGCCACCAGCATGTCCTCGGGCAGGGCCAGCACCACAGGGCCGGGGCGGCCGCTGGTGGCGACCTGGAAGGCGCGCGCCAGGTATTCGGGAATGCGTTCGGCGCGGTCGATCTGCGCCACCCACTTGGCCATCTGGCCGTACATGCGGCGGTAATCGATTTCCTGGAAGGCTTCGCGGTCCATGAAGTCCCCGCCGACCTGGCCGATGAACAGGATCAGCGGCGTCGAGTCTTGAAACGCGGTGTGCACGCCGATCGAGGCATTGGTCGCGCCCGGGCCGCGGGTGACGAAGCAGATGCCGGGCTTGCCGGTCAGCTTGCCGTAGGCTTCGGCCATGAACGCCGCGCCGCCCTCCTGGCGGTTGATGACGAAGCGGATGTTGGAATCGTGCAGCGCGTCGAGCACGTCCAGGTAGCTTTCGCCAGGCACGCCGAAGGCGGTGTCGACGCCGTGGACCTGGAGCGCGTCGACCAGGATCTGGCCGCCGGAGCGGGAAGGGTGGGTCATGGTGCGGTCATCCTTTATCGATTTGTTATCCGGAGATTCTAGGGGAGCCCGGCGGGGATGGCTTTTGAAATGGCGACACAAAATTTCAGAAAAGACGAATTTTATGTTTATGATATGGAAACTATTTTCTGGGACGAACGTATGCCGAAGGTCTTGTCATCACGGCCGGCGCCATTGCGCTGGCTTGCTGCCCTGGCGCTGGCCTTGCAAGCCGGTCTCGCTTGCGGCGCAGTGTCCGCCGCCGCCGCGGCCGATCCCGCGAACCAGTGCCGTGCCGACCTGGAGGACATCGCTGCCTTCCTTCCCGTGAACGACAGCGGCGCAGCCGACAGTCTGGCGCGGCGCGGCGCCGACGTCGAGTCGGCCCTGCACCAGGCGCGTACCCGGGCGGCAGCCGTCACGGATGCGGCGGCTTGCGACGCCGTGCTGAAAGACTACTTGCACGCCTGGCGTCCCGGCCACCTGTCGGTCAGCGCGCTGGCGCCGGCAGGCGCCGCCGCGCCGGCGGCAGCGGGGGCCGGCGGTGATCCGCGCCTGCCGCGCCTGCAATTGCTCGGCAAGGACACGCTGCTGCTCGTCCTGCCTTCGTTCAAGGACCGCTACCAGAAGCCGCTGGAAGCGCTCCTTGCCGCGCACCGCACCGAGCTGGAATCGCATCCCTACTGGATCATCGATGTGCGCAGCAACGACGGCGGTTCGGACCTCACCTACCAGGGATTGCTGCCCTGGCTGCTCGACGGCGATTATCCGGAATACCGGAGCGCGTATCTGGTGACGCCGGCGAACCTGCGCGCCCAGGAGCAGATCTGCGGCTTGCTGAGCGATCCGGCCGCCTGCACGCGCATGCTGGCGCCGGCCGCGAGCGCCATGCGCAAGGCGCCGGCCGGCAGCTTCGTGACCGTGGACGGCGAGCGCTTCAGCATCGAACGGCCGGCCATGCGCGAAGCGAAGGCGCCGCGCCGCGCCGCGGTGCTGACCGACCGCGACTGCGGTAGCAGCTGCGACCAGTTCCTGCTGACGGTCCAGACCAGCTTCCGCGTCAAGCTGGTGGGACGGCCGAGCGCCGGCGTCATCGACTACGCCAACCTGCGCCCCCACCCGCTGCCGTCGGGGCGGCAACTGCGCTATGCGAGCACGCGCTCGACCCGCTTGCCCGACCTGCCGCTCGACGGCATCGGCGTGGCGCCGGACATCCTGTTGCCGGCGCCGCAAGATGCGGCGGCGCGCGATGCCGAGGTGGGGCGCGTGCAGCGCTGGCTCGAGACCGGCAGCTGGCGGATGCCCTGAACTGCTTTGCCGAAGTGTTGCAGGTGCGCCGCTGGCTCGAGGGCGGTTCGCTGGGGCCAGCTAAATCGGGTACAATGCCCGCCGTGAAGCAGGCCAGACAGCCGCTGGTCCACGCCGCAAGGTCGTGGGCGGGAGGAAGGTCCGGACTCCATAGAGCAGGGTGACGGTTAACGGCCGTCCGTCGAAAGCCAGGCGCAAGCCGGGTATAAGGCGAGGAACAGGGCCACAGAGACGAGCGTATTCAGTTACGGTGAAACGCGGTAACCTCCACCTGGAGCAATTCCAAATAGGCACGCGTTGAGGTTGCTCGCGGAGCGTGCGGGTAGGAAGCTTGAGCGCCGGAGTAATTCGGCGCCTAGAGGAATGGCTGTCATAGGGGCGTCCCGCAAGGGAGACCACTACACA
>Ga0265798_10000208_pt1 | contig 107722 bp, 86 predicted proteins | sample P3T30metagenome_FD_192430 | JGI IMG/M metagenome (GOLD analysis project Ga0265798, IMG submission 192430) | Plant litter microbial communities from East Loma Ridge, Irvine, California - P3 T30 | ecosystem: Environmental > Terrestrial > Plant litter > Unclassified | place: USA: California... | reverse complement strand
ACCATCTTGCCCTCGTCCTTGCGCAGCAGGCCGTGGTCGACGAACACGCAGGTCAGCTGGTCGCCGATGGCGCGGTGGATCAGGGCCGCGGCCACGCTCGAGTCGACGCCGCCGGACAGGCCGAGGATGACTTCATCGCTGCCGACCTGGGCGCGGATCTTCTCGACCGCTTCGCCGATGTAGTCAGGCATGTTCCAGTCGCTCTTGCAGCCGCAGATCTCGTGCACGAAGCGGCCGATGATGGCTTCGCCCTGGGTGGTGTGGGTGACTTCCGGGTGGAACTGCAGCGCGTAGAAGCGGCGCTCCTCGTCGGCCATCGCCGCGATCGGGCAGGACTCGGTCGAGCCCATCAGCTTGAAACCGGGCGGCATGTCCAGCACCTTGTCGCCGTGGCTCATCCAGACCTTCAGCATGCCGTGGCCTTCGTCGGTGACGAAGTCGTTGACGCCGTTCAGCAGTCTGGTATGGCCGCGCGCGCGCACTTCGGCGTAGCCGAATTCGCGGACTTTGCCGTTCTCGACCTTGCCGCCCAGCTGGGCCGCCATGGTCTGCATGCCGTAGCAGATGCCCAGCACCGGCACGCCCAGTTCGAACACGGCCTGCGGCGCGCGCGGCGAGTCGCCTTCCAGGGTCGAGTTGTGGCTACCGGACAGGATCACGCCGGACGCGCCGTAGTTGCGGACGAAGTCGTCGCCGATGTCGTAGGGGTAGACTTCCGAGAACACGCCGGCGTCGCGCACGCGGCGCGCGATCAGCTGGGTGACCTGGGAGCCGAAGTCGAGGATGAGGATTTTAGAATGCATGTAATTTTCAATGGCTAATACAAGAACGCGGCCGTGAGGCCGCGTTTCGGGGATCTTATTCCGTACGGTAGTTCGGCGCTTCCTTGGTGATCTGCACGTCGTGGACGTGCGATTCACGCATGCCGGCCGAGGTGATCTCGACGAATTCGGCTTTCTCGCGCAGTTCTTCGATGGTGGCGCAGCCGCAGTAGCCCATCGACTGGCGCACGCCGCCGACCATCTGGTAGATGATGGCGAGCACGCTGCCCTTGTAGGCGACGCGGCCTTCGATGCCTTCCGGTACGAACTTCTCGGTCTTGGCCGAGGCTTCCTGGAAGTAGCGGTCGGCCGAGCCTTCGGCCATCGCGCCCAGCGAACCCATGCCGCGGTAGGACTTGTAGCTGCGGCCCTGGTACAGGATCACTTCGCCCGGCGCCTCTTCGGTGCCGGCGAACATCGAACCCATCATGACCGCATGTGCGCCCGCCGCCAGTGCCTTCGAGATGTCGCCCGAGTAGCGGATGCCGCCGTCGGCGATGCAGGGCACGCCGGTGCCGGCCAGCGCTTCGGCCACGTTCGAGATCGCGGTGATCTGCGGCACGCCGACGCCGGCGACGATACGGGTGGTGCAGATCGAGCCCGGGCCGATGCCGACTTTCACCGCGTCGGCGCCGGCTTCGACCAGCGCCAGCGCGGCGGCCGCGGTGGCGATGTTGCCGCCGATCACGTCGACATGCGGGAAGTTGGTCTTGATCCACTTCACGCTATCCAGGATGCCTTGCGAGTGGCCGTGGGCGGTGTCGACCACCAGCACGTCCACGCCGGCTTTCACCAGCAGTTCCACGCGTTCCTTGTCCTTGTCGCCCACGCCAACGGCGGCGCCGACCAGCAGCTTGCCCTGCGCATCCTTGGACGCGTTCGGGTGCTCGTGCGACTTCAGGATGTCCTTCACCGTGATCAGGCCGCGCAGCTCAAAAGCTTCGTTGACCACCAGCACGCGCTCGAGGCGGTGCTTGTTCATCAGGCGCTTGGCCTCAAGGGTGTCCGCCTCTTCGTTGACGTACACCAGCTTGTCGCGCGGGGTCATCTTGGTGCGCGTCTCGGCGTCGAGGTCTTCCTCGAAACGCAGGTCGCGGTTGGTGATGATGCCGACCACCTGCTTGCCTTCGACCACCGGGAAGCCCGAGAAGCCGTGCTGGTGCTGCAGGGCGATGACGTCGCGGATCTTCATCGTCGGCGGGACCGTGATCGGGTCGCGCAGCACGCCGGCTTCGAAACGCTTGACCCGGGCGACTTCGCGCGCCTGGTCGCTCGGGCGCAGGTTCTTGTGGATGATGCCGATGCCGCCCTCCTGCGCCATCGCGATCGCGAGACGCGCTTCGGTCACGGTGTCCATCGCGGCGGAGATCACCGGGATGTTGAGCGACAGGTTGCGGGTCAGCTTGGTACGCAGCGACGTGTTGGCCGGGAGGATGTTGGAGTAGGCCGGGACGAGCAGCACATCATCGAACGTGAGTGCTTTCTGAAGTAGACGCATAGTTTATTTCCTATAGGCGCAAAAGCGAATTATACAGAAAGTCCTGACCTTCTTCTCAAGGTTGCCAAAAAAAGGCCGAAAACGGCTGTGTTTGGCGCGTTGGCTGCGTGTTCGGCGCAGTTTATGGCGCAGTTGCGGCCTGTTCGCCACCGTTTGACAGCATCGGCAAAACGTGGCGAAATCGCGTGAAATCGGCAAGAAAATAACGTAAGGAAACACAATGTCTCAAACACGGCTGCGTCTCTTCTGCGCCGGCGCCCTGATGCTGCTGGCGCAACTGGCTCACGCACAATACGCCTGGATCGACGACAAGGGCACACGCGTGTTCTCGGACCGTCCGCCGCCGCCCGGCACGCCCGCGAACCGCATCCTGAAGGCGCCGCGCCAGGGAGCTCCAATGGCGACAATGCCTGCCACTAGCGCTGCATTGCCTGGCGCCGCCGCAGGTCCGGCAACGTCTGGCGCCAACGCTGCCGTTGCCACGACGCCTGGCGCCGCGAACGGCAAGGCCACGCCGCCGACGCTGGCCGAGCGCGACGCCGATTTCCGCAAGCGCGCCGCCGAGCGTGCGGACAACGAGCGCAAGGCGCGCCACGAAGCGCAGCGCAAGACGGCGCAGGCTGAGCAATGCGCAGCGGCGCGCCAGCAGGAGCGGCAGATGATGTCAGGGGTGCGGATCTCGCGCGTCAGCCAAAGCGGCGAACGCGAGTTCCTGTCCGATGAACAGAAGGCGCGGGAACTGGCACGTGCGCGCCAGGCGCTGACGGAGTGCCGCTGAGGGCCACTGAGAACCGCCAACAGCCGCTGCCGATCGATCAGCGTGGATCGATCAGCGGGCCTGCCCGGCATCCGGGCTACGCTGGCAATGCGCGGCTTGCAGCTCAGGCGCGCGGCGTGGCCGCCGCAGTTTCCTTCTTGGCCGCGCGCTTGCGCCGCGAATCCTTCGGGTCCGCCACCAGCGCGCGGTAGATCTCGATGCGGTCGCGCTCGCGCAGGACGGTCTCGAGCGTCTTCTTCTTGCCGTAGATGCCGACCGGCTGGGTCACCAGGTTGATCTCCGGGAAGCTGGCCAGCACGCCGCTGGCCTCGATCGCCTGGCCGATGGTGGTGCCGGGCACGACCGTCATCGCCTGGATGAATTCGCGCTGCGGCAGCGCGTAGACGACCCTGACGTTCAGGCCCGGCCCGGCCGGCTCAGCCATACACCACCTCGGCGCGCTTGCAGAACGAGTCGACCATCGTGTTGGCGATCATGCCGAACACCGGCCCGATGATCTGTTCCAGGATAATGCTCGAGAATTCGTAATGCAGGTCGAACTCGATCTTGCAGGCATCCGCACGCAGGGCCTTGAAGTTCCACGTTCCTTCCAGCATCTTGAAAGGGCCGTCGACCAGGTGCATCTTCATCTGGGTCGGCCGCTGGTTGTGGTTGGACGTGGTGAAGCTCTGCTTCACGCCGTGGAAATTAATTTGCAGGCAAGCCGTCAACTTGTCATCGTTCCGTTCCAGCAGCTTCACGCCGCCGCACCAGGGAAGGAACTTCGGATAATCTTCCACCTTCGCCACCAGATCGAACATCTGTTCGGCGCTGTAGCCTAAGAAAACTGATTTGTGCACTACTGCCATAGGTCAACCGTTTGTTATGATGTTATTTTTGCGCTGTATGAGCGCGACAACAGTAGTTTAACCGACGCGCGGATTTTAGCTATTTCATGAGCATTGTTGATAATAAGAAAGCCTTCTTCGACTACTTCATCGAGGACCGCTACGAGGCCGGCCTCGTGCTGGAAGGCTGGGAAGTCAAGGCGATCCGCGATGGACGGGTCCAGATCAAGGAAGCCTACGTCGTCGTCCGCAACGGCGAGCTGTACCTGTTCGGCGCCCACATCAGCCCGATGACCACGGTGTCCGGCTGGAGCCACCCGGAAGCGCTGCGCACCCGCAAATTGCTGCTGCACAAGGCCGAGATCGACAAGCTGGTTGGCAAGGTCGAGCGTTCCGGCTACACGCTGGTGCCGCTCAACCTGCACTTCAAGGGCGGTCGCGTGAAATGCGAAGTCGGCCTGGCCAAGGGCAAGAAGCAGCACGACAAGCGCGACACCGAGCGCGACCGCGATGCCAAGCGCGAGGTGGAGAAGGCGATGAAGACCTACCGGCGTTGATATGTGCCGAGTGGGCACCGAGTGCCCACTCGCGCATCATTGCGGCGCCGTCGCCACCGCCCTGCCCTTCGCCGCCCACCCGGCCAGCTGCGCCGCCACGAAGCTGCCGATCAGGCCCACCGTCACGCCGCACGCCAGCTTGAACGCGCTGCCGAACAGCATCGGCGCGATCAGTCCCGACATCAGGGCGAACGACATCATCTGGATGAAGGCCAGCATCGACGAGGCCAGCCCGCGGTTCTGCGGGAACAGCGCCAGCGCGCCGACCTGGATCGCCGGCATCGCCACCGCCAGGCCGAAGGTGTACACCATCAGCGGCAGCACCGCCCACGGCACCTCCACATGGTCACCGGCGAGCGCGGTGTAGCCGACGTTCAGCACGCAGGCCAGCGCCATCAGGCTGTAGCCGATGCGGCGCATCCTGGGTCCCGCGATCTTCGAGGCGCGCTTGCCGCCCCAGGCCGAACCGATCACCATGCCGCTGATGAGCGGAATGAACATCCAGGCAAACGCGGTCTCGGGCAGGCCCAGGATCTCCATCACGAAGTTGGCGGCCGAGCCGATGTACAGCGACAGGCCGCCGAAGGCCAGCCCCACCGCCAGCGACAGCAGCAGGAATTGCGGGTGGCGCAGCACCTTCAGGTAGTTGCGCGCGATGGCGCCGCCATGGAAGGCGTGGCGCTTTTCACGCGGCAGGCTTTCCGGCAGCAGCTTCCAGCACAGCAGCAGCATGGCGGCGCCGAACAGCGTCAGGAACCAGAAGGTGGCGCGCCAGCCGTAGCTCACGTGCAGCCAGCCGCCCAAAATTGGCGCGATCGCCGGTGCCAGGCCGAACACCATCATGATGTGCGACATGATGCGCTGGGCGTCGGCGCCGCTGAAGCGGTCCTGCACGATGGCCTGGCCGATCACCGAGCCGGCGCCGGCCGACAGGCCCTGCAGCGCGCGGAAGGCCAGCAGCCAGCCGAAGGTCGGGGCCAGCGCCGCGCCGGCCGAGGACATCGTGTACAGCGCCAGCGCGACCAGGATCACCGGGCGCCGGCCGAAGGAATCCGAAAGCGTCCCGTAGAACAGCATCATGAACGCGAACGTAAACAGGAATACGCTCAGGGTCTGCTGCACCGCCACGTCCCCGACACCGAATTCGCGGCCGATCGCCGGGATCGACGGCAGGTAGGTATCGATCGCCAGTGCGCCCACCATGCCGAGGCAGGCCAGGATCACGGTCAACATTCTTTGCATCTGCATTGCCTTTCAAAACTCGGCACTGCACCATGCAAGCGGCCGAAGGGCGTGATTGTATCGATAATCACGCCCTTCGGTTTGGCGACATCTATTTCAAGGGTGGTACAAGGACATCCCGAACCGCTCCGTGCGCGGCATCCAGTTGCCCTGGTAATCGGCCGACACCAGCACGCGCTCGGCGCGGCCGACCAGCAGCTTGCGCGGCACCAGGCCGATCACGCGCGAGTCGGCGCTGTTGTCGCGGTTATCGCCCAGCATCAGGTATTCGCCCTGGGGGATGGCCAAGGGACCGAAGGAGCGCGGCGACCCGATCACGTCGGGCAGCACCTGGATGTGGCGCCGTCCGCCGCCGTCGACGCCCTCCATCGTCTCGGCCAGCTGCAGCGCGCGCAGGGCGGCGCCGCCGACCGAGTCGAGCGATTCCTCGACCAGCTTGTAGTCGGCGCCACGGCCGTTGATGTAGAGGCGTTCGTTGCGCATCTCGACCACGTCGCCGGGCAGCGCCACCAGGCGCTTGATCAGCAGCTTGCCGTCGCGCGGCGAGCGGAAGGTGACGATGTCGCCGCGTTCCGGCTCGCCCAGGCGCGCCAGCACCATGTCGGTGAGCGGGACTTTCAGGTCGAAGGCCATGCGGTTGACCAGCACCACGTCGCCTTCCAGCAGGTTCGGGTGCATCGACGACGAGGGGATCGGATTCCAGTCGGCCACCGCGGTGCGGAACACCCCGAACAGGACCAGGAAGGCCAGCATGCCTTTGTTGTTGCGCACCCAGTGTTTCACCGCAGGTCTCCTTCCGTTGTTATGTTCAACGCAAGTTATACGCGGTATTGATGGGTGAAGGCTTAATGGAGTATTAAATGTGCATTTACCGCCGGTGCGCCGGCGTCGCCGGCTTGAACCAGTGCCAGCACCCGACCAGCACCGGTACTGCCAGCGCCGCCACCGACACCAGGTCCCAGACCCCGTCCGCCACCAGCGCCACGCTCAGGCCGATCACGGTCAGGATGCCGAGCAGGATCGGCATGCCCCACATGTCGCGTGCGGTCTTCATCGCGCATCTCCTTCATGCGCCAGCGCCGGCGCCGGATTCGCATTCGTACGGCGCACGCGCGCCTCTTCCTTGGCCGCGGCTTTCGCCGCCCGACCGCGCTTGACCCACAAATACAGGCCGCTGCCCAGCACGATGATGGTGGCGATGTCGAGCACCGCCCACAGGAACCGCATGCCGGCCCCGCCGTAGTCGCCGAAGTGCAGTGGCTGCGAGATCAGCAAGGCCGTCAGGTACCACGGCAGGTTGCGGCGGTCGGTGATCTCGGCGGTCTGGGCGTCGACCAGCACCGGCTTGTACAGGCGCGAGGTGAGCGCCTGGTCGCCGTGCATGTAGACGCCGTAATGGTGCGGGGTGGCGAACGGCGTGCCCGGGAAGGCGACGAAGCCGACCTTCATGCCCGGCTCGGCCGCCTCGGCGCGGGTCACGGCGGTCTGCATCGAGCCCAGCGTGGTCGGCATCGGCTGGCCCCGGTAGGGCTTGGTCATCTCGGCGATCTCGGTGGCCTGCCAGACCTTCAACAGCACGTCGGTCAGGGTGTTGACGACGCCGGTGAAGCCCACCACCAGCGCCCACACCAGCGTGACGATGCCGAGCATGTTGTGCAGGTCCAGCCATTTCAAACGCGCGGTGCGGCCGTGGCGCACGGTGCCGAAATCGAGCTTGCGCATGAAGGGCGCGTACAGCACCACGCCGGAGATGATGGCCACCACCAGCAGCAGCCCCATGAGACCGAGGAACAGCTTGCCATAGATGCCGGCGTACAGGTCGACGTGCAGGTGGTACATCACCTGCATGAAGGCGCCGCCCTCGATCGGCGGCTCGGCCACGAACTTGCCGGTGCGCGCGTCGACGCCGACCGACTTGAAATTCTCGTCGTTCGGGTGGTCTCCCATGGTCAGGAACCACATCGACGGCTCGTCGGCTTCCTGCGACATGTACATCATGACCTTGTTCGGGTACAGCGCCTTGCCGGCCGCGATCACCTGGTCCAGGTCGGCGCGTTGATTGGCCTGTTCGGCCGGCAGCACCGGCGCCTCGACCTCGTTGCCGAGCAGGTGGCCGATCTCGTGGTGGTAGATCAGCGGCAGGCCGGTCAGGCACAGCAGCAGCATGAAGACGGTGCAGACCAGGCTGCTCCACTTGTGGATCCAGGACCAGCGGCGGAGGGAAACAGGGGACATGGGGAGGCGTCGAAAACGGATATCGTGGCGGATCAGTCTCAGATAGTAATAGTTCTCATTTACTTAGGCAAGGCCGTCGCGATATAATGAGAATTATTCTCATCAAACAAGAATATTTTCCATGAAGAATCCCGCTCATCGCCCAATGCCGCTGATCTCCCTGACGCCGATCGCCTTCGCCACCCTGCTGCTGGCGGCCGGCGCCGCGTCCGCCCAGGACGCCGTGCCGGCGACCACCCGGGACGCCACGCCTGCGGCCTCCCCGGCGCAATCCGGCCTGGCGACCGTGCTCGTGAGCGCATCGGCCGACGCCTCGGCCCAGGGCCTGAGCGCGGCCTACGCCGGCGGCCAGGTGGCGCGCGGCGGCCGCATCGGCCTGCTCGGCAACCTCGACATCATGGACACCCCGTTCAACGCCACCAACTACACCCAGGCGCTGATCCAGGACCAGCAGGCGCGCAGCGTGGCCGACGTGGTGCAGAACGACCCGGCGGTGCGCGTGGCGCGCGGCTACGGCAACTACCAGGAACTGTACGTGATCCGCGGCTTCCCGGTGAATTCGGACGACATGGCGTATAACGGTTTATACGGTTTGCTGCCGCGCCAGTTCATCGCCACCGAACTGCTCGAGCGCGTGGAAGTCTTCCGCGGCGCCAACAGCTTCGTCAACGGCGCGGTGCCGGGCAACGGCGGCGTCGGCGGCATGATCAATTTGCTGCCCAAGCGCGCCCCCAACGCCCCGTTGAACCGCGTGACCCTCGGCGTCGAGAGCGGCGGCCAGAAGTACGGCGCGATCGACCTGGCGCGCCGCCTGGGCGAGGATGGCCGCACCGGCATCCGCTTCAACGCCGTGCGCCGCGACGGCAACACCGCCATCGACCGCGAAAAGCGCGAACTGAACGTGGTCTCGGTCGGCCTGGACTACCGCGGCGACAACTATCGCCTGTCGGCCGACATCGGCTTCCAGGAACATCGCCTGGACGACGCACGCCCGAGCGTGACCACCGGCGCCGGCCTGGCTGTGCCCAGGGCGCCGGATGCCGACCGCAACTTCGCCCAGCCCTGGACCTTTTCCAACGAGCGCGACCTGTTCGGCACCGTGCGCGGCGAAGTCGACCTGGCGCCCGGCGTGGTCGGCTGGGCCGCTTTCGGCGCGCGCAACGGCACCGAGTTCAATGCGCTGGCCTCGGCCACCACCACCGACAACAACGGCGGCGCCAACATGACCCGCTTCGACAACCTGCGCGAAGACCACACCCGCACCGGTGAGATTGGCGTGCGCGGGATGCTCCGCAGCGGCGCCGTGAAGCACACCATCAGCGCCACCGCCTCGGCGTTCGAGATGAAGTCGCGCAACGCCTACGGCATGGGCGACTTCGCCGGCTGGAGCACCAACCTGTACCGCCCGGTCGACGTCGCCGCGCCCTCCCCCACCTTCTTCACCGGCGGCTCGATGGACAATCCGCTGGTCACGCAGAAGGCCATCCTGAGCAGCTACGCCATCGCCGATTCGATGTCCTTCCTGGACGACCGCGTGCTGGTCACCGTCGGCGCGCGCCACCAGCGCATCAAGAGCTACGGCTACGACTACAACACCGGCATCGAGAACTCGGGCTACGACAAGAGCGAAGTCACGCCGGTGGCCGGCATCGTCTACAAGCCGATGAAGAACGTGTCGGTCTACGCCAACTACATCGAGGCGATGCAGCAGGGCCCGGTGGCCTCCAGCTTCAGCGTCGCGCTGCTGAACCAGGGCCAGGTGTTCGATCCCTACGTCTCGCGCCAGAAGGAAATCGGCGTCAAGTACGACAGCGGCAAGCTGGGCTTGAGCGCCGCCCTGTTCACGACCGCGCAGCCGATGCCCACCATCCAGGACCGCATCTTCAGCGTGTCCGGCGAACAGCGCAACCGCGGCCTGGAACTGTCGGCCTTCGGCATGCCGCTGAAAGGCCTGCGCCTGCTGGGCGGCCTGACCCTGCTCGACGCCGAGCAGCGCCGGACCGAGGGCGGCGTCAACCAGGGCAAGGACGTGATCGGCGTGCCGGACACCCAGCTGAACCTGGGCGCGGAGTGGGACGTGCCGCAGGTGGCCGGCCTGTCGCTGAACGCGCGCGCGGTCTACACCGCGAAGCAGTACGCGGACGCCGCCAACACCCAGCAACTGCCGTCGTGGACGCGGCTGGACCTGGGCGCCAACTACCTGACCCGCATCCGTGAGCGCGACGTGACCTTCCGCGCGCGCATCGACAACGTCGCTGACCGCAGCTACTGGGCCTCGGCCGGCGGCTATCCGGGCTACGGCTACCTGGTGCTGGGCGCGCCGCGCACGGTGACGGTGTCGGCGAGCGTGGATTTCTGATCCGCCGCGCTGGTTCGCCGTAGGGTGGGCGGGGCCGCCGAGGCGCCCCGTGCCCACCAGCGGCCAACATGCCGCCAACGCGAGCGATGGACCACGGAGCGGCGCATCCCGCCTCGGCCCACCTACCCCAGCGCGATCCGCGTCGCGATACCCACCCACGCCGCCATCGCCGCTAACGCCAGGTAAGCCGCATAGGCCCCCAGTGCCCGTCCCCGCTCCCCCGCCGCCCGGCTGCGCGCCAGGTAATACGGCAGCGCCCCCGCCGTGAACGCCACCACACCCACGCTCAGCCAGCGCGACCTGCGGTAGCCGCGCGCATCGCTGTCGGCGCGGTACCAACGAAAACACAGGTAGCTGACGGCCAGTCCTACCAACAGCTGCACCTCGGGTACCGGACCTTGCGTACCGGACACACCTCCAGCATCTACCAAACCTGCGCCTAGCATGAGCGGCAATATCAGTGACAGTACACGCTGGTGGCGCATCGCAGCTCCTTGCGCCGTCCGGGAGCCGGCAAGCGCCTTCTGGGTAATCGATGGAAGCGATCAGTGTATGGATGTGACCGGGATTGCCTTTGGCCAGCATCAGAAATTTTTACTTGCCTTGTAGCTCATACCTCGCAACAACTTTGAACGATACGCATCCGTTTCGATTTAGATGGGCATAGCGAAAGTAGAGTGAGACTGCAATGATATCGATCAAGCGAAAGCAGCTAACTGCTTGAATCTATATCAGCAAGGTACAAAAAATAAGAAAGGAAGCCTGCTTGGAGTGCCACGCTTCACCGAGCAATTTCCTTAACCCAGTCTACGGCAATGGCAGTACGACGAACCATCGATTAATCGTCACTCGCGCGGAGGAAATCAAAATGCCCAAGGATGAAATATCGGAAGCTCGGATACCGAAGCCAACCATAAGCGAGGCGTATCGGGTCATTGCGACAAGCGGCACATCGGAATACATCCGTCTGTTCATTATCGCGATGCTCCTGATTACAGCTGCCGCATTCCTTCTGAGTGCCGAGCTATCGTCAAGTAATTCGCTGTTGCATCACATTCCACGCGATATCGGAATTGCAGCGCTGGTGGCGGCCCTGATCGCTGTCTACTACGAGACCTACGCCCGGCTCCGCTTTGAATCAGCGCTATTGAACGGTTTTCTCGGCGCAGTCATATCGGACTGGTCACGCGAGGATATCTGGACCACCGTAAAGGCCCAGGTCATCGAAAAGCAGGTCTTCCGGCAAAACCTGAGGCTGGTCATCCAGCTCTGCCCTGCCAAGGCCCTGGCTGAACGAGGCCAGATGCTAATGAAGATAAATGTTGAGTACGAGCTATGTGGATTGCGCAGCACCTCGACGGAGGCGCAGATAGCGCATTTCCTCGACGTCCATCTTAAAAACAAGGAGGAAAACCTGCCCAGGTTCAAATCCATACAAATCGATGGCAAGGACATTCCGATCAGGGACGATACGATCGATGAAAAAGGACGATTCATCCGCACGTTAAGCGTGCCCGCAAAGGGTCGTCCAGGACGCAAAGTATCCACCGAAAGATACGAGATTATCTATATCCCCGGAAATCACTCTTTCACAATGAATGAGATTGCTAAGGGAATAGAACTGTGCATGAGCGGAGACATCCCACCCAACCTTACTGTGGCCGCAGTCATCAGGCCTGACCCTTCTACCGAAAACATTGAATTCACAGAAGCGTCGGGCGCACATTTTCATGACCCGAACCTTGTGCTGTTGCCTGGCCAGACAATCGAATTTATCTTCCGGAGAAAAGAAGACGTCGACGAAACTTAGCCGCGCTGCGCATGGCACCGGTGCAGCCGCCCCGGCCGGTGACCACGAGGTCGTGTGTCCAATGATACGCTACCGGCACCTTACCTTTGCGACTTCACGATCTGCAGCGCACTCGCGATCAGCCCGCTCATGTCGCCCAGGTCGGCCGGCACGATAACCGAATTATTCGTCTTGGCCAGCTTGCCGAAGGCATCGACGTACCCCTCGGCCACGCGCAGATTGACCGCGTCCAGTCCGCCCGGGCTGCGGATCGCGTCGCCCACCTGGCGCAGCGCGGCGGCGCTGGCGTCGGCCAGCGCCACGATGGCGGAGGCCTCGCCCTGGGCGCGGTTGATGGCGGCCTGGCGCTCCCCTTCCGAGCGCGCAATCGCCGCTTCGCGCTCGCCGCTGGCGATATTGATCTGCTCCTGGCGCCGGCCTTCGGAAGCCGCGATCAGCGCCCGCTTCTCGCGCTCGGCCGTGATCTGGCGCTGCATCGCGTGCAGGATCTCGGCCGGCGGCGTCAGGTCCTTGATCTCGTAGCGCAGCACCTTCACGCCCCAGTTGGCGGCCGATTCGTCGATGGCGTTGACGATGGTGGTGTTGATGTGGTCGCGCTCCTCGAAGGTCTTGTCCAGTTCCATCTTGCCGATGACCGAGCGCAGCGTGGTCTGGGCCAGCTGGGTGATGGCCTGGATGTAGTTCGAGGAGCCGTAGGATGCGCGCATGGCGTCGGTCACCTGGAAATACAGGATGCCGTCCACCTGCAGCTGGGTGTTGTCGCGCGTGATGCAGACCTGCGGCGGCACGTCGAGCGGGATCTCCTTCAGGCTGTGCTTGTAGGCGATGCGGTCGATGAAGGGCACCACGATGTTCAGGCCCGGCGCCAGCGTGGCATGGTACTTGCCGAGCCGTTCGACCACCCAGGCGTGCTGCTGCGGCACCACGTTGATGGTCTTGAACACGAACACCAGGGCAATGATGAACAGCACCAGCGCGACGGTACCGAATGAGAATTCCATGAGCTTTCCTTATGGATGGGTTGGTATTTGAAGCTCGTCTCATGAATCGACGAATCGAGATTAGTCAGGAATTGGCCACCACCAGCCGGCTGCCCCGCACTTCGACGATGCGGAAGTCGCCCGCCTGCGGCGTCGCGCCCTGCCCCAGCTCGACGTCCCACAGCGCGCCGCGGTACATCACGCGCGCACGGCCGTTGTCCCAGGCCGGCACCGTCACGCGCTGGCCGATGTCGAGGTTGACGTTGCTGTCGCGCCGCGCGTCCTGGCGGGCCGGATGGCCGAAGCGCGAGCGGTGCAGCAGCCCGGTCGCCAGCACGCCGATTGCGCCAGCCACCACCGCCTGCAGCGGCAATCCGGCCCCGAGCAGCGCGACGATGCCGCCGACCGCCAGGCCGATGGCGATCATCAGGAGGTAGAAGGTCCCGATGAACAGTTCCAGGATCACGAGTATGCCGGCCGCCGCCAGCCAGCCCATCCAGTCAGCCATGGTGTCTCCTGTCAAAAGGTAAAAACCCCCGCCGCCCGGCATGGGTGACGAGGGTCTTATGCGGTCTTGCCGTCTCAGCCGGTCTTGCCGACATGTTTCGACACGATGGCGCCCTCGGCCTTGCCGCCGTCCGGCACGTCGCAGCTGCGGGTGCAGCGCTGGTACACCTCGTCGCAGGCGCCGGCGCGGCTCATGCGGCGATGCTGGTAACCAGCCTGCTCCAGCGCCCCGCTGTCGCTGGAGCGCATCTGCACCTGCGCCGTGCGCGCGAACGGATTCTTCTCGGGCGTGTTGGTGGGCAGTTGCGCTTCAGTCTCTTCCCGCTTCAGCGCGCCGGCGCGGCAGGTGTTCTTTTCGGAAGCGCAGACGGATTTGCAAAAGGCCGGCTCGGCGGCGACACTGGCGCTGGCGACGCCCAGCAGGATCATCAATGCGGCAAGACGTTTCATGGCATCCTTCGAAAGGCAAAAGCGCCGGCACCAGACGTGCCCGGGTTGCCTTAAGCATAACGCATTGACATCGTGCGTCAAGCCTGGCATTGCATTATTTCAATATCTAAATAATAACAGCAGCACCGGCGACAACGCATCATGCATCCTGGCGCGCCTTCAGGCGCCGGATCGCCTGCGCCAGCCGCTCGAACTGCACCGGCTTCACGAAGTGGGTATCGAAGCCCGCCTCCGCCGCGCTGCGCTTGTCCGCGTCCTGGCCATAGCCGGTCAGGGCGATCAGGCCAATGTGCGCCGTCGACGCGGTCGCACGCAGGCGCCGCGCGACCTCGTAGCCATTCATCGCCGGCAGCCCGACGTCGACCACGGCAACGTCCGGCGCACCGTCCAGCGCCGCCTCGACGCCGGCCCGGCCATCGGCCGCCTGCAGCACGCGCGCCCCGAGCGCCGCCAGTTTTTCGGCCAGCACGTGGCGCGCATCCTCGTTGTCCTCGACCAGCAGCACCGTGCAGTCGAGCGGCGCGCCTGCGGTGTCCTGGAAGGGCGCGGCCGACGGTGCATCCGGCAGCGCATGCGGCTGCTCCCGAGCCAGCGGCAAGCGCACGGTGAAGGTGCTGCCCTGCCCCGGTCCGCCGCTCTCGGCGCCGATAGTGCCGCCGTGCAGCTGCACCAGCTGGCGCACCAGCGACAAGCCGATGCCCAGCCCGCCTTCCGAACGGTCGAGCGAGACCGCGCCCTGGATGAAGATGTCGAACAGCCGCGGCAGCAGTTCGGGCGCGATGCCGATGCCGGTGTCGCGCACCGACAGCAGCGCCTGTCCATTTTCGACTGCCACGCGCACGTGGATGCCGCCGCCGGCCGGCGTGTACTTCAGGGCGTTGGTCAGCAGATTGTTGATCACCTGGTCCAGGCGGGTGCGGTCGGCCATGACCCACACCGGCGCCAGCTCGAGCGTCATGGCATGCCCGGTGCGGCCGGCCGCGCGCAGGGCGTCAAACGTGGCCTGCACCGCGCCGGCCAGGTCGACCGGCAGCAGCTCGAGCCGGATCTTGCCCTGGGACAGGCGCGCCACGTCCAGCAGATCGTCGACGATGTGGGTCAGGTGCCCGGCCTGGCGGCGCAGGATCTCGCGCGCCCGCAGCTTGCGCTCTTCCGGCACGCCGGCCAGCTCGATCAATTGCAGTGCGCCCATGATGCCGCTCAGCGGATTGCGCAGCTCGTGGCCCAGCATGGCGAGGAACTCGTCCTTCGACTTGTTCTGCCGCTCGGCCGAAGCGCGCGCTTCCTGCTCGCTCTGCAGCAGCGCGGCGCGCTCGGCCTCGGACGCGGCCAGCATCCGGCCGGCATCCTGTAGCGCGTGGTGCAGTTCGTCCACTTCCGCCACGCCGACGGTTTCCGGCTCGGGCACCCGGCCATGGGCCAGCGCCGCCGCCGCGCGCGCCGCGCGCTCGATCGCATCCAGCAGGCGGCACCCGAAGAACGAGGCCATCGCCAGCGCGCTGGCCAGCGTCACCAGCAGGCCAAGGGATATCGTGATCACCGCCTTGCGCGCCGACGCCTCGACCTCGTCGACCGGCGCCGACACCACCCAGCCCGACATCGCGGAGCGCACGAAGGCGCCATAGACCTCGACGCCTTCCCTGGTCGTGTAGCTCAGGCGGCCTTCCGCCTTGTCCCCGACTTCCGCCAGGAATTCTGGGTCCGCCTGCTGGCCGATCAGGTTGGTCCAGTGCAGGCTGCGCGCCACGAAACGGCCGTTGCGGTCGGTGATCGCCACCTTCCAGGCCGGCGGCACCCGGCGCTGCGCCAGCAGCGCCTGGAAATAATGGGTGCCGAAGACGGAGCCGAGCACGTAGCGTTGCCCCTGGTCCAGCGGCACCGGCACATTGATCGTGGTCACCGGCTTTTGCTGCACCGCGCCGGTGATCATGCCCGAGACCACGGTGCTCTGGGTCCGGATCACCTGCTGCGTGCGCGCGGTGACGTAAACCGGCGGCGGCGGCAGTGGCGAGCCGAGCGGCACCACGGTATTGATGATCTGCTGGCCGTTCGGCGCGAACAGGATGGTGCGCCCGCCGTCGCCGCGGTCGGCGGTGCGCGCGTGGCGGTAGAAATTGGCCATGTCGCCGGCGGCCAGGTGCGGCGACATCGCCAGCACGTGCAGTGCCGCCTCCGCGCTGCTCAGCTCGCGGTCGACCAGCAGCGCCGTGGCGCGCGCCGATTCATCCAGGCTCCTGAGGGCGGCGCGGCGCTCCGAGCTCAGCAGCATGTCCAGGGCGACGGCGGAAAAAATGATGATCGGGATGCCGATGGCCGCCGCCATCAGGATCAGGTAGGAGCGAATTTTCATCGAGGACGGTGTCGGGCACTGCACCGGGCGGTGTTCGTGGTCGCCTCGAATTATGCCTGATTGTCGGGGTTGTTCCGTACGGCACCGCCCGCAAAAAGAAAAACCCCCGTTGCCGGGGAGGCAACGGGGGTTCGATGTGACGCCGGGCGCGATTACATCTTCGCCAGCTTCTGCCAGGTATCCACCACCGAATCCGGATTCAGCGACATCGACTCGATGCCCTGCTCCACCAGCCACTCCGCAAAGTCCGGATTGTCCGACGGCCCCTGGCCGCAGATGCCGATGTACTTGCCCTGCGCGCGGCAAGCCTTGATCGCCAGGCTCAGCATGGCTTTCACGGCCGGGTCGCGCTCGTCGAAGTCCTTGGCCAGCAGTTCCATGCCGGAATCGCGGTCCAGGCCCAGGGTCAGCTGGGTCAGGTCGTTGGAGCCGATCGAGAAGCCGTCGAAATATTCCAGGAACTGTTCGGCCAGGATGGCGTTCGACGGCACTTCGCACATCATGATGACGCGCAGGCCGTTCTCGCCGCGCTTGAGGCCGTATTTGCCCAGCAGCGCGATGACCTTTTCGGCCTGGCCCAGGGTACGCACGAACGGGATCATCAGCTCGACGTTGGTCAGGCCCATTTCCTCACGCACGCGCTTCATCGCCATGCATTCCATCTCGAAGGACTCGGCAAAGTCCTCGGCCAGGTAGCGTGCGGCGCCGCGGAAGCCCAGCATCGGGTTTTCCTCGTCCGGCTCGTAGCGCGAACCGCCGATCAGCTTCTTGTACTCGTTCGACTTGAAGTCGGACAGGCGCACGATGACCGGTTTCGGCCAGAACGCGGCGGCGATGGTCGCCACGCCTTCGGCGAGTTTATCCACGTAGAAGGCGCGCGGCGACGCGTGGCCGCGCGCCACCGATTCCACGGCCTTCTTCAGGTCGGCGTCGATGTTCGGGTACTCGAGGATCGCCTTCGGGTGCACGCCGATGTTGTTATTGATGATGAACTCGAGACGCGCCAGGCCGACGCCGCCGTTCGGCACCGACTGGAAGTCGAAGGCCAGCTGCGGGTTGCCGACGTTGAGCATGATCTTGGTCTTGAGCGGCGGCAGTTCGCCGCGCACCGTTTCCGTGATTTCGGTTTCCAGCAGGCCATCGTAGATGCGGCCCTCGTCGCCTTCCGCGCACGAGACCGTCACGAAGGTGCCGTCCTTCAGCACATCGGTCGCGTCGCCGCAGCCGACCACCGCCGGCACGCCCAGTTCACGCGCGATGATCGCCGCGTGGCAGGTGCGGCCGCCGCGGTTGGTGACGATCGCCGAGGCGCGCTTCATGACCGGTTCCCAGTTCGGGTCGGTCATGTCGGCCACCAGCACGTCGCCCGGCTGCACGCGTTCCATTTCCGACGGGTCGGTGATCACGCGCACCGGACCGGCGCCGATCTTCTGGCCGATCGCACGGCCGCTCGTCAAAATGGTGCCGGTGCCCTTCAACTGGAAACGCTGCTGGGCGTCGGTTGCCTTCTGCTGCGACTTCACGGTTTCCGGACGCGCCTGCAGGATGTACAGCTTGCCGTCGCGGCCATCCTTGCCCCACTCGATGTCCATCGGGCGGCCATAGTGCTTTTCGATGATGACGGCGTATTTCGCCAGCTCGACCACTTCGTCGTCGTTCAGCGAATAACGGTTGCGCTGCTCGATCGGCACGTCCACGGTCTGCACCGAGCGGCCGGCCTTGGCTTCCTTGGTGAATTCCATCTTGATCAGCTTGGAGCCGATGTTCTTGCGGATCACCGGCTTCTTGCCCTGCTCGAGCATCGGCTTGTGGACGTAGAACTCGTCCGGGTTCACCGCGCCCTGCACCACGGTCTCGCCCAGGCCGTAGCTGGAGGTGACGAACACCACGTCCTTGAAGCCGCTTTCCGTGTCGATGGTGAACATGACGCCGGCGGCGCCGGTATCGGAACGCACCATGCGCTGCACGCCAGCCGACAGCGCCACTTCCGCGTGGGTGAAGCCTTTATGGACGCGGTACGAGATCGCGCGGTCGTTGTACAGCGAGGCGAACACGTGCTTCATCGCCTCTAAGACGTTGTCAATCCCGACAACGTTAAGGAACGTTTCCTGCTGGCCCGCGAAGGATGCGTCCGGCAAGTCTTCGGCGGTGGCCGAGGAACGCACGGCGAACGACATCTCGACTTCCGAATCGGCCACCAGGCGCGCGTAGTACTCGCGGATGTCCTGTTCCAGGCGCGGCTGGAACGGGGTCTCGACGATCCACTGGCGGATTTCGGCGCCGGCCGCGGCCAGCGCGCGCACGTCGTCGACGTCCAGGCTTTCCAGGCGCAGGGCGATGCGCGCGCCGAGCGACGGGCCGCCGTCGGCGCTGTGGCGCAGGAAGTCACGGAAGGCTTCGGCCGTGGTGGCGAAGCCGCCCGGCACGCGCACGCCGGCTTCGGCCAGCTGGCTGATCATCTCGCCCAGCGACGCGTTCTTGCCGCCGACCGACTCGACGTCGGTCATGCGCAGCTGCTCGAACGGCGCCACGTACACGCTTTCATTGCCGCCCTGTGGATCAGGCACCTTCAATGCTGCAGTAGACAGGTTAGTCATGATAAAACACCTTCTTTTGATGATGGAAATCTGTGCGATCGGCTGGACGACAGCGGCATTTTCTTGTTCTTGTTATTCTTCGCATCAGGCAGCACAATCCAGGGAACCTCTAAATCCGTTGCAGAGCATTCTAACCCGTACGAATGGAATTGACAGTGCGGTGGCTGCAACTTTGTCATCACCATAGCAAAAAGGCATCATGACTCCAGCAAGCACCCCAGCCAATCCCAACGCCGCGCGCACCGTGTTCTTTGTGTCCGACGGGACCGGCATCACGGCGGAAACCTTCGGCCACGCGGTGCTGAGCCAGTTCGAGATGCGTTTCCGCCAGATCCGCCTGCCCTTCATCGACACCATCGAAAAGGCGTACGAGGCGGCGCGCCGCATCAACGAAGCCGCGCTGTCGGACAACCAGCGGCCGATCGTGTTCTCGACCCTGGTCAAGCACGACCTGTCGAGCGTGATCCGCGCCGCCCAGGGCATGCACATGGATCTGTTCCAGACCTTCGTCTCGCCGCTCGAGCAGGAACTGGGGGTGAAGTCGACCCATACCATCGGCCGCATCCACAACGTGGTCGACACCGAGGAATACAAGAACCGCATCGAAGCCATCAACTTCTCGCTGGCCCACGACGACGGCCAGTCGCACAAGAACCTGGCCGAGGCCGACGTGATCCTGGTCGGCGTGTCGCGCTCGGGCAAGACCCCGACCAGCCTCTACCTGGCGATGCAGTACGGGATCAAGGCCGCCAACTACCCCCTGATCCCGGACGATTTCGAACGCGGCAAGCTGCCCTCGGCCCTGCCCCAGTTCAAGCACAAGCTGTTCGGCTTGACGATCACGCCGGAACGCCTGGCCGAGATCCGCAACGAGCGGCGCGCCGGCAGCAAGTATGCGTCGATCGAGAATTGCCGCTACGAGGTGAACGAGGCCGAAATCCTGATGCGGCGCGAGAACATCCGCTGGCTGTCGTCGACCACCAAGTCGATCGAGGAGATCGCGACCACGATACTGCAGGAGATCAAGCCGGATAGAAGGGAGTACTAGGCTCGTCGTCTCCGGCCTCGGCCTCGGCCGGGAACGACGATAGAAGGCGCCAGGGTCCTCAGAAGAACAACCGCCAGTCTTCCAGCCACCCCGGAAACGCCTCCGCTGCCATCGGATTGGCAATGTGATACCCCTGCGCATAGGTGCACCCCAGCCCCTGCAGGAAATCCCAGTCCTGGCGCGTCTCCACCCCCACCGCGCATGACATGCGCTCCAGGCTGTGCGCCAGCGCCAGGCAGGATTTCAGCACGGCACCCAGGGGCCGCTTCTTGGACGCGCCATCCACGAACGAGCGGTCGATCTTCAGTTCCGAGAACGGAATGCGCGCCAGCAGTTGCAGGTTCGAGCGCCCGGTGCCGTAGTCGTCGATCGCCAGGCCAAACCCCAGCATGCGCAGGCGCACCAGGCGTTCGATGAAACCGGCGTCGAAGTCGAGGATCGAGCCTTCGGTCATCTCGAAGGTGAGATAGTCGGGCAGCACGCCGTGGCGCTGCAGGCAGGCGCTCACCTGGCGGATGAAATTCGGGTGGGCCAGCGTGGCCGGCGCCAGGTTCACCGACATCGAGATCGGGATGCCCTGGTCGTGGTAGCGGCGGCAGTGGGCGACCGACATCTCGATCATGGCCCAGTCGAGGAAATCGACGCGGTCGTTCTGCGCCAGCGCGTCCATGAAGGCGTCCGGGCCGAGCACGCCGTGTTCGGGATGGCGCCAGCGCGCAAAGGCTTCCAGGCCCTTCACCTGGCCGGTGGCCAGTTCGATCTTGGGCTGGAAGAAGGGTTCGAACTGGCGCTTCTGCAGGCCGACGCCCACTGCCTCGAAGCTGAAGCCGGGCGCCGGCTCGACCTCGACGGCGCGCGACGGCGGCGCGTAGTGGTCGAGCAGCGCCTTGAGCTTGGCGCCGCTGACCGGCTTGGCGATGGTGCCGAGCAGATCGACGCCATAGGACTGGGCCAGGGTCTCGACCGAGAACAGCACGCCGGGCGGCTGGGCGCCGATCACGATCAGGCGCACGGGCGATTGCAATGCGGCGATCGCGCACAGCAGTTCCAGGCCATCCATGCCGTCCAGCGCCAAATCGATGACGGCCACGTCCACCTTCGGCCCGAAACCGCCCTGCAGGGCTTGCAGCGCCATCGGGCCGTCCGGCACGTCGGTGACGCGGCTGGCGCCTAGTGCGCCGAGCGCCTCGACCAGCGCGCGGCGCTGCGCGGCGTCCGCTTGCGCCACCAGGAAGTGCAGCGAGGGTATCTGCAGATGCGCGATTGCCATTTTGACTCCATGTCCAGACCGCAGCGTAACCCGAACCAAGGGTGGCGTCCATCCCTGGCGCTGCGGCCGTTGTTACCGTTGTTCTTATTGTTGCTGCCGCAGCTGTTCGAAGAAGCACACCGCGGCGCAGGCCGCCACGTTCAGCGATTCGACCTGGCCCGCATGCGGGATCACCACGCGCTCGCTGGCCAGGTCCAGCAGTTCGTCGGATACGCCCTGCCCTTCATGGCCGAGCAGCCAGGCGGTCGGGCGCGACAGGTCGACGTCGTAGATGCGCCGTGCGGCATAGCCGCTGGTGGCCAGCACCTGCACCCGGGCGCCACGCACCAGCTGCGCAAGGTCGACGTTCTCGAAGATCTCCAGCACGAAGTGGGCGCCCATGGCGGCGCGCAGCACCTTGGGCGACCAGCAGAATGCCGTGCCGGGGCTGCAGTACACCTGTTTGATGCCGGCCGCGCCGGCGCTGCGCAGGATCGAGCCGGCATTGCCCGGGTCCTGCACGCCGTCCAGCAGCACCGCCGATTGCGCCAGCGCCGCCGGCTGCTGCGGCCGCGGGGTATCGATCAGGAACAGCAAATTGACGCCGTGCTCGACCTGGCTGAGGGCGCCGAACAGCGCGTCCGGCAGCGCGGTCGCGTGGCCGCGCGCGCCTTCCACGCGCCGGACGATGTCCTGCACTTCGGGATTGGCCAGCGCGTCCTCGGACACGATGCAGTGCAATGGCTGTCCAACCAGGTCCAGGTAGGCCTGGCACAGGTGGACGCCGTCGAGCAGCGTGCGCCCGGCCTTGCGCCGCGCCTGGGAACTGGTCGACAGCTGTTTCAGTTCTTTATAGAAGGGATTGTCGCGCGAGGTGATGCTCTTCATGCGGCCGCGCTTTCAAACAGGTCGGGTTCCAACAGGTTACGCACCGGCGCGAACGAGCGCCGGTGCACCGGGCACGGCCCATGTTCGCGCAAGCGCGCCAGGTGCAGCGCGGTGCCGTAGCCCTTGTGCTGGTCGAAGGCATACTGCGGATAGGCTTCGTGCAGCGCCACCAGTGCGGCGTCGCGCGCGGTCTTGGCCAAAATCGAGGCGGCCGAGATAGCGTGCACCTTGTCGTCGCCTTCCACCACCGCATGGGCGCGGATGGCGGTCGTGAACTGCGGGCAGCGGTTGCCGTCGATCAGGGCGAAGGTCGGCGCGGTCTGCAGCGCCTCGACCGCGCGGCGCATCGCGAGCATGGTCGCCTGCAGGATGTTCAGGGTGTCGATTTCGTGGTGCGAGCATTCGGCCACGGCCCAGGCGAGCGCCTGTTCCCGGATGATCGGCGCCAGCTCGTCGCGCCGCGCCTCGCTCAGCTTTTTCGAGTCGCGCAAGCCTTCGATCGGCCGCTTCGGGTCGAGGATGACGGCGGCTGCGTACACCGGCCCGGCCAGCGGACCGCGCCCGGCCTCGTCCACGCCGCACACGATGTCCTCGATCGTGAACGGCCGGTTCTTCACCGGCAGGCCGGGATAAAAGTCGAACTTCTTCTTTCTCATTGTTTACCTATTACCCGCAATACCGCGTCCGCGCTCGCCTGGGCGCTGTCGCGCAGCAGGCTGTGATGCATGTCCGTGAAGCGCTGCTGCAGGCGCACACGGTTGTTGTCGTCGCTCAGCTGGAACCAGAGCGCGTCCGCCAGCGCCTCCGGCGTGGCTGCGTGCTGCAGGAATTCCGGCACCACGAAGTCGCGCGCCAGGATGTTCGGCAGCCCGATCCACGGCAGGTAGCCCATGTGGCGGATGAGCATCCATTCGGCGGCCAGCACCTTGTAGGCGATCACCATCGGCTTCTTGAACAGCGCCACCTCCAGCGTCGCCGTGCCGGAGGCCGCCAATACGGCGTCGGCGGCGGCGATGCAGGCGTGCGACTGGCCGTCGATCAGCGTCAAGGGTACGTCCTGCAGCCCGGCCTGCGCCGTCAGCTGCATAAAATACGCCTTTTGGCGCTCGCCCGCCATCGGCGCGATGAAACGCACCGAAGGGTCGCGCGCGGCCAGCAGCCGGACGGTGCGCACGAACGGCTCGGTCAGGTACTTGATCTCCGACATGCGGCTGCCCGGCATGACCGTGGCCACGCGCGCATCCGGCGGCATGCCGAGTGCGCGCCGAGCCGCGGCCACGTCCGGCGCCACCGGGATCGTCTCCGCCAGCGGATGGCCGATGTAGGTGGCCGGCACCCCGGCCTGGCGGTACAACTCTTCCTCGAACGGGAAGATCAGCAGCATGTGCGAGACCGCGCGCTGGATCTTCTTGATGCGTCCGCCGCGCCAGGCCCAGATCTGCGGCCCGACGAAGTGGACGGTCGGGATGCCGGCGGCGCGCAGCTGCTCTTCCAGCCCGAGGTTGAAGCCGGGGTAGTCGGCGCCGATGAAGGCGGCCGGCTTGGCGGCGACCAGGCGGTCGCGCAGCGTGTTCTGGATGCCCTTCAGTTCGCGGTAGCGCAGCAGCACCGGCAGCAGGCCGCGCACGGTGAGCGTTTCCATCGGCACATCGGATGCCAGGCCCTGCTCGAGCATGCGCGGGCCGCCGATGCCGCTGAACGCCACGCCCGGCAGGCGCGGCTTCAGCCCGGCCATCAGCTTCGCGGCCAGCAGGTCGCCGGAGACTTCGCCGGCGACCAGGGCCAGCGACACCTTATCGGACGATGCCACGGGTGGTCGTGTCGAGGAAGGCGCGCAGCGCGCCGATCTGCGGCGCCGCGTCCCCTGCCGTGCGTTCTTCCTCGGCCAGCTTGGCCTTGGCCTCTTCCAGCGTCAGGCCAGAGCGGTAGATGGTCTTGTAGGCGGCGCGGATGGCGTTGATCTGCTCGCGCGTAAAGCCGCGCCGCTTCAAGCCCTCGATGTTGACGCCATGCGCCTCGGCCGGGTTGCCGGACACCAGCACGAAGGGCGGCACGTCCTGGGTCAGGCTGGTGTACATGCCGATGAAGGCATGGTCGCCGATCTTGCAAAATTGGTGCACGCCGCAGTAGCCGGACAGGATCGCCCAGTCGCCGACGTGCACGTGCCCTGCCAGCTGGGCGTTGTTCGAGAAGATCGTGTTGCTGCCGACCCGGCAGTCGTGCGCCAGGTGGGTGTAGGCCGACATCCAGTTGTCGTTGCCGAGCGAGGTCACGCCGGCGTCCTGCACGGTGCCGGTGTTGAAGGTGCAGAACTCGCGGATGGTGTTGCGGTCGCCGATTTCCAGGCGGGTCGGCTCGCCGGCCCACTTCTTGTCCTGCGGCTGGGCGCCGAGCGAGGCGAACTGGAAGATGTGGTTGTCCTTGCCGATCGACGTGTGGCCCTCGATGACCACGTGCGGCCCGACCCGGGTGCCGGCATCGATGCGCACGTGCGCACCGATGATGGTGTAAGGGCCGACCTCGACCGAGCTGTCCAGCTCGGCCTTCGGATCGACGATCGCACTTGGATGGATCTTGCTCATCACTGCCCCGCGTTGTCGTTCGCCCGGATGGTGCACATCAGGTCCGCTTCCACGGCGACCTTGCCGTCGACGCTGGCGGTGGCCTTGTACTTCCAGATGCCGCGCGAGGTGCGCACGATCTCGACGTCCATCTTGAGCTGGTCGCCGGGGCCGACCGGGCGCTTGAAGCGCGCGTTGTCGATGCCGACGAAGTACACCACCGAATTCTCGTCCGGCTTCACGCCCATGGTCATGAACGACAGGATGGCGGCGGTCTGGGCCAGTGCCTCGATCATCAGGACGCCCGGCATCACCGGCTGGTGCGGGAAGTGGCCGTTGAAGAACTCTTCGTTGACGGTGACGTTCTTGATGGCGGTGATGGTCTTGCCCAGCTCGTAGTCGACCACGCGGTCGACCAGCAGCAGCGGGTAGCGGTGCGGCAGGTAGCTCTTGATCTCGTTGATGCCCAGGATCCTGGATTCCGGCTTGGTGTCGTTGGTCGTTTCAGTCGTCATTTTTGCTCTGCTTGGTCTGTCAGTGTCTTGATTTGTTTTTCCAGCGATCGGATCTTCTCACGCATCGAGGACAGGTTGCGCACGATGGCGGCGGATTTTTCCCATTCCGCGTTCTTGGCCATCGGATAGAAGCCGGTGTACTGGCCCGGCTCCAGCACGGAGCGAGATACCATGGTGCCCGATGAGATATGGACGTTGTCCGCGATTTCCAAGTGGCCGAGCACCATGGCGGCGCCGCCGAAGGTGCAATTCTTGCCGATTTTCGCGCTGCCGGCCACACCCACGCAGCCCGCCATGGCGGTATTCGCGCCGATGTGGCAGTTGTGGCCGATCTGGATCTGGTTGTCGAGCTTGACGCCATCCTCGATGATGGTGTCGGTCAGCGCGCCGCGGTCGATCGTGGTGTTGGCGCCGATGTCGACGTCGTCGCCCAGCACCACGCGGCCGGTCTGCGGGATCTTGATGTAGACGCCGTTCTCGCGCGCGAAGCCGAAGCCGTCGGTGCCGATCACGGCGCCCGAATGCAGGATGCCGCGCTTGCCGATGGTGCAGCGCGCATGGAAGGTCACGTTGGCGAACAGGTGGGTGCCTTCGCCGATCTCGGCGTCGCGCCCGACGAAGCTGCCGGCATCGATCACCACGCCGGGCCCGATCACGGCGCCGGCCTCGACCGTCACATTGGGGCCGACGTGGGCGCTTGGGTCCACCTGCGCGCTCTCGTGCACCACGGCGCTCGGGTGGATCCCGGGCGCCGGCGGGGTTTCCTCCAGCGATACGAAGTACTGCGCGGCGCGCGCGAAGTAGGCGTAGGGGTTGGTGGTGACGATGCGCGCGCCTTCGTAGGTGGCGGCCACGCTCTGGTCGTCGAGCGGGGCGACGATCAGTGCCGCGGCCCTGCTCTGCGCCGCCAATGCGCGCAACTTGCTGTTGCTGAGAAAGCTGATGTGCGAAGCGTCGGCGCTGTCGAGCGGTGCGATACCCTGAACCTCGAGGTTCGGGTCGCCCACCAACTGTCCACCGAAACGTTCGACCAAATCACCCAGTCGAGTCATCGTGGTCGTTCCGTAAAAAAAAGTAAAAAAAATGCCGGCCGGCGGCCAGGATCCGATCCGTGGCCGCCGCCGGGCGGCGGTGCGGCAGCCGTCACCGGCGCGCCGCGGGTTGTGCGTGTTATTGGTCGAGCAACTTGAGGATCTTGTCCGTGATGTCGATGCGAGGGCTGCTCCAGACCGCTTCCTGCAGCACCGCGTCGAGGTGCTCCTGCTCGGCCACCTGCTCGATCAGCTTGAAGGCTTTCTGCGCAATCGCGGCGCGCTCTTCGTTCTTGCGCTGGAACAGGTCCTCGTTGTACTCGCGCTGCATGCGCTGCATGTCCTTTTCCATGTCGAGCAGCTCGCGCGTGCGGCGCGTGCGCTCGATATCGGTCAGGCGCGGCGCTTCGTTGTCGAACTTCTCGCGCGCACTCTTGAAGCGCTGCACCATGTCGTCGACCTGCTTCTGGCGCTTGGAGAATTCGGCCTGCATCTTGGCGTCGGCCGCCTTGGCCAGCCGCGATTCCGTCATCAGCCTTTCGGTGTAGACGAAACCGATCCGGCCGGGGGCGTTCTGGGCGTGCGCGACGCCCTGCGCCAGCGTGGCCGCGCACACCGCGGCCAGCGCGAGACGCCGCGGCAGCGTGGCTATCACATTGTTCAACATATTCTCCGCAATCCTTGTCCTGGTCCCCGAATCAGAAACCGGTGCCCATCTGGAACTGGAAGCGTTCCAGGCGGTCGCCCGGCTTGGCGTTCAAGGGCTTAGCATAACTCAACTTCAGCGGACCCACAGGCGAAATCCACGACAGGCCGATACCCGCCGAGTAACGCAGCTCCGAAGGACGCATCTTCTGGTTCTCCTGGTAGACCTGGCCGGCGTCGGCGAAGGTGAACCAGCGCAGGCTGCGGTCGGTGCCGCTGCCCGGGAACGGGAACTGCAGCTCGGCATTGCCGATGACGCGCTTGGCGCCGCCCAGCGCGTCGTAGGTGTACGGGTCGACGATACCCAGCGACGAGCTTTCGTAGCCGCGCACCGAACCGATGCCGCCGCCGTAGAAGTTCTTGAACACCGGGTAGGCATGGCTGCCGATGCCCGAGCCGTAGTCGAGCTCGCCCTTCAGCGCCAGCGTCATCCACGAGGTGAGCGGACGGTACCACTGGTGTTCGTAGATCGCGCGGTAGTACTTGGCGTCGCCGAACAAATCGACTTCGAGGTTGGCGCGCTGGTAGCGGCCGCGCGTCGGGGTCACCGCGCTGTCGCGCGAATCGCGGCCCCAGGCCACGGTCAGCGGGATCGAGTTGGTGGTGGCGGTGCCGACGCCGGACGGCGGGCCGCCGTTCTGCGCCACGAAGGTCTTGTACAGGGTCGGCGAGCTCTCGTCGGTCTCGAGTTCGGTGCGCTCGAGGCCGGCGCCGAAGAAGACCGTGTCGATTTCCGAGAACGGCACGCCGAAGGTCATGTTGCCGCCGGTCTGGCGCACCGTGTACGAACCGATGTTCAGCGCCGGCGGACGCGAGGTGCGCAGGTAGACCTGGAAGCCGCGCGAGATGCCTTCGTCGGTGAAGTACGGGTTGGTCTGGGCGAACGAGATCGTGCGGTTGTACTTGCTCGTGTTCAGCTCGATGCCGACGGTATTGCCGCTGCCGGCGAAGTTGGCCTGGGTGACCGCCGCCGTGAAGGTGAACTTCTCGGACTGCGAGAACGCGCCGCCGATCATGAAGTTGCCGGTCGGCTTTTCGGTGACCGCGATGTTGACGTCGACCTGGTCGGTGGTGCCCGGCGATTCCGGGGTCTCGACGGTCACGTCCTTGAAGTAGCCGAGGCGGTCGACGCGATCGCGCGACAGCTTCACGCGGTTCGGGTCGTACCACGAGCTTTCGAACTGGCGGAATTCGCGGCGGATGACTTCGTCGCGGGTGACCGTGTTACCCGAGATGGTCATGTGGCGCACGTAGGCGCGCTTGCCCGGGTCGACCAGGAAGGTGAACGCGACTTCGCGCTTTTCCTGGTTGATTTCCGGATTCGCGGTGACGTTGGCGAAGGCGTAGCCGAAGCTCGCCAGGCGGTCCGCGATACGCTTGTTCGAGGCTTCCTGCAATTCGCCCGAATAGGTCTGGCCGGCGCGCAGCAGGATCAGCTGGCGCAGCTCCGCCTCCCGGCCGAAGGTCTCGCCTTCCAGCTTCACGCCGGAGACGGTGTACTTCTCGCCTTCGGTGATGTTGATGGTGAGGTAGATGTCCTTCTTGTCCGGGGTGATCGCGACCTGTGTCGATTCGACGTTGGCTTCCAGGTAGCCGCGGTTCAGGTAGAACGACTTGATGGCTTCCAGGTCGCCGGTCAGCTTCTGCTTCGAGTACTGGTCTGCCTTCGAGTACCAGGTGAACCAGCCGGAGGTGGACAGCTGCAGCATCTCGCGCAGCTGCTTGTCCGAGAACGCCTTGTTGCCGACGATGTTGATGCCCTTGATCTTGGCGACGTCGCCCTCGTCCACGTTGAACATGATCGTCACGCGGTTGCGCTCGATCGGGGTGACGGTGGTGGTGATCTTGACGCCGTACAGGCCGTGCGACAGGTACTGGCGCTTGAGTTCCTGCTCGGCGCGGTCGACCGAGGCCTTGTCGAAGATCTTGGTCTCGCCGACGCCGATTTCGCGCAGCGCCTTGACCAGCATGTCTTTCTCGAATTCCTTGGTGCCGGTGAAATCCACGGTGGAGATGGCCGGACGTTCCTCGACCAGCACCACCAGCACGCCGTTTTCCTCTTCCAGGCGCACGTCCTTGAAGAAGCCGGTCGCGTAAAGGGCCTTGATCGCGGCGGTGCCCTTGTCGTCGTCGAAGGTTTCGCCAACGCGCACCGGCAGGTAGCTGAACACCGTGCCTGCCTCGGTACGCTGGATGCCTTCGACCCGGATGTCCTTCACGACGAAGGGTTCCACGGCCTGGGCGTGGCCGGCGCACAGGGCCACCACGGCGGCGCCGATCAGACTGCGACGGGAAGGCAAGGCGAAGCGCGACAGGGCAAAGCGGTCAGGATGTAATTTCATTGGCAAAATCAATGGGTCAGTCATTGGACAACGTTACGTGTTCTTCGCCCGTGCTTATGCCGCCTCGGTCAAGGAACCCGTGTCGAAGTCCCTTTTTCAAAGCAGCCGCACCAGGTCGTTGAAGACGGCAAGCGCCATCAGCATGAACAGCAGGCCCGCCCCGGCCCGCTGCGCCATCTCGGCGAAGCGCTCGGACAAGGGGCGTCCGGTCAAAACTTCCAGCGAATAATACAGCAAATGGCCACCATCCAGAATGGGAATTGGTAACAGATTCATTACACCCAGGCTGATACTGATGAAGGCGATAAACTCCAGGAATGGCTCTGCGCCTGAGCGCGCGGTCTGTCCGGCGACGTCGGCGATGGTGATCGGGCCTGTTACATTTTTCAATGAAACTTCCCCAACGATCATCTTGCCGATCATCTTGATGGTCATGGTGCCGGTCTCCCAGGTGCGCTGGGCGCCGCGCGCGATCGCCTCGACCGGGCCGGAGCGCACCGTCACCATGCCCGGCATCTGGGCCACCATCAGCTTGACGATGCCGTTGCCGGTTTTCGGGTCGCGCTCGGGCGTCATCGCCAGGCGGACCGGCTGGCCGGCGCGCTCGACGTCGATCTGCAGCGTGCGCCCCGGGGCGGCGCGCACGATGGTGGTGAACTCGACGAAGTCGGCCACCGGCTTGCCGTCGATCGCCGTCACCAGGTCGCCCTTGAGCAGGCCGGCGCGCGCGGCGGCGCCGTCCGGCAGCACCTGGTCCACGGTGGGACGCGGGCGCCACATCTGCATGCCCAGCGTACCCATGACGTCGCCGTCCACGTCCAGCGCGGCGACGGTGGCGGCCGGCAGCACGGCGCGGTAGCTGGAACCGTTGGCGCCGGCCACCTGCAGCTCGGTCTCGCGCTTGTCGATGGCGGCGCGCACGATTTCCCAGCGCAGCTCGGTCCAGGACGCCACCTCGCGCCCGTTCACCGCGGTGATGGCGTCGCCGCCACGCACGCCGGACTGGTACAGGGCCGAGGCTTCCGGGATGGCGCGCAGGCGCGTGCCCGGTTCTTCCTTGCCGTGCATGTACAGGCCGGCGATGACCACGATCGCCAGCAGGAAGTTGGCGATCGGGCCGGCGGCCACGATGGCGATGCGTTTCCAGACGCTCTGGCGCGTGAATTCGCGCGCCTCGTCTTTCGCGTCGATCGGGCCGGTGCCGGGGTCGCGCGCATCCAGCATCTTGACGTAGCCGCCGATCGGCAGCGCGGACACCGCCCATTCGGTCTGGTCGGGGCCGAAGCGGCGCGACCAGACCACGCGGCCCATGCCAACCGAGAAGCGCAGCACTTTCACGCCGCACAGGCGCGCCACCCAGTAGTGGCCCAGTTCATGGAAGATGATCAGGGGGCCGAGGGCCAGCAAAAAGGCCAGCACGGTATGGATCAGGGTCATGGCGTACTCCCGTTCAATGTGCGCCGACGATGCGCTCGGCGGCCTGGCGCGCGCGCGCATCCTGGTCCATCACGGCATCGATGCTCGATGCGGCGCCGTGCGGGTTCTCGTCCATCACGCGGCGCACCACGCGGTCGATGTCGCGAAAGCCGATGCGACGGTCGAGGAAGGCCTGCACCGCCACTTCGTTGGCCGCGTTCAGCAGCGTTGGCGCAGTCCCACCCGAACATAATGCAGCAAAAGCAAGTCCCAGGCAGGGGAAGCGTTCGAAGTCCGGCTGGTGGAACTGCAGCGCCGCCCACTGCGTCAGGTCGAGCTGGGCCACGCCGGAGACGATGCGCTCCGGGTAGGCCAGCGCGTGCGCGATCGGGGTGCGCATGTCCGGGTTGCCGAGCTGGGCCAGCACCGAGCCGTCCACGTAGGACACCATCGAGTGGATCACGCTCTGCGGGTGGATCACCACCTCGATCTGGTCGGCCGGGGCGCCGAACAGCCAGTGCGCCTCGATCACTTCCAGGCCCTTGTTCATCATGGTGGCCGAATCGACCGAGATCTTGCGGCCCATCGACCAGTTCGGGTGCTTGCAGGCTTCCTCGGGCGTGACCTGCTCCAGCGTGTCCACCGCGCGGTTCAGGAACGGGCCGCCGGACGCGGTCAGCAGGATCTTCGCCACGCCGGCCGCGCCCGGGTTGCGCGCGTAGTGGCTGGGCAGCGACTGGAAGATGGCGTTGTGCTCGCTGTCGATCGGCAGCAGCGTGGCCTTGTGCTCCTTGACCGCGTCCATGAACAGCTGGCCGGACATCACCAGCGCTTCCTTGTTCGCCAGCAGCACCTTCTTGCCGGCGCGCGCCGCGGCCAGCGCCGGCGCCAGGCCGGCGGCGCCGACGATGGCGGCCATCACGGTGTCGGTGTCCGGGCTGGAGGCGATCTCGCACAGGGCCTGCTCGCCGTAGGCGATGTCGAGCGGCAGGTCGACGAGCAATTGTTCCAGGCGTGCGGCGGCCTCGGGCGAACCAACCACGGCGCGCGCCGGGCGGAAGCGCCGGCACTGCTCGGCCAGTTCCTCCACGCGGCCGTGCGCGCTGAGGGCGTAGACGCGGTATTGGTCGGGATGACGCGCGAGCACGTCCAGGGTCGAGACGCCGATCGAGCCTGTGGCGCCCAGGATGGTGATACGTTGCATGTGTTAGCTCCTTGGACGTTTCAAGACGGCCATGGCGCTGTGGCAGCCCTGCGGCTGCGCGCGGCGCGTGCCGAAACGTCCTCTATTTTATAGCCGCGAGCCGATGAGGGCCGCCAGCGGCAGCACCGGAATCAGGGCATCGATCCGGTCCAGCACGCCGCCGTGGCCGGGCAGCAGGTTGCTGCTGTCCTTCATGCCGGCGCGGCGCTTGAGCTGGGACTCGAACAGGTCGCCCACCACGCTGGCCGCGCTCATCAGGACCAGGATCGCGATCAGCGCCGGCCAGCCGAATGCATGCTGCACGCGCACGGCGAAGGTGTTGGCGAAGGCGTCGTCGCCGGACAGCACGGTGGCGCCGGCGATCACCAGCACGGCGATGCCGCCGCCGATCGCGCCTTCCCACGATTTACCCGGCGAGATCGACGGCGCCAGCTTGCGCTTGCCGAAGGCCTTGCCGGCGAAGTAGGCCCCGATGTCGGCGATCCAGACGATCGCCATCACCGACAGCAGGTACAGCGGCGAATACGAGAACAGCACCACGATCGAGGCGAAGCAACCGACCACGGCGAAGCAGTACACCAGGCTGAGCAGCGTGTTCGACGACGATCCCAGCGGCGGCAGGCCGAACTTGAGCGAGGGCGCGAAGCGCGCGATCCACAGCGCCAGGCTGAGCGCGGCCCAGAACGAGGGATTCATGCGGTCGGTCAGCAGGGCCGCGGCGAACGCCAGGGTCCAGACCGCGGCGATGATGTGGCCGCTCTGGGTTTCCGGATTGAACAGCCGGAAGCATTCCCAGATGGCGGCGCCGAAGAACACCGTCACCACCACCGCGAAGGCCGGGAAACTGTTGAGGCAAAGGATAGGCAACAGGATTGCCAGCAGCACGACGGCGGTGATGACCCGGGTTTTCAGCATCAGGTTTTCTTTGCGACTTGTTCGCCGGTACGGCCGAAGCGGCGTTCCCGGCTCTGATAGGACGCGATCGCGGTATCCAGCGACGCGGGCGAGAAATCCGGCCAGAAGGCATCCGTGAAATACAGCTCGGAATAGGCCAGCTGCCAGAGCAGGAAATTCGAGATGCGCTCCTCGCCGCCGGTACGGATGAACAGGTCGGGCTCGGGAGCATAGGCCATCGCCAGGTGCGGGGCCAGCATCTCTTCGGTGTAGTCAAGCACGCCGGGGTTGGCGGCCACCATCTTGCTGGTGGCCTGCATGATGTCCCAGCGCCCGCCGTAGTTGGCGCAGATGCTGACGGTGAGGCGCGAGTTGCCGGCGGTGCGGCGCTCGGCGTTGGCGATCATGTCCTGCAGCTTGGCATCGAAGCGCGACAGGTCGCCCACCACCTTCAGGCGGATGTTATTGGCGTGCATCTTCGACACTTCGCGCTCGAGCGCGCTGACGAACAAGCCCATCAGGTAGGACACTTCGTCGGCCGGACGGCGCCAGTTTTCCGAGGAAAACGCGAACAGCGTCAGGTATTCGACGCCGCGCTCGACGCAGGCTTCGACGATCTTGCGCACGGCGTCCACGCCCTTGACGTGGCCGGCCACGCGCGGCAGCAGGCGTTTGGTTGCCCACCGGCCATTACCGTCCATGATGATGGCGATGTGGCGCGGCACCGTGGGCGCATCGGGTACTGCGGTGGTCGAACTTTTGAAAATCATAAATCTGGCCGGAGTGGCAAAGGGATGAAGCAGACCGCACAGGCCGCACGCGCACGGGATGGTCCCGGTCGCGTTCGGCCTGCGCGGTCTCGGGGTATCGAACGCGCCTGCGCGCGTCCTGCTCCCGCCATCTTACACCGTCATGATTTCTTTTTCTTTCTCGACAACCATCTTGTCGATGTCGGCGATGGCCTTGTCGGTCAGCTTCTGGATGTCGTCCGAGGCGCGGCGCTCGTCGTCTTCCGAGATCGACTTGTCCTTGACCAGCTTCTTGAGCTGTTCGTTGGCGTCGCGGCGGACATTGCGCACGGCGATCTTGCCGTCTTCCGATTCCGACTTGACCAGCTTGACCATTTCCTTGCGGCGCTCTTCGGTCAGGGCCGGGGTCGGCACGCGGACCAGTTCGCCGAAGGTCGACGGGTTCAGGCCCAGGTCGGCGTCGCGGATCGCCTTTTCGATGGCGTTCAGCATCTTCTTCTCGTAGGGCTGGACGCCGATGGTGCGTGCATCGATCAGGGTCAGGTTGGCGACCATCGGCAGCGCGGTCGGCGAGCCGTAGTAGTCGACCGTCACGTGGTCGAGGATGCCGGTGTGGGCGCGGCCGGTGCGGACCTTCGCCAGGTCGGCCTTCAGGGTATCGATGGACTTGGCCATCTTGTCCTGGGCGGTTTTTTTCACGTCAGCTACGGACATGCTGCTCTCCTGTTTTTCTTAACAATATTAAACGTGTACCAGTGTACCTTCGTCTTCGCCGAGGATCACGCGCTTGAGCGCACCCGGCTTGACGATCGAGAACACCTTGATCGGCAACTTCTGGTCGCGGCACAGGGCGAACGCGGTGGCGTCCATCACCTGCAGGTGCTTCGAGATCGCCTCGTCGAAGGTGATCGATTCGTAGCGGGTCGCATGCGGATCCTTCTTCGGATCGGCAGTATATACGCCATCGACCTTGGTTGCCTTCAGCACGATCTCGGCCGAGATTTCGGAGCCGCGCAGCGCGGCCGCGGTGTCGGTGGTAAAGAACGGGTTGCCGGTGCCGGCAGCGAACACCACGACCTTGCCTTCTTCCAGGTACTGCAGCGCCTTCGGGCGCACGTAGGGCTCGACCACCTGCTCGATGCCGATCGCCGACATCACGCGCGCGGTGATGCCCTGCTGGCGCATGGCGTCGGCCAGGGCCAGCGCATTCATGACGGTGGCCAGCATGCCCATGTAGTCTGCGGTTGCGCGGTCCATGCCCTGCGCGCCCGGCGCCACGCCACGGAAGATGTTGCCGCCGCCAATCACGACTGCCAGTTCCACACCCAGCTTCGACACTTCCGCGACGTCGGCGACCATGCGTTCGATGGTGGCGCGGTTGATGCCGAACGGATCGTCGCCCATCAGCGCTTCGCCAGACAGTTTGAGGAGGACTCGTTGGTAGGCTGGTTTGGTCATGAAAGGGGGCTCCTAGAAGTTGATCTGTTTCGAATTCGGTACTGCTTGCATGGGAACCGTCCCATGCGCAGGGTGGACGGGGCGCCTGGCCGGGTCCGCCGAACACGCAAGCGAAGTCCGTTCCTGACCTTCGTTTGCGCGCACGACAGCATCAACGACAGCTATCACCGCGTGGGCGACCTAGCCGCCCACCCCACGGAGCACCCGGGCTTGCCCGGGTGCTCCTGCAAAAACGGGCCTTTCGGCCCGTCTTTCTATCCTGCTTTACTGCTTGACTGCAGCCATCTGGGCCGCGACTTCCGCTGCAAAGTCGTCAACCTTCTTCTCGATGCCCTCGCCCACGACGTACATCGTGAATGCCTTCACGGTGGTGCCGGTGGCCTTCAGCATCGCCTCGACGCTCTGCTTGTCGTTCTTCACGAACGCCTGGTTCAGCAGCGACACTTCTTTCAGGTACTTCTGCACCGAACCGTCGATACGCTTGGCGACGATCTCGGCCGATTGCGGCTGCTTGCCTTCGGCAGTTGCCTTGTCAGCATCTTCCTGGGCTTTCAGCTGGGCAACCGAACGCTCTTTTTCGATCAGTTCGGCCGGCACTTGCTCTGCCGACAGCGACACCGGCTTCATTGCGGCGATGTGCATGGCGACGTCCTTACCGACTTGCTCGTCGGCGCCGTCGTAGTCGACGATCACGCCGATGCGGGTGCCGTGCAGGTACGAGGCCAGCTTGCCGGTGGTCTCGAAACGCTGGAAGCGGCGCACGGTCATATTCTCGCCGATTTTGCCGATCAGTGCCGTACGCACGTCGTCGAAGGTCTTGCCGTCGGCCGGCAGGGCTGCCAGGGCGGCGACGTCGGCCGGGTTGTTTTCGGCGACCAGCTTGGCAGCCAGGCTGCACAGGGCCAGGAAATCGTCGTTCTTGGCGACGAAGTCGGTTTCGCTGTTGACTTCGACCAGAGCGCCGACGTTGCCCGACACGTAAGCTGCCACCACGCCTTCGGCGGTGATGCGCGCGGCGGCCTTCGAGGCCTTGCCACCCAGCTTGACGCGCAGGATTTCTTCGGCACGTGCCATGTCGCCTTCGGCTTCGGTCAGTGCCTTCTTGCATTCCATCATCGGGGCGTCGGTCTTGGCGCGCAGTTCGCCAACCATCGCTGCAGTAATCGCTGCCATGTTGTTTCTCCTGATATTGAGGTTCTTGGATTCGGGAGCGCCATGCCGCATCGGGCGTGGCGCGGGTACTCAAGTATTCTTTGCCTATGAAAAGGGGCGCTCGACCCTAGGCGCGGCGCCCCTTCCACGCTACCCGGCAGACCATGGTCCGCCCGGCAACGGCAGCGGGCCGGAGCCCGCCTTCAATTACGCTTGCTCGGAAACTTCGACGAAGTCGTCGGCCGACTTGACCATTTCGACGACGTCGTTGGTCGCGTTGGCGCGGCCTTCCAGGATCGCATCGGCAACGCCGCGTGCGTACAGGGTGATCGCCTTCGACGAGTCGTCGTTACCCGGGATCACGTGGGTCACGCCTTCCGGCGAGTGGTTGGTGTCGACCACGCCGATGACCGGGATGCCCAGCTTGCCAGCTTCGGTGATGGCGCCCTTGTGGTAGCCGACGTCGACGACGAAGATCGCGTCCGGCACGCCTTGCAGGTCCTTGATGCCGCCGATCGACTTCTGCAGCTTGATCAGCTCGCGCGAGAACATCAGCGCTTCTTTCTTCGACATCTTCTCGACCGAACCGTCTTCGATCTGGGCTTCCATGTCCTTCAGGCGCTTGATCGAGGTCTTGATGGTCTTGAAGTTGGTCAGCATGCCGCCCAGCCAGCGCTGGTCGACGTACGGCACGCCAGCGCGCTGGGCTTCAGCGGCGATGATGTCGCGCGCCTGGCGCTTGGTGCCGACCAGCAGGATGGTGCCGCGGTTGGCGGAGATCTGCTTGATGGTCTTCATCGCATCCTGGTACATCGCCATGGTTTTTTCCAGGTTGATGATGTGGATCTTGTTGCGATGACCGAAGATGAACGGGGCCATTTTCGGGTTCCAGAAACGGGTCTGGTGACCGAAGTGGACACCGGCTTCCAGCATTTCACGCATAGTGACAGACATGTAATTCTCCAGGGTTGAATTCTTGAATAACGGCCGGTACACCCGGTTACCGGGCACCCTTGTCGGCCGCATTCGCGATTTGATAAAAAGTCAGTTTTTACAACATTGCCGGATGCGAATCCGAGCAACCCGAGATTCTATCCGGATTCGCCGGCTTTTTCAAGCGCACGCACCGCCGGGCCCGCCTTGCTCCCGCCTGGACACTGTCCTGCCACCGCCCCGGCCGCTGTGGCTCGCCCGCGGGGATCGCATATATAATGGCCGCATCATCGATTGCAGGACTAGAACCACCCATGACCATCTCCATCAAAACCCCGGAAGACATCGAAGGCATGCGCCTGGCCGGCCGCCTCGGGGCCGAAGTGCTCGACTACATCACGCCGTTCGTCAAGCCGGGCGTCACCACCGGCGAGCTGGACCGCCTCTGCCATGAATACATGGTCAACGTGCAAGGCACGGTGCCGGCCCCGCTGAACTACGCGCCGCCGGGCTATACCCCGTTCCCGAAATCGGTCTGCACCTCGGTCAACGACGTGATCTGCCACGGCATTCCGGGCGACAAGGTGCTCAAGAACGGCGACGTGCTGAACATCGACGTCACCGTCATCACCAAGGATGGCTACCACGGCGACAACAGCCGCATGTTCTTCATCGGCGAACCGTCGAAGCTGGCGCGCCGCCTCACCGAGATCACCTACGAATGCATGTGGCTGGGCATCGAGCAGGTCAGGCCGGGCGCGCGCCTGGGCGACATCGGCCACGCGATCCAGCAGCATGCGCGCGCCGCCGGCTACGGCGTGGTGCGCGAATTCTGCGGCCACGGCATCGGCAAGGTGTTCCACGAAGAGCCGCAGATCCTGCACTACGGCCTGCCCGGCACCGGCGAGGAAATGCAGCCGGGCATGATCTTCACGATCGAACCGATGATCAACGCCGGCCGCGCCGAAATCCGCGAGATGCCGGACGGCTGGACCATCAAGACCAAGGACCGCAGCCTGTCGGCCCAGTGGGAACACATGATCCTGGTGACCGAGACCGGCTACGAAGTCCTGACCACCTCCGCCGGCACCCCGCCGCCGCCGGCCATCGTCCGTCCGAAAGACGCCGTTCCGGCCTGATTTTCCAAGCGTCCATGACCAGCACCCCGACCGCCGATCCGTCCCGGCCGCAACAGCCGCAGCAACCGCCGCAGCAACCGCCCGCCCTGCAGCCGCTGCAGCTCAAGCAGCGCCTGAAGGCCGAGCGCCAGCTCGTCATCGCCGAGTTCCGCGAGAACGGCAAGCCCGAGAAGCTGCTGCGCGGCCTGCGCCAGAGCGTCGACGGGGTGCTGGCCGACGCCTGGGCGGCCGCCGGCCTGCCGGCCGACAGTGCGCTGGTCGGGGTCGGCGGCTACGGCCGCGGCGAACTGTTCCCGTTCTCCGACGTCGATTTGCTGATCCTGCTCGGGCGCGCGCCCGACGCCCTGACCCAGGCGCGCCTGGAACAGTTCGTCCAGCTGCTGTGGGACCTGGGCCTGGAAATCGGCCACAGCATCCGCACCGTGGACGAATGCATGAGCGAATCGAAGGCCGACATCACGGTGCAGACCAGTTTGCTGGAAGCGCGCCTGGTGATCGGCAGCGAGCCGCTGTTCACCGAACTGCAGCGCCGCTACGACGAGGCGATGGACCCGCAGGCCTTCTTCCAGGCCAAGACCGCCGAGATGCGCCTGCGCCACGCCAAATACGAATTCACGCCGTTCTCGCTGGAGCCGAACGTCAAGGAAAGCCCGGGCGCGCTGCGCGACCTGCAGGTGATCCTGTGGGTGGCCAAGGCCGCCGGACTGGCCAACTCCTGGAGCCAGCTGGCGATCCGCGGCCTGGTCACGCGCGAGGAAGCGCGCCAGCTGATGGAAAAGGAATACGCGTTCAAGGACATCCGCGTGCGCCTGCACCTGCAGACCAGGCGCCGCGAAGACCGCCTGGTGTTCGACGTCCAGACCGCGATCGCCGAGACCTTCGGCCTGGCGTCCACCGGCGCAGGCCTGGAAGCGCGCCGCGCCAGCGAATACCTGATGCAGCGCTACTACTGGGCGGCCAAGACCGTGACCCAACTGAACACCATCCTGCTGCAGAACATCGAGGCCCAGCTGTTCCCGCAGCCCTCGGTGCCGATGCCGATCAATCCGCGCTTCAACGAAGTCAACGGCTTCATCGACGTGGCGGCCGACGATACCTTCGAGGCCTGCCCCTCGGCCGTGCTCGAGATCTTCGTGGTGATGACCGAGCGCCCCGACATCCGCGGCATGACGGCGCGCACCATGCGCGCGCTGTGGCATGCGCGCACGCTGATCGACGACGCCTTCCGCGCCGATCCGAAGCACCGCGCGCTGTTCCTGCGCGTGCTGCAGGCGCCGGAAGGCCTGGTGCATGCGCTGCGCCGCATGAACGACATGGGCATCCTGGGGCGCTACCTGCCGAACTTCCGGCGCATCATCGGCCAGATGCAGCACGATTTGTTCCACGTGTATACGGTGGACCAGCACATCATGATGGTGGTGCGCAACATGCGCCGCTTCACGATGACCGAGCACGCCCACGAATACCCGTTCTGCAGCCAGCTGATTGCGAATTTCCGCGACCGCTGGCTGCTGTACGTGGCTGCCCTGTTCCACGACATCGCCAAGGGCCGCGGCGGCGACCATTCGGAGCTGGGCAAGCAGGACGTGCTGGAATTCTGCCGCGACCACGCGCTGTCCGAGGAAGACACGTCGCTGGTCGTGTTCCTGGTCGAGCAGCATCTCACCATGTCGCAGGTGGCGCAGAAGCAGGATTTGTCCGATCCGGACGTGATTGCCGCGTTTGCGAAGCTGGTCGGCGACGAACGCCACCTGACCGCACTGTACCTGCTGACCGTGGCCGACATCCGCGGCACCAGCCCCAAGGTGTGGAACGCATGGAAGGCCAAGCTGCTGGAAGACCTGTACCGGGTGACGCTGCGCGTGCTGGGCGGCGAGCCGCCCTCGGCCGACCGCGAACTGCGCGCGCGCCAGCAGGAAGCGCTGGCCACGCTGCGCCTGTTCGGCCTGCCCGCCGATGCGCACGAGGCGCTCTGGAAGCAGCTCGACATGGCCTATTTCCTGCGCCACGACGCCTCCGACATCGCCTGGCAGACCCGCTGCCTGTACGGCAGGCTGGGACGCGACAAGCCGGTGGTGAAGTCGCGCCTGGCGCCGATCGGCGAAGGCTTGCAGGTGACCGTGTACGTGAAGGACCAGCCCGATCTGTTCGCGCGCATCTGCAGCTATTTCGACCGCAAGAACTTCAGCATCCTGGACGCCAAGATCCACACCACCCGGGACGGCTACGCGCTCGACACCTTCCTGATCACGGACGAGCACTTCTCCAACAGCTACCGCGACATCATCAACCTGATCGAGCACGAACTGTGCGAAGTGCTGGTGCGCCAGGACGCCTTGAACCCGCCGCTGCGCGGACGCCTGTCGCGCATGTCGCGCACCTTCCCGATGACCCCGACCGTCGATTTGCAGCCGGACGAGCGCGGCCAGTTCTGGCTGCTGTCGATCGCCGCCAACGACCGCAACGGCCTGCTGTACGCCATCGCCAGCGTGCTGGCGCGCTACCGCATCAATCTGCACACCGCCAAGATCATGACGCTGGGCGAACGCGTCGAAGACGTGTTCCTGATCGACGGCAAGGCGCTGGCCAACCAGCGGGTGCAGGTGCAGCTCGAGACCGAGTTGCTGGATGCATTGAAGATTTAAGAATTCCGTTTTTTGAAGTGAGTTATGACCGAACCCGTACGCCTCTCCAAACGCATGTCCGAACTCGGACTCTCCTCCCGCCGCGAAGCCGATGACTGGATCGCCAAGGGCTGGGTCCGGGTCGACGGCAAGGTCGTGTCCGAGCTGGGCAGCAAGGTGCTGCCGCACCAGAAGATCACCGTCGAGCGCCAGGCCGCGGCCGAGCAGTCCAAGCGCGTGACCGTGCTGATCCACAAGCCGGTCGGCTACGTCAGCGGCCAGGCCGAGGACGGCTACAAGCCGGCCGTGGTGCTGGTCAAGCCGGAAAACCGCTGGGCCGAGGACCCGACCGACGAACAGTTCCACCCGACGCAATTGCGCTCGCTGGTGCCGGCCGGACGCCTCGACATCGATTCGACCGGCCTGCTGGTGCTGACCCAGGACGGGCGTATCGCCAAGCAATTGATCGGCCAGGACACGGCGATCGAAAAGGAATACCTGGTACGCGTGCAGTACAGCAAGCCGGGCAAGCTGCCCGACGCCGACCTGAAGAAGCTGAACCACGGCCTGTGGATGGACGGCAAGCCGCTGTTGCCGGCCAAGGTGCGCTGGCAGAACGAGGACCAGCTCAGCTTTACGCTGAAGGAAGGCCGCAAGCGCCAGATCCGGCGCATGTGCGACATGGTCGGTCTGAAGGTGGTCGGCCTGAAGCGGGTGCGCATCGGGCGCGTCAAGCTGGGCGAACTGCCGCCGGGACAGTGGCGCTACCTGGGGCCGGACGAAGGGTTCTGATCCGGTTAGCCGCTCAATGCACGTGCCGCACCTGCATCTGCGTCCACGGATCGAGCACCCGCAACTCGTCCAGCACCGCGCGCGGCCCTTCGATGCTGCCGCCGCTTTCCGGGTCCCATTCGAGCTTGAGCTTCGAGCGGCCCTTGCGCAGGTCGATACGCGCGTACTCGATCCAGACATCGTCCTTGTCGTATTCGAAGGTCTTGATCCAGCCGTCGCGCAGAAGACTGTCGATCGTCTTTCTCAGCGCAAACGGCGGCAAGCCATCGATGGTGTTCGGCTCGAGCTGGGGGTCGGCCAGCACGCCGAAATACCTGACCCATTCTGAAATCCACGTCATCGCTGCCTCCAAGCTCGGTTGACGTGATTTCAGTGTATCAGCGCGCATGGGGCGTTGACGTTAGCTAGCGCACGCTGCAAATCAAATGCAGCGTGGGCTCGCAGCGTGATATGTATCAGTTTGTATCGACGAGTATCTGGTGTAACTCCTCCAGGCTGACCGGCTTGGTCAAATGGTGCGAGAAGCCGCGGTTGCGGGTCTGGCGGCGGTCGGCGTCCTGGCCCCAGCCGGTCAACGCAATGATCCGCATGCCGGCGTGGCGCTCGTCCTCGCGCAGCTGGCGCGCCACTTCATAACCATCCATGCCGGGCATGCCGAGGTCGAGCAGGATACTGCTCGGCAGGAAAGTGGCCGCTGTCGCCAGCGCCGAGCGGCCGTCATAGGCCACGCGCACCTCGGCGCCATCCACTTCCAGCAGCAGGGCCAGGGTATCGGCGGCGTCGCGGTTGTCGTCGACCACCAGGATGCGCTGGCCGCCCAGCGGCGCGGGCAGGCGGTCGTGCCCGTGCTGCGGCGCCGCCGCCGCTACTGGACCATCCGGCGCCAGCGGCAGCCGCACCACGAATTCGCTGCCCTGCCCCGGCCCGCCGCTGCGCGCTTCGACCGTGCCATGATGCATCTCGACCAGGCTGCGCACCATGGTCAGGCCGATGCCCAGCCCGCCCTGGCCGCGCCCGACCGCGCGGTGCGCCTGGGCGAACATGTCGAACACGCGCGGCAAGGCCTCCTGCGGGATGCCGATGCCGGTATCGCGCACCGAGGCCACCAGTTGCGCGCCCTCGCGCCGGATGTCGAACCAGATGCGCCCGCCGGGGTCGGTGTACTTGGCGGCATTGTTGAGCAAATTGGCGAACACCTGGGTCAGGCGCACCCGGTCCGCCTCCAGGCACAACGGTTCCTCGGGCAGCGCCACCGACAGCTGGTGACCTGCGCGCTCGATCATCAGCTGGCTGGTCTCGACCGCGCTGCCGACGATGTCCGAAAACGGCAGGCGCTCGAGGCGCAGGTCGATCTTGCCGCGCGTGATGCGCGACACTTCCATCAGGTCGTCCACCAGGCGCACGATCTGGCGCACCTGGCGCCCGACCATCTCGACCACGCGGTCGGACTGGCGCCGTCCGTCGGGTCGGCGCATCAATTGCACCGCGTTGCTGATCGGCGCCAGCGGATTGCGCAGCTCGTGCGCCAGCGTCGCCAGGAACTCGTCCTTGCGGCGGTCCGCGTCCAGCAGCGCTTCCTCGGCCTGCTTGCGCACCGTGATGTCGTGGAACAGGATCGCCACCCGCTGCTGTTCCTTCGCCCCTACCGGATAGACGAAGAAGTCGAACCAGCACGACAGCGCCGGCGTGAAGCACTGGTCGCGCGCCGCCACGCCGGTGCGCGCCACCTCGGCGCAGGTGTCAAGCCAGCATGGTTCGAACGCCGGGTGGGCCTTGAGCCGGCCCGGTCCCGCATACACGATCTCGACCATGCGCATGGCGGCCGGGTTGGCCTCCGCATATACCAGGCCGGCCGGGCAGCCGGCAGTATCGAAGCCGACCGCCGCCAGCAGGAAGCCCTCGTCCATCGCCTCGAACAGCATGCGGTAGCGCCGTTCGCTCTCGGCCAGCGCGGCCTGGGCGCGGCGCCGCTCGTCGATGTCGATGTGCATGCCGGCCCATTTGCGCAGCGCGCCGTCGGCACTGAACAGCGGCGCCGCGTGCGCATTGGTCCAGCGCCAGCCGCCGCGCGCCACCTGCACCCGGAATTCCACGTTCAGGGTACGGCGCATGCCGACCGCGGTGCGCCAGGCGCGCTGCACCATCGCCCGGTCCTGCGGATGCACCGCCTGCAGCCAGCCGTCGCCGAGCGACTCTTCCGCGGACTGGCCGGTGTACGCGCTCCAGGTCGGCGACGCTTGCCGGACCTGGCCGTCGGCGTCGGCTTCCCAGACCGCCTCGGCGAAGCCTTCGACCATGGCCCGGAACTTTTCCTCGCTCTCGAGCAGGCGCGCCTCGATTTCCTTGTGCTCGCTGACGTCGAGCACGAACATCACGCATTGACCGCTGCCCGAGATGCGCGCCGGCGCGAACAGGCCCCACCAGCGGCTGCCGTCCTTGCGCTTCATCTGCTTGGTGTACGGCGCGGTGGCGCCGCCGGCGGCCAGGTCGCGCAGGGCGTCGGCGGAGACGGCCCAGAAATCGGGCGGGCTCAGCGTCGTCCAGTGCCCGAGCCGGCGCAGTTCCGCGCAGGTGTAGCCGGTCATCCGTTCGAAGGCGTTGTTAACGTCGCGCACGGTGCCGTCCAGGTCGAAATACAGCACGCCGACGGTGCCGATGCGCAGGGTGGCCTCGATCAGGGCCTTGTGTTCGCGCAGCACCCGTTCGGCGGCGCGGCTTTCCTCGACCTCGCGCTGCAGGCCGGCCTCGCGCGCCAGCACCGGACGCAGGCGCTCTTCCAGCCTGCGTTCGAGTTCGCCCGCGCCGGCGCCGTGCGCCTCGCAAGCCAGCCAGGCGGCGGCCGCGAACGCGGCGCAGGCGCCCAGCCGGCGCAGGTCCGCGGCATCGAAGCGTTCGCCTTGCGGCAGCAGCGCCAGCACGGCGCCGCGCACCCCGCCCTGCAGGCGCCACGGCAGCGCCAGCATCTCGCCGGCCGCCAGCCCGGCCGTGCGCAGCGAGGCGAATCCCGGCACCGGCCCCTCGAACAATACGGCGGCGCCGGCCAGGATGGCGGCCCCGGCCGGGCAGTCCGCCAGCGCCCAGCGTGCGCCGCGGTAGGGGGCCAGGCTGCCGGCCGCGGCGCACCAGCGCACGGCCGCGCCGTCCGGTTCCTGCCCGTGCTGGTGCTCGTGCTCCTCGAGCACCTCCACCACCGCCGCCGCCGCGCCGCACCAGGCCAGCACCATCTCGGCCAGGTCCTGCGCCGCATCCTGCGGCCGGTCGGCCAGTTGCTGCGCCAGCCGCGCCATGGCGGCGCTCTCGGCCGCGCCGTCCGGGCCGTCCACGCCGTGACGCTGGCCGGTGCCGCGCGCGCGCAGCAGCGCGGCCACGGCTGCATCGCCGCGCACGCCGGCATCCACACTGGTGTTCGCATCGCCCATGACTGCTGGAAGAACTAAAAGACGGGGAATCTCAGGCTAATGTATTTACCGTCGATCGCCAACGGGTTTCGAATCGTGCTTGCCGGATGGGGCGCGCGGGATACGGAACACTGCGGGGACATGGTGCGCCGCCCGCCGCCGGCGCTGAGCTGAACCATTGCGCGATCCCCGCCACTCGCGTAGCATCCGGTGCTTGCCGAGCCCACAAGGCACCCGGCCAAGTTCCCTGGAGTCCCATGAAAACCGAAATTCCACCCCTTCCCTATTCGCAAACCCGTTCCTTCCTGACCGTCGCCCTGATCGAGCTCTGGGAACGCTTCGGCTACTACGGCATGCAGGCGCTGATCGTCTACTTCATGGTCCAGCGCCTGGGCTTCGACGACAGCCGCGCCAACCTGGTCTGGAGCGCGGCTGCCGCCCTGATCTACGTCTCGCCGGCCATCGGCGGCTGGATCGGCGACAAGGTGCTCGGCACCAAGCGCTCGATGTACCTCGGCACCATCATCCTGACCCTCGGCTACGCGCTGATGGCGGTGCCGACCGAAAACACCTGGTTCATGTTCTTCGCGCTCGGGGTGATCGTGGTCGGCAACGGCCTGTTCAAGCCCAACACCGCCAACCTGGTGCGCAAGATCTATGCGGGCGACGATTCCAAGATCGACTCCGCCTTCACCCTGTACTACATGGCGGTGAACGTCGGCTCGACCGTCTCGATGCTGGCCACGCCGTGGATCAAGGATTACGTGAACGCCACCTACGGCAACGAACTCGGCTGGCACGTGGCCTTTGCCGTGTGCAGCGTCGGCCTGGTGCTGGGCCTGCTGAACGTGCTGGCGATGCGCGCCACCATCGCCCACATCGGTTCGCCGCCGGACGAGCGTCCGCTGGAAGTCGGCAAGCTGGTGGCGGTGCTGGCCGGCGGCGTGGTGACGGTCGGCCTGTCCGCCGTCATCCTCGAATACCAGGCACTGGCGCGCGCCTTCGTGTACCTGGCCGGCATCGTCGTGCTCGGCATCTTCATCCACCTGATCCGCAAGAGCGCGCCGAACGAGCGCGCCGGCCTGACCGCGGCGCTGGTATTGACCCTGCAGACCGTGTTCTTCTTCATCTTCTACCAGCAGATGTCGACCTCGCTGTCGTTGTTCGCGCTGCGTAACGTCGACCTGAACTTCACCGTCTTCGGCACCCACCTGTGGACCTGGTCGCCGGCCCAGTTCCAGGCCCTGAATGCGATCTGGATCATGGTGCTGAGCCCGGTGCTGGCCTGGGCCTACGCGGCAGGCGGACGCAGCGGCAAGGACTTGTCGATCGCCGGCAAGTTCGCGCTCGGCTTCGCCGCCGTGGCCGCCGGCTTCTTCGCCTACGGCGTAGCCGGCGTATTCGCCGTGAACGGCCTGACCTCGTCGTGGGTCATGATCGCCGGTTACGGCCTGTACTCGCTGGGCGAACTGCTGGTGTCGGGCCTGGGCCTGGCGATGGTGGCGCGCTACGTGCCGGCGCGCATGACCGGCTTCATGATGGGCGCCTACTTCGTCGCCACCGGCATCTCGCAATACCTGGGCGGCGTGGTCGCCAACATGGCCAGCGTACCGGAAGGCATCACCGACCCGCTCCAGACCCTGCCGATCTACACCAGCCTGTTCAACAAGCTGGGCATCGGCGCGGTGGCCTGCACCGTGATCGCGCTGCTGGCCCTGCCGCTGATGCGCCGCCTGAGTGCAGCCCATCACGCGAATAGCTGATGACGGTTTGACATCTTGTTGCTAAGATGAAAAGGCGCACGGGGGCATACCCTGTGCGCCTTTTTCTTTTGGAAACCCGATGACGATCCTGGCCACGGCCCGCCTGCGTTTCGAACCCTTCGACGAGCGCCACCTCGACGGCCTGCACGCCATGAACCGTGACCCCGAGGTGCAGCGCTACCTGCTGGGCCGTCCCGAAACGCGCGAGGAAACCCGCGCCGCGATCGCCCGTGTCCAGGCGCGCTGGGCTGCCTGGGGCCACGGCTGGTGGGCCTTCATCGACACCGCGGATGGCGGCGTGGCCGGCGCCGGCTGCATCCAGCACCTGGGGCATGAGCGCGCCAATCCGCACGAGATCGGCTGGCGCCTGCGGCGCGATTGCTGGGGCCGGGGCCTGGCCTTGGAAGCGGCGCAGGCACTGGCGCGCCACGCCTTCGAGGCGCTGGACGCGCCGCTGGTATGCGCAACCCGCCACCCGGACAACCTGGCGTCCGCGCGCGTCATGGACCGGCTGGGCATGCGCCATGCCGGCCTGCAGCCCTGGGACGGCGAACCGGTCGCCGTGCACGAACTACTGCGGGAAGACTGGCGCGCCGAGCCGTAAGAATCTATCCCGGTAGAGAATGAGTTGCTGCTCTTTGGGCGCAGACTATCAATAAACTCAAGGAATATATGAACAGATTTTTAACTGTAATCTCGATGCTCGCTGGATTGTCCATCTTGCCCCACTATGCGGTGGCGCAGGTCGCGGACAGCAAGGCACAAATCGAGCGTGTCATTGAAAATTTCCGTTCCGCTATCGCAAACAAGGACGAAGAAGCATTTGTAAAACTGTTTGCGAAGGAGGATGTCACCTTTGCTGGCGCAACCACCGACGCCAGTATCGAAATGCTTTACGCAAACCGTCCCAATCCACAAATGAAGCGGCCTTCCAAGCTCTTCTTCACGACGCCGCGCAAATTTATAAACTCTATCGCCAAGGCCGAGACGAAGGTCGGTGAAACCGTGTCGAACGTACGCATCGAAAGCGACAGCGACGTCGGGCAGGTATGGTTCGACTATTCCATCGTAAATGGCAGCCACAAGAAAATGTGGGGCAAGGAGAGCTGGCTGGTGGTTCGCACAGCCGATGGCTGGAAAATCGCGGGAGTGGTATCGTCGCAGGAATTCAATCCCACACCGGCGTCGGCTAGCGAGGCAAGGTAGATTCGGATAACATTATTAAAGGCTAATCGATGTCCAGACGTCTGCTATACACCATCCTCAGTTGCACCGCACTTACGCCGCTGCATGCCCACGCCACCTGGGAGTATTCGCTGGCAGCCAAATTGGCAATGTATGACGCGTTCGAACAGCAATGCCGTCCGGTCTATCCGGCCGCGTTCGAAAGTAAATCCGCCGAAACGGTCATGCATCTTGATGCGGAAGAGCGATCCCAAATGAAAATAGCCCGGCAGTCGGCTGAATACCGCGAAGTGCTGAGCGAAGCCAAGAAGGAAATTGTGGAGCAACTTGCAGCGGGAGGCGTGGGCGGCGCAGCCAAGGTCTGTAAAGGCATGATCGACAGATTCATGCCCGCACCGAAGTCCTAACTCTCACGAGTTGGTGAACATCGACGCATTTCGTTGTCCGCCAACATGCTATCCTCTTCCGAACGGCCGGGTTCGGCCTTGGATAGAAGCGGTCCTTGGCTTAGTTAAATCACCGGAAGTACCTTCCGAAATTGTGCCAACTTAGATTAGAAAGTCTCACCATGCTCAAAACTGTCTCGCCAAAAATGATCGCGCAATCACTGACTGAATTTTGGTCTCCACGAGTTGTAGCAGAGCTTGACGATACATTTGTAAAAGTTGCTAAGGTAAAAGGGAATTTGGCATGGCACAGTCACGATGACGAGGATGAACTTTTTCTTATTCTTAAAGGCAAGCTGCGCATAGAAATGAAAACGGGAAGTGTAGAGCTGATCGAGGGAGAAACCTTCGTTGTTCCAAAGGGCGTTGAGCACAATCCAGTTGCCGATGATGAATGTCTGATTATGCTGATAGAGAAAAAATCAGCGCTCCATACTGGGAATGTTCAAACAGATAGAACCCGATCTCTTGACGACCAATTGCGCCCCGTTTAAGTCCACCGTAGTCGGCAGGTGTGGCCCGCACAAGGTCCGATCCGGGTCGGCTCCTGCCGTACAATGAACGGCCGAGATCGGCCCAGGCTGTGTAAAAACGCGAAGTCGACTCATTTTCAACGGACGCCTCACCATTGCCGGCAGTCCGAAAACCCTGCAGCGGCCGTTTTGAACAGTCGAGCTAGCCAAGGATTTCGTCCATGCCAGCGTTTTTACACGGCCTGGGTCGATAGCGGACGTACACAGCCGCAGCGCGGATATTAAGATGGCGGGCGTGTTCGCAGCTGGACGAATGTGATGGTCCAAGTACGTCTCCCAAAGATCTTTGGTCGCTTATCGCCATTCACCTACCCAGCCACCGCCGATTGCCAGAAGGCGGAAGATTGCCGCAAGAATCGCACGCTACGGCGCGGTGTCACGCAAACGGCCTGGCCGATGGCGATAGGTCGTGGTGCAAACGCTTGAATGGCGCTACCGATCTCGCCGGCTACACATCCGCCATGAGCGCCGAGCCGGCATGCACCAAGCCTGCCTCTCGCTAGCCTGCGCTCTCATCTATTGGAGGCACATTCAGAGATTTTGGAAACGGAACTGTGGCGAATTCGCCGCGCCCGCACGAGTTAGCGAACATATTCGCCCTGTTGGCAAAGGCGCTCGCCCTGTTGCCAAGTAGAAATATGTTATATTCACACTGCGCCGAGACCCGGCCTCATCCACATGACCGGCCCCACTCCCGCCGGCCGCCACGTTACCGACATCATGCACACCCTTACCAAAGCCGGCCTGGGCCCCATCCGGGCAGTCTGGCTGGCCTGCGCGCTTGGCGCGATCGCGCCGGTCCATGCCGCCCCGCAAAGCGCCCCGCGCACTTATAACTTTTCGCCGGTCAACCAGTGGAACCTGCAGGTCTCGGCCAGCTACTGGAATCCGATCATCCGCTACGTGTCCGCCAAGAGCGGCGTGCACCTGAACCTGAAACTGGGACGCACCTCGGCCGACACCACCAGCTTCATCCTGGCGCGCGAAGTCGACTTCGCCTTCACCAACCACTTGTTCAGCCCGGAGCGCGAAAAGATGGGCTGGACCGTGTTCGGCCGCCGCAACGCGCCGCCGGTACACGGCCAGCTGCTGGTGCCGGCCGACTCGCCGATTCGCGACGTCCGCCAACTGGCCGGCAGCGTGGTCGCCTTTCCCGGACCGGAAGCCCTGGTCGCCTACAAGGTCCCGTATGCGCAGCTGCTGCGCAGGCACATCGCGGTGACCCCGGTTTTCACCGGCAACCACGACGCCGCCTTCACTCAGCTGTTCGCGGGCAAGGCCAAGGCGGTCGGCGCCAACTCGCAGCTGGTCGCCAACTGGAGCGGGCGCGAGGGCAATGCCTTCCGCGTACTGTGGAGTTCGGCCCCGTTCAATGAACTGGCGCTGATGTCTTCGCCGCGCGTGCCGGCGGACGACGTGCGCGCGGTGGCGCACGCCTTTTTGACGATGCACCAGGATCCGGAAGGCAGGAAGATCCTGGCCGCGGCCACGGAACTGATCCACGCGCCGACGCCGGTGTCCTTCGTGCCCGCCACCGACGCCGACTACGCCGCCTACCGCAGCTTCTACGCGGACGCCCCCGCCAACCTGCGCTGACCGACCGGAACCACCCATGACTTCGCCGTTGCGCGCGCTGCTGCCGCGCTCCCTGGTCGGCCGCGTGTTCGGCCTGTTCAGCCTGACCATGCTGGTCATCCTGTGCGCCGGCCTGGGCCTGTTCTACCGCTACCAGTTCCTGCAGCACATCGAGGAGACCCAGGACAATGCCCTGACGCTGGTCGAGGTGGCGTCCCAGACCATCGAGGACAGCGTGGTGATCGGCGACTACGACACCGTCAAGCGCACCCTGAACAAGATGCTGCTGCAGTCGCCGTTCAAGCGCGCCGAATTCCTCGACGTGACCGGCGGCGCGATCCGCCTGCACGCGCAGGGTGGCGACTATCCGCCGGCGCCGGCCTGGGTCACCGCCATCATCGCGGACAAGCTGTACGACGTGAACCGCGTGGCCAGCGTCGGCGGCAAGGACTACGGCGTGGTGCGCCTGTCCTTCGACGAGCGCAAGCTGGCCGCCCAGCTGTGGACGCTGGTGGTGGAGACCGCGCTGCTGACCGGCGTCGCCTACGTGCTCAGCCTGGCGCTGATGCGCACCCTGCTGCGGCGCTGGCTCGACAACCTGGGGCGCCTGCGCTCGTTCGAGCACGACGTCGCCGCCGGCGTGGTCACCGCCGAGGCGGCGCTGTACGACGACGCCCCGAGCGAGATCCAGGAAGCGATCCAGGCCGTCAACCGCAGCGCCGCCAGCCTGCGCGTGCAGTTCGGGCAGCGCATCGATTCGCTGATGAACTCCCTCATGCAGCACAAGAGCGCGATGGACCAGGCCGCCATCGTGTGCGAAGTCGACGCCGCCGGCCATATCGTCGACGTCAACGGCCTGTTCGTGGCCAACAGCGGCTTCGCGCGCGCCGAGGTGGTGGGCCTGACGCTGGCCGAGGTCGGCCGTCCGGCCGGCGACGGGCCGGGCTGGCAGCCGACCCAGCGCGTGTGGAACGGCGAAGTCGTGATCGCCGGCCGCAACGGCCTGCGCCAGTGGCGCCGCACCATCGTGCCGATCTTCGACGCCGCCGGCGGCATCGAGCGCTACATCTGCATCGACATCGACATCACCGAGCGCAAGGAATTCGAGCGCGCGATCGTGGAAAACGCCAAGCGCCAGACCCTGATCGCGGAACTCGGCCGCAAGGCGCTCGGCGCCAACGACCTGGACGAGCTGTTCGTCGATGCCGCCGACGCCGCCGCGCGCGGCCTGGGCGCGCCCTGCGCCGCGCTGTTCGAACTGGGCGCCCAGCAGCAGCTGGTCCTGCGCGCCGGCGCCGGCCGCCTGTCCGGCGCAGCCGGGATGCGCCTCGATTGCACGGACGGCGCGCCGCTGCCGCCGGCACAGGCCGGCGCCGGGCTGCCCCCGTGGCTGGCGCCGCTGGCGGCGCTGCACGGCCTGGACAGCGGAATGGACGCCCACATCGTGTGCGCCGACCGCCCGTTCGGCCTGGTCGGCGTGTACACCGACGGCCCGCGCCGCTTCAACGACGACGACGCCGTGTTCCTGCGCGGGATCGCCAACATCCTGGCCACCGCGGTCGAGCGCCAGGATGCCAAGAACCGTCTCACTCACCTGGCCCAGTACGATTCCTTGACCAGCCTGCCGAACCGGCGCCACCTGTCGCTGTCGCTGGAACAGGCGATCGCGCGCGCCGCCGAGCACGGCCACCGCGCGGCGGTGATGTTCATCGACCTGGACCGCTTCAAGAACGTCAACGACATGCTCGGCCACGGCGTCGGCGACCAGTTGCTGGTGCAGGCCGCGCGCCGCCTGCAGGCCTGCGCGCGCGAGGGCGACCTGGTGGCGCGCCTGGGCGGCGACGAGTTCGCGCTGGTGCTGGCGCAGCTGGACGAGGGCGACGGCGGCCCGGCCGAGGTGGCGGAACGCGTCGTCGAATCGCTGGCCCAGCCCTTCTACCTGGAGGGCCAGCCGCTGTTCGTCTCGGCCAGCGTCGGCATTGCCGGCTACCCGCAGGACGGCGCCAGCGCCGACCTGCTGCTCAAGAGCGCCGACACGGCGATGTACGGCGCCAAGAACAGCGGCCGCAACAACTACCAGTTCTACGCCGCCGACATGCACGCCAGCGCGGCCCAGCGCCTGCAGACCGAAGGCCAGCTGCGCCAGGCGCTCGAGCGCGGCGAATTCCTGCTGCACTACCAGCCCAAGCTCGACCTGGCCAGCGGCGCGATCAGCGGCTTCGAGGCGCTGCTGCGCTGGAACCACCCGCAGCGCGGCCTGGTCCCGCCGCTCGAATTCGTGACCATCCTGGAAGACACCGGCCTGATCCTGCCGGTGGGCGAATGGGTGATCGAAGAAGTCTGCCGCCAGCTCAAGGCCTGGGAAGCCGCCGGCATGCGCGTGGCGCCGGTGGCGATCAACCTGTCGGCGCGCCAGCTGCAGCAGGACGGCCTGGTCGGCGCGATCGAGCGCATCGTCGGCGCGTCCGGCGTCGCCCCGACGCTGCTGGAATTCGAGCTGACCGAATCGATGCTGATGACCGATCCGGAAGCCGCGGTCGGCATCCTGTCGCGCATCAAGGACATGGGGATGCAGCTGTCGGTGGACGATTTCGGCACCGGCTATTCGAGCCTGGCCTACCTGAAGCGCTTCCCGCTGGACGCCCTCAAGATCGACCGCACGTTTGTGCGCGACCTGCCGCACGACAGCGACGACGCCGCCATCACCAAGGCCGTGATCCGGCTGGCGCACAGCCTGAGCCTGAAAGTGGTGGCGGAAGGCGTGGAAACCGCGGAACAGCTGCGCGAACTGGAACGGTACGACTGCGACCAGATCCAGGGCTATTACGTCAGCCGTCCGGTGCCGTCGGCGGATTGCGCGGCCCTGCTCGGCCGGACGACCGGGGCGGGCCGGGAACGGATGGCCGCAGTGGGCGCTCTGGGATAAGATGGCGCCTTTCGCCACATCACGACCCTGCACAGCATGTCACATACCCAAGCCAGCGCTTCCCCTTCCACGCTCGCGCGCGCCCTGCAACTGGCCGGCCGCGTCGAGGCCATCGAACCGTTCCGCGTGATGGAAATGGTGAAGCAGGCCGCCGCCATGACCCGCGCCGGCATCGACGTCGTCAGCATGAGCGTCGGCGAGCCCGACTTCACCGCGCCCGACGTGGTCGCCGCCGCCGCGATGGCCGCCATCAAGAACGGCGCCACCCAGTACACCGAATCGCTCGGCCTGCCGGCACTGCGCGAAGCGATCGCCGCCTGGTACCGCCGCACCCACGGCCTGGACATCGATCCGCGCCGCATCGTGGTCACCGCCGGCGCCTCGGCCGGCCTGCTGCTGGCCTGCGCCGCGCTGGTGGCCGAGGGCGACGAAGTGCTGATGCCCGATCCCTGCTACCCGTGCAACCGCCACTTCGTGAGCGCCTTCGGCGGCAAGCCGGTGCTGGTGCCGTCCGGCCCCGACACCCGCTACCAGCTCACCGACGCCCACGTCGAGGCCCACTGGAACGAGCGCACGCGCGGCGTGATCGTCGCCTCGCCCTCGAACCCGACCGGCACCTCGATGACGCCCGACCAGGCCAAAGCGCTGCTGGCGAAGGTCGGCGCGCGCGGCGGCTTCGCCATCGTCGACGAGATCTACCAGGGCCTGTCCTATGACGACAAGCCGGTCAGCGCGCTGGCATTGAGCGACGACGTCATCACCGTCAACAGCTTCTCCAAGTACTTCAGCATGACCGGCTGGCGCCTGGGCTGGCTGGTGCTGCCGGACGCCCTGGTGCCGGCGGTCGAGAAACTGGCCCAGAACCTGTTCATCTGCGCGCCCACCATCGCCCAGCACGCGGCGCTGGCCTGCTTCACGCCGGAAGCGATCGAGATCTTCGAAGGACGGCGCCTGGAATTCCAGCGCCGCCGCGACTTCCTGGTGCCGCAACTGCGTGAACTCGGCTTCCAGGTGCCGGTGCTGCCGGACGGCGCCTTCTATGTATACGCGGACATCGGCGAACTGGCGCACTCGCTGGCGCACGACAGCACCGCCTTCGGCATGGCCGCCCTGACGCAGGCCCACGTGGCGATCGTGCCGGGCGACGATTTCGGCTTTGCCGCGCCGAAGCGGCACGTGCGCTTTTCGTATGCGACCCGGTACGAGCGGATCGAGCAGGCGGTGGAGCGGCTCGGGAAGCTGCTGGGGCGGTGAAATTTAGGCGCCGCGCACCGGCGGCAACGCGGCGATGACCGTGCGCAGCGTCGCGGCGCCGACCGGCTTCACCAGGTAGTGGTCGAAGCCGGCGTCCAACCCGCGCGTGCGGTCTTCGTCCTGGCCGTAGCCCGACAGGGCGATGCCGAACGGGTGTTCTCCGCCAGCGGCCGCGCGTACCGCGCGCATCAGGTCCAGGCCGTCCAGGCCCGGCAGGCCGATATCGCAGATGATCACGTCCCAGCCGCCCTCGACGGCGGCGGCCAGGCCCTTGTGGCCGTCGTGCACGCTATGCACCTCATGCCCCTCCGAGGCCAGGAAGCCGGCCAGGGTCTCGCAGGCGTCGAGGTTGTCCTCGACCAGCAGGATGCGACGCGTGATGCCGGTGACCGGCGCCGCTACCGGCTTCGGCGCCGACAGGCCATGACTGGAACGCGGCAGGCGCACCGTGAAGCGGCTACCCTGCCCCAGGCCGGCGCTGTCGGCGCGCACCCCGGCGCCGTGCATGGCCAGCAGGTTACGCACCACGTTCAGGCCGACCCCGAGCCCGCCCTCGGAACGCGCCAGCGAGCGCGGTCCCTGGGTGAACAAATCGAAGATGTGCGGGATCACGTCCGGCGCCATGCCGATGCCGTTGTCTTCCACCATCACCACTGCTTGTCCGTCTTCCACCCCGGCGGCGATGCACAGGACGCCGCCGTCGCCGGTGTATTTCGAGGCATTGCCCAGCAAATTCGTGAACACCTGGGTCAGGCGCACGCGGTCGCCGTCCACCACGAGTTGTTCGGCACCGGGCGCCAGTTCCACGCGCAGGCTCTGGCGCCGCTCCTGGATGCGCGGCTGGATCGTTTCCACCGCGTGCTGGATCAGTTCCGACAGCAGCAGCGGCTGCACCGACAGCGTGATCTTGCCGCTGCTGATGCGCGCCGCATCCAATAAATCGTCGAGCAGGCGCGCCATGTGGTCGACCTGGCGCCCGATCACGCGCGACAGGTTGGCCAGCTGGGCGCTGGCGTTCGGCACGTTGCCCAGCAGCGAAGCGGCCATGCTGATCGGCGACAGCGGGTTGCGCAATTCGTGCGCCAGCATCGCCAGGAATTCGTTCTGGCGCCGGTTGGCGGCCTCGGCATCCTCGCGCAGGTGTTCGGCGTTGAAGGTTGCCAGCACCAGGTGTTCGTTGGCTTCGCGCAACTGGTCGAGCTGGGCTTGCAGCGCCTGCCGTTCGCCGGCCTGGCGCCGCGCCAGCGCCTGGGTCAGTTCGAGTTCTTCCTCGAGTTCGCGCACGCGGCGCAGCAGGAAGGATTCGGTGGCAGGGATGACAGGATTGGCCGCGCCGGACGACGCGGATGCGAGATCGTCGAGGGAACGCTGCCGTGAGGCGGGGGTGTCTTCCTGGTAGCTTCCCATGACCTGTCCTTATTTGTGCGGGTCGCGCGGCGCCGGCCAGCCGCTCAGCACGTCGTCGAAGGGCGTCGCGAAACCGTCGATCTCGATCCCGTCGTCGGTGATGCGGTAGCCGCGCAGCTCGTTGCTGTGGCCACTGCCGCGCACCTTCACCACCGTCATGAACTTGCACAGGCGGCCCTCGACCTCGGCGAAGCGCATCGCCAGCACGGCGTCGGCCAGGAAGCACAGGTTGTCGAGCGAAAACCGCAGGCCCGGCTGGTTGTCCTCGAAGCCGGCCGTGACCAGCGTACTGATGCCGCGCCCGGCCAGCGTCGACAGGGTGCGGAACACCGACAGCCGCAAATCGTTGCGGAATTCCGGCGCCAGGTACAGGCCGATCTCGGACAGCGAATCGATCACCACGCGCGTAGCGCCGGTGCGCTCGATGGCTTCCAGCAGTTCGTCCAGCAGTTCTTCCACCGACAGCGACAGCGACAACGGGTCCACCACCGTCACGTGGCCGTCCCGCACCAGTTCGATCAGTTCGTTGTTGTGCAGGCGCGCGGTGTGCTTCTCGAAATACAGGGCCACGCCCTTTTCGCCCTGCGCCGCGCCGGCCTGCAGGAAGCGGGTGCCGAGGATGGTCTTGCCGATGCCGGTCGGGCCGGAGGCCAGCAGCGTATGGCCCTGCGGCAGGCCGCCGTGCAGCATGGCGTCCAGGCCCGCCACCCCGGTCGAAATGCGGCGCGGCTCGCGGTCGATGGCCTGGTAGACGTCGCGCTGCGGCAGCAGGCGGCGCGGGTAGACGCGGATGCCGTCGCCGGTGATGCGCATGGTGTGCGAGCCGGCCAGGTGGGCCTGGCCGCGCATCTTGACCACGCGGATCTTGCGCACCACCGCGTCCTCGTCCTGGTTGTGCGACAGCGCCACCATGCCGTCGGCCACCGTGATGATCGGGTTGGCTTCGACGTCGGCCTGGGTGTATTCGCCGATCAGGAAGGTGGTGGCCTGCCAGGTCGCCATGCGCGAGCCCAGCTCCTGGATGAAGTGCTGCAGATCCCACAGGCCTTCGTTGCCGGCGCGGCCGGTCTGCACCACCGAGCGGAAGGAATCCACGAACACCAGGCTGGGCGCGAAATCCTCGACCTCGCGCAGGATGCGCTCGAGCACGCCTGAAAAATCGCCGGCGCGCAGATCGTCGGCCAGGTTGACGTAGCGCACGCTGGCGCCGACCTTGTCCATGTCGAAGAACGAGAACTGCTGCTGGTAGCGCAGCATCTTCAGCGGCGGCTCGCCCAGCACGGTGAAGAACAGCGCGCGGCGGTCCGGCGCGGCGAGGGCGAACATGATCTGGTGCGCCAGCGTGGTCTTGCCGCTGCCGGGCGCGCCGGCGATCAGTGTGAACGAAAATTCGGTCAGGCCACCCCCGAGAAGAATATCGAGTCCGGGGACGCCGGTACTTAATTTCCCCAAGGTCACTTTTTCGTTCATTACTTGTGCTCCTGTTGATTCTGTTGCTGCGCTTCCCCGGTGGTGGCGATCGCGCCCTGGTGGGCATTGGCCAGCAGCCGCGCCGTCAATCCGGCGCCGATCAGGGCGGCCAGCTGGCGGGTAAAAGTGCTCATCAATTCATCGTTCACGGCGTTCGCCGCGGCGCAGTCGACCGCCGCCATGTCGTGTTCCAGCGCCGCCAGCAGGCTGGCGCTGGTCTTGCGCGCCGGATCCACGCTCAGCCACGCATGAGCGGGGCCGACCAGCCGCAGCGTGCGGCCGAACAAGGCGCCGAAGCCGCTTTCGCCGATGAGCGGCACGAGTTGCCCGCTCAGGCGCGACCAGGCCGCCACGAGCGAGCGCACCGGATGCGTGCGCGGCGCATCCGGTGCCGTGCCGGCGCTGGCCGGCGGCGCGCTGTAATCGTCTTTGTCCATTCAGGATGTGGAGTCGGGTTCTTGTGCCATGCGACGCGGTCCGTCGAGGCCGCGTCTGTGGGCGGATTATAGCCTGAGTCGCAAGCTTAAATTTTTTAAATGGTGTCCGACTGATTAATAGCTTGGCTGAAACGCGCGTCCATGAACTCCAGGAAGGCGCGCACGCGCGGGCTCAGGTGCTTGCGGCCCTGGTACACCAGGTACAGCGGTTCCTGCGCCGGCGTGCGGAAACCTTCAAGTACCGGCACCAGGCGCCCGGCGCGCAGGTCCTCGCCGACGTGGAATTCGGCCAGGCGCACCAGCCCGAGGCCGTGGCGCGCCAGTTCCAGCAGCATGTCGCCGAGGTTGGCGCCGGCATTGCCGCCGGCCTGCACGGCGCGTTCGTGGCCATCCTCGACCAGCGGCCAGGCGTTCCAGTGCGGGCGCTGGGTGAAGTTCAGGCAATTGTGGTGCGCCAGGTCGTCCGGCGTCTGCGGCGTGCCGTGGCGCGCCAGGTAGGCCGGCGCGGCGCAGATGATCCATGGGCTGCGCAGCAGCGTGCGCGCCACCAGCGAGGAATCGGGCAGCGGCCCGCCCTGGATCGAGACGTCGATGCGCTGCCCGGCGAAATCGACCGGCTCGTTGGTCAGCACGAATTCGATGCGCAGGCGCGGATGGCGCGCCAGGAAGTCCGGGATGACCGGCGCCAGCCGGTGCTTGGCGAAGGTGACCATCGAATGCACGCGCAGGGTGCCGCTGACGTCGGAGGTCGAGGCCTTGACCGCGTTCTCGGCGCTGGCCAGGGCGTCGAACACGCCCTGCCCTTCCTCGTACAGGGCGCGTCCCGGCTCGGTGAGCGACAGCGCGCGCGGCGTGCGGTGCAGCAGGCGCACACCGAGCCGGTCCTCCAGGCGCGCCACCAGCTTGCTCACCGCCGACGGCGACAGGTTGAGCCGGCGCCCGGCCGCGGAAAAGCTGCCGCTGTCGACCGCCGCGAAAAACACTTCCAGCTCACCCAACTGTATCGCCACCCGCGCCACCCCTGCATGTCGTCCTATTCATCTGTGAAATTCCATCACAGTCCATTGACGATTATCGCATTGCCCGCGCGGCGTGCGCGGCCCAAGATGCGGGCATCGTCAATGAGGAGACACGCATGTCCAAATCCACCGAACGCACCCACCCGAGCAGCCTGGTCGGCTTTGCGCAGCCGATCCCGCGCTTCGCCATCCAGGACCTGGTGGTGCCCGACGCCGTCCCCGAGGATGAGCGCGAATGGGTGCCGCAGGCGCCAAACGTCTGGTTCCGCCCGCTGATCCTGAACGTCACCCAGGGTTATTTCGTCAACGTGCTGCGGGTGCGCAAGAGCGGCGTGCTGTCGCGCCACCGCCATGACGGCCCGGTGCACGCCCACGTGCTGAAGGGCCGCTGGTACTACCTGGAACACGACTGGACCGCGATCGAAGGCTCGTACGCGCACGAGATCCCGGGCGAGATCCACACCCTGTACGTGCCCGAGGACGTGACCGAGATGATGACGCTGTTCCACGTGACCGGCGCCTACACCTACCTGGACGACGAAGGCCGCCCGGTCGGCTACGAGGACGTGTTCACCAAGCTGGAAGCGGCGGTCAAGCATTACGAAGCGGTCGGCCTGGGGAGCGATTACGTGAAGCGCTTCATCCGCTAAGTTCGCCGGTAACAGGTAAAACACGCCCACCCTGCCCGCATACAGGAGACAGCCGCCAGCCGGGATTTTCCGCCTGGCGGCCACGACATGACACCAAAGGAGCAGAACATGAACACCGATACTTCCCGCCTGGCGACGCCGCTGGCGCAGGGCGGCGCAACCGCCGATGCCGACGCCGGCGAGCGCGCGCGCGTCTACCGCAAGGTCAGCCTGCGCCTGGTCCCCTTCCTCTTCATCTGCTACGTCGCCGCCTACCTCGACCGTATCAACATCGGTTTCGCCCAGCTGCAGATGAAGCAGGACCTGGGCTTTTCCGACGCCGTCTACGGCCTCGGCGCCGGCATCTTCTTCTTCGGCTACGCGCTGTTCGAAGTGCCCAGCAACCTGCTGCTGGAAAAGATCGGCGCCCGCAAGACGCTGCTGCGCATCATGCTGCTGTGGGGCCTGACCTCGGCCGGCATGATGTTCGTCACCACGCCCACCCAGCTGTACGTGGCGCGCTTCCTGCTCGGCCTGTTCGAAGCCGGCTTCTTCCCCGGCATCATCCTGTACTTCACCTACTGGTACCCATCGCACATGCGCGCGAAAATCATCGCGCTGTTCATGTCGGGCATGGCGGTGGCCGGCATCCTGGGCGGGCCGCTGTCGGGCTGGATCATGAACGACATGGCCGGCGTCAACGGCTGGACCGGCTGGCAGTGGATGTTCCTGCTGGAAGGCCTGCCGGCGGTGCTGCTCGGCCTGCTGGTATACGCGGTGCTGGACGACCGCCCGCAACAGGCCAGGTGGCTGTCGGCGCGCGAGAAGGACGTCATCGACAAGACGCTGCAGCAGGATACGCGCGCGCTCGGCCCGGCGCACCACGGCTCGCTGCGCCAGGCGATGCGCGACCCGATCATCTACATCCTGGCCTTCGCCTACTTCGCCTTCATCGCCGGCACCTACGTGATCACGTTCTGGCTGCCGACCATCATCAAGAGCTTCGGCCTGGCCGACCCGCTGGAAATCGGCCTGCTGACCGCGATCCCGTACATCATCGGCGCGATCGGCATGGTGGTGCTCAGCAAGCATTCGGACCGCACCCGCGAACGCCGCTGGCATTGCGCCGGCGCGGCCGTCCTCGGCGGCGCCGGCCTGGTCGTGGCCAGCCTCTTGAGCAGCCAGCTGGCGCTGGCGCTGGTGGCGCTGTCGTTCGCGACGATCGGCATCCTGGCCACCATGCCGCTGTTCTGGGCGATGCCGACCGCCTACCTGTCGGGCCCGGCCGCGGCGGGCGGGATCGCGCTGATCAATTCATTGGGGCTGGTGGGCGGCTTCGTCAGCCCGTTCGTGATCGGCTGGATGAAGAACCTGACCGGCAGCGTGAATTACGGCTTGTACATCATCACGGCGCTGATGGTGCTGGGGGCGATCGCCCTGGTGGTGGGGGTGCCGGCCAGGGCGCTGCGCGAGAAGCGCGGGCAGTGAAGTCATGCTGGATGGGCTTGGAGAGCCCATCTCACGAAGATCAGAACAGCCTGAACTTCAGCTGCACCGAAATCCCGCCATACAGGCGGTCCTTGTAGCTCGGAATGATCCCGACGTTCACCCCCACCCGCTGGTAGTCGTAGGTGAGGGTCGGGATCGCCGCCGGGAACCAGCCGCCGTGGCGCATGTTCGGGTAGCCGTCGAAGGCGGCGATGGCCGCGCCCACGCGCACCGGGCCGACGGCCCAGGGCTGCCAGATCACGCCGGCGTAGTTCGAGTATTCGCGGTCGCTGTTGTAGAAGCGCCCGGCGACGGCGGACAGGGTACCCGAGAAGCGGTATTCCGCGCCCAGGCCGTGGTTAGCGCCGTTCAGGTCCTTGTCGCGGTCAAAGTGCCAGGTGGCGAAGCCGGTGTCGATCCACAGTTCGCTTTTGGGCGTGGCGTCGATCCAGGTGAACAAGGGTGCCGCTGCGGCCTGGGTGCCCGACGGCGCAGGGGCCGTCGTTCCGGTTTGCGCGTGCGCGCCGGCGCCTCCTAGCACCAAACCGGCCAGCGCCAGGGTACGCAAGACGTGATATGACATGCGATGCGGTTTCAATCGTCGGCCTTTGGATCCAGGTGCGGGAACATCACTTCGGTGAAGCCGAAGCGGGAAAAATCCTTGATGCGCATCGGGTACAGGATGCCCAGCAGGTGGTCGACTTCGTGCTGTACCACGCGCGCATGGAAGCCGTCGACGTCGCGACTGATATGTTTTCCATATTGATCGACGCCTTCATAGTGCAGGCGCGTATGACGGGGCACGCTGCCGCGCAAGCCCGGTACCGACAAGCAGCCCTCGAAGCCCTCTTCCATCTCATCCGACAATGGCGTCAAGACCGGATTGATCAGCACCGTTTCCGGCACCGCCGGCGCGTCCGGGTAGCGCTGGTTCTGGCCGAAGCCGAAGATCACCAGTTGCAGATTGACGCCGATCTGCGGCGCGGCCAGGCCGGCGCCGTCGACCGCGTGCATGGTCTCGAACATGTCCTTGACCAGCGCATGCAGCGCGGGCGTATCGAAGTCAAGCACGGGTTCGGCCACGCGCAGCAGGCGCGGGTCGCCCATCTTGAGGATCTCGCGGATGGCCATTATTTGATGTCCCTGCACAGTTGCGAAAGGAATTCGGCATAGCCTTCGGCCGTTTCCGGGTGCTTCATGCCGATCGCGGCGGTCGCCTTCAGGTAGCCGAGCTTGGAGCCGCAATCGTAGCGCTGGCCGGCGTAGCGGTAGGCCAGCACGCGTTCGCGCGTCATCAGCGCGGCAATGCCGTCGGTCAGCTGGATCTCGCCGCCGGCGCCCTTGCCCAGGGTCGCCAGGTGGTCGAAGATCGCGCCCGACAGCACGTAGCGGCCGACCACGGCCAGCGTCGATGGCGCGTCCTCCGGCTTCGGTTTCTCGACGATGCCGGACACCAGCTCCAGGTCCTGGCGATAGGCGCTGGCGCTGACGATACCGTACTGGCGGGTGTGCTCGCGCGGCACGTCCTGCACCGCCAGCACGCTGCATTTCTCGTAGGCGTACAGATCGGTCATCTGGGCCAGCACCGGCTTGTGGCCCTCGGCCGTGTCCATGAAGTCGTCGGCCAGCAGCACGGCGAAGGGTTCGTTGCCGACCACCGGACGCGCGCACAGCACCGCGTGGCCCAGGCCCAGCGGCTCCGACTGGCGGATATAGATGCAATTGACGCTCTTCGGGATCACGCCGCGCACCAGTTCGAGCAGCGCCTGCTTGCCGGCGGCTTCCAGTTCGGATTCGAGCTCGTAGGCCTTGTCGAAATGGTCTTCGATGGCGCGCTTGTTGCGGCCGGTGATGAAGATCATTTCGGTAATCCCGGCGGCGACCGCCTCTTCCACAGCGTACTGGATCAGCGGCTTGTCGACGATCGGCAGCATCTCCTTGGGCTGGGCCTTGGTCGCCGGCAGGAAGCGGCTGCCGAGACCCGCGACGGGAAATACGGCCTTCTTGATTGCGGTCATTCTTGCTCCGTTAAATATTGGATTTCGTTTCCAGCAGCGCCAGCAGGCCGGCCTCGTCGAGCACGGTCACGCCCAGTGCTTCCGCCTTTTCCAGCTTGCTGCCCGCCTCGGCGCCGGCCACCACGTACGAGGTCTTCTTGGACACCGAACCGGAGACCTTGCCGCCGGCCGCCTCGATCAGGGCGCCGGCCGCATCGCGCGACATGGTCGGCAGCGTGCCGGTCAGGACGAAGGTCTTGCCGGTGAATAGACCCGCGGGGGCTTCGGCCTCCTGCGGCAACTGCGCCAGCAGTTCGCGCCGCAGCGCCGACAGCGTCATCAGGAGATCACGATTCGCTTGCACCGCCATCCACTGTTCCAGCGACGCCACCACCGCCTCCGGCAGGCCGAACACGTCGAACACTTTTAAGAATGCCAGGTCTTCCAGCGTGCGCCCGTCCAGCAACTGGCGCGCGCGCGGCTCGGTCAGTTTCGGGATGCCGAGCGCGGCCAGCAGCGCGACTTCGTCGAGCTTGTCGCGCAGCGCCGCGCGCGGCGCATGCTCGCCCTGCGGCGCCACGCCGGTAGCCAGCAGCGCATCGAGCGCGATCTGGTTCTTTTCCTCGGCAAAGAAATCGGCAATCGACTCGGCGACGGTGCCGCCGATGTCCGGCAGCACGCGCAGCAGCGCGGCCGGCGCGCGCCGCACCAGCGCCAGGCTGCCGAGCCAGTCGGCCAGGGTCTTGGCGGTCGATTCGCCGACGTGGCGGATGCCGAGCGCGAACAGCAGGCGTTCCAGCGGCGGACGCTTGCTGGCCTCGATGGCGGCGAGCAGATTATCGGCCCACTTGGTCGCGACCTTGCCCTGCTTCACAGTCTCGGGGGTGGTGCCGTCGCGCTCGTCGGCCAGGCGCTTCATCTTGAGCAAATCGTCCAGGCTCAGCTTGTACAAGTCGGCCACGCCGTGGATCAGGTTCGATTCGACCAGGCTGTCGATGTAGCGGTCGCCCAAGCCTTCGATGTCCATCATGCGGCGGCCGGCAAAGTGGCGGATCGCTTCCTTCCTCTGGGCCGCGCAGCTGAGGCCGCCGGAGCAGCGCGCGATGGCTTCGCCTTCCTCGCGCACCACGTGCGAGCCGCATACCGGGCATTGCTTCGGCAGTTCGTATACGGCCGGTTCCGGCGTCGGGCGGCGCTCCAGCACCACCGACAGCACTTCCGGAATCACGTCGCCGGCGCGGCGCACGATCACGGTGTCGCCCACGCGCACGTCCTTGCGCCGCACTTCATCTTCGTTGTGCAGCGTGGCGTTGGTGACGGTGACGCCGCCGACCGATACCGGCACCAGGCGCGCCACCGGGGTGATGGCGCCGGTGCGGCCGACCTGTACGTCGATCGCCGACACCTCGGTCAGCGCTTCCTCGGCCGGGAACTTGTGCGCCAGCGCGAAACGCGGCGCGCGCGACACGAAGCCCAGTTGCCGCTGGTCGGCCAGGCGGTCGACCTTGTACACCACGCCGTCGATCTCGTAGGGCAGCGCGCGGCGCTTTTCGCCGATATCGTGGAAGTAGCCCAGGATGCCTTCGCATCCGCTCACCACCGCGCGCTCCTTCGACACCGGCAGGCCGAGACGGTCGAACCAGTCCAGCACCGCGGAATGCGATTCCGGCATCGGCGCGCCTTCCAGCAGGCCGATACCGTAGGCGAAGAAGCGCAGCTTGCGCTGCGCCGTGATGCGGGCGTCGAGCTGGCGCAGACTGCCGGCGGCGGCGTTGCGCGGGTTGGCGAATTCCTTCTGGCCGGCGTCGCGCTGGCGCTGGTTCAGCTTTTCGAAGTCCTGCTTGAACATCAGGACTTCGCCGCGCACTTCCAGCACCGCCGGGATGTCGTCGCCGTGCAGGCGCAGCGGAATCACGCGCACGGTGCGGATGTTGGCCGTGACGTCCTCGCCGGTGTAGCCGTCGCCGCGGGTGGCGGCCTGCACGAACACGCCGTTCTCGTAGCGCAGGCTCATCGCCAGGCCGTCGAACTTCAGCTCGGCCGCATACGCGACCCGGGCGCCGGGCGCCATGTCCAGGCCTTCGCGCACCTTGCGGTCGAAGTTGTCGATGTCTTCAATGGAGAAGCCGTTGTTCAGCGACAGCATCGGCACCGCGTGCGTCACCTGCTTGAATTCCGGGATCGGCGCCGCGCCCACGCGCGAGGTCGGCGTGTCCACCGACACCGCTTCCGGATGCGCCGCTTCCAGCGCCACCAGTTCGTGGTACAGCTTGTCGTACTCGGCGTCCGGGATCGTCGGCGCGTCCAGCACGTGGTAGTTATAGATGTGGTGGTTCAGTTCCTTGACCAGCCATGCCATGCGGGTCAGATAATCGTCCTGCTCGCTCATCGCCACCTCAGCTGAACAGGCGCAGCGCGCGCGCGGAACCGGCCGGGATATCGGCCGCGTCCATCTCCTGGTAGAACTCGCGCACCTGGCCGGCGATCTCCTCCAGCGATGCATCCGACAAGGGCTGGTCGAAGTCGTCGACGATGGCGCCGTCCAGGCGCAGCTCCAGGCTCTTGGCGCAGGCGACCATCTTGCCGAAACCGTCCTTGGCCGCGGCCACGCAGGGCACGTCCAGCAGCAGGGTCAGGCGCGAGGTCGTGTCGGCGCCCAGGGTCACGTTGGTGGACAGCGTGAACAGCACACCGCCCTTGCCCGGCGCCGCTTCCTTGTCCATCATGACGAAGCGGCCGTCCGGACGCACGTCGAAGCCCTGGTTTTCCAGTGCCCCGATCAGGGTCGACATCGCCCACGGCGCGCCCTTCGAGGCCAGGTTCACGCCCAGCTGGGCGTCATGGCCGGCGACGAAGCGGTGCAGGTTTTTCGCCTCGCTCATCACCTCGATCATGTCCGGCACGTCCGGCTCGGCCGCGATCTCGTCGGCCACGGCGCGCAGGCGCGTCACCATTTCCGAGTATTCGAGTTCGTTCAAAGACGTCGAGCGGGTGGCCAGCTGCACGCCGGCCTGCAATTTGGTGTAGACGCCGCCGTGCACGATCGGCTCCCAGTCGCCGTTCACGGCCAGGCCGACGAAGTGCACCGGCTTGTTGCCTACCCGGCGCAGTTTCTGCAGCGCCGGCAGGATGCGTTCGCCGCGCAGCGCGCCTTCCGGCGTCAGCGGTATCAGGCAGTCGATCAGCGGGTCGACCAGGTTTTCGGCCAGCTGCGCGGCCGGCGATGCAACCGGTTGGGCCGGCGGCGCAACCGGGGCGCCGGCCAGTGGCGCCAGCGCATCGGCCGGCTCGGCGCCGTGGCCGGAAGCGCCGGCGCCCGTACCCGCAGCTGAAGCGGATGCAGGGGCCGCAGGCGGCGCATGCACCACGGGTTCGGCCAGGGCATCGGGGTTCGGCATCAGCGCGTCCGGCGCTGGTGCAAAGGGATCGAGCACCGGTTCGTGGCGCTCGGGCAGCCCGTGGTCGGCGTGGTGCGGCGTGCCCGGGGCGTGGTCGAACGCCGCAGGCGCGGCGCCGCCGTTCATCAGCACGTCGTCATGGTCGGTGGCAAACGCGCGTTCCACGCTTTTCCTGGCCTTGTACTCCTGCCACTTGTTATAACTGATGACGCCGGCGACGCCGATTACGCCTGCCGCGATCAGGCTCATTTGGAGATCTGTCATGCTGCTTGTGCCTCGGATGCTATATGTTCGGCGCGCCGGCGACTCCTGCCGGCGCGGAAAAATTCCTGACAATGTGTCCCATGCATTGCCACTGCGTTGTCGTCCTTGCCAACCATGCGCGTGCGGGCGCGGTCCACAGCGGCTCGGAACGTCAGGGTAGCATGAAGGCAAGAACTCACGTAGCAGTGCAGAAATATGAAGGGCCGATGCCACCTTGTCAGGAATCGCTGGCACGCGCCACGCGCATGCCAAAATATCTATAAGGACAAAATGTCTATAAGGACAGGATGATACCAAGTTGGCTGGAGGGACGCCATCCGGCCGGCCGGAAGCGGGTGAAAAAACGATGAAAAAAGCCTCCCCTCGTGAGCCGGACCCGAAAAGTTGGAGATCAACCATTGGGGCCCGGCTCACGAGGGGAGGCTCGGCGGATGCGCATCCGCTTGTTTACATGCTTATTCCTTCAGTGCAGCCGCCAGCGGCGCAATCTTCGCACCATCGACGCCGACCGCCCTGGCCAGGCGCTTGCCGTAGTCTTCATCGGCCTTCCAGAAATAGGACAGCATGGTGTTCAGCGTGTCCTGGTTCTTCACGCGCTTCAGGTCGCCGGACAAATTGGCGATCAGGTCGTCGCGGTCCTGGGCGCCCAGCGAGCGGTAGAATTCGCCGGCCTGCTTGAAGTTGAGCGTCTTGGCGATGCGCTGCTGCTGGGTCGTGCCCGACAGCGGCAGGTTGCTGCTGCGCGCATTCGGATCCTCGACCAGGGCGCCTTCCAGGCGGCTCGGCTGGTAGTTCACGTGGCCGGTGCGGCCCGAGATGTTGCCGGCGCCATCCTGATGGTTGTTGCGCACCGGGACCAGCGGACGGTTGATCGGCAGTGACTGGAAATTCGCGCCCAGGCGATGGTGCTGGGTGTCGATGTACGAGAACAGGCGGCCCTGCAGCATGCGGTCTTCCGAGGCTTCGATGCCCGGCACCAGGTTACCCGGCGCCATCGCGACCTGCTCGGTCGCCTCGAAGAAGTTGTCGGGCACCTTGTCCAGCACCATGGTGCCGATCTTGCGTTCCGGGACCCCGGGCCAGACCTTGGTCGCATCCAGCGGATCGAACTCGAACTTGTTCATTTCCTGCGGACGCAGGATCTGCACGACCAGGTCCCACTTCGGGTACGCGCCCTTGGTGATCGATTCGTACAGGTCGACCGTGGCGTGGCTGGTGCTCTTGCTCTGCACCGCGGCGACTTCCATCGGGCGCAGGTTGCGCTCGCCCTGCTGCGACTTCCAGGCAAACTTGGCGTACACATACTCGCCCTTGGCGTTGACCAGCTTGAGCGCGTGCACGCTGCTGCCGTTCATCTGGCGGTAGCTGGCCGGGGTACCGTAGTTCGAGTACACGCGGGTCAGCATCTGGGTCGATTCCGGGATGTGCGAGAAGAAGTCGAACACGCGCTCCGGTTCCTGCACGTTGGTCACCGGGTCCGGCTTGAGCGCGTGGATCATGTCCGGGAACTTGATGGCGTCGCGGATGAAGAAGATCGGCAGGTTGTTGCCGACCAGGTCCCAGTTGCCTTCCTGCGTATAGAACTTGGTGGCAAAGCCGCGCGGGTCACGCGTGGTCTCGGCGCCCGAGCGGCTCGGGATCACGGTCGAGAAGCGCACGAACACCGGGGTCACGGTGCCCTTCACGAACAGCTTGGCCTTGCTCAGGTCGGACAGGTCGTCGGTGGTGGTGAAGCTGCCGTGGGCGCCGGTGCCGGTGGCGTGCACCACGCGCTCGGGGATACGCTCGCGGTCGAAGCGCTGCAGCTTCTGCACCAGATGCACGTCCTGCAGCAGGGTTGGGCCGTTGGGGCCGGCGGTCTGGCTGTTCTGGTTGTCGCCAACCGGAGCGCCATTATCTTTGGTCAGGACCTGTTGCGCAGTCGCGTCCTGCGACAGCGCAATCAGGCCACTTGCCAGGGTCAGCACGCACAGGGACAGGCGGCCGGCCGACATATTCGTCAATGCCATAAATTATCACTATTGAATTGTTGAAAGGAATAGTGATCTTAAGCGCAAGTTTTTTATTAGGGAAATTAATTATGTCTATATACGCGATAGATTTTGCACCATATTTGTGCAAATGTTGATAATTTGATAAATCCATTCACGAAAACCGTCAGCCCAGGGGATACCAATGGCCGACGCGGTGACGAAGATGATGCGTAGTACGATTGAGGGGATGCAACGCAGCCAAGGCGGTTCGATCGGGCGCGCTAGGCTGCGGCCAGGTCGGCCGCGGCTTCCATGTCGACCGCCACGATGCGCGACACGCCCTGCTCCTGCATCGTCACGCCGATCAGCTGGTTGGCCATCTCCATCGCGATCTTGTTATGCGAGATGAACAGGAACTGGGTCTGGTCCGACATGCGCTTGACCATGCGGCAGAAGCGCTCGGTGTTGGCGTCGTCGAGCGGCGCGTCGACCTCGTCCAGCAGGCAGAACGGCGCCGGGTTCAGGCGGAACATCGAGAACACCAGCGCGGTGGCCGTCAGCGCCTTTTCGCCGCCCGACAGCAAATGGATGGTGGCGTTCTTCTTGCCCGGCGGCTGGGCCATCACCTGCACGCCGGCATCGAGGATCTCGTCGCCGGTCATCACCAGCCTGGCGGTGCCACCGCCGAACAGGATCGGGAACAGTTCCGAGAAGTGGCCGTTGACGCGGTCAAAGGTGTCCTGCAGCAGGTCGCGCGATTCGCGGTCGATGCGCCCGATCGCGCCTTCGAGCGTGCCGATCGCTTCCAGCAGATCGTTGTTCTGCGAATCCAGGAAGCGCTTGCGCTCGGTGGCCTGGGCCAGTTCCTCGACCGCCGCCAGGTTGACCGCGCCCAGCGCGGCAATCGCATTGTTCAGGCGCGTCACCTCGCCCTGCAGGTAGGACGGCTTGGTGTCCGGATCGAGTTTGGCGGCCAGCGCCGCCAGCTGGGCTTCATCGGCGCCGGTGGTCTTCAGCGCTTCGGCAAACTGTTCCTGGTTCAGGCGCGCCGCCTGTTCCTTCAGCTGCATCTCGGTGATGCGCTCGCGCTGCGGCTGCAGGCTGCGCTCGGTCTGCATGCGCCCTTCCTCGGCGCCGCGCAGCTGCTGGGTCAGTTGATCCAGTTCATGGCGGGCGTCCGCCAATGCCTGTTCCTGTTCGCTGCGGCGCGCCAGTAGTTCCTGCAAGCCCTCGGCGGCGGCGCCCGATTCCAGCGCCTCCAGCTCCAGCCGCGCCGCGCCGACGCTTTCCAGCACCGTCGCCGCCTGCTGGCTGGCGCTGGCGATGGTGCGGCGCAGTTCCTCGATGCGCGCGCGCTGGGTCTTTTCGGCAAACACCGCTTCCTGCGCCGCGCGTTCCAGTCCGCGCAGGCGCTCGCGCGCCTCGGCCAGGGCCTGCTCGCGGCGCTGGAATTCGATCTGCCCATCCTCGTGCGCGCCCTGCAGTTCGGCCAGCTCCATGTCGAGTTCCTCGAACTGGGCTTCGGCTTCCGCCTTGGCCTGGCGCTGCTCGGCTTCCTGGGCCGCGATCTCGTCCAGGTCATGCGCGATCTGGCCACTCCTCTGGTTGAAGCGCGCCTCGACCTCGCCCTGCTTCACCACGTCGATCTGCAGCGCGTGCACTTCACGCTGCAGGGTGGCGACGCGCTGGCGGCCCTCCTGCAGGCGGCGCTGCAAATCGGAGACGGCGGCATCGGCGCGGGCGGCGCGGGCGCGCGCCTCGTCGGCAAGCAGGGCTTGCGCGCGCAGCTGCTTGCCGATGTTGTCGATCTCGTGCTGGCGCGCCAGCACCCCGTCCTGCTCGGCGTCGGCGGCATAGAAACGCACGCTGGAACGGGTCACCATGTGGCCGTTCGGCGTGACGAAGCAGCCGCCTTCCGGCAGGCGCGCGCGCTGGGCCAGCGCGCTGCCCGGATCGTCGGCCGCGTACACGCCGAGCAGCCAGTCCTCGAGCAGGCCGCGCAGGCCCGGGTCGTTCAGTTTCAACAGGCTGGCGAAGGGCTTCAGGCCGTGGTGTTCAAGCTGCACGCCGCTGCCGCTGGAAGGCGTATACACCGCCATGCGCGCCGGCGGCGCATCGCCGAAGAAGCCGCGCGCCCAGTCCAGGTTCGAGATTTCCAGCGCTCCGGTGCGCTCGCGCAGCACCGATTCCAGCGCGGTTTCCCAGCCGGTTTCGATATCCAGCTTCTGCCACAGGCGCGGCAATTTATCGAGTTCGTGCTTCCGCAGCCAGGGCTGGACCTTGCCCTGGGTCTGCACCCGCTCCTGCAACTGGCGCAGCGCGGACAGGCGCGCTTCCAGCCTGGCGTTGGCGCCGCTTTCCTGGGTGGCCGCCGCATGCGCCTCGCGCCGCTCCTGCTCGACCGCTTCCTGGCGGCTGGCCGCTTCTTCCAGGGTCAAGCCCTGCTCTTCCAGCTGCATCTGCTTCTCTTCCAGCTGCATGCGCAGGTTGTCGAGGTGGCCGGCGTCCGGCAGGTTCAGGCCGGAACGTTCCTGCTGCAGGCGCTCACGGCGCGTGGCCAGGGTCGAGAGGATGTTCGATGCGTTGCGCTGGTGCGCCGAGGACAGCTCGATGCGCTGCTGGATCTGCATGATGCGCGCGCGCGATTCGTTGGCGCGGTTCTGGGCATCGCGCCAGGCCGCGTCGAGCTCGGGCAGGCGGTCGCCCTGGACTTCCACCGCGATCTGCGCGCCTTCCATGCGCGCGGCCAGCTCTTCCAGCCGGAACTCCGCTTCCTCGAGCTGTTCCTGGTGCTCCTGCGCCTGGTTGTGCCACCCCTCGCGCTGGGCGGTGAGCGTGCCGATCTGGTTCTGCAGGCGGGTGCGCGACTCGACCACGAACTTGATCTGCGCCTCCAGGCTGCCGATCTCGGCATTGGTCTGGTACAGCGCGCCCTGGGCCGTGTGCAGACGATCCCCGGTGGCGAAGTGGGCCTGGCGCATGCGCTCCAGCTCCAGCTCGTGGTGGCGCAGCTGCGCGGTCTGCTGTTCCAGGCCGGTCTGGGCCTGTTCCATCTCGATGGACCAGCGCAGCTGCTCGGCCTTGGCTTCGTTCTTGCGCAGCAGCCAAAGCATCTTCTGCTTTTCTTCCTGGTCCGACTGCAGTTGGTGGAAGCGGTTGGCCACCGCCGCCTGCGCCTCCAGCTTTTCCAGGTTGGCGTTCAGCTCGCGCAGGATGTCTTCCACGCGTTGCAGGTTCTCGCGCGTGTCGGACAGGCGGTTTTCCGTTTCGCGGCGCCGCTCCTTGTACTTCGACACCCCGGCCGCCTCTTCCAGGAACACGCGCAATTCTTCCGGGCGCGACTCGATGATGCGCGAGATCATGCCCTGGCCGATGATGGCGTAGGCGCGCGGCCCGAGGCCGGTGCCGAGGAAGATGTCCTGGATGTCGCGCCGGCGCACCGGCTGGCCGTTGATGTAATAGGTCGAGGTGCCGTCGCGCGTGAGGGTGCGCTTGACCGCGATCTCGGCGTACTGCCCCCACTGCCCGGCCGCCTTGCCGGCGCTGTTGTCGAACACCAGCTCGACCGAGGCGCGACCGGCCGGCTTGCGGTTGGTGGAGCCGTTGAAGATCACATCCTGCATCGATTCGCCGCGCAGTTCCGACGCCTTCGATTCGCCCAGCACCCAGCGCACGGCGTCGATGATGTTCGACTTGCCGCATCCGTTCGGGCCGACGACGCCGACCAGCTGTCCCGGCACCTGGAAATTGGTGGGATCGACGAAAGACTTAAATCCCGACAATTTGATGGAGGATAGACGCACGTTTGCTTCGGCTGGATGGAGGATTGGACAAGGCGGCATCATACCATTTGTTGCCTGCAATCAGGCCAGCTGATGCTTTGGCGGGGGCTGGCTTGCAACGCAAGCGTGCGGGGATTGCAAGGCGTGGCCGCGCGGGGGATGATGGCGCATGACTAACATTTTCCCTAACGGCGTGCGCGTGCTGGGCGGGCTGGCGCTGGTCTTTGCCAGTGCCGCCTGCAGCAGCAATGTGCCTCCTGCCATGAACCCGTCCGACAATCCCTCTCCTGCTGCCGCGGCGGCGTCCGACTCGCGCGGCGCCGATGCCGCGGCCCTGCTCGCGCAGATCGAAGCCGCGCGCGGCGATGACGCCTGCGACAGCGACGCGCAGTGCCACACGATCGGCGTTGGCGCCAAGGCGTGCGGCGGGCCGGAGCATTACCTGGCCTGGTCAAGCAAGAACAATGATGGATCGCGTTTGCGGGCGCTGGTGGAGCAGCATGCGCAAATGCGGCGCGCTGCGGATGCCAAGGCCGGCATGATGTCGACCTGTTCGGTGGTACCGGATCCGGGCGCGGTTTGCTCGGCTGGCCGCTGCGTGTTGCGCGAGCCCGATGCGGTGCCGGGTGGTGGAGACCAGGCACGCTGAATCACGGCTGCAGAATATAGCCTGCCGCTTCCAACTGGGATTCACGGGTCGTTGGAAGACCTCATCAATGGCGCCGGATTGCCGAGTTCAATGCTTTTTTGCTATTATCAGTGATTGACACGGCTTTCGACCACTATGACCCTCGCCACTCACCCTGATCGACGCTCGGGAGACCGGCGTACCGATGGCGTCACCTCAAAAATCTTGCGCACGATGTTCGCCATGCGGCGCAGCTTCGGCAAGGCCGCAGCGAAAAACCTGCTCTTGCGCAATGGCCTCGACGAGGACTTGATCGAGCGCGTGCTGGCCATCCCCGAAGACCGCCGCACGCAGCGGCGCCGCACCGACGAGGCGCCGTCCGCGCTTGCCGATCAGCCTGAAACATCGGCCGACGACGACGGCCCCGTCACGCTCGACGCGGCCGGCATGGCGATCCTGCACCGTCTTCGCTTCGAAGCGGACACCGGCATGCACAGGATGACGATCACCGAATGTCCCGCCGAATTGAAGATGTTTGCACTGATCCAGTTGGACGATGACGGCAAGCCGGTGATTACCGCGAAGGGACGGCAGGCGCTCAGGCATTTCGGCTGCGTACGTGTTCTTAACAGCATCCAATGCGGCCTGGACGCGATCCCGATGAGCGATGAAATCCGGACCTGGCTCGAATCGAATCTGTTCTTGCAGCGTATCGGTAACGGCTACCAGGTCACCGAGCTTGGCAACGGTTGGCTCGAATTCAACCGGTCGATTTCGCAGAATCGGGCGCTGTTATAGCGTTGGCGGCCGCCGGAAAACGCCGGGCACCGGATTTTCGCGGCTCTGGTGCAAATTATGGATGAGGACGCATGAATTCGCTCATGTTCCATTGGAACGCATGCTGTTAGGACAGCTGCCCAGATTTCAGGCGTGGTTTGCCCCTGAGTCGCCAGAGTACGCAAATCAAACTGGCATTTGCGAATGCGCTGTATGAGCTCGACGCCACGAACTGTGATCGTAGCGGAAGCGAAGCTTTTCAGGCCGAGTTGCAGCATCGACAGCCCGGTAGAGACAAGGCCACTGGCCGCGGATTCCTTGAACAGGTCGCTCTTGCTCGGATGACTATGCATGTTGGGCAAAGGCCGTCATACCAGCCCAGCTGCAGTTTGCACCAGAGCCGCCTTGACCACGGACAATTCCATATGCCGCTTCATATCGTCTTTCTTCATATGCCCACGAAAGATGACCTCCTTCAGCGCGTCTTTACCACAACGTTACGGTTCCGCCACGGCAGAAAAATATTTGGCTAGTCCACGTTGCACGACTGGCTAGACCAACATAAGATGGTCTGACCAAAAAAGACATTTCCATACATCATATGGATTGCGGCAACCACGAGACGTTCACCCCCGGAGCCCCGCCTGTACCCCGTGCTGCTGACCTATTCGAGCAATTTATACAGGAAGAAGACATGGCGTCGGTCATCAAGACGGCGACATCGTCAGGTTTTTCCCGACACCGAACTCGCAGTAGCGTGCTCAACGTCATTGTCAAGTCCTCCAGGCTGCTCGCGCAGTCCCAGAAAGGAATCAGAAATGAATAGCGGCAAGAACTATGCAAGGCGCTCCCCCCTCGCCCTACTGCTCATGGCATGCGTGCTTTTCGTCCTCCAAGCCTGTGGCGGAGGTGGTGGGCTACCCGAACCTGCCCCGCCAGGCGGCTTCTCGGTGTCTTACGAGGTCGAGGGCGTGGTCACATCCAAAGCCCGGGCTAACGAAGGCGCTCAGCTGACGGCGCCTGCAAGGCCGGCCAAGGGCAGCTCCTACTTCGTTGGGTGGTTCATCGCTGACCAGGGGGACGGTCATATGTGGGACTTCGCGCACGAGACGGTTCGATCCGACATCGCGCTCAAGGCTAAATTTCTCGACCTGTCGACATCCAATGTGATCGTGGACGCATACCTCGAAGAATCCAGGCGCACTGGCTTCACCTTCAGGACGCTGCAAGAACTTAAGGCCGCCAACATTCCGGACGGCACCACCGTCAACTTCGCGCCAGGCGTTTACTGGACCGATGACTATAAGGATCCCGCGACCGCCAATACGCCAGCTCACCCGGGCCTGATCGGTATTTCATTTCCCCAGGCTGGCCTGACCTTCAAGGGGCTGACCTCCAACGCGGATGATGTGCGAATCGCCGGAAACCGTGGGCAGACCATCGGGGCTAACGGTAACTGGAACGTGATCGGTATCGGCACGAACTTCTCCGCATACAATCTGACGGTCGCCAACTACACCACGGTCGACCTGGTATTCCCGCGTGACCCCACACAAAACCTAAAGAGAAGAACCGATGCGCGCGTCCAGGCGCAAACGATCACGACCGCTTCGGGTGTTTCGACCCTGGACAAGATGTATTTCGAAAATGTCCGCTTCGTCAGCTTCCTCAACCTGATCGCCATCGGTCCGGTAAGAGCCTATTTCAAGAACTCCTACTTCCAGCTGACGGATGACGCGATCGCCGGCGGCGGAACCAACGTTTTCGAAAACTGCACGTTCGACTTCTATGGCAGCCATCCATCGTTCGGCGGCTCAACAACCATCGCTGCATTCCTGCGTTCCACGTTCAACTTCCACAACGATAGCCCCACCTTTTGGTTCTCGAAAAGTGGCGGTGGCGGCTGGGTCTTGATCGATAACGTCTTCAAGGGACCAAAGGAAGAAATTCGGTGGGAAAACATTCAGAGACCGGACGTCAAGCAGTACGTCTTCAACAATATCTATGCCGATGGAACGCCCGTCGTCTTTGATCCCAGATATCCGCTGGTGACTCAAACGCTGACCAGCGATTCGCTGAAAATCTTCAAGATCGGTGACGAGTACAACGTATACAACATGCTCAAGGGCAGTGACGGTTGGAACCCCTCGCGGCAGGTATCGAGAAATGACACTGCATTCAAGTTCACAATGGCGGCCAACTTGACCACCGTCGAGTCCGACGTTGCGACGAACGAGATCGTTATCACGCCAAGCTTTGTGCCTGCAGCCTCCTTCCCCTATTCATCGCTCAACTTCGAATACGATACCTCACTGTTCAACCTGGTGGCCTCGAGCGATAACAAGCTACACCTGAATGCAAAACTGAACTCGGCCGGAAAGAGCGTGGACTCGGTGGTGAAGGCAACCGCGCCGAACGGCCTCGTAGCTCAGGTAACGCTGCACATCAATCCTCAGACTGTCGCAGCACCAGTCGTCGTGGGCATGCCCACGATCTTAATCGGCCAGAATACGGCTGCCCTGCAAATTGTCTACGACCATCCGGAGTTTACCGACGGTTCAACCATCACCTGGTTCAGAGGCAGCGCCCCGGGCGACAAGGCTGTGCAAGTTGCAATCACGACGCTAGGTAAGCCATACAAGAACTACCAGCTGTCCGCCGGCGATGTCGGCCAATACCTTACCGCTGTGATCATGCCCAAGTACGAGTTCAGCGCAGCTGCAGCCAGTTTGGTTCAGGTGACGAGCGCAAGCGCCATCGCGGCCGAGGACGTCGCCAGACCGTCAGTCATCTCAACCAACTTCGCCAACATCACCTGGACGGGTCATGCACTCAATCAGCCCGACGTGTGGTACGCCGATGCGATCAAACCGTCCGATGTGAATCAGGCCTGGTTGCCGTCCAGCGCGACGCCGTGGGTCTATGCCGTGGGCGACAGGGATGGTGCCTTGGGCGTTGCTGGTCTTCAAACCGCCACGCAGGGTGCTCGCCTGCTCTATCAACCTCGAGGTTCCTTCTCCGACATGTCCGTCACGGTCGGCCTCACTCCTGAGAAGACGGCCGGGCAGGGCTTCGGCAGTGCGACCGATCAGTACCTTGAGGTCTACATCAAGTGGGATCCGGTGACCCTCACCGGCTATGCGCTGCGCTTCCAGCGTTTGTCGACCGATCCTTTGAATGGCAACAATCCGATTTTGTCTTCGGGGAATTCTGTCCGGGTTTCGATGATCGAGTACGTCAATGGTGTGAGGACGATTTTGCCGGGTTGCTATATCGAGAGCTCGGTCTACATGCCAGGTGCTCGGGCCGTGTTCAAGCTGGTTGGCAATGTTCTGTCAGCGGATGTGATCACGACATCCGCTCAATCGAACACCCAAGCAGGCTTTTCGTTGCCGAGCGAGATCCACTTCACGGCGAATGTGAGCGGCGCCACCAGCACCCTGGGCGGATTCGGCTTCCAGTTCACCGGGACCCCATCGGGGGGCAACAGGACTGCACTGGAAAACCTCGAGGTGACCCTCAAGTCTCGATAAGCAAGTCAGTCTCTGGCGAGAAAGAGCGCCCTCTCCCAGGGCGCCTTTTTTTCGTGCATGCGAAGCGACATTTTCAGTGTTGTGCGAGGACGCGTTACGGCATGCGTGCGTAATGCGCGATGGCCGAGCGAGGCCAGCCGATCGCTCACACGACAATCCTTCGCTGGGTGTCCACTTCAGGCTCGGCCGCCAGCACCACGAAATTGACCAGGCGGTCGTGACTGCCGTCGAAGTCTTTGGTCCAGGTAGCCTTGCCCTTGTGATCGGCAGCGCCGAGGACAAGCGTGGTAGTGCCCCGCCAGTCGTTTTCGTCGACCATGTGCGGGTTACGCGCCGGACCGTAGTGAATGCTCAGCGTGATGCGGCCGTTGGCTAACGATGCCGCCGTCGATGTGGTCTCGTACATCTCGAATTTTGTCGGCCCGCGCTTCTCCTGCCGCGTCTGGCGCACCTCGGTCTTGGGGAGAGATAAGCTTGTTGAGGGACCGACACCATCGTCGAGCGACGATTGTCGTGGACAACCTGCGTCCCACGCCAACAACCACCCGGGCGGCTTGGAGCGGGCGCGGCCAGGCCGCCTAACGGCTTTGTTTCATCGCGTCTTTCACGGCCCTGCCGCTGATGTCCGCGGCTGTGCTCGTGACCCTTTCGCATCCAGCAAACGTGCCATCCTGAGTCGTGGCCGGTCCTGTTGTAGCTATGGGAAATAAATATGATTTATTTTCAAAATAAAATGCACACGGATAAGGTCTGAAAATTACTGCGAGGAACCTTAATTATTTTTGTAAAATTTTTTTGACCGATACAAAGAAACTTGCCATTGATTGTCGTATTTACATGACATTTCTGGATAAATTTTTTCTACAAATTCTGCTTATGATAAATTTAATCACTTAACCGGTTGTTCGAAACGAAAGTCCCTGACCCAAAGGCCCATACCATGGATAGTCCATCTGGCACGTCTGGCACGGAAACCGATATCCAAGTCAACCAGGCTCTCACAGAACTCTTGAGCGAAGGAAAGCCGAGCGCGCTTTATTTTCGGGGTTTCGCCGGTCCTTCGCAGGATGAGAGCTTCGTTAATTTGTATCCGCACATGCTGGACTTGAATCGTTCCATCGAAATCCGGCGCGAAGACATCGTTCTAGTCCAATCGGCAGCGGATGCTGGATTGTCGGATGGAAGTGTCATCATCTGGGTAAGAGAAAAGGCCAAGGTAACGCACCGCCGTGTCGTCACCGCGGGCGAACTGGTCGCGGCCGAGCCACGCGGTGGTGTCACCGAAGTCAACAAGGGACGCCTGCGCATGCGGATACACCAGACGGAAGCGGCCTGCCGGGTCTGCTACTCTCTCTGTTCTCCGCCACCATGCCACTCTCCGCCCGTATGCCAATCGCGAGGATGTGCATGAGCAGGCGGTGACGCCCATGACACTGGATGACTTGTGTCTGTCATTCCGCGCCGAAGAGTTTCCTCGGATTGGCGTGCCGGCTCATCCCGAGCGGAGCTCGATCATGTCCGCGCGGTCGGCAGTTTCGTCGGCGGTCGTCGACGATGGTTTTCTTCTGGATTGCCTTGCGCGTGAACTCTTTTTAATCGAAAGAAGCAGCTACCGGGACGGGCTGGCGCCTTTCTTTACCATGCCCGACCTTGGCATCCGGTTTGCGTTTGGTTACTGGCCCCCTGGGGGAACGCCGGGTCCCCATGAGCACACGGCGTGGACCATCACCGCCGTGTGCAGGAATTTTCTTGAGGTTGTCACCTTCGACCGGCACGCGTCTTACCGAACGCATCAACTGGTGATCAAAAATCGTTTCTCCGCGCCTGCCGGTCGTTGTGGATTCATCCATGATCCGTGCATCCATCAGCCGATCAATACAACAGCTGACTGGTCATTGTCGCTACACGTCATCAGCCCCCGGGATGGCGAGCCGCTGTCGGACTTCGATCAACCCTTGGAGGCGCTCGCTCCCCGGCGAACATTCATCGATGCCATTGGCGAACATCCATACAAGCATGTCATCGCGGCGCGTCAGCGCTATACCGCGCTTCAACAAATTGCCCGAGTCCTTCTCGGGATGAGCGCCGTGGGAGCGGACGAACTTCGTCGGAAGTGCGCACAATTGGGCTTTGGCGGTACGGGCAAGCTGTCAGACACCGGTAGGCATGAAGGATCCGGGAACGCGCCATTGACGCTTTCGAAAACCCACCAGGATTTGCTGTTGAGCTGTCGTCAGCGCGATGAATGGGTCGTGCTCAGCGTGGATACGCCACGCGGCCCCATTGAAATGTTCTCGATGAACGATGTTGCGTACCAAGCGATTGCCTTCGCGGCGCGCGAATCCATGTTCGAGATCCAGGCATTACCTGGTGACTTGTCGGATGGAGAGCGAGTGTACATCGCCGAGGCACTCGAGCAATCGGGCTTGTTCAAAAGGATGCAGCAATGACCTCGACCTTCCGGCAAGAGCCGACGCGGATAGCCCCGTCATTGAACGGGGACGCGCTGGCATACGACGCGCCGTTTCTGATAGAAAAACTCCTCAAACAACGAATCGTCGACACGCCGGAGCAGGGTCGCCAGCTCTTCACTGAAGTAAAAAGATTTCTTGTCCTTACGCAATCTGATCCATCGAAAGCGTGGGAAATGTATTCGCTGCGCGTCGACGAGGTATGGCATCAGTTCGTGCTGTTCACAAAACAGTATTCGGAATTTTGTACCAGATATTTCGGCAAGTACATTCATCATAGTCCAAGCAATGCCCCTGACTACGGTAGCGGGCAGTCGGGCGGACCGATGACGTTCGAGGCATTTAAAGGTTTCTACAGAGATTATTTCGGGCTGCAACTTCCCGACGTGTGGCTCGATGAAAAATCGATTGCCATTAACAGCCGTGTATTCAATGACCACGTCGGGAAGCTCGCCGTTCTGGAAAACGAAGGAATGGTCGAGCTATCCACAAGGGATGGCCAGGCGCTGCTGTCCGTTAACGATATTGCACGCGACTCCCTGGCCTTCATCGCAGACAGCAGCGTATTTCATGTGCGCGAACTTCCCCCGGATTTGACGGACGAAGAAAAGATCGCGCTCGTCGGCACACTTGTCGAGTATAAAATCCTGCGCGTTGCGCCCTGAATCGGATCGCGTTCTTTCCCTTGCGGATTTTCACGCAATGGCCCGGCGTCGTGTTTGACCCTGAGTCGTCACAGCACGCACGTCAAACTGGCCTTTGCGAATGCGATGCATGAGCGACACGTGCGCTTCCTCCTCAACAGGCACCACCTCAAGCGCCTCCGAGAAATCCAGCGGCTCCCACGAAAAATTCGGCATATAACCTCGTCTCACCTATTTACGACGACCGCTTCTGGCCGAACCCAGCCATTCAGTGTATCGCAACAAGAATGGCGCGCAACTAGTCGGGAAAAAAGGTGCCGAGATAAACCAAGACCCACAATGCCAGGCCCAGCACGATCCATGCGTAACTGGCGTTTATGAATCTGCTATTGCTTTCGCCATCAGGATCGCCGCAGCTGGCATCGACCATGTGTTGCGCACCAAAATATTGGGTCAGCAGCGGCGCCAGAATCAGGAGTGACGCGAGATCCGTGCAGGGTGAGCCGATGGAACGATAGCCCAAGCGATCGAGCACGTTCGACACGATCGAGAGAAGCACAAGCTTCGTTGCGTGCGATTCGTTATTCCATTTGGCAAGCACCGCCTTGAATCGGCAAAGTGCTGCATTAACACTTACTGCGGCGCGCAACGTCGTACTACACGCCCCGCTCTTCGATATGGCGATCTTCAATATATAGACGTAAAAAAGCCGCAGCCAAACGCTGCGGCTTCTCCTGCTGACGTCCAGCCAGCGCCGGTACGGCCAAAAGGCGCATCCGGCGCCCGCCACCCGCAGGCATCCCAGGCGGAACCGGCCGCCACCTGGCCGCCGGTTCCGCCCGTTTGACGCTTACTGCGCATTCACCTGCTTCAGCACCGCATCCTTGAACAGCGGCAGCGGATCCGTCGTATCGACTTCAACCACCGTCGTACCCAGCGCATTCGCCCCATTCATGAACGTGACCGAACCCAGGTGACGCTTGCCAACCGCCAGCCCCGACCACGACAGCGCCACCGGCGCCGTACCGGCCACCGTCGCCATGCCCGCAGCCATGGCCTTGAAGTTGCCGCCGCTGGCGTTCGGGCTCAGCACCCAGGTCGACAGCTTGTAGGTCGCGCTGCCGCCGATAGGGTCATAGCCGACCACGCACACCTTGTAGTCGCCGGCCACCGGGTTGCTCAGCTGGACCTGTTCGTTGCTGGTCCCGTTGCCGCTGGTGCCGACCACCGTGGTGCCGCGCACCACCACCATGTCCAGGTCGGTCTGGCCGTCGCCGCTGGTGTCGCTGTCGAACAGCGAGAAGCGGGCGATCGAGGTGCCGGCCGGGATCGTGACCGTGTGCACGTTGACGCCGGTGCCGCCGCCGGCCACGCAGACGCTGTTGGCGGTGTTCGGGGCCTTGACCACGCTCGAGTTGAACTCGGTGGCCGGGACCAGGCCGGACTTGGCGACCGTCAGCGCGCCGGCAAAGCCGGTGCCGACGGTGATCACCTTGGTGCCGGCGGTCGCTTCGCTGTTCACCGTGGCCGGGGCGGCCAGCAGCGAGGCGCGTGCGATCAGCGGGCTGCGCACGGTGTGCACGCCGTCGCTCCAGGTCAGCTTGCCGTACACCCAGTTGTTGATCGCCGCGGTGGTGCGGGTCAGCTTGACCGTGAAGCGGCCCGATGCGCCCGGCGCCAGCGTCAGCGTGGACGGGGTCACCGCAACCGTATAGCCCGGCAGCGTGGTGGTGGCGTTGTAGGTGGCCTGGCTGGCGCCGACGTTGGTGACGGTGCGGTTCAGCGTGATCACGCCCAGCACGTTGGCCGCGGTCAGCGAGGCCAGGTTCAGGTCGTACGGCTGGATGGTGCCGTTGGCGGCGCAGGTGGCGGCGCTGTACACGTTGACGTTCAGGCCGCACAGGAAGCGGATGTAGTCGGTCTCGGTGGCGTTGTACACCAGGCCCGGGTCGGCGGCGGAAGTCGGCGACAGGTGGCCGGCGCCCTGGCCCCACGGCAGCATGCCCGAGTTCAGGGCGCCGCTGGTGTCCCACGGCATGGTGCCGCTGCGGTTGTCGCTGAAGGTGTCGTAGGCGGTGGTCATCATGGCCGACTTGATCATCGCCGGGGTCCAGTCCGGATGGCGCTGCTTCAGCAGGGCCGCGACGCCGGCCACGTGCGGCGATGCCATCGAGGTGCCGCTGTAGTAGGCGAAGTTCTTGACCTGGGCCGGTTCGCCGGCCGCGACCGCGTTGCGCTGGTCGCGCGTCAGGCCGGCGGTGACGGCGGCCAGGATGTTGCTGCCCGGCGCAGTCAGGTCCGGCTTCATGATGTTGGCGTTGGCCACGTTCGGGCCGCGCGACGAGCTGCCGCTCATGATCGGTGCGATCACGCTCGGGTCGGCGATGCCGTGCAGGTTGCCCAGCGCCGCGCTGGCGCTCGGGGTCGCGGCGATGTAGGCCTTGAGCTTGTCGGCGTCGACCTTCAGCAGGTGCACGGTGGACAGGGTGTGCGTCTGGTTGGTGATCGTGTTCGCGTTGTCGGCCACGTTGGCGATGATGGCGCCCGATGCGCCGGCCGTCCTCGCGTTGGCGCTCTTGTTGACCAGGTTGTTGTTGCCGCGGTCGCAGACCAGGATCTTGCCGGCCACCTTGACCGGATCGAGCAGCGCGGCCACGCCGTCGGCGGCGCCGAGGCACTGGTTCAGGCTGGCGTTGGCCGGATCGATGCCGTCCTTGCCGGCATCCTTCGCCAGGATCAGCGGCGACGCCGGGGTGTTGGCGTTGCTGGATGCGCCGGTCAGCGTCATGCCGTTGCCCAGGACCGCGTCGCCCGCGTACAGGCGGTTATGGGTCGAATTGCCGACGGTGGCCAGCCACGGGCTGATGTGGCCGACCGGCGCCGGTGCGCTCGAGGTCGGGCCCTGGTTGCCGGCCGAGGTCGATACGAACACGCCGGCCGCGGTCGCGCCCAGGAAGGCCACTTCGGTGGCGTCGTTGAAGGCGCCGCCGCCCGAGCTCGAGCCGATCGAGAAGTTGATGACGTTGACGCCGTCGCGCACGGCCGCTTCGATCGCCGCCACGCTGTTCGAGGTGGCGCAGCTGTTGGCGGCGGTGGTGGCGTCGGTCCAGCAGACCTTATAGGCGGCGATGCGGGCGCGCGGCGCCATGCCGCTGAGCCTGCCCAGGTTCTGGCCGTTGACGCTGGCCGCCACGCGGGCATTGCCGCCGGCGGTGCTGGCGGTGTGGTCGCCGTGGCCGCCCTTGCCTTCGGCGCCGGCGACCGAATCGCGCGGCGACAGGAATTCGGTCCAGTGCAGGTTCTGGGTCGGCACCTTGAAGTAGCGCGCGCCGATCAGCTTGTTGTTGCAGTCGCTGGCCTGGAAGCCTTCGCCGGTCTGGCACTCGCCTTTCCAGCTGCTCGGCGGCGCGCCGTAGGCCAGGCGGCTGCCGTCGCGGCTCGGGTTGCCGTTCTCGTCGACGCGGTCGGCGAAGCTGTCGTGCTCGGGCCAGATGCCGCCGTCGACGATGCCGATGATGATGTCTTCGCCGGCGCTGTCCTGGCCGCCGACCTGCTCCCACAAGCCGCCCGGCCGGTCCAGGCCGAGGAAGGACGGCGTGTAGTTGGTGTCGAGCTGCAGCATCGAGTCGGCGCTGATGTTGGCCACGCCGGGGTTCTTCTTCAGGGCGCGCACTTCGGCGTCGGTCAGCATGGCCGAGAAGCCGTTGAAGACGACCTGGTATTCGTGGGTGACCTGGGCCTGGTTGACGCTGGCGAGCACCGCGGCCTTCTTGTTGTCCAGGTAGCCGATGTAGTTCTGGACCGCGGCGGCGTCGACGTTCAGGCGCTGGCCTGCGGACGGACGGGTGGCGGGCAGCCCGGCGACTTCACCGGTGTAGGTGGCGACCGGCTTGTCGGCCAGCTGGATGATGTAGGAGCGGCGCACTTCGGCGTCGGCGGCGTAGGCGTGGCTGGCTGCGGCGAGGCTCAGCGCGAGCAGGACAGCCGAAGTAATGGGACGCAGTTTCATGGATAGGTACCCTGACGTATCGTTGTTGTGTTGTTGTGTCGTGGTCATCAAGCCGGCTTGGCGGCGGACTTGCGGCGGCGCAGCGTGAGCGCGCCCAGGCCGAGGCCCAGCAGCGCCAGGCTGCCCGGTTCCGGCACGTCGGCCTGGGTCACGTCGGCGAGCGAGATGTTGTCGAGGGCGAACTGGGCCTGGTTGAGCAGCGGATCGGTGACGTCTTGCGGGTAGACGCAGCCGCCGTTGCCGTCGAACAGGCAGGCGCGGATCGTCAGGCTGCTCAGGGCGCTGGCGGCGAAGCTCGAGGACAGTGAGGCGGTGTCGAACAGCGGATTGCCGACGCTGTCCATGCCCGGGAAGTCGAGGGCGTAGCTGACGGTGGCGCCCGAGTCGAACAGCGAACCGGTCAGCACCAGCTGGCCGTACGAGAAGTTGGCCAGGCCGCCGGTCGGACCGATGAAGGCGTAATCCAGGCCCGAGAGACTGAAGGCGCCGCCGCCGTCGCGCGTGATCTGCAGGGCGCCGTCGGCGATGCCGGCATAGTAGAGACTGCCGTTATTGGTCGGGCAGCCGCCCAGCCAGCAGGCGGTCGGGTCCTGGCCGTTGAGGAGGACACCGGCCAGGCCGGCGCCGCCCTCGTGGGTGTCCACCACCTGCAGCGCATAGCCGTTTTCCGACAGCACCTGGCCGCCGACGTAGAAATCCTGGCTGAGGGATTCGAAGTTGACGACGCCGGCCATCGCGGGCGCCGTGCCCAGCATGGCCAGCGCGGCAGCGACGCCGAGTGCGAGTTTGTTGAGCCCGGAGCGGGCGCGGGATGTCGAACGGGTACCGGTGGATGTCATTGTCTCTCTCGTCTTGAGGTAAAAGCTTGAATTACGGAAACGGAAAATTAAATTTTTATTACCGTTTAAGCTTTTTCACTCTAGCAAGAAAAACAATTCTCACTGAAAAAATTTCTGCAAATTAAGTTTTGTTTTTATTTCAAGATTGTGAACAAAATTTAGTTTCTCCTATGAGGATACGCATGCCGGATAAAAAGACTTGTTGTGGTTTATTTGTTACAACTCATTACAACTTTCCGTTACGACTGGCCAAAGGAAGTCAATGTTCGACCATGCTCTGGCGCATGGCGTCCGCCAGCACCTGCCCGACCACGCCATCGATCGCCAGCACGCGCGCCCTGCCGTCGTGCAGGGCGGCGGCCAGCTTGTCGGCCGCCAGCGAGAACGCTTCGCCGCGCCCTGCCCTGGCGAAGATGAACAGCGTGCGCAGCGGACTGACCCAGGCCAGCTTGACCTTGCGCGCACCCTCCTCGCCGCGGAATTCCATCCACATGCCGCGCTCCAGGCCGTCCAGCGGCGACAATGCGTGGCGGCGCGCCACTTCCTGTTCGGCGTGCTGCTGCGCCGCGGCGTTTTCCAGTTCGACGCGGCGCAGGGCATCCTGCTGGGCCGCCTCCACCGCCAGTTCCAGCTGGCGCTCGGGCGACAGCTCGATCGGCGCGCGCACGATCGACGCGTGACACTCGGCCAGGTGGGCAAAAAATTGCAGGCGCCCGGCGTCCTGCCACCGGATCGCGTCCAGCCACTTGTTCAGCGTGGCCAGCAGGCGCGGCAGCCGGGCGATCAGCATCTTGCGCTGCTCCTGGGTCGCCTTCGGCTTCACGCTCCAGATCAGGTCATCCATGGCGCGGGTGGCGTTGCGCACCGCGCCCGGTTTGTCGTCCTCGATGGTGTGGGCGAAGGTCAGCACGGTGGTCCAGCGCTGTTCCAGGAAACCGCCGATCACGCCGGCCGTGTTTTCTGCCGGGCCTTCGCCGGCGTTTCCAGCCTGGTTGCCGGCCAGCTTGCCGGCCAGGTCGCCCGCCTGCAGCCGCAGCGCCACCGCATCGCGCGCGGCGCGGGTCGCGACTGCCATCTTTTCCTGCTTCAGGGCGCTGGCAACCGGCGCCGCCAGCACCTGCGCCTGCGCGCTTTCCTCGGCGCTGTCGCGGGCCGCGATGCTGGCTTCGAGATCGGCTACCGCCGCCGCGAAGCTGCCTTCATCGCCGGCGCCCTCCCGTACCACGCCATCCCGTCCCGCGCCATACTCGCCCGCGCGCGCCACGCTGCGCTGCATCGCCTGGAACATCGGGTCGTCGGCATCCTTGTGCTGTTCCCAGCCCATGCGCGACAACAGGTCGACCAGGCGCCGCGCCGGATGCGCTTCCTCGTAGAAGAAGGCCTTGTCGCGCAGTGCCGCCTTCAGCACCGGCACCTGCAGCAGTTGCAGCAGTTCGCGCGCCCGCGGCGGGATGCTGTCGTCCAGCAGTACGGTTTCGAACACCTGCGACAGCAGGTCGAGGGTGCGCTCGTCGCCATGCGACAGGCTGCCGCGGGGCAGGCTCTGGCGCAGGCGCGGCAGGTAGAACACCTTGTGTGGAGGCGCTGCGTGATGGGTGCCGGTGGGGGCGCCGGCGTGCGAGGGCGCCAGCGCCGGCTCGATGCGCGCCAATAGTTCGAGCAGCGGCGCTGCGCTGGCGCCGGCAGACAGTGGCCCGATGGATGCGGGCGCGATGGATGCGGGAGCGATGCCGGCCGCGGCGTCGATCAGGCTCTGTATCGGAATGCCGGCCCACTGGTTCGCAGCGGCGCCGGCGGCCTGGCCCGGCATGAAGATGGCGCCCGGCGCCTGCATGGGCACGAAACCAGCCGCCGGCTGGGCAGCCGCGCCCGCCGGCGCTTGCGCAAAGCCTGCAACAGTGGTCATGGATGCGGGCGCCGTGCCGGCGAGCGTGCCGGATGCCTGCGCCTGCGCCGCTGCGGCGACGGCAAAGCCGGCCGCCCCGCTCGGGCGCCAGCCGCCGCTCCCCGACGGCATGCCCGGCAGGTCGGGGATCGGGGGCACGCCATCGTCGCCGCCGTCGTCGCCGAACAGCTTACGCAACTGCTCGGCCAGCGCGGCCCGGTTGCCGGCGCGCGCCGCACGGGCCGCGGCCGCGTCGTCGGTCTTCTGGATGCGGTAGGCGTCGACCGAGCCGGGCTGGCTGTCCTTGCGTTTCAGGGCGTCGGTCAGTTGTTCGTACAGCGGCGCCAGGTCGAACAGGATGTCCGTGCGCAGCAGGGGCTGGATCAGGCCATGCGCATCGGCATCGGGCTCGAACTCGCGCCAGGCTTGCTCCAGCGCCTTGAGGAGGACGGCTGGACGAAAAGGATTGCTGTCGGCGCGCAGCACGCCGCGGCCGAGCAGCAGGCCGAGGCGGACCGACAGGGTCGCCAGCGCTTCCGAGTGCAGGATGTCGAACGGACGGGCCAGCGCGCCAATGGCCAGCTTGTCGTCCATTTCCTGCAGGGGCACCAGGCTTAGCGCCAGTGGCGCCGTGGGCGCGGCGGCCGGGCCGAACGGCGCCAGTTCCGCGCGCAGCGCCGCGTCGATGGCCGCCAACGCCAGGTGCACGAAGGCGTAGGCGTTTTCCTTGAGCAGCTTGCCGGACTTGACGCGGCGATAGACCTCGCGCGTATCCAGCCCCGGCTGGCTGACATCGGCCAGCGCGGCAGCCATGCGCGCGGCCATGTCGCCGAGCTGCCGCCCGGCGAATTCGGACGCGCTGACGGCGAGCGACGCCAGCGTCGCCTGCTGCGACGCGGCCTTGCGTGCGGCCGGGGTCTGGGGACTTGCGGACATGGATCGGTGGGCAAAACGGATGCGATGCGGGCTCTGCATATTGTGGCACACAATTTCTGCATGGCAATGCGAATCTTGCGCAAACGGCGCAAAGTGATGCGTGAAGCACGCACTTGCGCATGGAATCCCAGGAGAATGTTTATTTCATTGATGAGCTATCTCATCAATAGATCAGGCAAATATTGGAATCTGGTAGCAGACTTAGCGAATAAGCATATTATCTTTACTAATTATGAAGCAAAAATATTCTTTAATACTCAGTCAAAGTCCTACATGACGACAAGAGAACTTCCGATACCGGTTCTACTGACGGGCTTGCATCATTGCTCTACCGGAAACGCTAACGAACAAGCAAGTTTGAAAGCACTTTTGGCAAGCAGGACATTTCCCAAATTTAGAAAGGAATGATCATGACTTCGAGCAAAACTCCGCGCCCAGGCAACCAGGGTGGTTCGCACCAGCAGCACGTTGAAGCCGGCCGTCAGAGCCACAAGAACGACGGCAACAAGCAATCCGCATCGTCGGGCTCCGGTTCGCGTTCGCGTTCGGGCGGTGTCCAGGGCGGTTCTCCGGAACAGCACGCCGAAGCCGGCCGCAAGGGCGGCGCCAGCAAGCAGTCGGGTTCGGCAGGATCGAGCTCGCGCTCCAACTCGGGCGGCGTCCAGGGCGGCACGCCGGAGCAGCATGCCGCTGCCGGCCGCCAGAGCCACAAGAACGACAAACGCTAAGCGTTTTTCTTCTGGTGAAAGGACACCGTAGCGAGCATCGCAGACCGAAGGGGCGACGCGCAGCAGGTTTCCAAGCCAGACGCTGGATGGCGCCGCTTCCGGGCGCCGTCGGACAGTGACCAAACAGGAAGCATCAACAGAGCCTGCAGCGGCATGTCCGCCACAGGCTCTGCTGTTTTATGGCCAACGCATGTGTGTTGAGGGACAGGCGGGCCTTGTGCCCTGCCCGCTCCTCGGATTGCATCAGATATTGCGCAGCGGTGCGCCCCGCGGCGGCGCGAAGTCGACCACGTCGTGCACCAGTCCGGCGGTCCTGGCGTCGCGCGCGGTCAGGTGCAGGTCGCCATACTGGTGGATGCCCCATTGTTCCGGCGAGAGTTCGATGTGCTTGCGCAGCAGCGACTCGGTGCGGGCATCATCGGCGCGCAAGCCCTCGACGATGATGTTCAGCGCATCCGGACGCGAACCGGGCGAGGCGGTCGCATGCGACTTGTGGATCATGAAGCGCGCGGTCTCGCTCGCGTAGCGCTGCTTGCCTGCCAGGAACAGGATCACGGCGATCGACGCCACCGCCCCGCCGTTGTACATGATGAAGTCGACCGGGGAATTGGCCATGAAGTTATATAGGCACAGCCCGTCGCTCACGTAGCCGCCGTTCGACTGCACCAGCACGTGCGCGGTCTCGATGCCATCCTCGGTCATGTGCGAGGTGGCTTCGAAGACGCGGTGCACCATGTCGCTGTTGACGTCGCCGGACAGCGTGAACCACGCCTCCTTCTGTTCTTTTGCTTGTTCTTCGTTCATAGTCGCTCTCTTCTGTCACAAGGTTCGTGGGACAAGTGTAACAAATCACGAATTGATGGCCATGTGGCCGCACTGCAAGAGTGCGCGGGCCTGTGTTTCCTCCCTGTTTTGCCCTGCTTTGGGGGCTTTTGCCAGCCCTCGCGGTTGGCGGATTGACTTCCCCTGGCTGCTGACATATCCTTCGCAGTCTTGACCGGGAGAGCGCAGCGCAGGCTGCCGCCGAAGGGGCATCACCCGAAAACTCTCAGGCAACCGGACCGGTCAAGGGACACCACGCAAGGCGTGGTGGACCAACTCTGGAGAGCGGCCCGAACGGGCCCACCGAAGGGGCAAGCGGCCACGCCGCTATCTCTCAGGTACCGAGGACAGAGGGGTGCGAACGGCATGCCGGATTCCGATCCGCATGCTCGGCCCCTATTACCTGTTCGAGGATTCCATGACGCTCAAGTCGACTCCGCTCAATTCCGTACACCGCGCCCTCGGCGCCAAGATGGTCGACTTCGGCGGCTGGGACATGCCGGTCAACTACGGCTCCCAGATCGAGGAACATCACGTCATCCGCACCGACGCCGGCATGTTCGACGTGTCGCACATGTGCGTGGTCGACCTGCACGGCGAAAACGTGCGTCCTTTCCTGCGCGGCCTGCTGGCCAACAACGTCGACAAGCTACAAACGCCGGGCAAGGCCCTGTATTCCTGCATGCTGAACCCGCAGGGCGGCGTGATCGACGACCTGATCGTCTACTTCTTCGACGAAACCTGGTTCCGCCTGGTGGTCAATGCCGGCACCGCCGAAAAGGACATCGCCTGGATCCGCGAACGCAACGAGACTTCGGGTTCAGGCCTGGCCATCACCCCGCGCCGCGATGACCTGAGCGCCGACGGCATCGCGCTGGTCGCGGTCCAGGGGCCGAACGCCCGCGCCAGGTTCTGGGATACCGTGCCAGCCGCGCGCGAGGCGTCGGAAGGCCTGAAGCCCTTCAACGCCGCCATCGTCAAGGACACCGCGTTCGGCGAGCTGATGGTGGCCCGCACCGGCTACACCGGCGAGGACGGCTTCGAGATCGGCGTCGCCGCCACGCAGGTGGAAGCGCTGTGGAACGCGCTGGCGGCGAACGGCGTCAAGCCGGCCGGCCTGGGCGCGCGCGACACCCTGCGCCTGGAAGCGGGCATGAACCTGTACGGCCAGGACATGGACGACACGGTCTCGCCGCTGGACGCCGGCCTGGCCTGGACCGTCGACCTGGTGTCGGAGCGCGACTTCGTCGGCAAGAGCGCCCTGCAGCGCGGCCAGCAACAGCAGTTCGTCGGCCTGATCCTGCGCGAAAAAGGCGGCATCCTGCGCGCCCACCAGAAAGTCGTCGCCGCTTCCGGCAGCGCTGGCGAAATCACCAGCGGCACCTTCAGCCCGAGCATGCAGCAGGCGGTCGCGCTGGCGCGCGTGCCGATGGATGTGGCGATCGGCGACACCGTGCATGTCGAAATCCGTGACAAGAAACTGGCCGCCTCGGTGGTCAAGCTGCCGTTCGTGCGCCATGGTAAAGTCCTGGCCGCCTGATCGCGCCGCCGTCAAAAAGAACAAACTATACTTAACGCACCATCCCCTACCAGGAGTTACCCATGAATATCCCAGCCGACCTGAAGTACACCGAGTCCCACGAGTGGGTCCGCCAGGAAACTGACGGCACCCTGACCGTCGGCATCACCGAATACGCGCAGGACGCGCTGGGTGACATCGTGTTCGTCGAACTGCCGCAGGTCGGCAAGACCTTCACCGCCGGCGACGACGCCGCCGTGGTCGAATCGGTCAAGGCCGCCAGCGACATCTATGCGCCGGTGTCCGGCACCGTGGTCGCCGTCAATCAGCCGACCGCCGACGCGCCGGACTCGATCAACGCCGACGCCTACAGCGCCTGGCTGTTCCGCCTGCAGCCGGCCGATCCGGCCGCGATCAACGGCCTGCTGGATGCGGCTGCCTACGGCAAGGCGACCGAAGAGTAATGTAATAAACCCCGTCGTTCCCGCGCACGCGGGAACCCAAGGTAAGTTTCCGAAGTTGTCGAACCTGGGTCCCCGCCTCCGCGGGGACGACGGCAGCTTTTCCCGCGCTTCATCTCTTTTTCTGCCCACACCATGACCCGCACCAGCCTGACCCAACTCGAAGCACGCGACGGCTTCATCCCGCGCCACATCGGCCCTTCCGACGCCGAACAGGCAGCCATGCTGTCCGTCCTCGGCTACGCATCGCGCGCCGCGCTGATCGATGCCGTCGTTCCCGCCAACATCCGCCGCAAGGACAAGCTGGACCTGGGCGAGTTCTTCGACCCGCTGCCGGAACAGGCCGCACTCAGCAAGCTGAAATCGCTGGCGTCGCAGAACAAGGTCATGAAGTCGATGATCGGCCAGGGCTACTACGGCACCCACACCCCGCCGGTCATCCTGCGCAACATCTTCGAAAACCCGGCCTGGTACACCGCCTACACCCCGTACCAGCCGGAGATCTCGCAGGGCCGGCTGGAAGCGATCCTGAACTTCCAGCAGGTGATCACCGACCTGACCGGCATGGGCATCGCCAACGCCTCGATGCTGGACGAAGGCACCGCCGCCGCCGAAGCCATGACGCTGATCCAGCGCGTCGGCAAGTCGGCCTCGAAGGTGTTCTACGTGGCCGACGACGTGCTGCCGCAGACGCGTGAAGTCGTGGAAACGCGCGCCCTGCCGATCGGCGTCGAGGTGCGCAGCATCGCCGCCGCCGACATCGAGAACCTCACCGAAACCTGCTTCGGCGTGCTGCTGCAGTACCCGGGCGTGAACGGCGACGTGCGCGACTACCGCAACGCCGTCGAGAAGCTGCACGCGGCCGGCGCCATGGTCATCGTGGCGGCCGACCTGCTGGCCCTGACCGTGCTCACCCCGCCGGGCGAATGGGGCGCCGACGTCGTGGTCGGCAACAGCCAGCGCTTCGGCGTGCCGCTCGGTTTCGGCGGCCCGCACGCCGGCTACCTGGCCACGCGCGACGAATTCAAGCGCAGCATGGCGGGCCGTCTGGCCGGCGTCACCATCGACGCCCAGGGCAACAAGGCATTCCGCCTGGCGCTGCAGACGCGCGAACAGCACATCCGCCGCGAAAAGGCGACCTCGAACATCTGCACGGCGCAGGTGCTGCTGGCCGTGATGGCGTCGATGTACGCGATCTACCACGGCCCGAAGGGCCTGGAGCAGATCGCCCGCCGCGTGCACCGCTACACCGGCATCCTGGCCGCATCGCTGCAGGGGGCAGGCTTCGCGCTGGCCAACGAGACCTACTTCGACACCCTGACCGTCATCGCGGACAATGCCGACGACCTGCACCGCATCGCGGTCGAGCACGGCGTCAACCTGCGCCGCATCGATGCGCGCCACGTCGGCCTGTCGCTGGACGAGACCACCACCCGCGACGACATCGAGCTGCTGGTGAAGATCTTCGGCGCCGGTGCGGGTAAAGAGATCGCCATTGACTTCGACAGCCTGGACAGCGATGCGCAGGACGCCTTCCCGGCGGCCCTGGCGCGTTCGAGCGCCTACCTGACACACCCGACCTTCCACCGCTACCACGCCGAGCACGAGATGCTGCGCTACCTGCGCGCCCTGGCCGACAAGGACCTGGCGCTGGACCGCACCATGATCCCGCTGGGTTCGTGCACGATGAAGCTGAACTCGACCTCGGAAATGATCCCGGTCACCTGGCCCGAGTTCTCCAGCATCCACCCGTTCGCCCCGGATGACCAGACCGTCGGCTACCGCGCGATGATCACCCAGCTGGAAGCGATGCTGTGCGCCGTCACCGGCTACGCCGGCGTGTCGCTGCAGCCGAACGCCGGTTCGCAGGGCGAGTACGCGGGCCTCCTGATCATCAAGAAGTACCACGAGTCGCGCGGCGAAGGCCACCGCAACATCTGCCTGATCCCGTCCTCGGCGCACGGCACCAACCCGGCGTCGGCCAACATGGTCGGCATGAAGGTGGTGGTCACCGCCTGCGACGAGAACGGCAACGTCGACCTGGCCGACCTCAAGGCCAAGGCCGAGCAGCACAGCGCCAGCCTGGCCTGCGTGATGGTCACCTACCCGTCGACCCACGGCGTATTCGAGGAAGGCATCAAGGAACTGTGCGAGATCGTGCATGCGCACGGCGGCCAGGTGTACGTGGACGGCGCCAACATGAACGCGCTGGTCGGCGTGGCAGGGCCAGGCCTGTTCGGCGGCGACGTCAGCCACCTGAACCTGCACAAGACCTTCTGCATCCCGCACGGCGGCGGCGGCCCGGGCGTCGGTCCGGTGGCAGTGGCGGCGCACCTGGTGCCCTTCCTGCCGAACCAGATCTCGACCGGCTACTCGCGCAGCGAAGAAGGCATCGGCGCGGTCAGCGCGGCGCCCTACGGCTCGGCCTCGATCCTGCCGATCTCGTGGATGTACATCGCGATGATGGGCGCCGACGGCCTGACCGCGGCCACCGAGACCGCGATCCTGAACGCCAACTACATCGCGCGCCGCCTGGCGCCGCACTACCCGGTGCTGTACACCGGCGAAGGCGGCCTGGTGGCGCACGAGTGCATCATCGATTTGCGCCCGCTGCAGGACAAGACCGGCATCAGCAACGAAGACGTGGCCAAGCGCCTGATGGACTTCGGCTTCCACGCCCCGACCATGAGCTTCCCGGTGCCGGGCACCTTGATGATCGAGCCGACCGAGTCGGAAGCCAAGGTCGAGCTGGACCGCTTCATCGAGGCGATGATCACCATCCACGCCGAGATCGTGAAGGTCGAGCGCGGCGAGTACGACCGCATGGACAACCCGCTCAAGGGTGCGCCGCACACGGCCGAAGTGGTCACCGCCGACGACTGGCAGCACACCTATTCGCGCGAAGTGGCGGCCTTCCCGGTGCCGTCGCTGCGCAAGAAGAAGTACTGGCCGCCGGTCGGCCGCGCCGACAACGCCTACGGCGACCGCAACCTGTTCTGCGGCTGCGCGCCGATCTCGGATTACGAGTAAGCATCAAGTCGCCTCGAGAAACCGTAGCGAGCGGCAGCAGGTTTATCGAGGCGACTTCCCGCGGTTTGTAGCCAGCCGCAGGTAGGGACGGCCGGCCCCGCCGGGACGCTCATCGAGCGTCCCCTGCGGGGCCGTATTCTTTTCCCTGTCCCTGAGGTCGTGGCCGGGCATGACGGCGGCGCCGTTGTCCGGGCCCTGCACCGCCTCGTCCAGCCGGAACGTCGCCACCGCGCGCGACAGCGTCAGCGCCTGCTGCTGCAGGCTGCGCGCCGCCATCGCCGCTTCCTCGACCATGCGCGAGCCCTGCGTGGTCATCTCGTCCATGCGCACGATCGCCTGGTTGACCCCGGCCAGGTCCTGGACGCGCTCGGCGCTGGCGCTACCGATGCGGTTGACGATGTCGCCCACCTCCTGCACCGAACTGGCCAGGTCGGCCATGCTGGTGCCGGCCTGGGCGGCCCAGGCGCTGCCGTTCTCGATCGTCGCCACCGCCTGCTGCGCCAGGTCGCGCGCCTCGTGCGCGGCGCCGGAAGCCTGCTGCGCCAGGGTGCGCAGGTCGCACGCGGCCTGGGCCAGGCCCTGGCCCTGCTCGCCGGCCTTGGCCGCCTCCACCGCCACGTTCAGCGCCAGCTTGCCGGCGCTGCCGAGGGTGGTCTCGAGGGTCGCGTTGATCTCTTCCATGCGGCTGGCGCTGCGCCTGACGTTTTCCAGCGTCGCCACCAGCCGGTGCACCACGCTGCCGCCTTCCTGGGCAGCGGCCGACGCGCTTTCGGTCAGGCGGTTGATGTGCTGGGCGCTGTCGGCGGTCAGGTTCATTGCCGCCGCCAGTTCGTGCATCGAGGATGCGGTCTGTTCCAGCGAAGCGCGCACGCCGGCGCGCGCCGGCATCGCCGCCCGCCCAAGCGCGATCTCGCGCGAGGCCAAACCGATCGAGCGCGCCGAATCGAGGATGGTGCGCAGCGTGCCGTTCAGGTGGCGGATGCTGGCGTCGAGGGCGCGCGAGGTCTCGGCGATCTCGTCGTTGCCATAGACGCGCGGCTTGATGGTCAAATCGCCGCTGGCCAGGCCGTGCACCGCGGCCTCGATCGCGCCGACCTCCGCCAGCAGCGAGCGCCGCACCGCCACTGTGATCGCCAGCGAGGCCGCGATCGACAGCGCGACCACCAGCGGCATCAGGGTAGCGACCACCTTGAAGTCGGCGGCGGCGCTGCCCGATGCCTGCTCCGACAGTTCCTGTTCGCGGCGCGACAGTTCGGTCAGGCGCAGCGCGACCATGGCGAAGGCGCGTTCGGCCTTGGACATGGCGTTGGCGCTGATCGACTGGTCTTCCTGGGAGATTTCGATGACGTCGCCGACCGCCGCCACGTAGGTACCCCAGGCGCGCTGGGCCTGCTCGACGTAGCGCTGCTCGCCGGCGCTGCCGCGGGTCAGGCGCGCCAGGCTGGTGAAGCCGCGCCCGATGGCGCCGTGCTGCAGCTGCAGGTCGCGCACCAGCGGCTCCACGCGCGAGCGCGGGAAGCTGCCGCTGATCCAGGTCAGCACCTGGTAGGACTGGGCATGGGCGCGCTGGGCCGAGGCGACCAGGTCGTAGGCGGCGCGCATGTGGACCGCGCGCTGCTGGACGATGGTGTCGAGCGACCGGTTCTGGCGTACCATCGCAACGTAGGCGCCGCAGGACAGCATCACCAGCAGCACCAGCACCACGCCGGGCGCCAGCAGGAGTTTGGGACCGATACGAAGACGCGACAGCATGTCAGCGCACTTTCAGCGAAGCCGGGGCAATGGCCCGGGATGGGGCGGATACAAGCGTCATGCTTTCTCTCCTGTCAACGGTTTTGCCGGGTAAAGTTTCCGACGTGCATTGACCCAATCTACGCCGAGCCCACCCCTGCCCGTTGCGTCGCATCAACCCAGCAATACATCAACAAAAGGAGTGTATGAAACAAACACAAACGAAGAAGTCGAAACTGGTGGCCGCCTTGCTCTCTGGCCTGGTGTTCCCGGGGGCCGGGCAGTACTACCTGGGACGGCGTTCGCGCGCGCTGCTGTTCCTGGCGCCGGCGGCGGTGGCCGGCCTGCTGTATGCCGGCGGCTTGCTGGACCAGACCAATGCGGTGGTCGACCGGGTGCTGGCCGGCAGCGTGCCGCTGGACCCGATCGCGATCGCGGCGCAGGTCGAAGGACAAACGACCCCGCTGTCCATGACGGTCAGCGGGGTCGTGTTCGTGGTGTGCTGGGTGGGGAGTGTGCTGGAAGCGCTGCTGGCTTAGTCCAGCTTGGCCGCGTGCTCGCGCGTGGCGTGGAACTGCAGCTTCGGCCAGCGCTCCTGCGTCAGGCGCAAATTGACGCCGGACGTGGCCAGGTAGGCCAGGTTGCCGGCGGCATCGTAGGCCACGTTGTGCGCCAGCGCGGTCTCGAAGTCGGCCAGGGATTTCTTGTCGTCGCTCGATACCCAGCGCGCGCTGCTGATGCTGGAGCTTTCGAACACCGCGTCGACGCCGTATTCGTTGAGCAGGCGGCTCGCCACCACCTCGAACTGCAGCACGCCGACCGCGCCCAGGATCAGGTCGCTGCCCATGACCGGCTTGAACACCTGCACCGCGCCCTCTTCGCCGAGCTGCTGCAGGCCCTTGTGCAGCTGCTTCATCTTCAGCGGGTTACGGATGCGCACCGTGCGGAACAGGTCCGGCGCGAAGTACGGGATGCCGGTGAAGGTCAGCATCTCGCCTTCCGAGAAGCTGTCGCCGATCTGCATGTTGCCGTGGTTCGGCAGGCCGATGATGTCGCCCGCGTACGCTTCCTCGACCTGTTCGCGGCTGGACGCCATGAAGGTCACCACCGACGACAGCTTCACTTCGCGGCCGAGCCGCAGGTGCTTGACCTTCATGCCCTTTTCGAAGCGGCCCGAGCACACGCGCAGGAAGGCGATGCGGTCGCGGTGCGCCGGGTCCATGTTGGCCTGGATCTTGAAGACGAAGCCGGAGAACGGCTGTTCCTGCGGCTCGACGGCGCGTACGGTGGCGTCGCGCTCGCGCGGCGCCGGCGCCCAGTCGATCAGCGCCGACAGGATCTCGCGCACGCCGAAGTTGTTGATCGCGGAACCGAAGAACACCGGGGTCTGGACGCCGGCCAGGAAGCGTTCCAGGTCGAACGGATGCGAGGCGCCGTGCACCAGCTCGACTTCCATCTTGAGCTGGTCCATCTCGAGCGGGAACATCTCGGCCAGTTTCGGATTGTCGATGCCCTTGATGATCTCGTAGGCGCCGTCGGCTTTTTCCTCGCCGGCCTTGAACAGCATGACTTCGTCGTTCAGCAGGTGGTACACGCCGCGGAAGTTCTTGCCCATGCCGATCGGCCAGGTCACCGGCGCGCATTCGATCTTCAGCACCGACTCGACTTCGTCCAGCAGTTCCAGCGGGTCGCGCGTCTCGCGGTCCAGCTTGTTCATGAAGGTGACGATCGGCGTGTCGCGCATGCGGCAGACGTCGAGCAGCTTGATGGTCTGCGATTCCACGCCCTTGGCGGCGTCGATCACCATCAGGGCCGAGTCGACCGCGGTCAGCACGCGGTAGGTGTCTTCCGAGAAGTCCTGGTGGCCCGGGGTGTCGAGCAGGTTGATCACGTGGTCGCGGAATTCGAACTGCATGACCGACGACGCCACCGAGATGCCGCGCTGCTTTTCGATGTCCATCCAGTCCGAGGTCGCATGGCGGCCGCTCTTGCGGCCCTTGACGGTGCCCGCCAGCTGGATCGCACCCGAGAACAGGAGCAACTTTTCAGTCAGCGTGGTCTTACCGGCGTCCGGGTGGGAGATGATGCCGAACGTGCGCCGGCGCTCGACTTCGCGCGCGATCAGTGCAGCCGGTTTGGAGCCTGCCGCGGCGCTGCCGGCATCGATGGATTCGGGGGTGGTTACTGCGGTTTCGTTGGACATGGTCTGTGCCATTCGCGGCGCTTGCAAAACGCTCGATTTTACCGATTCCGGGCCACCTTGTGTGAACTGATTGGACCACGTAGGAGTGCCAAGGAAAACGTTTCGCCCCAGTGGGGCGCTAGCGCGGCGCGGCGCATGCAGGCGCCGGTCGATTTTCTGGAGTTCAACAAGCACGTGTTGCGTCGAACGAACTCGTGAATTGTGCGTATGGATGGGTTGACCCAGCCGTTCGGACATGCCGAACCCGGTCGAAAACCGCGAAATTTGCCGATTTTCCCTGTTTCTCCCCAGTAGGACTGGACTGACAAAACATCATGCATAGGACCTACATGGGGGCGACAGACAGTCTTATGTTCGGCAAGAGACTATAGCTTTAATGTACACACATCGCGATGAGGAAACCCATCCAAGCAATCGCCCAAGTGATGTAAGTCAGAGATAACGAGGAAATAAAATGAATAACGCTCAGTTTGGTGTTGCCGCGCAAAAGAAATCGCAGTCGCTCAACCAGATTCCTACGACCTCCGAGGAATTGAAAACTGCAGCCCGTCCCGTCGTGAGCTACAGCGGCACCCAACAGAATGAGTTGCTCGCGGCCCTGCCGCGCCAAGACCTGGAAACCCTGTTTGAGCACCTGGAACTGGTCCCGCTGCCTTTCGGCAAAGAACTGTTCGAATACGGCAGCAAACTCGAATACGTGTACTTCCCGACCACCGCCATCGTCTCCCTGCTGTACGTGATGGAAGACGGCGCCACCACCGAGATCGCCGTGGTCGGCCATGAAGGCGCCGTCGGCGTGTCGCTGTTCATGGGCGAACGCGCCACCTGCAGCGCCGTGGTCCAGAGCGCCGGCTACGGCTACCGCCTGAAGACCCAGTACCTGCGTGACGCCTTCAACAAGGGCGGCGCCCTGCCCCAGCTGCTGATGCGCTACACCAACGCGCTGTTCGCCCAGATGGCCCAGAACGCCGTCGGCGGCCGCCACAGCTCGATCGAACAGAAACTGTGCCGTTGGCTGCTCGACCGCCTGGACCGTTCGGCCAGCAACGAACTGAAAGTGACCCAGGAACTGATCTCGATCATGCTGGGTGTGCGCCGCGAAAGCATCACCGCCGCCGCCGGCAAGCTGCAGGACGAAGGCCTGATCCAGTACCGTCGCGGCAACATCACCGTGTTGAACCGCCAGGGCCTGGAAGACTACGCAGGCGAATGCTACAAGGTCGCTAAAAGCGAATATGACCGCCTCCTGATGGACGTTGCGCGCTGATGAGCGTACCGGCATCCCCGCCCAGCGCCGCCAGCGCGTGGGCGGGTTGCCCGTCCAACTGCCCATGGGACTGATGCGCCTGCCGTTTTTCCTGTTCGTCCAGCATTGCCGTCACCAGCCTCATTGACGCCGCTTCCGCTACCGTTTCCCCGGCCGCCTTCGGCGCCACGTCCGGCATCGCCACCGGCACGCAGGCATGCACACTGGTGCCGATGCCGTTCACGCCACGATCCACGTGCAGGGTGCCGCCGAGCAGCGCCGCCCGTTCGCGCATCCCCAGCAAGCCATGCGATTTCGAGCGCCGCATCGCATCCGGCGGAATGCCGACACCGTCGTCGCTCACCTCCAGCACGAAAGCTTCGCCTTCGCGCGCCAGGTGGACCACCACGTGGCGCGCCTGGGCATACTTGGCGACATTGTTCAATGACTCTTGCGTGATGCGAAACAAGGCGATCGCCTGCATTTCGCCGGCAGCATCGACCTCGCCATCGATCAAGGCTTCGCAATCGATGCCGGTGGTACGTCCGAAATCCTCGCAATAGCTTTCCAGGGCGGCGCCCAGGCCCAGGTTGTCGAGCAGGCTTGGGCGCAAATCCTCGATGATGCGGCGCTTCAGTTCGACCGTATCGACCAGGGTCGCGCGTGCGCGCGCCAGCGTGTCGGCCTGCGCGGGATGGCTGTGCTTGAGCTGCTCGCCAACATTGGCCAGGTGCATGCCGATCGCGGTGAGGTTGGCGCCCATCTCGTCGTGCAGTTCGCGCGCCAGGCGCGCCTTTTCTTCTTCCGACACCCGGATCAGGTGGCGCGACAGGACCGACAATTGTTCGGTGCGCGCCGTCACCAGGTTTTCCAGGTCATCATTGGTCTGCTGCAAGGCGCGCTCGGCCTGCAGGCGCATGCGGAAACCACGCCGTATCAGGTTATAGAACAGTACCAGCACCAGCAGCGCGGCGATATTGATGCCGATGCCGAACAGGGCGGCGCTGCGGTACTCGTCATAGAAGGCGCCGCTGCGCGCGGCCAGCAATTCGTTCTGTTCGCCCGTCATGATCACCACCTGCAGGCGGATCTCGTCCATCTGGGTCTTGTCTTCCTGGGTGCGCGCGATCGCGACGATGTCCTGCAAGCCGCCGTGCCGGTAAACCTCCAGGCTCTGGCTCATCAGATCGACGCGGCGCGTGACCAGCGTGCGCAACTGGGCCAGGTTCCTGAGCTGGGAGGGATTGTCGGCGAGCAGGGTCTGCAGGCCGTCGAACTCGCGCTGGAGTTCCTGCCGGGCGGTACGCAGCGGACCGAGATAGGTGTCGGAATTGGACAGGAAATAGCCGCGCAAGCCGCTTTCCGCATCGGTGACGAGCAGGTTCAGGTACTGCAGCCGCGCAGACACGCGGTCGGCCTGGGCTTGCCGGGTGTTGGCGGATTTCAGGCTGTCGAGGTTGCGTACCAGGCTGACGCCGTTAAGGACGAGGAACAGCACGCACACGACACACAACAGGGTCTGGTACAAGGGAAGACTGCGGACCGGCCTGAACCTGGGGTCGGTGGTGAAATACATCCTTGGATTGTCCTTTCGCGCCGCGTTGCCAGTGCAGGCCATTATAGACCGGAAAAAGTTGCCGAGAAGCTGCACACGCTTCAGTAAAGACGGATTGTGGCATGAGGACGACAGGAAAGAAACAATTCCTTACGTTAACTTACACTTAGGAAAGTAAGATGTTTTTGTACAGGCAAGCACGGTGCCGGCGTGTTTTGCGGCGGGCGCAAGCTCGAAAGCGACTGGTAGAAAAGTAACGGAGAAGCAGCTGCCGTAGAAGCAGGCTCGGGAACACAGCGGCCTGGGAAACGCGACGGATACGGGTGAGGCTGAGCGTAAAGGAGGAAGCGCCGCCGGCGTGCGGCGACGCGAATTTCACTGCAAGGGCGGCGGGGGATGCCGCCCTTCCCTGCTCAGTCGAGCAGGTTGTTTTTCATGGCGTAATAGGTCAGGTCGCTGTTGGATTGCAGGCCCATCTTTTCCATGATGCGGGTGCGGTAGGTCGAGACCGTCTTGATCGACAGCGACAGCGCATTGCCGATGTCGGACACGGTCGCGCCCTTGGCCAGGCGCAGGAACACCTGGAACTCGCGGTCCGAGAGTTCGGTGTGCAGCGCCGTATTCGGATCGCGGTCGAAGCTTTGCGCCAACAGTTCGCCGACCTGCGAGCTGACGTAGCGCCGGCCCTGGAACACGGTGCGCACGGCCGTTTTGAGCTCGTCGGCATCGCATTCCTTGTTCAGGTAGCCGTTGGCGCCCATCTTGAACAGGTTCAGCGCGTATTGCTGCGCCGGGTAACCGGACAGGATCAGCACCGGCAGATTGGGCTGGCCCTGGCGGATGGTGCGCAGGATATCGATGCCGCTCTGGTCGGGCATGGCAATATCCAACAGCAGGACGTCGCAAATTTCACGACGTGCGATGTCGAGGGCTTCGCGCCCGGTGGCGCCTTCGGCAACGACTTCAAATTCGCCCGATGACGAAAAAATCTGCTTGAAACCTGCTCGAACTATCTGGTGATCGTCACAAATGGCAACGCGTATCATTGTCTTCCCTTAGATTTTTCCTGGTACAGGAAAGAGCCGAGGCTGACACCTCACGCCCCCGTTCAGGTCATGCGTTTGAGTCAGCATATTCGGATGTGACATTCTATCACCTCCGTGGTGCAGAACAACAGGAGCACGAATGCCTGAGTCTGCCGACTCGCGCTGCACGACCCGACAACGGTGGCTCAGGCTGCCGGAGCACCGCCACGGAGCAGGACAAGGATGGCGCGCAGTTCGTCGCGCAGTTTGTCCGGTTCGATGGCCGGCGCCGGCGGCAGCTCGGGCGCCGCTTCCGGCTCGTCGACCAGGCCGATGCGGCCGTCGAGACGGTTGCGGGCGCCGCTGATGGTGAAGCCTTGCTCGTACAACAGCTCGCGGATGCGCCGGATCAGCAAGACTTCGTGATGCTGGTAATACCGGCGATTCCCACGGCGTTTGACAGGCTTCAGCTGAGTAAATTCCTGCTCCCAGTAGCGCAGTACATGCGGTTTGACCCCGCACAATTCACTGACCTCACCAATCGTGAAATAACGCTTGGCCGGAATCGGCGGCAGCACGGTCAGTTCGGTCTTGTTCGGTCGGTCATTCATGGTTCAGGATGGCTTATGCGGCGCGCGCCAGGGCAGCCCCCGGGTTGGCCGGACTGGTTTCCTCGACCATGCCCTTGAGCTTCTGGCTGGCGTGGAAGGTCACGACACGGCGCGCCGTAATGGGGATTTCCTCCCCGGTTTTCGGATTGCGGCCGGGGCGCTGCGGCTTGTCGCGCAACTGGAAGTTGCCGAAGCCGGACAGTTTCACCGCCTCGCCGCGCTCGAGCGCATTGCGGATCTCATCGAAGAAAGTCTCGACCATGTCCTTGGCTTCGCGCTTGTTCAGGCCGACCTGCTCGAACAGCAGCTCGGCCAGCTCGGCCTTGGTCAAGGTCGGCAATTCCTTTTCCGCGTCCTGCCGCACCTTGGCCACCTGCATCGCACGATGCAGGTCGGCGGCCAGCGCTTCCTGGAGTACGGCGGAATCAACGTCGTTGTTGTTAATTTTTAAGCCCTACCTTCAATTTCGGATGGGGGGTCGATAAACCTGCTGCGCGTTGCACTGGCGGCCTGCGATGCTCCGCCGTGGCGGACCAGCCGTACCGCAGTACGGCTGCGCTTCTCGGCCACCATTGCTGCCGCTCGCGACGGTTTCCCTCCCCCTGTTCGGCTCGTAGCCCTCTTTCAGGCGCGCAGTTTGGCGCTGTGTTTTTGTTGTGCCGCAGCAGCGAGCGCAGCCATGATGGCATCGACTGCGTCGTCCTGCAACGTCGATTGAGTATCTTGCAAGCTAAAGCGGAAAGCAAGACTTTTTTCATCCTGTTCCAGGCCCTTGCCGCGATATTCATCAAACAAAACAACGGCTTGCACGAGCTTGCCGAGTTCGTTCGACGACAGCTCGGCCTGGAATGCATCCAGCAATGCCTGGGCCGGCAGGTCCTGCTTGACGACCAGCGCCAGGTCGCGCGTGGCGCCCGGGAACTTGGAAATCTCGGTATAACGCGGCAGCGCGCGCTCGCACAGCGCCTCGGCATCGACTTCGAACAGGACCGGCGCCTGCGGCAGGTCGTACTTCTGCAGCCAGCGCGGATGCAGTTCGCCGATGAAGCCGACCTGCTTGCCGTCGACCTCGACGGCGGCGCAGCGGCCCGGGTGCAGCGCCGGGTGCTCGATCTTGACGAAACGCAGGCTGCGCGGCGCGAACAGCGCTTCCAGGTCGGCCTTCACGTCGAAGAAATCGACCGCGCGGGTCGGCTGGCCCCACTGCTCGTCGAGGGCCGGGCCGTAGGCGATCGCCGCCACGCGCTTGGGCTGGTCGAAACCGGCCACCGCCAGCGCGCCGTCCTGTGCTTCCGGGTTGCGCAGGAACACGGCGCCGACTTCGAACACGCGCACGCGGCCGGCCTTGCGGTTCAGGTTGTAGCGCACGTTGGCGACCAGGCTGCCGACCAGCGAGGAGCGCATCACGCTCATCTGGCTGGCGATCGGGTTCTGCAGGCGGATCGGCTCGGCATTCGCGGCAAAGTCGGCTTCCCACTGCTGTTCCACGAAGCTCATGTTGACCACTTCCTGGTAGCCCAGATCGGCCAGCTGGTGGCGGACCGCGAACAGCGAACGGGTGTTTTCCGGCTCGATCAGCATGCTGCTGGCGGCCACCGGCGGCAGCGTCGGGATGTTCTCGAAGCCATACACGCGCGCCACTTCCTCGATCAGGTCTTCCTCGATCTCGATGTCGAAACGGTAGGACGGCGCGGTCACGTGGAACAGGCCTTTCTCATGCGTGAACGGCAGCGCCAGGCGCGTGAAGATGTCGGCGATCAATTCGTCGGTCAGGGCCACGCCGATGACCTTGGCGGCGCGCGCGGTGCGCAGCGTCACGGCCTTGCGCTCGGGCAGCTTGGCGACCTGGTCGTCGACCGGGCCGACTTTCGTCTCAAGCGTGCCGCAGATCTCGACGATCAGCGCGGTGATGCGCTCGATGCGCTCGACCGTGCCGGCATAGTCGACACCGCGCTCGAAGCGGTGGGCGGCATCGGTCGAGAAGTTGTAGCGACGCGCGCGCCCCTGGATCGCGTTCGGCCACCAGAATGCGGCCTCCAGGTAGACGTCAGTAGTGTCCAGCGTGACGGAGGTGGCGTCGCCGCCCATGATGCCGGCCAGCGATTCGATTTCCTTGTCGTCGGCAATGACGCCGACCCATTCGTCGACCTCGACGGTGTTGCCGTTCAGGAGCTTGAGCGATTCGCCTTTGCGGCCCCAGCGCACTTCCAGGTTGCCATGGATCTTGGCCAGGTCGAACACGTGCGACGGCTGGCCCAGTTCCAGCATGACATAGTTCGAGATGTCGACCAGCGCCGACAGCGAACGCTGGCCCGAGCGCTCCAGGCGGCGCTTCATCCATTCCGGCGTCGCGGCCTTCGCGTTCAGGCCGCGGATCACGCGGCCGGTGAAGCGGCCGCACAGGTCCGGCGCGCTGATCTTGGCCGGCAGGATCTCGTCGGTGTTCACCGGCACGGCGCGCGCTGTCGGCACGCTCAGCGGCGAACCGGTCAGGGCCGCCACTTCGCGCGCCACGCCCAGCACCGACAGGCAGTCCGCCTTGTTCGGAGTCAGCTTGATCGTGAATTTCAGGTCGTTCAGGCCGAGGTAGTCGCGGATGTTCTGGCCGACCGGCGCATCTTCCGGCAGTTCCATCAGGCCGCTGCTCTCTTCCGAGATCTTCAGTTCCTTGGCCGAGCACATCATGCCCTGCGACTCGACGCCGCGCAGCTTGCCGACCTTGATCTCGAACGGCTTGCCGTCCGCGCCAGGCGGCAGCACGGCGCCGGCCTTGGCGCAGATCGCCTTCATGCCTGCGCGCACGTTGGGGGCGCCGCACACGATATTCAGCAGGGTGCCGGTGCCGACGTCGACCTGGCACACGTTCAGGCGGTCGGCGTTCGGGTGCTTGGCCACTTCCTTGACTTCAGCCACCACCACGTTCGAGAACGGCGGCGCGACCGCCTCGACTTCCTCGACTTCGAGGCCGGACATGGTGAGCAGGTGGGCCAGTTCGTCCGAATTCATTTTCGGATCGACCATGGAACGGAGCCAGTTTTCGGAGAATTGCATAATCTTTTGCCTTGTCGCTGCTTAATTTATGAGGTTTTCTTTTGAATCGACACGCTTTAATTGAATTGTTTCAAGAAGCGCAGGTCGCCTTCATAAAAGAGGCGCAGGTCGTTGATCCCGTAGCGCAGCATGGTCAGGCGCTCCAGGCCCGAACCGAACGCGAAGCCGATGAACTTTTCCGGATCCAGGCCGAAATTACGCACGACGGTCGGATGCACCTGGCCGGCGCCCGAGACTTCCAGCCAGCGGCCCTTGAGCGGACCCGAGCCAAAGGCGATGTCGATCTCGGCCGACGGTTCGGTGAACGGGAAATAGGACGGACGGAAACGCACCTGCAGATCGTCGGTCTCGAAGAAAGCCTTCACGAAGTTCAGGTACACGCCCTTCAGATCGGCAAAGCTGATGTCTTCGCCGATCCACAGGCCTTCGACCTGGTGGAACATCGGCGAGTGGGTAGCGTCGCTGTCGACGCGGTAGGTGCGGCCCGGCGCGATCACCTTGATCGGCGGCGTGTGGGTGCGCGCGTAGCGCACCTGCATCGGGCTGGTGTGGGTGCGCAGCAGCAGCGGCTTGCCCGTGCTGTCATTGCCTTCGATATAGAAGGTGTCCTGCATCGAACGGGCCGGGTGGTTTTCCGGGCTGTTCAAGGCGGTGAAATTGGTCCAGTCGTTTTCGATCTCGGGGCCGTCGGCCACGTCGAAACCGATCGAGCGGAAGATCTGTTCGACCCGTTCCCAGGTCCGCATGACCGGGTGGATGCCGCCGATGCTGCGGCCGCGGCCCGGCAGGGTCACGTCGATCGCTTCCGCATTCAGGCGCGCCATCAATTGGACGTTCGCCAGGTCTTCGCGGCGGGCCGTCAACGCCTGTTCGATTTTTTCTTTGGCGGCGTTGATCAGCGCGCCCTGCGCCTTGCGCTCTTCCGGGGCCAGCTTGCCGAGGCCCTTCATCAGATCGGTCACCTGGCCGGTCTTGCCCAGGTATTTCGCTTTTGCGTTTTCCAGCGCGGCAGCGTCTTGGGCGGCACCGAAGTCCGACTGGGCCGAGACGACGAGTTCATCCAGCGCGAGGTTTGCGAGATCCATGCTTGTTCTTTTCCTGTTTGGATGGCGGGGAACGCCAGAAACAAAAACAGGGCATCGGTCGTGAAACCTTTGCCCCGTCCTTTTCGCGCCGCATCGCTGCGGCGCTGTATTGCTTGCAGTTCGCTCTGGCTATTAAGCAGCAGCGGCTTGCGCCTTGACGGTGTTCACGATAGCGGCAAATGCCGGCTTGTCGTTGACAGCCATGTCGGCCAGGACTTTACGGTCCAGTTCAATCGCGGCTTTCTTCAGGCCGTTCATGAACACGCTGTAGGTCATGC
>Ga0265798_10000207_pt1 | contig 107742 bp, 103 predicted proteins | sample P3T30metagenome_FD_192430 | JGI IMG/M metagenome (GOLD analysis project Ga0265798, IMG submission 192430) | Plant litter microbial communities from East Loma Ridge, Irvine, California - P3 T30 | ecosystem: Environmental > Terrestrial > Plant litter > Unclassified | place: USA: California... | reverse complement strand
AGCTCGTGGCCTGGGCTGGCGCCTGAAACGGAATTTCATCCGGGATCAGGCGTGGCGGACCCATGTTGACGCTGATCTGGCCGTCGCTGCGGATATCCAGTTCGATGATGCCGCTTTTCGTCTCGACACGGATCTGCTTTTTGGCCGTCAGACGCTTGTCGAGCACGAAACGGGCGAAGCAGCGCGCACCGTTGCCGCACTGCTCGACTTCCGACCCGTCGGAATTGAAAATGCGGTAGCGAAAGTCCACATCCGGGTTATTCGGCGCTTCGACCAGCAGCAACTGATCGAAACCGACACCGGTGTGCCTGTCGCCCCACTGTTTGGCGTGCTTGGGCAGAATATGCGCGTGCTGACTCACAAGGTCCAGGACCATAAAGTCGTTACCCAGCCCGTGCATTTTGGTAAAACGCAGCAGCATGGGGTTACTCCGGCAGCAGGCTTTCGCCAGCGAACAGCTCAGCCACAGTTTCGCGACGACGCACTTCAAAGGCCTGCGTATCGTCCACCAGTACTTCGGCAGCACGACCGCGCGTGTTGTAGTTCGAACTCATGACGAAACCATACGCGCCTGCCGAATGTACGGCCAGCAGATCAGCTTCGGCCAGCACCAGCTCGCGGCCCTTGGCCAGAAAATCACCGGTTTCGCAGATCGGTCCGACGATGTCATACGGGCGTGCAACGCCGTCGCGCGGGCGCACAGCCGTGACGTCCATCCAGGCCTGATACAGCGCCGGACGAATCAGGTCGTTCATGGCTGCATCGACGATGGCGAAGTCCTTGTGCTCGGTGTGCTTGAGGTATTCGACGCGGGTCAGCAGCACGCCTGCGTTGGCAACAATGAAGCGCCCCGGCTCGAACATCAGGCCCAGATCACGACCGGCCAGACGTTCGCGCACGGCCTTGATGTAATCCGCCACCAGCGGTGGCTCTTCATCGCGATAGCGAACACCCAGGCCGCCACCCAGGTCGATGTGGTGCAAATGAATGCCGCAGTCGCCCAGGCGATCAACCAGATCCAGCAGGCGATCCAGTGCGTCGATGAAAGGCTCGAGCGTGGTCAGCTGTGAGCCGATGTGGCAATCGACGCCGATCACTTCAAGGTTCGGCAACTGCGAGGCGCGCACGTAAACGTCTTCAGCGTCTGCAATGGCGATGCCGAACTTGTTTTCCTTGAGGCCGGTGGAAATGTACGGGTGAGTGCCCGCATCGACATCCGGGTTCACGCGCAGGGAAATCGGCGCACGGACATTGAGCTCGGCCGCAACGCTCTGCAGACGCTCCAGCTCGTCGGTGGACTCGACGTTGAAACAGTGGACGCCGACTTCCAGCGCGCGACGCATATCTTCACGGGACTTGCCAACGCCGGAAAATACGATCTTCTCGGCCTTGCCGCCTGCCGCCAGAACACGCTCCAGTTCGCCACGCGAGACGATGTCGAAGCCTGCGCCGAGGCGGGCCAGAACATTGAGCACGCCCAGGTTGGAGTTGGCCTTGACCGCAAAGCAGACCAGATGCGGCATGCCGTCCAGAGCGTCGGTATAGGCGCGATACTGCGCTTCGATGTGAGCGCGGGAGTAGACATAGGTCGGCGTGCCGAAGCGTTCGGCAATGGCAGACAAAGCTACACCTTCCGCGAACAGCTCACCGTCGCGGTAGTTGAAGGCGTCCATGGGATTCCCTTAAAGATGCTTGTGCGACGAGTGCGATTTGGCTTGTTCATCGGGAGACTTGGTGTCGTCCGGCAGGTACAGCGGGCCTTTTTGACCGCAGGCCGTAACAAGACAAGCCACCGCGACGAGCGCAGCAAGCGAAGAGATCAGGCGCTTCATGGCGAAATCCTTTGTAAAAGCATTAATTGCGCCCGAGTATACCCACCACCCGGCGGCTTGCCTATGTGATGCGCCTCCCGTCCGGCGGGGTTTGGACGCGATTGTGCGGGCAATGGCCGGTTACGCCGGATTATTGCGTCAGGCTGCTGTCAATGACGGGTATGCTTTGCATTTGGCGGGTGGCGTCCGTATCTTGCCCCACTGCGCTTTCAGTAGACATTTTCCGAGGTTCCCGCAATGAGTTTGACCGAAGCCCGCTTTCACGATCTGGTCGATGCCACCCAGCAAAATCTGGAAGATGTGTTCGATGAGAGTGGCCTGGACGTGGACCTTGAAAACTCGGCCGGCGTGTTGACCGTCAAGTTCGAAAACGGCTCCCAGCTGATCTTCAGTCGCCAGGAGCCGCTGCGTCAGCTGTGGCTGGCGGCTCGCTCCGGCGGTTTCCACTTCGATTACGACGAAGTCGAAAGTCGCTGGGTCTGCGACACCAGCGATGAGCTGCTGAGCGAGATGCTGGCCCGTATGACGCTTGAACAGGCCGGCACCGAGCTGGACTTCGACGAGATCTGATCGTGAGCCAGAATCCTCAGCCTGCCGCCGTCAGGCCGCCCAAACCATTGTTCAGCAATGTCAGCCCGGCGGTGCCATCGCCCTGCATCAGCACCTGTCGGCTGGATGAGCAGAAGGTCTGTCTGGGATGCTTTCGCCATGTCGAAGACATCCGCGAATGGCGCTCGGCCGATGACGATCGCCGCCGCCAGATCCGTCATCAGGCCGATCAGCGTCGGGCACACGCTGAGTCGGGTCAGGCTGCGGGCTGACGACTCGTCGGGTTGTGTATTTATTAGGCTGTGTTAGTGTCAGAACCTGCTTCTCTTGAAGAGAGGCCCACCAAAACCCCGCCCAGCCCGGCGGGGTTTTGCTTTTATAACGCGTGGAAAAAGGAGTCTGCCCAGATCATGAACACTGCCCCTTCACTCATCCTCACCCGGCTCGACGTACAGCGTCTTGAAAGCCTGATCGACAGTCAGGACGATTCCATGCCGGGTATTCAGGCGCTACAGGCCGAGCTGGACCGAGCCGAGCAGGTGGTCGGTCACGATGAAGTGCCGGAAGGCGTGGTGACCATGAATTCCCGCGTTCACTGCCGCGAAGAGAGCAGCGGCAAGGACTATCACCTCACGCTGGTCTATCCGAAGGATGCAGGCGTTGAAGGCACGGTTTCGGTATTGGCCCCGATGGGTTCTGCATTGCTCGGCCTGCAGGTCGGCCAGCACATCGACTGGCCCGCGCCGGGCGGCAAGACCCTGAAGCTCACCCTGCTCGCGGTCGAATACCAGCCGGAAGCGGCAGGCGAGTATCAGTAAGCCGCCTCCCACGGTCTGTCATCTGATCGTGCCAATGCTCCGCGTTGGCATGCAGCCCGGGACGCTCTGCGTCCCATTGGGTCAGTTTACGCAGAGCGTGAGGCGCGAAACCGCTCCGTCACGCTTCATCCATCGCCTCATTGAGCAGCTTTTCCAGTTCAGCCTTGTGGCGCAGGAACAGGATGCTCTGACCGTGCCCGTCATCGAGCAGGCCCGACAGGTCCAGGTCGGTGATGTAGCAGCGGTAGCGCTTGGGTTCCAGGCGCTTGCCCAGAATCTGCATGGCCACCGCCTCGTACAGCTGATCGCCATATTCCAGCTCGGAAAACTCGCGGTTGTCGCAGTACAGCGTGACGTTGATCTGCCCCGGTGAAGTTTCTTCGATGATCGCCTGCACGTCGTAGAACGGTTTGTCAGCCGCAGTGGGTGCCGAACGCGGTTCGATGCGGCGGGCACGGGAGTTGCCCGACGGCATGACCTGGTAATAAAGCGTTTCGAGCATGACCGGCTCGCTGGGATCGTCCAGTGGCAACGACGCGCCCCGGCGGTAAACCAGCGAGTGGAAGAAACGCTGCAGCGGCATCAGCAGGCTTTGTTCATCGTGATAAGGCAGGCGCTGGTGCCAGAGTGAATTGTGCTCGTCCAGCACATACAGGTCCGCTTCGGCCTCGTTGATCCGGTAAAACACCTGAATGCACTCCGGCTGCCCGAACGGCAGGATCAGCGCCAGATCGTGCTCGTCCAGCGCGTGCGGGTCCAGATGCAGCGGGCTGTAACGCGGCAGTTCTTCGCCCAGGTACTTGAACAGTCCTGGCAGACTGTTGACCACCACATGGCCAACCCGGCCCGGCACCATTTCCAGTACGTGATACTGCTGCTGCACCTGAATCAGGTAGCGGTGATTGAGCTGCCGGGCGAGCAGCAGGCGCGCAGTGCTGACCAGTTCCTCGACGCGCTGCGCAATGGCCGGGGCGCGGTTATGGCAGAAGCAGCGCACATGAATCTTCGGCTGACTCGCGCCTTGCGGCAGGCTGCCAAGCAACTCGCTCAGACAGTCGAGCAACGCGTGCGGACCGTCGTAACGGCTGACCAGCGTTTCATTCCAGGTATTGAGCGTGATCTGATCCAGGGTCAGTACCAGGTTTTCGCGTACGCCTGCGTAACTAAGTGAGTCAGTGCGCTCGGTCGTCATGAGAATGTTCAGGTCGCGGTGATGCCTGAGCGGATCGACACCGACATTGACCAGCAACAGTATTTCCCTGGGTTCGCTGGGCTGAAGCAGGGCTTCATCGCTGACATCGGGCAGTGGCAGCTCGATGGTCTGCTGCAGGGCACCGAGCAGGTTGAACAGCTCGAATTCGCTCAGATCACTGGTGCCGGGGTGCAGCGCCAGGCGGGTGGAGGTGTCGATCACGTTGTTGCGGTGACACCACGCCAGCAGCTCGAGCAGCTCGCGGCTGCGCTTGATCGGCGAGAAGTTGGCCAGTTCGTGGATGCCGAGATTGCCGTTGTACAGCGCCCATTGATGTTTGCCGGGTTCGCGTTTGTCGGGCGAATGCACCAGCGTCAGCGTGTCCTCGGCCAGGTCCGGCGCAATCCCCGGATTGATGAACTCGACCTTGCCGGCCTTGCGCTCGAAAGCGGCGTACAGGCGGCGGCCCAGAATCGTCAGGTCACGTGCATCGAGGGCCTCTGCGGTGCTTTGCAGCCGGGCGAACTGGGTCTGGAAGCGGTAGCTGTAATTCAGCTCGTTGACCAGCGCGCGGCGTTCATGCGCCACCTGACGTACCTTCCACTGGCTGCGGCTGTCGAGCAGCGCCAGTTGACGGTCATCCCAGCCCCATTCGCGGGTCAGGCGCTCCATCAATTGACGCTGCCAGCTGTTGCTGCGCTGGCGGGCGGGACCTGTCAGTTTCTTGTTGACCTTCAGGTACAGACTGCGCCGGACCAGCTCCAGGCGCTCGGTTTCCTTGCGCGCCAGCAGGTGCTCTTCAATGCGGCGATACACGACCATGTAGGGGTCAAGTTCGTCCAGGTCCAGTTGATTGGCAAACACCGCCTGCTTGAAACGCAGGCTCAGGCACTGAACGGCAGGATGCTCGCTGGAGTACACCTCGATCAGCAGCAGCTTGAGCACTGACTTGTAGGGAGATTCGATGCCTTTGAACAACTGCCACAGGCCCGCACCGACGAACTCCGCAGGCGGGATCTGCGCCATCGGGCCAAGGTCGATGACCTCGTCTGCGCGGATGAAGCGCTTGGACAGCAGCGTGTGGGTGTAGTCCTCGTAACCCTGCTCTTCATAGACAGGCACCAGCCACCACATCGGTGTGCGCCCGGCGAGCCAGATGGCGGTGCGATAGAACTCGTCCAGCAACAGGTAGTGCTGGGTCGTGCCGCAATCGTCGGAGCTGAGTTGCGTGTCGCGATCCCCAACCTTGAAACGCTGCGGATCAATCAGAAAGAAGTGGGCTTCCGCGCCCATGGTCGCGGCCCAGGCTTCGAGTGCCTGACATTTCTTGCGCAGCTCGGCGATGGCTTCTTCTTCAAGCGCGCTGTCATGACAGACCCACACATCCATGTCGCTCTGTTCGGCCTGAGCCAGCGTGCCGAGACTGCCCATCAGAAACAGGCCGTGAATGGGCTGCGGCGGATTGCCGTGACGGACCTTGTAGGAGAACGAACGTGTGAGCCGCTGCGCTTCGGCCAGCGCCAGTGCATCGGGCTCGTAATGAGACACACCGGCAGGCGTGCTGCTGGAGACGTATCCCGGCAACAACGGATGGTTCACATGAAAGAACAGCGGCAGCAGGGTCAGCACGGTCTGCTGGCGAGTCGACATTCCTTCCATGGCACGGGCATACCGCCCGTCATTGAGAGTCAGGAAGCGGTTACGCAACTGGCTGAGGACCTTGCGGTCGATCCCCTCATCCAGGTCGGGGCGGATTTCAAGATTACGCGTCATCGCAACTCAAGGCATCTGGCCTGTGGCAGGCGTGGATTAACTGAGCAAGATGGCGAAGAAGGTTTGCAGCCGAAAGAATGCAGGTTCGGTCGGGTTGTTATTCTGGCGCCAATTTTCTATATCGACCGTGACCGCAATAAATAAAGGGCTTGTCGCGCAGTTTTTGCGCGCAAGCCCTCAGGGCACTCAGGCCGCTTCTCGGGATACGTTCAGAATGGTCAGCAACGATTGGGCGTGCTCGGCAGCTTCAAGGCCCAGGCTCGTGAGATAGCCGCCATCGACCTGGGTCGTCAGTCCTTTTTCAAAGAGTCTTTTAGCAGCTGCAATGGCTGTCGGGGCCGCCACGTGGTGGACTTTGAGGCCTTCCTGGGTATTGCCCAGGTTGAACAGTGCAAGGATTTCCAGTTCGGCAACCAACTCAGGGGTATACGACATAGGTGCTCCAGACTTTTTGTAGTAGTACGACCTCGCAGGCTGCGGGTGTGCTCTGGAATCGACATGTCCGTGCTGCGCTGTCGGTTCTGGATGACCGCTAAAGCCGGCTTGGCGTGAGAGCCCCGGAGGATTTAGCGGCAGCGGGGCTTTTGCAGTGTAGTCCAGCGTCTGGAAACTTTGCAGCATATATCTGAGGGGTTTTTATCCGGTCGGCCGGTTATTTTTCTGGCGGCAATTCCGGCAGCGCACGCAGGGCCGCTTCGTACCATTCGGTATCGAACGGGCGGTCCTGCTCCAGCAATGCGTCGATCTCGATGGCCAGTACGTGGGCCATCATTTCGAGAATGTCGTCGCGTTCATAGCCCACCAGCGTCAGCTTGTTGAGCGTGGCTTTGGCCGCAGGCGGATTGTCGGCCTCGATCTGGTTTTCGATGGCTTCGATCAAGGTCGAAGCAGCGAATTCTTCTTCATCATTGTCGATGGCGTCGGTCATGGTCATTCCTCGGGTAAGGCGCGCAGTCTAACCGGATTCTTCCGAGGGGGCATTCGTAAGACCAGAGGAAGATAGGCGTAGGAAGCGTCTTGTAACTATCCGTATTTGATATAAATCATTGATTCATAAAGGTAAATCTATAGGGTTCACGCATCTGCAATGGGCAGTCGACAGTCAGGTCAAGGAGACCGGAGATGCTGAAACTTTACGGATTTGCCTCAAGCAATTATTTCAATATGGTCAAGCTGGCGCTGCTGGAGAAGCAGTTGCCGTTTCAGGAAGTGCCGCTGTTTGGCTGCCAGAACCCCGAAGTGCTCGCCGTCAGTGCGCGCGGCAAGGTCCCGGTGCTGGGAACGCCGGATGGCTTCATCAGCGAGACGGATGTCATCCTGCGTTACATCGAAGAAACCTGTCCGGACCGACCGTTACTGCCTGCCGACCCTTTCGTGCGGGCTCAGGTCTGGACCATCGCCAAGGAAATCGAGCTCTACATCGAGTTGCCTGCGCGGGTCTGCTACGCCGAAGTGATCTTCGGTGGCAGGCCCACACCGCCGGATCTGAAGGCCAAGGCGCGTCGTGACCTGATCAAGGGCATTGCCGCACTGGCCCAGCGTGCGCGCTTTGCGCCTTACGTAGCGGGCGAGCAATTCAGCGTGGCGGATGTGTATTTTCTGTACAGCATCGACCTGGCCCAGCAGGTAGGCGAGCGACTGTTCGATCTGGACTTTTTGGGCGACATGCCGAAAGCGCAAGCCTTGCTGGAGCGCCTGGCATTGAATCCGAATGTGCAGAGAGTGGCGGCAGACAAAGAAGCCGACTGGCCGACGTTCATGGCGCGGGTGAGGCCGGTGGGGCTGTAGGCAGGGTAAGAACCTTATCGTTCCCATGCTCCTGCGCCCAGCGTTATACATAAGTCCGCCTCAACACTGATCGTGCCCATCGCTCCGCGTGGGTATGCCGCCCGTGACGCTCCGCGTCACAAATGGCACAGATTGCGGACTCAGTGAGCCGAGCGCATGACGTGGGTAACGCTGGAGCCTAGCCACGCATCTGCGCCACATTTAAGTGCGGACGCGGAGCGTCCTGAGCGGCATTCCCACGCGGAGCGTAGGAACGATCAGCGTGATCTCAAGCACGCCGATCATGCCCATGCTTGTGCTCCGAGTTATACCCGAGTCTTGCTGCGACCACGGACGGTGGGAGGCTGCTTGCCGGCGATGCTTTTTCTGAAGCGACCTGTCAGTGTCTGAACTGACGCCATCGCCGGCAAGCCGCCTCCCACGGGGTATGCATTCAGTCAGTCACTTTCGTTTTTGGCCCAGTTTTGCGCGTCTTGCGGACTTGTGTATAACGATGAGCGAAGAGCATGGCCTTGATCAGCTATCAACGACCCGCCAACAGCTCCTGACCGCGAACCACGGCCGCGCGGACCTGTCCGGGAGCGGTGCCGCCGATGTGGTCGCGTGCATTCACCGAGCCTTCCAGGGTCAGTACGGCGAACACGTCCTGTTCGATCTGATCGCTGAACTGACGCAGCTCGTCCAGGCTCATCTCAGCCAGGTCCTTGCCGGTTTCGACGCCATACTTCACGGCGTGGCCAACGATCTCGTGGCAATCACGGAACGGCAGGCCACGGCGCACCAGGTAGTCGGCCAGGTCGGTTGCGGTCGAGAAGCCGCGCAGAGCCGCTTCGCGCATGATGGCGTGCTTTGGCTTGATGGCGGGGATCATGTCGGCGAACGCACGCAGTGAGTCGCGCAAAGTATCGGCTGCGTCGAACAGCGGCTCCTTGTCTTCCTGATTGTCCTTGTTGTAAGCCAGCGGCTGGCCTTTCATCAGGGTCAGCAGGCCCATCAGGGCGCCAAATACGCGGCCGCTCTTGCCGCGTACCAGTTCTGGAACATCCGGATTCTTCTTCTGCGGCATGATCGAGCTGCCAGTGCAGAAACGATCCGGCAAGTCGATGAACTGGAACTGCGCGCTGGTCCACAGCACCAGTTCTTCGGAGAAACGCGACAGGTGCATCATCGCCACGGAGGCTGCTGCACAGAATTCGATAGCGAAGTCGCGATCCGACACGCCGTCCAGCGAGTTGCCGCCCACAGCATCGAAACCCAGCAGCTTGCAGGTCAGCTCGCGGTCGATCGGGTAGGTGGTGCCTGCCAGCGCAGCGCTGCCCAGCGGCATGCGGTTCAGACGCTTGCGGCAATCAACCAGGCGTTCGTAGTCCCGGCTGAGCATTTCGAACCAGGCCAGCATATGGTGACCGAACGTGACCGGCTGTGCGGTCTGCAGATGGGTAAAGCCCGGCATGATGGTGTCGGCTTCACGCTCGGCCTGACCCAGCAGGCCCTGCTGCAGGCGAGTGATCTCGCTCAGGATCAGGTCGATTTCGTCACGCAGCCACAGGCGAATGTCCGTGGCCACCTGATCGTTGCGGCTGCGACCGGTGTGCAGTTTCTTGCCGGTGATGCCGATGCGGTCGGTCAGGCGCGCTTCGATGTTCATGTGCACGTCTTCCAGGTCGACGCGCCAGTCGAAAGTCCCTGCCTCGATCTCGGTCTGAATGGTCTTCAGCCCATCGATGATCGTGTCGCGCTCGGCGTCAGTCAGAACGCCTACCTTGGCCAGCATCGTGGCGTGGGCGATGGAGCCCATGATGTCGTGGCGATACAGGCGCTGGTCGAAGGTGACGGAGGCAGTGAAGCGCGCGACGAACGCGTCGACGGGTTCACTGAAGCGGCCGCCCCAGGACTGATTGGTCTTGTCGGTGCTCATGGATTCGCTCGTTGCTCTACGGAAAGTGGCGTGCCCGATACGTGGCACAAAGGCGGTTGCGATGATAACAGGGTTGACACTTTTTTATTTTCGGATGGCTTGCCGCTGGCCCTGCCAGAGCCGAGACTGAGCCGATGCGAGATCATCCTGTAAAGCGTGACACCGGGCGTGCCCCCGGCAAAGAATTCTTCCTGCCCGAATTGTGCCTGCCGCAGGCCCTGCTCGTGCTCGTGGTGCTGGCCGAACTGTTGGTACTGGTTCTGGTGCTGGTAGAGCCGATGCGCACGGGGTTCGATTGGGTGCGGCTGGCACTGATGTCGCTGTTCGTGCAATGGATCGTGCTGCTGTCCGCCGCCTTGCTGTGCGGCCTGCGACCCTGGCTGGCACGTCTCTCGCCAGGACTTGCGGGTCTGCTCGGTTGTCTGTTGGTGGTCGGTCTGACGCTGCTGTGCACGGCGGTCACCGACGTGTGTCAGCTCACCGGCAGGATCACGGTGGGCGGCATGGTGGATCGGTACATTCGCTATTCGATGATTGCGCTGATCATGTCAGCCCTGATGTTGCGCTACTTTTATCTGCAGAGTCAGTGGCGCAAGCAGCAGCAGGGCGAGCTCCAGGCCAGGATCGAATCGTTGCAGGCGCGTATCCGGCCGCACTTTCTGTTCAATACGCTCAACAGCATCGCGAGCCTGGTGGCCAGCAATCCAGTCAAGGCCGAGCAGGCGGTGCTGGATCTTTCCGACCTTTTTCGCGCCAGTCTGGCCAAGCCCGGCAGCCTTGTTACGTGGAGCGAGGAGCTGGCTTTGGCAAAACGATATTTATCGATTGAGCAATATCGTCTCGGCGAGCGTCTACAGTTGGACTGGAGGGTGAGCGCAATTCCTGATGACTTGCCGATTCCCCAGCTAACCTTGCAGCCATTACTTGAAAACGCTTTGATCTATGGCATTGCCCCGCGAGTCGAAGGGGGTGTAGTAACAGTCGAAGCAGACTATAGAGAGGGAGAGTTCATATTGCGTGTCAGCAATCCCTATGAAGAAGTTGCCACTCGGCAGACTTCCAACGGTACTCAACAGGCCCTGACGAATATCGGTGCGCGCATTACGGCACTTTTTGGCCCGTACGCCAGTCTGAGCGTGGAGCGCCGTGACGGTCGTCACTACACCTGTCTACGCTATCCTTGTGCGAGACTCACGCAGGAAGCCAGAGCTATATGAATGTCCTGATCGTTGATGACGAACCCCTGGCCCGCGAGCGACTGAGCCGATTGGTCGGCGAACTCGAGGGTTACCGGGTACTAGAACCCAGCGCCACAAATGGTGATGAAGCATTGGCGCTGATCGATAATCTCAAGCCGGATGTCGTGCTGCTGGACATCCGTATGCCGGGTATGGACGGCTTGCAGGTCGCCGCCAGGCTGTGCGAGCGCGAAGCACCTCCCGCCGTGGTTTTCTGCACCGCACACGACGAGTTCGCGCTGGATGCTTTCCAGGTCAGCGCTGTCGGTTACCTGGTAAAGCCTGTGCGTCCCGAGCATCTTATCGAGGCGTTGAGGAAGGCCGAGCGGCCCAATCGCGTGCAACTGGCCGCCATGACCCGACCCGCAGCCGAAAGCGGAAATGGCCCGCGGACTCATATCAGTGCGCGTACCCGCAAAGGTATCGAACTGATCCCGTTGGACCAGGTGATCTATTTCATCGCAGACCATAAATACGTGACCCTGCGTCACGAGGGCGGCGAAGTTCTTCTGGACGAGCCACTCAAGGCGCTGGAAGACGAATTCGGTGATCGGTTCGTGCGTATCCATCGCAATGCACTGGTGGCGCGGGAGCGGATCGAACGCCTGCAACGCACGCCGCTGGGGCACTTTCAGCTGTTCCTCAGAGGGCTGGGTGGTGATGCCCTGATCGTCAGCCGTCGTCATGTGGCGGGTGTACGCAAAATGATGCAAACGCTGTAGAAACTCCGTTGCACGGGTTTGCTCGCGAAAACCGAGCCATGGTCCTGGCGTTGGATTCCAGACCCTGGGTTTTCCGGTTCTCCGCGAACAATCCACCTCCCATTTTCATTGAGCCCAGTCTGTGGTTCTGATACCTGCAGGCGGGCTGACACTCGTTTTCGGTCAACGCTGAAGCTGTCCGGCTGAGCTGTTATTATCCGTCGCATCTACCCAGTACGGATCGTTCAATGTCTTCTCGCGAAATCCGCATCGCTACCCGCAAGAGCGCGTTGGCCCTCTGGCAGGCCGAATATGTCAAAGCACGTCTGGAGAAAGCCCATCCCGGCCTGGTCGTGACGCTGGTACCAATGGTCAGTCGCGGCGACAAGCTGCTGGACTCGCCGTTGTCGAAAATCGGCGGCAAGGGGCTGTTCGTCAAGGAGCTCGAAACGGCGCTTCTCGAAAATGAGGCGGACATCGCCGTGCACTCGATGAAAGACGTGCCGATGGACTTCCCGGACGGCCTCGGGCTGTTCTGCATCTGCGAGCGCGAAGACGCCCGCGATGCATTCGTGTCCAACACCTTTGCCAGCCTGGAAGATCTGCCTGCCGGCAGCATCGTCGGGACGTCCAGTCTGCGTCGCCAGTCCCAGTTGCTGGCGCGTCGTCCCGACCTGACGATTCACTTCCTGCGCGGCAACGTCAATACGCGTCTGGCCAAGCTGGACTCGGGCGAATACGACGCGATCATTCTGGCCGCGGCCGGTCTGATCCGCCTCGGGTTCGAGGACCGCATCACCTCGGCGATCAGCGTTGAAGACAGTCTTCCTGCCGGCGGACAGGGCGCGGTAGGCATCGAATGCCGCAGTGTCGATGCGCAGATTCATGCGCTGCTTGCGCCCTTGCATCACGAAGACACTGCCGTGCGCGTGATTGCCGAGCGTGCGCTGAACAAGCACCTCAATGGTGGCTGCCAGGTGCCGATTGCCTGCTACGCCGTGCTTGAAGACGATCAGGTCTGGTTGCGTGGCATGGTCGGAGAACCTTCCGGTAGGTTGCTGCTGCGCGCAGAAGCCCGTGCCCCACAGACTGCGGCGCAGGCGTTGGGTGTGGAGGTTGCCGAAGCGCTTCTGGCCCAGGGGGCGGCAAAAATCCTCAAGGCCGTCTACGGCGAGGCTGCAGACGAATGAGCAACTGGCGTCTGCTGCTGACCCGCCCTGCCGAGGAATCGGCGGCGCTGGCCAGTACGTTGGCCGACGCCGGTATCTTCAGCAGCAGCCTGCCTCTGCTTGAAACCGAACCGCTGCCGTTGACGCCTGCCCAGCACTCGATCATTTTCGAGCTGCTCAATTACTGTGCCGTCATTGTGGTGAGCAAGCCGGCTGCCCGTCTGGCCATCGAACTGATCGACGAAGTCTGGCCCCAGCCGCCGATTCAGCCCTGGTTCAGTGTCGGCGCCGCGACCGGGCAGATACTGATCGACTATGGTCTGGATGTCAGTTGGCCCGAGCTGGGCGATGACAGCGAAGCCCTGCTGGATCTGCCGCGATTGCAGGCGGCGATTGCCGTTCCGGGCAGTCGTGTGCTGATCATGCGGGGTGACGAGGGACGCGAGCTGTTGGCCGAGCGTTTGCGCGAACAGGGTGTGACAGTCGATTACCTGCCGCTGTACCGTCGTTATCTGCCACAGTACCCTGCCTCGGCACTGCCGCAACGTGTCGAGTTGGAACGCTTGAACGGGCTGGTGGTCAGCAGTGGGCAGGGTTTTGAGCATCTGCTCGCGCTGGCAGGTGAGCGCTGGCCGGATCTGGCAGGTCTGCCGTTGTTTGTACCCAGTCCCCGAGTGGCCGAGATGGCTCGTGCTGCCGGGGCTCTGAATGTGATTGATTGCCATGGCGCGAGCGCCGGGGCACTGCTGGCAGCGTTGCGGGATCGACCTCAGCCTGCCGTCGAGGCGTATTGATCGACTCTTTGTCGTTTACGCTATTACGCCAACATGCAAAGGATGGGATACGTGAGCGAAACTGCCTTGCCTAAAGACGATGAATCGGTAGTCAAAACACCGGCCTCCACCCCTGAACCTGTGCGCCCCGAGCGTTCGGGCAATCGCAGTAGCGGCCTTGTAATCCTGGCCCTCTTGCTGGGTATTGCAGGCGTGGCCGTTGCAGGCTGGGGCGTTTGGCAACTGCGCATGTTGCAGGCCGGGCATCAGCAGCAGCGCGGCGAGGTCCAGGACATTGCCGAGCAGACGCTGGCGCTGGCCCAGAGTGACCAGCAGCTGACAGCGCGTCTTGCGCAGTTTCCGCCGGCCGATCAGCTTGAAGACAGCCGCCGTCTGGTGGCGCAGTTGCAGGGCGACCAGCAGCGTCTGAGCCAGCGTCTGGAAACAGTCCTTGGTGCCAGCCGCAAGGACTGGCGTCTGGCCGAGGCCGAGCACTTGCTGCGTCTGGCCAGCCTGCGTCTTTCCGCTTTGCAGGACATCAACAGCGCCGAGGCCCTGGTGCAGGGTGCCGACGAAATCCTGCGCGAGCAGGACGATCCGGGCTCGTTTGCCGCACGCGAACAACTCGCCAAAAGCCTGGGTGCCCTACGCAGTCTCGATCAGCCGGACCGTACCGGGCTGTTCCTGCAACTGGCCGCACTGCGTGATCAGGCGGTACAGCTCAACAAGCTGGCGCCGGAATATGAAGACAAGGGCGATACCCTGCCGGGCCTGACCGATGCCAGTGAAGACAGCACATGGTCGCGCTGGTGGGCGCAGCTTTCCCATTACTTCCGTATCGATTTCAACGCTGACAAGGACATTCGCCCGGTTCTGGCGGGGCAGAGCCTTGCCCAAGTCCGTCTGGCCCTGAGTCTGGCTCTCGAGCAGGCGCAGTGGGCGGCGCTCAATGGCGAGCCCGAGGTGTATTCCCGTGCGCTGGCCGAGGCCAAGAGCGTGCTGCAATCCAACTTCAATCAGGACGACCCGCAAGGCAAACTGCTGGGCGCGCGTCTGGATGCCGTCGCCGCGCAGCCGGTGGCCGTCAAGACACCTGATCTGGCGCCGAGCCTGAGCGCCGTGCAGGCGTATCTGGAGCGTCGTCACGCATCAGGACAGCCTGCCGAGGCGATGCGAGGGACCAGCCCATGAAGCGATTTTATGTACTGCTGTTCATCGCCATCGCTGCTGCGGCGCTGATCGGTGTCGCCATCGCCGAGCATTCCGGGTACGTCCTGATCGCGTACCAGAACTTCCGTTATGAATCGAGCCTGTGGGCGACGCTGGCGCTGCTGGTCGCCTTCCTGCTGGTGATCCTGCTCATCCGTCTGGTCATCAACCTGCTGACCACATCGGGCGGTCTGGTCAACCCATGGTCGCGTCGCAATCGCCGCCGCCGTGTCCAGATCGCAATCGAGCAGGGCCAGATGGACCTTGCCGAGGGTCGCTGGTCCAGCGCGCAACGTCACTTGCATCGTGCTGCCGAGGCCGACGCTCATCCACTGTTGTACTACATCGGCGCTGCGCGAGCGGCCAACGAGCAGGGTCGTTATGAAGATTGTGACAATCTGCTTGAGCGCGCACTGACTCGCCAGCCGCAGGCGGAACTGGCGATTGCCCTGAACCACGCGCAGTTGCAACAGGATCGTGGGGACACCGATGGTGCATTGACCACGCTGCAGGCCATGCACGAGCGTCACCCGCATAATCCTCAGGTGCTACGCCAGTTGCAGCGGCTGTACCAGCAGCGCGGTGACTGGTCGGCGTTGATTCGTCTGATGCCGGAGCTTCGCAAGGACAAGGTATTACCGCCTCGTGAGCTCGCTGAACTGGAACGTCGTGCCTGGGGTGAAAACCTTACGCTGGCGGCCTACCGTGAAGAAGGTGAGGGCGCGTTGACCGGCCTGCCTTCGCTTGAAAAGGCCTGGCAGGGGTTGTCTTCAGCACAACGTCAGGAGCCACAACTGATACTGGCGTATGCCGATCAGTTGCGTCGTCTCGGTGCCGAGGCGCAGGCTGAAGAAGTGCTGCGCTCTGCTCTCAAGCGCGACTACAGCAGCCATCTGGCCCGGTTGTACGGGCTAGTACGTGGCGGTGATCCGGCTAAGCAGCTGCAGACCGCAGAAGGTTGGCTCAAGCACCATCCGAGCGATCCGAGCCTGCTGTTGAGCCTGGGTCGTATCTGCCTGCAAAGCCGGCTTTGGGGCAAGGCTCGCGACTATCTGGAAAGCAGCCTGCGTCTGGAGCGTAACCCGGAAACCTGCGCCGAGCTGGCGCGGTTGCTTGCTCAACTGGGTGAAACGGATCGCAGCAACCAGCTCTTTCAGGAAGGGCTGGGCCTGCTCGACGAGCGACTTCTGACAAGGCCGTTACCCGCGCTCAGCGGCGTCTGATGTTTCACATGCATGAGCCCTGGCAGAAAGCAGGGCTCATGCATGCCAATGCCAACGTTCAAAACCCGTCCGTGCAAAGTACGAACATTCCTACGCCAACTCGTTAAGAAGCCCTATCTTCACGTGTGTTGTTTCCACATTTTGCGGCGACGTATCTGTACGACGTCGCCTTGAAAGCGCCGGGCCCTTTCCTCTACCGTTAACGCCTCGTCTTTTGTTACGGATTCGCCATGCACCTGGCTCGCACGCGTTCGTTGTTCTTTCTGGCATTTCTGACCTGTGCGCTGATCATTGCCGCCGTGCTTTACCTGCAACACGCCTTCGGCCTTGAACCTTGTCTGCTCTGCCTCTCGCAGCGGGCGGCGATGGTCAGTTGCGGTGTGCTCACGCTGGTAGCAGCCTGTCATTCACCCGGCGCGACCGGCTGGCACCGCTACTGTGTGACGTTGCTGGTGGTCGCACTGGTCGGTGCGGCCATGGCGGGTTTTCAGGTCTGGCTGCAAACGGCATCGGCAGATGAGCTGATACCGGTGCTCGCCGCGCTCGACAGCCTCTCCCCGGGCCGGTGGAACGACAGCTTCCACGTCAATGCTGCGGTTTGCGCGCAAATCACCTGGTCGCTGTTCGGCCTGAGTCTTCCCGAATGGAGTCTGCTGGCATTTGTCGGTCTGGCGCTGCTGCCGTTGTATCCGCTTTTCAGCGAATTGAGCCGCTGGATATCTGCCGGAAGTCGGACCGACTATTAAACGCTTGTATGAACTTTATCTCCTGCGTACCTTGATGGCCTCGTCGAGCGGGCATAATCTGGGCCGCACGCGTCATTGGAAGTATGCTGTCCTGACGCTTTCATCAGGCCAGGCCCTTAAATGACTAAGGCCGGCACAGGACCGCATGCCCCTGAAGGGAAGAGAGAACATCATGCTGGAAAGTTGTCAGAATGCTCAGGAACGCTGGGGTGGTGTCAATCTGTTGATTGACCGCTGGTTGGAGTGCCGCCGTGAACTGATCAATGCCTACGATGCGTTGGGCGATACGCCCGAAGCGCTCGCAGCTGATCGCGCGGCATTGCAGAACTTTTGCGGAATTCTGGTCGACTACGTTTCGGCCGGTCATTTCGAGGTCTACGAACAGCTGGGCAATGAAGCCAAGGCTTTCAATGACGAGCGCGGGCTTGAGCTGGCGGATACCCTCTACCCGCGTCTGAATGTCATTACCGAGCTGGCGCTGGCGTTCAATGACCGCTGTGACAAGGGTGACTGCTCGGACTGCTCGGTCGTGGCAAAGGAATTCAACAAGCTGGGCGGTCTGTTGCATGAGCGCTTCGAGCTTGAAGACTGCCTGATCGAAGTGTTGCACACCTCACACAAGGAAGAGGCCGCCGTTCAGGCCTGATCGTTTCCTGATGTCCATGGGGTTGCCAAGGGTGCTTTTGCACCCTTTCGCGTTTCTGCGGGTGCGGATTACTGTGAAACGGCGATCAGCTCGATCTCGAACACCAGTGGCGTGAACGGGTCGATCAGGTCGCCTGCGCCCTCTGCGCCGTACGCCTGATCCGATGGAATCACCAGCCGCCATTTCGCCCCGGTCGGCATGCCTTGCAGTGCGCTGGTCCAGCCGCTGATTACACTGTCGAGCCTGAACCACTGAGGCTGTGTGCTCTGGTCGAAGATCGTGCCGTCCGGCAGGCGACCCACATAGCGCACTTCCACCCTGCCATTCACGTCCGGCTTTGGCCCTGTGCCGGGTGTGAGTTCCGTCATCAGGATACCGTCAGCCAGCACCTTGACGCCCGGCTTGGCCTTCTCGCTCTCCATGAAACGCTTTTCGGCACCCAGCGCGGCTTCGGTCGGCGCGTCTGTTCCCGTGGTCTCGGCCTGGGCCATGGCAGCATCGTGCTCACGCAGAATCTGGTCGATACGTTCCTGCTTGAGTGCCAGTGGCTTGCCCTGATAGGCCTGCTTCAAGCCATCGACCAGCGCTTTCAGATCAAGGTCCGGGACCTCCTGATGCAAGCGTTCACCCAGGCTTGCGCCCAGGCTGTAGGCAAGGTCGTGAGAATCTGTGGTCGGAGGGGTTTCAGTGGCCTGAGCCAGCGGTAGCAAGAGAAACAACGACGTTAACAGGTAGCGCGACATGGATGCTCTCCGGCCTGGGAAGTCAGCGATTATGCCAGTGCAAGCGCCTGTGGTGACGTGTCTTGCAAGGTGAATTTCGCAAAGACCTGGAAACAGGCCCGACAATCATTTTTTTCACCATGCAACAGGGCGCCGTTCATGGTGTCAAGATGCCCTAGCGGCGGTGCGAGCAGAAGTCTAGTATGAGCCGCAATTTCGTCAGCCAGGAGGTAAGTCATGTCGGCCAAAAAGAAGCCAGTAAATACTCCGTTGCATTTGCTCCAACAACTATCGGGCAGCTTGCTCGAGCATCTGGAAGACGCCTGCTCACAAGCTTTGGCTGATGCCGAGAAACTGCTCGCCAAGCTCGAAAAACAACGTGGCAAAGCGCAGGAAAAACTGCACAAGTCGCGCACCAAGTTGCAGGATGCCGCCACGGTCGGTAAGGCCAAGGCGCAGACCAAGGCCAAGAGCGCCGTGTCTGAACTGGAAGAATTGCTGGATGCACTCAAGGACCGTCAGACTGAAACCCGTACCTACATTCTGCACCTCAAGCGTGATGCTCAGGAAAGCCTGAAGCTTGCCCAGGGCATTGGTCGCGTCAAGGAAGCCGTCGGCAAGATCCTCACCACCCGCGAAGCCAAGCCTGCTGCACCGGCCAAAGCGGCGGCTGCCAAGCCTGCCGCCAAGACCGTTGCCAAGGCACCGGTAGCCAAAGCGCCTGCCGCCAAGGCTGCTGCCGCGAAAGCACCCGTTGCCAAGGCACCTGCCAAAGCTGCTGCCAGGCCTGCGGCCAAAACCGCCACCAAGCCCGTCGCTGTCAAAGCGCCGGTCAAGGCTGCCGTGAAGCCTGCTGCGAAACCCGCCGCTACCGCCAAGCCTGTTGCTGCAAAAACAGCAGCGGCCAAACCTGCAACTGCGAAGCCTGCCGCTGCCAAACCAGCAGCCTCCAAGGCTCCCGCTGCTGCCAAGCCAGCCGCCGTCAAGGCGCCGGCAAAAGCACCTGCCAAGGCTCCGGTGAAAGCCGCCGCCAAGCCAGCCGCTGCCAAGCCTGCTGCAAAACCAGCAGCCGCCAAGCCTGCGGTCAAGCCGGCAGCAGCGCCAGCTCCTGCAGCTCCAGCCGCCGCGCCTGCTCCGGCAGCGGCCAATGGCGCAACGCCTACCAGCGCTTCCTAAGCGTCGGTGACATCAGCCGCGATGCGCAGCACTTGTAGCGCATCGCGGCTTTTTTGTGCCGTGCTTTCGACAATGCCCGCAAGCCACCCGGCGACATCCGTTTTGTTCGCATCTGGCCAGTCGCGGGTCAATGCCTCAAGTCGGGTCAGCAGCGTGTGTTCGGCCTCCAGTTCCAATGCCTTGACCCTGTTTCGCAGCTCGCCCAGAACGGCGTCATCCTGAGCTGCCGCCCGCCACTGGGTGCGCATTTCCCGCAGCGGCCGCACGACGTCATCGTGCCATGGCGTCGCCAACTGTCCGATTTCGGACAATCGTTGCGTGTTGCATTCCACTCCGCGCAGCCCCACCCACACGCCACATAACACCGCACACACGTTGGCCCCGCTGGTTTGCAGTGTCAGACAGGCCTGTTCCACACCCGGTCGGGCGTAAAAATCCAGGGTGAAACTCCAGAGGTCTGTAGGCATAGTGATCTCCCTGTCCGGGACGAAGCTGGTAGACTCCGCCGCCATTATGATTCGACTTCAAAGCCTTACCTTACAGCGTGGTCCGCAACGTCTGCTAGAAGACGCCGAGCTGACCCTGCACGCCGGCCATAAAGCCGGTCTGATCGGTGCCAACGGCGCCGGTAAATCCAGCCTGTTCGCCTTGCTGCGCGGCGAGCTTACGCCCGATGCCGGTGACTGTCTGTTGCCCGCTGACTGGCGCATCGCTCATATGCGTCAGGAGGTCGACACGCTCGAACGCCTGGGCGTCGATTACGTGCTCGACGGCGACGTGCGTCTGCGCGAGGTTCAGCGCCTGCTGGCGGAAGCCGAAGCGGCGCAGGACGGTGCCGCCCAGGCGCGTCTGCACTCGGAACTCGACAGCGCCGACGGTTATACCGCCGACGCTCGCGCTCGAAAGCTGCTGGCGGGCCTTGGGTTCACCAACGAGCAGATGGAACGTGAGGTCGGCAGTTTCTCGGGTGGCTGGCGCATGCGTCTGAACCTGGCGCAGGCCCTGATGTGTCCATCGGACCTGCTGCTGCTCGACGAACCGACCAACCACTTGGACCTCGACGCGATTTTGTGGCTCGAAGACTGGCTGAAAAGCTATCCGGGCACTTTGCTGCTGATTTCCCACGACCGGGATTTTCTCGATGCCGTGGTCGATCACATCGCACATGTCGAGCAACGCAGGATCACGCTCTACCGTGGTGGCTACAGCGCGTTCGAGCGCGCCCGTGCGGAACGTCTGGCCCAGCAGCAACAGGCCTACGAGAAGCAGCAGGTGCAGCGTGCGCACATGGAAAAATACATCGCGCGCTTCAAGGCCCAGGCCACCAAGGCCCGTCAGGCCCAGAGCCGGATCAAGGCACTGGAACGCATGGAAGAGCTGTCCGCTGCGCACGTGGATTCGCCCTTCAACTTTGTTTTCCGTGAGTCCGACAAGATCTCCAGCCCGCTGCTGGACCTGTCCGAAGCGCGTCTGGGCTACGGCGACAAGACCGTCCTGGAGAAGGTCAAGCTGCAACTGACGCCGGGCGCGCGTATCGGTCTGCTCGGGCCCAACGGCGCGGGCAAGTCGACGCTGATCAAAAACCTGGCAGGCGAACTCTCCCCTCAGAGCGGCCGACTGGTACGCGGCGAGAACCTGACCGTGGGCTACTTTGCCCAGCATCAACTCGACTCGCTGGACGCCAAGGCCACGCCACTGTTGCACTTGCAGCGTCTTGCGCCGACCGAGCGCGAACAGACCCTGCGTGATTTCCTCGGCGGTTTCGACTTCCGCGGCGCGCGTCTGGATGAGCCGGTGCTGAACTTCTCCGGTGGCGAAAAGGCGCGTCTGGCGCTGGCTCTGATCGCTTGGGAAAAGCCCAATCTGTTGCTGCTCGACGAACCCACCAACCACCTGGATCTGGAAATGCGCCTCGCGCTGACCATGGCGCTGCAGGAGTTTGGCGGCGCGGTACTGGTGGTCTCCCACGATCGGCACTTGCTCAAAAGCACCACCGACGACTTCCTGCTCGTGGCTGACGGTCGCGTTCAGGAGTTCGATGGCGATCTGGACGACTACACACGCTGGCTGGCTGACTACCGACTGCGCAATGCGCCGGTCAGCAATACACCGGTCAACGCCGACAAGACCGACAAGAAAGCCCAGCGTCAGCAGGCTGCTGCCCTGCGTCAGCAACTGGCCCCGCACAAACGTGAGGCCGACAAGCTGGAGCGCGATCTGGGCACGCTGCATGAAAAGCTCGCCAAGGTTGAAGAGGCACTGGCCGACAGCGCCAACTACGATGCCGCCAACAAGGACAAGCTGCGCGATCTGCTGGCCGAACAGGCAAAACTGAAAGTGCGTGAGTCCGAGCTGGAAGACGCCTGGATGCAGGCGCTGGAGTTGCTGGAGTCGATGCAGGCCGAGCTGGAAGCCTTGTCGTGATGGAGATGTTGGGTTTGCCGGTCTCCGCTTACTGGGTAGAGCCAATACTGCTGGGTTTGCAGATCCTGCTGATTCTGTTGGCAGGTTATGTGCTGCAGCGGGTCGTTGGACGTTTTCTGACCGGTCTGGGCGAGCGCTACCCGTTGCCGCCCGAGCTTCTGGTGCCTGTACGTGGCGGCCTGCGCTGGCTGATCATGGGCAGTGCCTTCGTCTTTGTGCTGGGGCGTCTAGGCGTTTCAGCGACTGTTTTGTGGACGGCCTTGTCCGGGTTCGTGGCGGTTGCTGCGGTGGCGTTCTTCGCCATGTGGAGCGTGCTGTCCAATCTGCTGTGCGCGATCCTGATCTTCACCATCGGGCCTTTCCGCATCGGTGATCTGGTCGAGCTGGTCGACACGCTGGACAAGCCGGGTGTGAAGGGCCGTGTGGTTGCAATCAACCTGATGTTCACGACCCTGATCGAAACACCCGAAGCGGGCGGTGCGCTTGTCCAGGTGCCCAACAGCCAGTTCTTCCAGAAGTCGGTCCGCCGCTGGCGCGGGAGCGAACTGTACCCTCAGTCCGCGAATCCGACCCCGCAGGACGAACAGGACTAGAAATCATTGGTCACGCAGACCATTACGCACTAATTTAGCGGACATTCGATTCTGCTTGAGGTGCGTGATGGCGCTTGAAACGTGGCTGGGCTTCTTTGCAGCCTGCTGGATTATCAGTCTTTCTCCCGGTGCAGGCGCTATCGCCTCGATGTCGTGCGGCCTGCAATACGGCTTTCTGCGCGGTTACTGGAATGCACTCGGCCTACAGATTGCGCTGGTGGCACAGATTGCGATCGTCGCGGCGGGCCTTGGCGCTGTGCTTGCTGCGTCGGAGCTGGCGTTCACGTTGATCAAGTGGTTCGGCGTGGCGTATCTGGTCTACCTGGGCATCAAGCAATGGCGAGCGCTGCCCATGGACCTCTCCGACGGGCCAGCGGCTCGTCCCGTCGGCAGTATCTGGAGGCTGGTGCTGCGTGGCTTTCTGGTCAACATCAGTAACCCCAAGGCACTGGTGTTCATGCTGGCGATCCTGCCGCAGTTCGTTGATCCGGCCGCACCGATGCTGATCCAGTACGTGATCATCGCGGCCACCATGGTGGTCGTGGATCTGATCGTGATGGCGGGCTACACCGGGCTTGCCTCGAAAGTCCTGCGCGCACTGAAAACACCGCGTCAGCAGCGTCGTCTGAATCGTAGCTTTGCCAGTCTGTTCGTGGGGGCCGCGGCTTTCCTCGCGACATTGCATCGCGGTACGGCGTGATAGAAGCATCGCGAGCGCGCTCGTTTGGCTCGAGCGGCTCGCGACGGTTTTAAAGGACCTTAATCCTCGCCTTAGCGCAGAATTTTAGGCGCCTCGTCTCTCGGCAGGTTGTTGTGCTGCGGCTGTTGCCCGGTGTATTCCACCTCGCCGCGCAGTTGCTCTCGCAGCTGGCGGGCCACGTCTTCGCCTATCGATTTCGAGACATCGCGAACCACCCGAGGGCGGTTGAGCGAGACCTTGATGTCCCGGCCGTTCACCAGTTTGGTGTCCTGGCCTTCGCCCATTGCGGTGAAGGCTGAGGTGACCTCATAGGTGCGCGTATTGATCAGGCTGAAATCCGCCACCAGCGTCAGGCCCAGAATGGCCGAATGCGAGTTGGTATTGGCGATCTCACCGATATCCTGCTGGAAATCGATGTCCGAGACGGTGCCGAACAGCACGTAGTCCGCGCCCTTGAAGCTGCCGTTCTTGATGCGCTTGATGACGTCGTAAACGTCTTCCTTGGACCCGGCGGTGTACGGCGTGGCCTGCACCAGCTGGAACATCCCGGACTTGATGATCTCGCCCTTGATGTCGCCGCTGAATTTGCGCAGTTCGGTCTGCTCGATGTAGCTGGTGCGCGACTCGTATTCGTCGTAACTGGACGAGCCGCTGGCGCTGTAATAGTTGGCCTGCATGTTACTGCGTGCCGACACAGTGTGGATGTACTGCTCCACGCGTTCCTGATAGGCCAGGTCCGTGACCGCGATCTTTGGCGCGGCCTGCGCTGCGAAAGCGCAAGCCATGCCGATAATGCCGATCCATGCGCGCATCGATTAACGCTCCGTGGTTTTACGAATTTCTTTCTCATCCATCCATTCGGCCAGACCGCTTTCAACGTCGATCAACTGCAGGCTGAATTTGTAGAAGACATCCTTGTAGTCGCTGCTGCGCTTGACGATGGAGCTGATCGAGCCTTCCAGACGGTATTTGGCAGCGACCATGTTGCCGGTCTTGGCGACAGTGGTCTTCTTGTACAGGCCGCTCTGGTTCTGCAGCTTGAGCTGATCAACCTGGTTCTGCATCTGGTTGTCGTCGCTGGCAAAGCGTGCGGTGCCGCTTTTCATCAACTGGGTCTTGATCGACGTGGTGATCTCGCGGGTATCGATGTACTCGCTGGTCTTGTTCTTCACGTCGTAGACCTGAACCACCGGGCGACCCTGCAGGGTGCCGGACTGAGCCAGGGAGCGGGTCATGCTTTCGGCGATCATCTGCAGATCGGTAGAGCCGAACTCGTTGGTCACGGTTTCGACGGCCTTGGTGTCGCCGTAGCTGATGTTCTTGCTGCCCAGACCGGGCGAGTTGTTGGCACAGCCGGTAACCAGCAGGGCGACGGCGGCGATGGAGCAGAAGCGTGTGAACATTGAGACGTTCTCCAGAACTGGGCGAATAGGTGTGCGGATCAAGGCGTGTTGATTTCGATGCGGAAATCGGTCGCGCGAGGGACCGGCGCGATGGCAGGCAGCACAGTGCTTTGCGAGCCATACAGCGTCATGCTTTTCCAGCTTTCTTCATCGGCAACCGGGAAGCCGTCATTGCCCAGCCAGGCAAAGCGGTAATACATCATCCTGTTGCGGCTGCTGGTGTTGGTCAGTTGCGCCTTGACGGTCAGAAAGCCGTTTTCGCGCGCGACGCGCATGGCGCCGACTTCGATGTATTGGGTGTCGCCCATGGACACCACTTTGCTTGCAGCGCTGCCCGGCGCGGGCGGTGGTGGCGTCGCGCAACCCGCAAGCAGTGCGACGGTCAGCGCGCCAAGAATCTTCATGCGCATGGAAAATCTCCGATCAGGGTTGTTTGGCGGTGGCAATGGCTTGCGGAACGTTCGACGGCATGACCTGGGCGGCCAGACTGCCCGCATAGACCTGACTGCCCAGCGCACGCAGCGGGATCACCTGATAGCGCTGGTCGACCTTGACGCGAACATGTGAGCCGCCCAGTGCGTTGGGCAGGATGATCTGATGCTCACCCTGAGTCAGGCGCAGGCGCGCCACCAGTGTGTTGTCTGGCAACGTGCGCCAGGTGCGGGTGTCGGCGCCTTCGGTGATCGCCGAGGCGATACCGACGGCCAGACCGGCCAGCGGGTTGGTCTCGTTGATCTGTTTTTGAGCCACGCCGCGGGTGATAGCGCGCACGGTGGTGCGCAGGATAATGCCCGGCATGTCGTCACGCAGTGCCCGGCGAGACATGTCGGTGGTGCTGTTGAGCAAGGTCAGGTTCAGCGGCTGGCCGTCCAGCGTGATCAGGTTGAAGGCGGGGGTTGTGGTGTCCGGTTTGATGACCGGGAACGACAGCGGCGTGATGACCAGATTGCCGCTGATAGGCAGCGGCAACGGAATACGGACCGAGTCGCGCGCCGGGGCAAAGCCGCTCTGCACGACGATCAGCACTTCGCTGTTGCCGTCCTTGCTGGCTGCTGTATCAAGGTCCTTGAGGGCCTGTTCCAGCAACGGCGTATTGGGGCGCAGTTCGGCGGCCTTGCGATAACCCGGTGCTGCGAGGCCTTTCTCGCCGAGCGCTTCATAGACAAAACCGGACAGGTAATGGCTGAACGCGCTCTGGTAGCTGTTCTTCAGGCTGACGACTTCAGGGGCGTCCAGCGAGGCGACAGGGTAGCCGCGCAGGTCCTTGAACTCGGTCTTCACGCCCCGGTTCTCGGCTTCCTGCTCGCTCTTGAGGTATTCCTTGTCGCGCAGCTCGGCGATGACCGCTTCGCGCTCGTGCGTCTTCTTGATCTCGGTGCGGGCGCCGTCAAAGTCGTTGCGCGCCAGCTGGTTGAGCGCCATCTGGGTGGTGAGCATGACCTTTTCATAGTCATAGCCTTCGTAGCGGCGCACCTTGTCGTTGATCAGGAAGCTGCCGAACTGCGCGAGGTATTTGTCGGTGTCGAGCTTGACCGACTCTTCCCACTTGAACACCACCAGATCGGCAGCACGCCAGGCCGTCTGGCTGCCAGCGAAGTCACCCTTGGCGCGCAACAGCTCGCCCTTCTCGAAGTAGTAGAGAAGGTCCTTGTCTTCGCCGGTGTTGTTCTTTTCCAGCGTGCCGATCGCTGCATCCACGTTGCCGCTGGCCAGTTGCTGATTGGTTTGTTGCAGCTCGGTGTCGTAATTGCGAAAGGCAGAGCAGCCTGCCAATTGAAAAGCGGAAATCAGCGCGAGCGCAGTCAAGGCACGAGAAGGCATGACGTTCTATTCCCTTAGGTGACAGCCGGGGGGCTATCGGAATCCAGATGACCGAACAGGAGGTGTTCGAAGCGTAAGACCGCTTCGCCTGATTGGATCCAGCGGTGCGGGCGCGGGATTATAAGCTTCCGAATGCGTAGAGCAATGGCTTTTTGATATCTCACAGGTATTACAGACATTTCCTACCGACGGAGCGGGGTCTGAGCAGCGCAGACTTCGGGGGGGACTGCCGTTTTAAAGAAGTAACTGCGCGCTGTCGTAAAACTCTGTAACAAAAAAGCGTCCGGAGTATTGAGTAGCGTCTGATTGACGTGAACAATGCAACGCATCGCATTCTTATTGAGATTCACCAATGCACCTGCACTCTCGTTCACTCGTCCGGCTTCTGGCCTCCATGATGCTGCTGTGCAGCTTCGGTGCGCTGGCCGATCCCATCGAGGGCGCAGCTCAGGCGCTGCATGTGCTGGATTACCTCAGTGCGGACTATCCGGCGACGGTTGCGGATGGCAAGGTCATCGACAGTGCCGGTTACCAGAAGCAGATCGACGCGTTGAACGCGCTTCAAAGCCTGATCGTTGCACTGCCGCAGCGGACCGAACGTGCCGAGCTTGAGAAGGGCGCAGCAGACCTCAAGGGCGTCGTGGACAAGCGACAGGACGGTACGCTCGTGGCGCGACAGGCCAGGCAACTGGGTGCAAGGCTGGCGCTGGCCTATGAAGTCAGTCAGGCACCGGCCATCACCCCGGATCCTGCTCGCGGTGCGCCGCTGTACGCGCAGCACTGTTCGGTCTGCCATGGCGACACCGGAGCAGGTGATGGTCCTGCCGGTATTGGCCTGGAGCCTGCGCCGGGCGACCTGCGCGACGCCGCACGGCTGGATCGCCTGAGTCTCTACAGCCTTTACAGCGCTACGGGTCTGGGCATTGCGGGCACTGACATGCCGGCGTTTGCCGACCAGCTGGATGATCGACAGCGCTGGGACATCGCCACCTACATTGCCAGTTTCAGTGCGCAACCTGTCGCGACTCCGACCAAGACATTCAACCTTGCGGACCTGGCGCGCCAGACGCCTGCGGAGATTCAGGCCGCCGAAGGCCCTGAAGCGGCCGCCACATTCCGCGCTCAACGCTCACAGCCCCCGCAGGTCCAACGCGGGCCCGCGCAGTTGCTCGATTACACCAGCGCGACCCTGGACAAGAGTCTGGCCGCCTACCGATCAGGTGATCGGGAGCAGGCGTATGACCTGTCGGTTGCGGCCTATCTGGAAGGCTTCGAACTGGTCGAAAGCTCGCTGGACAACGTAGACGCCGATGTTCGCAAGGACACTGAAAAAAGTCTGATGGCTTATCGTCAGTCCCTGCAGGACGGCCTGCCGGTTCCACAGGCGGCGCAGAAGCTGGAAGCAGCCAAGGCCAAGCTGAAACAGTCGGCTGACTTGCTGGGCAGCGACGGTTTGAGCCTGTCTTTGAGCTACATCTCGGGCCTGCTGATTCTGTTGCGCGAAGGGCTGGAAGCGATTCTGGTGCTGGCGGCAATTCTGGCGTTTCTGCGCAACACCGGACAGCAATCGGCGGTGCGCAGCGTCAACGTCGGCTGGGGCCTGGCGCTGCTGGCAGGCCTGGCGACCTGGGCGCTGGCCGCCTATGTCATCGACGTGAGTGGCGCGCAGCGTGAGCTGCTGGAAGGTGCGACCGCATTGTTCGCCAGCGTGATGGTGCTGTGGCTGGGGGTGTGGATGCACGACCGACGTCATGCCGCAGCCTGGCAGGATTACGTGAAGAGCAGTCTGGTCGGCGGCGGTGGGCGTTTCGGCTTTGCCGTACTGGCGTTCTTCTCGGTGTACCGCGAACTGTTCGAGGTCATCCTGTTCTACGAGACCCTGTGGCTCCAGGCAGGGCCAGCCGGGCATAACGCAGTGCTGGCGGGTGGCGCGACAGCGCTGGTGCTGCTGGTTGGTCTGGCGTGGATCATCCTGCGCGGCTCGGCAAAACTGCCGTTGACGCTGTTCTTCGGCATCAACGCAGCCCTGCTGTGTGCGCTCTCGGTGGTGTTTGCCGGTCATGGCGTCAAGGCCTTGCAGGAAGCCGGTGTGTTCGGCACCCGGCCGGTGCCATTCTTCGAATTCGACTGGCTGGGCATTCATGCCGATGCGTATTCGCTCGGCGCACAGGCCATCGCACTGACAGCCATTGCAGTGCTGTATGGCCGCAGTCGTCTGGCTGAGAAGCGCAGGCTCGAGACCGCAGGGTAAAACACGTACTCGTGGGAGGCGGCTTGCCGGCGATGGCGTCAGTTCAGTTACTGATGGGTCCCTTCAGAAAAAAGCATCGCCGGCAAGCCGCCTCCCACAGTCCGTGTTTGCAGCAAGACTTGGATATAACGCAGAGCAGCACGGGGCTGCATGCCCACGCAGCGATGGGCACGATCAGTGTTGAGGCAGACTTGCTTGGGGCGCGGAGAGCACGGCCCTCAGCCGCGCATTCTCACGCGTCCTGTTCCTGAGTCAGTTCCAGTACGCGATCAACCAGTTTGTTGATGCCTGACGCCGCTTCGCTGATGCTTTTGGCGACCATGTAAGCCGGGGTGCTGACCAGTTTTCGCGCTTCGTCTTCCACAATCTCCGACACGTCACAGTCCTGATGTGCACCGCCCATTTTGGTGATGGCGGCGGCGGTTTCGGGATCATTGCCGATGGTGCAAGTCACGCCTGGGCCATAGATCTTGGCAGCGAGGGCCGGGGTGATACAGATCAGTCCGACCGGCTTGCCTGCCAGCGCAAAGGCCTCGGCCAGGGCCAGTAATTCTGCGTTCACCTGGCAGGCTTGGCCCTGTTGTGCAAAGTCAGACAGATTCTTCGCCGAGCCAAAGCCGCCCGGAACGATCAGCGCGTCGAAATCGTTGACGTCGGCCTCACGCAGGTCTTTCACTTCCCCGCGTGCGATACGTGCCGACTCGACCAGCACGTTGCGGGTCTCAGGCATTTCTTCGCCGGTCAGGTGATTGACGACATGGTGCTGCGCGATGTTCGGCGCGAAACACTGCACCTGCGCGCCACGCTGATCGAGGCGCAGCAGGGTCAGGACGCTTTCGTGGATTTCGGCACCGTCATAGACGCCGCAGCCGGACAGGATCACAGCCACTTTCTTTTGCATGATTCGACTCCTTGGTCATGACGCATCTACCAATGGAACACATTGAGCGTCATCTGTTCAGTGTCGGGTCTTGTCGGGGCGGGATCAGGCGGGGAAGGGCGCAGCATCCGGGCGAGGTGTTTTGACCTGTGCCCGGAGAAGTCAGAAGGGAATTCAGTCGTCGGACTTTTTCTTCAGATCGAGAGGGGCTTCGACCGGCATGTCCAGATCCGAGGCTGCTGAAGATGCGCAGCATTGTCTCTCTGCGCGAGCCTCGCGGGCGATGCGGGCATTCTTGATGCGGCGACGCAGCCACAGACCCAGGCCCAGAAGAATCAGGGCGCCGAGCACCCAGAGTTCGTATTTCTTGACGTTACCCAGCAAGCCTTCCAGCACGGCGCCGAAATGATACGCCGCCGAACCCAGCGCTGCGGCCCAGACTGCCGCGCCGATGCCATTGAGCAGCAGGTAGCGCGCTGGCGGATACCCGGATAGACCGATGGCCACGGGCATAACCGTTCGCAATCCGTAGACGAAGCGGAAGCTCAGCACCCAGATGTCCGGATGTTTGCGCACGAGCCTCAGCGCCTTGTCGCCCATGAGCTGCCAGCGAGGTTTTCGGGCAAGCAGTTTGCGGCCATGCTTGCGCCCCATGAAGTACCACAGCTGATCGCCCGCGTAGCTTCCGCAGAAGGCTACGAGTATGACGATGTTGAGGTCCATGTATCCACGGAAGGCCAGAAATCCGGCAAGAACCAGAATGGTCTCGCCTTCAAAAAAGGTGCCGAGGAAGAGGGCGAAGTAGCCAAACTCATTCAAGAAATTCTGGAGCATTGTCTGGATGCTGGCGAAATGAACGCGCAGCCTAACGCGCCCAACGCAAGGATGAAAGTGTCCATATGTGTCTCGACGTTAAAGATTCTTGCAGTGACAATGGTCCTTTCTCTCCAGTTGCGCCGCTGCGGCCTGCAGTCGCAGGTCGAACCATGACTGTCACACATTGGTCATAATGGCGGCTTATAACTGTCGCGCTTGCCCGCGTATGCGGGCTCAGGAGTCTCGCCGTGAGCTTTACCCCCGCTAACCGCCTGTTTCCTCTCACTCGTCTGCGCCGTAATCGCCGCGACGACTTTTCCCGTCGGCTGGTCCGCGAAAACGTTGTCACCGTCGACGACCTGATTCTTCCCGTATTCGTACTCGATGGTGAAAACCGTCGTGAAACCGTGGCTTCGATGCCGGGCGTAGAGCGTCTGAGTATCGATCTGCTGCTCAAGGAAGCCGAAAGCTGGGTCGCGCTGGGTATTCCTGCGCTGGCACTGTTTCCGGTTACTCCACCTGAAAAGAAATCCCTCGATGGCGCCGAAGCCTGGAATCCGGAAGGCATCGCGCAGCGTGCCACACGTGCCCTGCGTGACCGCTTCCCCGAGCTGGGCGTCATCACTGACGTGGCGCTGGACCCGTTCACCACGCACGGGCAGGACGGCATTCTCGACGAAGAAGGCTACGTGCAGAACGACGTTACGGTCGACGCGCTGGTCAAACAGGCCCTGTCCCATGCCGATGCCGGCGCGCAGGTGGTTGCCCCGTCCGACATGATGGACGGTCGTATTCAGGCGATTCGTGAAGCGCTGGAACTGGCCGGACACGTCAACGTGCGGATCATGGCCTACTCGGCGAAATACGCCAGCGCCTATTACGGTCCGTTCCGCGATGCGGTAGGTTCTTCACTGAACCTGGGCAAGGCCAACAAGGCGTCCTATCAGATGGACCCGGCCAACAGCAATGAAGCGCTGCATGAAGTGGCTGCCGATCTGTCTGAAGGCGCGGACATGGTGATGGTCAAGCCGGGTATGCCGTACCTGGACATCCTTCATCGGGTCAAGGATGAGTTCAAGGTGCCGACCTTTGTGTATCAGGTCAGTGGCGAATACGCCATGCACATGGCTGCAATCCAGAACGGCTGGCTGAGTGAAGGGGTGATTCTGGAATCCCTCACCGCCTTCAAACGCGCAGGAGCTGACGGCATTCTCACGTATTTTGCCGTACGCGCTGCTCAACTGCTGAAAGGGCAATAGCCTCACAGGAACATTCATGAATACCGAAGGACTCATCGAAGCCGCTGTTGAAGTCGATATTCAGGAGACTGCACCCATGGTTGACCCTGACATCGAGGTAGTACCGGCCATCGAGGCACCTGCTGCCGTGGTGCCTGCCGTTGTCGCGCCGAACCTGGACGACAGCAGCCTGTACATCCATCGCGAACTGTCTCAGTTGCAGTTCAACATACGGGTTCTGGAACAGGCGCTCGACGAGTCCTACCCATTGTTGGAGCGGCTGAAGTTTCTGCTGATCTTCTCCAGCAACCTCGATGAGTTCTTCGAGATTCGTGTCGCAGGCCTCAAGAAGCAGATTACCTTTGCTCGTGAGCAGGCCGGTGCCGACGGTTTGCAGCCGCACCAGGCGCTGGCCCGCATCAGCGAACTGGTTCACGGTCATGTCGACCGCCAGTACGCGATCCTCAACGATATTCTTCTGCCGGAACTGGAGAAACACCAGGTACGCTTCATTCGTCGCCGTCACTGGACCGCCAAGCTCAAGGCCTGGGTCCGTCGTTATTTCCGCGACGAAATCGCACCGATCATCACCCCGATCGGTCTCGACCCGACGCACCCGTTTCCGTTGCTGGTCAACAAGAGCCTGAACTTCATCGTCGAGCTCGAAGGTATCGATGCCTTCGGCCGCGACTCGGGCCTTGCGATCATTCCGGCACCGCGTCTGTTGCCGCGCATCATCAAGGTGCCTGAAGACGTTTGCGGACCGGGCGACAATTTCGTGTTCCTGTCGTCAATGATTCACGCTCACGCCGATGACCTGTTCCAGGGCATGAAGGTCAAAGGCTGCTATCAGTTCCGCCTGACCCGTAACGCCGACCTGGCGCTGGATTCGGAAGACGTGGAAGACCTTGCGCGTGCTCTGCGCGGCGAACTGTTCTCGCGGCGTTACGGCGACGCGGTACGCCTTGAAGTAGCCGACACCTGTCCCAAGCATCTGTCGGATTACCTGCTCAAGCAGTTCAACCTGAACGAGTCCGAGCTGTATCAGGTCAATGGCCCGGTCAACCTGACGCGTCTGTTCAGCATCACCGGTCTGGACAGCCATCCTGAGCTGCAATACCTGCCGTTCACTCCGGCAATCCCCAAGCTGCTGCAGAACAGCGAAAACATTTTCAGCGTGATTAGCAAGCAGGACATCCTCTTGCTGCACCCTTTCGAGTCCTTCACGCCGGTGGTCGATCTGCTGCGTCAGGCCGCGAAAGACCCGCATGTGCTCGCCGTGCGTCAGACGCTGTATCGCAGCGGCGCAAATTCGGAAATCGTCGATGCGCTGGTCGATGCGGCGCGTAACGGCAAGGAAGTCACCGCGGTGATCGAATTGCGTGCCCGCTTCGACGAAGAATCCAACCTGCAACTGGCCAGCCGTCTGCAGGCCGCTGGTGCGGTGGTGATCTACGGCGTGGTCGGCTTCAAGACCCACGCCAAGATGATGCTGATCTTGCGCCGCGAAGCGGGCGAGATCGTGCGTTACGCGCACTTGGGCACCGGTAACTACCACGCAGGCAACGCCCGCCTGTACACCGACTACAGCTTGCTGACTTCCGACGATGCGTTGTGCGAAGACGTCGGCAAGCTGTTCAGCCAGCTGATCGGCATGGGCAAGACGCTGCGCATGAAAAAGCTGCTGCACGCGCCGTTCACGCTGAAGAAAGGCATGCTCGACATGATTGCCCGCGAGACGCAGTTCGCGGTCGATGGCAAACCTGCGCACATCATTGCCAAGTTCAACTCGCTGACCGATCCGAAGATCATCCGCGCGCTGTACAAGGCCAGTCAGTCAGGCGTGCGTATCGATCTGGTAGTGCGCGGCATGTGCTGCCTGCGTCCGGGCATCGCCGGGGTCTCGCACAACATCCATGTGCGCTCGATCATCGGTCGCTTCCTGGAGCACACGCGGGTCTTCTACTTCCTCAACGGCGGCGACGAGCAGATGTTCCTGTCGAGTGCCGACTGGATGGAGCGCAACCTCGACAAGCGTGTCGAGACCTGCTTCCCCGTGGAAGGCAAGAAGTTGATCCTGCGGGTGAAGAAAGAGCTGGAAAGCTACCTGACCGACAACACCCACAGCTGGCTGTTGCAGTCTGACGGCCGTTACGTGCGCAGCACACCGACCGGCAACCAGAACGCTCGAAGCGCCCAGGCGACCCTGCTGGAGCGCCTGAGCAACCCGGTCCTCAGCGTACGCTGAAGACGATGCCGACTCGGGTCAGCCACTCCGCTTCCAGCGCGAAGTCGGCCTGAGTCAGCTGGTTGTTTTCCAGCCAGCCGTCCGGGAACTCTGCATCCAGATTCGGACCGTCGGCGCGTAGCACCACACGTGGCATCTCCTGGGTGCCGCGGATGTGGTGGAACAGAATCGCGAAGCGCAACAGCACGCACAGGCGAATCAGCTTGATGCCTTCATCGCCGAACTCGGCGAACTTGTCCTTGGGAATGTTACGGCGATGACCGCGCACCAGCAGCGCGAGCATTTGCTGGTCTTCGCGTGAGAAACCGGCCAGGTCGGAGTGCTCGATCAGGTAGGCGCCGTGCTTGTGGTAATGATAGTGGGCGATGTCCAGCCCCACTTCATGCACCTTGGCGGCCCAGCTCAACAGCTCGGCATAACTCTCGTGTTGCAGGTCCCAGCTGTCGGCGACCTGTTCCAGGGCATGCAATGCCTTGGCTTCGACGCGAGCGGCCTGCTCCATGTCGACGTGGTAGCGTTCCATCAGCGACGTCAGGGTACGTTCGCGCACGTCTTCGTGATGATGGCGACCCATCAGGTCATACAGCACACCTTCACGCAGCGCACCTTCGCAGTGGTCCATGCGCTTGAGTTCGAGGGCGTCGAAAATCGCTTCCAGAATCGCCAGACCCGCCGGGAAAATCGTGCGGCGGTCAGGCTTGATGCCGTCGAAGTCGATCTTCTCGACGTCGCCCAGTTTGAACAGTTTGCGCTTGAGCCAGGCCAGCCCTTCGGCGTTGACCTCACCTGCGCCATAGCCATTGGCCTTGAGCGCCACGCCGATCGCGCGAATGGTGCCGGACGAACCGATGGCTTCATCCCACTTCAGGCGATGCAGCGCGTGCTCGATGCTCATGATTTCCAGGCGGGCGGCGGTGTAGGCCTGCGCGTAGCGGGCCGGTGTCACCTTGCCGTCGCGGAAGTAGCGCTGAGTGAAACTCACGCAGCCCATCTGCAGGCTTTCGCGCAGCAGCGGCTCGAAACGTTGACCGATGATGAACTCGGTACTGCCGCCGCCGATGTCGGCCACGAGGCGTTTGCCGGGGGTGTCCGCCAGCGTGTGGGAGACGCCCAGATAAATGAGGCGAGCTTCTTCGCGGCCGGAGATGACCTCCACCGGGTGGCCGAGGATTTCTTCGGCGCGATGGATGAAGTCGTTGCGGTTGCGGGCTTCGCGCAGGGCATTGGTGCCCACGATGCGCACGGCGCCGAGCGGCAGGCCGTTGATCAGTTGGGCGAAGCGCTTGAGGCAGTCGAGGCCCCGCTGCATCGATTCTTCAGTGAGCTGGCGCTCTTCGGTAATTCCGGCTGCCAACTGCACCTTCTCGCCCAGGCGCTCAAGAATGCGAATTTCGCCCTGATTGGCTTTTGCCACAACCATATGGAAGCTGTTGGAGCCCAGGTCGATAGCGGCGATCAGTGAAAGATTCTTGGGTTTAGAGTGCGGCATGGTCTGGCAATCCCTCTCGATAACCGCGCCATCGTGCCACGATCCACCTCTGCCGCCAACGCGAAGCTGTCCGGGCGGCGGAAATACCCGGTATTACTTCGCTCAGTGGTCACTCACCCACTTCGCATGCGCGCCTCGATGTGACGTGTCTGACTGAATGCCTCCCACAGTTCGTGGGCTACGGCAAGATTTGCATATAACGCTGAGCGCGGAGCATGGTGACGCCTCTCAGGACGCTATGCGTGCGACTGTTTGCGCTGGAAGGCGATCAGGTTATCCCGACGTCGTGACACGATCCCTCGCTGTCTCCGGGCGGGAGGCGGCAGCTAGATCATTCTCCGTGTACATGATCGGGGGACGCAGGCGGCGGTGGACCTTCTATCGTCACGATCCAGCAACGTTCGTCCGGGCCTATAATAAGAGGGCCGCGCAGATAATCATGGAACAGCATGCAGGTGTTGGTGGTGGCTGGACGCCCTTCCGGAAATGTTCGAAAAGATCAGTACTGTGTAAGTCATGCATGCTTTAAGTAGAAAGGATTCTATCATGTCTAATGAACTCCCCACCTCAGCAACGCGTTTATGGGTTGGACAACCCAGCGTATTTGGTAGCCTGGAAGTCGAACCTAATGGGTCAATAACCTATGTCTATGATCGCGATTTAAACAGGAATGTCTGGCGTTATTTTAAGCCGTCCGACTCGGTAAGCTATCGCTGCGAAAGTCGGAATATCCGGGTCGGCGCTCAGGCTTATAAGTGGCAAAAAGGCAGGACCTACACGCTCAACTGGAAAAGTAAACTTCCTAAAATCGACAGTGCCTACGGAGATTTTGTGATTTTTCAGTGGAAGTCTTACCCGGGTGGGCTCCAGAACTATCCCTTGCTCATGACGGCGGTAAGAGATGAGGTCATTTTGAGGTTCGTAGACAGGGGCGAGGTCTGGAAAACAGTATGGACAACAAAGACTCAGGACAATGTATGGAACAGTTATAGCCTGACCCTTCACCTGTCGGACATTGATTCAGAAGGCTGGTTCTCGCTTAATTACAATGGTGTCGATCAATTGCTCGATGGTAAGAGCCGATATGCAGGGCGGACAATGGATGGGGCCAATGAGCCCAAATGGGGTGTCTACAACAGAGACAAGCCTGAGCATGAAATGGAGCAGCTTGTCGCGGACCTTGAAGTCTTGGAACTTCAGTCAGTCACGTGATCACTCATTACCGGGTTCGTCTTCGTCAGGTAAGTTACGTGTCTTTCAAACGGTGTTATTAGCAGGAGGAAGCGACGGTTCGCTTCCTCCTGTTATTCCCTTTGGCCAATACTCAAGCCTGCTCGACCGATCCTATGAAGTTGGCCAGTTCTGGCGTCTTCGGGTGGGCGAACAGTTCTTTCGGGTCGCCCACTTCATGCACCTTGCCCTCGTGCATGAACACCAGTTTGTCGCCCACTTCCCGGGCGAAGCGCATTTCGTGTGTGACCATGATCAGGGTCATTCCATCGGCGGCCAGTTGGCGCACGACGCTGAGCACTTCGTTGACCAGTTCCGGGTCCAGCGCCGAGGTGATCTCGTCGCACAGCAGCACCTTGGGTGACATGGCCAGCGCGCGGGCAATGGCTACGCGTTGCTGTTGCCCACCCGAAAGGCGGTCCGGGAACGCATCGAACTTCTCGCTCAACCCGACCCGCTCCAGCATCTGCCTGGCCAGCTTCGCAGCTTCGGCCTTGGGCACCTTCTGCACGACCTGCGGCGCGAGCATCACGTTTTCGCCCACGCTCAGGTGCGGGAACAGGTTGAACTGCTGAAACACCATGCCGACCTTCTGCCGCAACGTGCGCAGATCGGCGCGGGCAGCGTCCAGGTACTCGCCATCGACTTCGATCACGCCGTCGTTGATCGACTCCAGCCCGTTGAGCGTGCGCAGCAGCGTGCTCTTGCCCGAGCCGCTGCGACCGATGATCGCCACCACCTGGCCTTCTTCAACGGAGAGGTCGATGCCTTTGAGAACGTGATGGTCGCCGTAGTATTTGTGCAGGGCGGAAATTCTAAGTAGAGGCATGCAGTCTCCTTTCCAGATGACGCGCGCAGAGCGACAACGGATAGCAAAGGATGAAATAGCCCAGGGCGACGAAGCCGTAGACCATGAAAGGTTCGAAGGTGGCGTTGGCCAGCATGCTGCCGGTCTTGGTCAGTTCGGTGAAACCGATAATCGAGGTCACGGCCGTGCCTTTGACCACCTGCACCGAGAAGCCGACCGTCGGGGCGATGGCAATACGCAGCGCCTGCGGCAGGATCACGTAACGCATCTGCTCGAACGGAGTCAGAGCGAGACTCGCCGAAGCTTCCCATTGCCCCTTGGAAATCGATTCGACGCAGCCGCGCCAGATTTCGGCCAGGTATGCGCTGGTGAACAGCGTCAGTGCCAGCGCGGCTGCAGCCCACGGGGAAATGTCCATTCCCATCAGCGCAACGCCGAAGAACACCAGAAACAGCTGCATCAGAAGCGGTGTGCCTTGAAACAGCTCTATATATAAGCTGGCTGCCACACGCGGCCCGGATTTCTCCGAGGTGCGCATGCCCATCACCAGCAGGCCGATCAGCCCGCCGCCGATGAAGGCCACCAGCGACAGCGCCACCGTCCATTGCAGGCCGGTCAGCAGATTGCGCAGGATATCCCAGAGGGTAAAGTCCATCAGTTGCTCCTCGAGATGTAGCGACGCCCGATCCAGGCCAGCAACTGACGAATCAACAGCGCCATGCACAGGTAGATCAGCGTGGTGACGATGTAGGTCTCGAACGAACGGAAATTGCGGGACTGGATGAAGTTGGCGAAAAAGCTCAGCTCCTCCGTCGCGATCTGCGAGCAGACTGCCGAGCCCAGCATCACGATGATGATCTGGCTGCTCAGCGCCGGCCACACCTTGCGCAGCGCCGGAACCAGCACCACATAGCGAAAGGTCTCGTAGCGGCTCATCGCAAGGGCGGCCGAGGCTTCAAGCTGTCCTTTGGGGATCGCCTGAATGCCCGCCCGGATGATCTCCGTCGAATAGGCGCCCAGATTGATCACCATCGCCAGCACGGCGGCCTGCCATTCCGATATCTGCATGCCCAGTGAGGGCAGGCCGAAAAAGATGAAGAACAGCTGGACCAGAAAAGGCGTGTTGCGGATCAGCTCCACATACACCGCAAAGATCGTCGCAAAGGGCTGGATCTTCCAGGCCCTTACGACGGCACCGACGATCCCCAGGCTGACGCCGAGCACGGTGCCAATGGCCGTCAATTCCAGCGTGAATAATGCCCCGCGCAACAGCAGATCAATGTTCTGCAGAACCGGTGCAAAGTCGAAGTGATAAGCCATTGGCAAACCCTGTGAATCAGAAAACGGTGATCAGAGATCGGCTGGCAGTGGCTGCTTGAGCCAAGTGGTGGAAGCCTTTTCCAGCGTGCCGTCAGCCTTGGCGGCGTTCAGGATCTCGTTGACCTTGCCCAGCAGTTCCGGCTGACCCTTGTTCACGCCGACATAGACAGGCGAGTCCTTGAGTTTCACTTTCAGCGCCGGGATGCGCTTGGGGTTGCGCTCGCTGATGGCGACCATCACCACGTTGCCGCTGGCGATCAGGTCGGTCTGACCGGCCAGGTAGGCGGCGATGGTGGAGTTGTTGTCTTCAAAGCGCTTGATGGTCGCGCCCTGTGGAGCGACGGCCGACAGTTCGATGTCTTCGATCGCGCCGCGAGTGACGCTGATGGTCTTGCCATTCAGGTCGGCAATTTCCTTGACCGGCGAATCAGGCGGACCGAACACGGCCAGGTAGAACGGCGCGTAGGCGCGGGAGAAGTCGATGACTTTCTCGCGGTCCGGGTTTTTGCCAAGGCTCGAAATCACCAGGTCGACCTTGCCGGTGGTCAGGAACGGGATGCGGTTGGTGCTGTTGACGGGCGTCAGCTCAAGCTTGACCTTCAGCTTGTCGGCCAGCAGTTGGGCAGTGTCGATGTCCAGGCCACGTGGCTTCATGTCCGGGCCGACCGAACCGAATGGCGGGAAGTCCTGGGGAACGGCAACTTTCAGGGTGCCTCGCGCTACGACGTCTTCCAGGCCATTGGCATGGGCTGGCGCCTGGCTCAGCATCAGGCTGGCAAACAAGGCAGTAAGCAGGGCGCTGTAACGCTTGGTCATGAGAACTCTCCGGGCGGAACGAAAGATGTTGGCCGTTCACCCAGTGCACAGCCCATGCCACCCACTCTCTTTGTACCGAAACTCAAGGTGTGCAGCTTGATTTTGGTCTTACTGGTCTGAACAGTTGGCGCGCAGTGCGCCCTGCTTTGGAGCGCCTGAAACCCAAGCCGCCCCAGCGCTGGGCGTCGCTTGCCGAATGATCGGGATGGCGCTAAAAGGGCTTTTTACTGGACTGACTGGCCTGAACAGTGATGCCGCATAATTCGCTCGCCGTACCGGAATCAGCCCTCAGGGCCATCCGCAAGCTGATTGATGAACAGGGCTACAAGCCCGGCGACAGCCTGCCGTCGCAGCGCGATCTGGCGGCATTGCTGGGTGTCAGCCGCGCTTCGCTGCGCGAGGCGCTGTCATCGCTCAGTGCGCTGGGCGTGGTCAGTGTGCAGCCCGGCAAAGGTGTATTCGTGCAGTCGTTTTCTGAACCAGAACGGCGCACGGGCGGATTTTCCTGGCCTTTCGATGCTCAGGTTTCTCCGGCAGATACGTTTCAGTTGCGCTATGCGTTGGAAGGCTTTGCCGCCGGTCTGGCCGCTGTGACACTGACCGCCGACGAACGGGACGTGCTGGAAGATAACGTCGAGGCCATGCGTCTGGAGCTGCGCGCTGGCGATTTCGAAGCGGCCGCACGTCTGGATTTCGAGTTTCACCGACATATCCTAGTGGCCAGTGGCAATCAGGCCATGCTGGGGATCGTGACCGCAGGTGCCGATATCTTCCTGGAAAGCCAGAAGATGCCATTCATAAGGGCTGCAAGGGTGATGGAAACCTGGCAGGAGCACCGCAAGATCCTTCGTGCGCTGGCCCGACATGCTTCAGGGCCTGCGCAAAAGGCCATGCAGGAACACATCAGAGGTGCTGCCCTGCGCACCGGCATTGTTTTCGTTTCGCCTTCTAGCTAGTGATGAGCTATAACCTGACTCATAGACCGTCATAGCCAGACTCAATGATCCTTCGCTTCCTGAATGTCATAAGGCCCGCTATGATGAGCGTCGTTTTTTAGCCTACGAACTCGGAGACATCCATGAGTAGCGACAAGATCAAACACGTCACCGACGCCAGCTTCGAAGCTGATGTACTGAAGGCTCAAGGCCCTGTACTGGTCGACTACTGGGCTGAGTGGTGTGGCCCTTGCAAAATGATTGCCCCGGTTCTGGACGAAATTGCCAGCACTTACGAAGGCAAACTGACCGTCGCCAAACTGAACATCGACGAAAATCAGGAAACCCCGGCCAAGCACGGCGTTCGTGGTATCCCGACTCTGATGCTGTTCAAGAATGGCAACGTCGAGGCTACCAAAGTAGGCGCTCTGTCGAAGTCGCAGCTCGCTGCCTTCCTCGACGCCAACATCTGAAGTGCCCCAAGGCCCTGCGAATAGCGGGGCTTTTTTCATCTGCCGTACTAGACTCCTTCAAAATCGAGTGGTACATTCGGCCCCGCAACGGCTTCTCCGTTGCCCCCTGCTAGCCGTCGCCGACGCTCTCCTTTCGATTTAGTACGCGATCCTGTCGCCTTCTCTGCGGCGCGGCCTCATTAAGCCAAAAGCTTAATTTCCCCCTCCATACACGATTACGTCATTCCCATATGAATCTGACTGAACTCAAGCAAAAGCCGATTACCGATCTGCTCGAAATGGCCGAACAGGCTGGCATAGAAAATATGGCCCGTTCGCGCAAGCAGGATGTGATTTTCTCCCTGCTCAAAAGGCACGCTAAAAGTGGCGAGGAAATTTCAGGTGATGGCGTGCTGGAGATCCTCCAGGACGGCTTCGGCTTCCTGCGCTCTGCAGACGCTTCCTATCTGGCCGGCCCGGACGACATCTATGTTTCCCCGAGCCAGATTCGCCGCTTCAACCTGCGCACCGGCGACACCATCGTTGGCAAGATCCGTCCTCCGAAAGAAGGTGAGCGTTATTTCGCTCTGCTCAAGGTCGACACGATCAACTACGACCGTCCGGAAAATGCCAAGAACAAGATTCTGTTCGAAAACCTGACGCCGCTGTTCCCGAACGTGCGCATGAAGATGGAAGCCGGTAACGGTTCCACTGAAGACCTCACCGGTCGTGTCATCGACCTGTGTGCACCGATCGGTAAAGGTCAGCGTGGTTTGATCGTTGCTCCGCCAAAGGCGGGCAAGACCATCATGCTGCAGAACATCGCGTCGAACATCACACGCAACAATCCGGAAGTGCACCTGATCGTTCTGCTGATCGACGAGCGTCCGGAAGAAGTGACCGAAATGCAGCGCACCGTGCGCGGCGAAGTGGTTGCCTCGACCTTTGACGAACCGCCAACCCGTCACGTACAGGTTGCCGAAATGGTGATCGAAAAGGCCAAGCGCCTGGTCGAGCACAAGAAAGACGTCGTCATCCTGCTGGACTCCATCACCCGTCTGGCCCGTGCCTACAACACCGTCATTCCGAGCTCCGGCAAGGTACTGACCGGTGGTGTCGATGCGCACGCTCTGGAGAAGCCAAAGCGTTTCTTCGGTGCTGCACGTAACATCGAAGAAGGCGGCTCGCTGACCATCATCGCCACCGCACTGGTTGAAACCGGTTCGAAGATGGATGAAGTCATCTACGAAGAGTTCAAGGGTACAGGCAACATGGAGCTGCCTCTGGATCGCAAGATCGCAGAGAAGCGCGTGTTCCCGGCCATCAACATCAACCGCTCCGGCACACGCCGTGAAGAGCTGTTGACCGCTGATGACGAGCTGCAGCGCATGTGGATCCTGCGCAAGCTGCTGCACCCGATGGACGAAGTCGCTGCGATCGAGTTCCTGATCGACAAGCTCAAGCAGACCAAGACCAACGATGAATTCTTCCTGTCGATGAAACGCAAGTAACAGACGGGTCGGTTCAGGAAATGGCATCCTTCGGGGTGCCATTTTTTTTGGCCGCCGTTTGGCTCATTAGCTGCCTTGAAAGCTCAGAGCAGGTACGATGTGCGTCTATTTGGATAAGTGGCCGGGTTAATGAAATTCAAAGATCTAAGGGATTTCGTACAGCAGCTTGAGCAGCGCGGAGAGCTGAAACGCATTCAGATGCCGATTTCGCCCGTGCTGGAAATGACCGAGATCTGTGATCGCACGTTGCGCGCCAAGGGCCCGGCCCTGTTGTTCGAAAAGCCGGTCGGCTTCGACATTCCGGTGCTGGGCAACCTGTTCGGCACGCCTGAGCGCGTTGCCATGGGCATGGGCGCCGAGGCCGTCAGCGAATTGCGTGAGATCGGCAAACTGCTGGCCTTCCTCAAGGAGCCCGAACCGCCCAAGGGTTTGAAAGACGCCTGGTCCAAGCTGCCGATCTTCCGCAAGGTCATCGCGATGGCGCCCAAGGTCGTGAAAGACGCGCCCTGCCAGGAAGTGGTCATCGAAGGTGATGACGTCGACCTCGGCATGCTGCCGGTCCAGACCTGCTGGCCGGGCGACGTTGCCCCGCTGATCACCTGGGGCCTGACCGTTACCAAAGGCCCGAACAAGGAACGCCAGAACCTGGGCATCTATCGCCAGCAGGTCATTGGCCGCAACAAGATCATCATGCGTTGGCTCAGCCATCGCGGCGGCGCGCTGGATTTCCGTGACTGGTGCGCCAAGCATCCGGGCGAACCCTATCCGGTCGCCGTGGCGCTGGGTGCTGATCCGGCGACCATTCTGGGCGCGGTCACTCCCGTGCCGGACAGCCTTTCGGAATACGCTTTCGCTGGCTTGTTGCGAGGCTCTCGCACTGAATTGATCAAGTGCCGGGGCAGCAACCTGCAAGTGCCCGCCAGCGCCGAGATCGTGCTTGAAGGCGTGATCCATCCCGGCGAGATGGCCGATGAAGGTCCCTATGGCGACCACACCGGCTATTACAACGAGGTGGACAGCTTCCCGGTGCTGACCGTCGAGCGCATTACGCATCGCATCAAGCCGATCTACCACAGCACCTACACCGGCCGTCCACCGGATGAGCCGGCGATTCTGGGCGTTGCCCTGAACGAAGTGTTCGTGCCGATCCTGCAGAAGCAGTTTCCGGAAATCGTCGATTTTTACCTGCCGCCTGAAGGCTGCTCGTACCGCATGGCCGTCGTGACCATCAAGAAACAGTATCCCGGCCATGCCAAGCGGGTAATGCTGGGCGTCTGGTCCTTCCTGCGGCAGTTCATGTACACCAAGTTCGTGATCGTCACCGACGACGACATCAACGCCCGCGACTGGAATGACGTGATCTGGGCGATCACCACGCGCATGGACCCCAAGCGCGACACCGTTATGATCGACAACACGCCTATCGATTATCTGGACTTCGCCTCGCCGGTGTCCGGTCTGGGCTCCAAGATGGGCCTGGATGCGACCAACAAGTGGCCGGGTGAAACCAGTCGCGAATGGGGCAGGGCGATCGTCAAGGATGAAGCCACCACACGCCGGGTCGACGAGATCTGGGATCAGTTGGGAATCAAGTGATGCGCGTAACCTTGCAGCCCCCCGGGGCCGTGCTGGAAGCCTTGCCGGGTGAACGGATTCTCGATGCGGCACAGCGTCTGGGCTATGAATGCCCGCAGAGCTGTCGCAATGGCAACTGCCACGTCTGCTCGGCGCTGCTGGTCGAAGGCCGGGTCATGCAGTCGGGTCAGGAGCACGATCACGGCGAGATCTACACCTGTCTGGCCGAGCCGCTGGAAGACTGCGTGGTGCTGTGGGACGGCGTGCTGGCCAAGGGCGAGCTGCCGGTGCGCAGTTTTGCCTGCCAGTTGAGCGAATGCGTCGAGGTCGGCGGCGATGTCTGGCGTGTGGGGCTGCGCGCTCCGGCAGGCAAGGCGCCGCGCTACCATGCCGGACAATACCTGATGATCGAACGTGAGAATGGCGAGAAATCAGCGTTCTCCATTGCCTCGGCTCCTCATCGAGGACGTGATCTGGAGCTGCACGTTCTGGTGCGCGAAGACAGCGCACGCAGCCTCATCGAGCAATTGCAGCGCAACGCGATGGCTCGGGTCGAACTGCCATTTGGCGACACCCACCTGGCCGAGCTGCCTGACGGGCCGCTGGTTCTGATCGCCGCAGGCACTGGCATGGCGCAGATGAGCAGCCTCATCGAGCATTGCCGCGTCACAGGCTTCAGTCACCCGGTGCATCTGTACTGGGGCGTGCGACGTCCCGAAGACTTCTACGACATCAGTCATTGGGACGAATGGGCGAAACTACCCAACCTGTTCCTGCACAAGGTTGTCAGTGATCTGTGCGGCTGGGAAGGGCGCTGCGGCATGCTGCACGAGGCGGTCTGCGACGACATCAAGGATCTTTCGGCGGTGCACGTTTACGGCAGCGGCTCACCTGCGATGATCTACGGCACCCTCGACGCGCTGGTCAGCGCTGGCATGGACGCCCATCAGATGCGTGCGGACGTGTTTGCCTACGCGCCGCGTCCCTGATACCTGACTGACGGTGGTCCGGCTGGATTGTAAATTGCTTGGATCCGCTTATAGCGTCTGGCGATGTCAAATCGTCGCCAGATTCTTTTTGGCAAAAAGGCCATTGGCCTGCAGCGAAGAACGTACCACGACACCCTGAGGCCGCTCGCCCGTGAGCGATTCAGCGGGGCTCGGCAAAGACTGGCAGCCAGACTGTCAGGGAGGCAAATGGAGAACCCAATCAACGAACTGGCCGTGGCCGTACACGACGGTCTGGGCCTGACGTATCCACCTGTTATTGATCTTGGCCCGCAACTGACGCGTGAGCAGTTGCTCGCATCCATGGACGCCACCATGAAGCGTCACAAGGGTGGTCCGGTCTGGCTGTTCGCCTACGGCTCACTGATCTGGCGACCTGAATGCACCGCCGTCGAGCGTCAGCGCGGGCGCGTGCATGGATATCATCGCGGTTTGTACCTGTGGTCCCACGAGCACCGCGGCACGCCGGAGGTTCCTGGGCTGGTGTTCGGTCTGGATCGTGGCGGCTCCTGCACCGGCTTTGCCTATCGGCTGCCGGACGAGTGTCTGGAAGACTCGTTGCTGGCTCTCTGGCAGCGCGAGATGCCTTATCCCTCCTATCGCCCACACTGGCTCAGCTGCCGTCTCGAAGATGGCAGGCAGGTTCAGGCGTTGGGGTTCGTGCTGGAGCGGCATTTGCCGAGCTATGCCGGCAATCTGCCGGACAGCGTGCTGAGCCAGGTGCTGGCCAGCGCAAGCGGGCGGTATGGAACCACCCGCGATTACGTCGAGCAGACCGCCATCGCCCTGCGCAGCCACGCCATGCCGGATTTGCATCTGGAGGCGCGGCTCAAGCGGTGCCAGTCAGCGACTGCCTGAATCAGGCCTTGGCTTCACGCGAGGTGCTGGCAACCTGTTTGTGACGCAGCGTCGGCGCCAGGAACACCATGGCCAGAATGCACGCGCCGATCAACAGCACGAAGCCACCGTCCCAGCCGAAATGGTCCACGGTATAGCCCATCGCCGCGCTCGCTGCGACCGAGCCGCCCAGATAACCGAACAGGCCGGTAAAGCCTGCCGCCGTCCCTGCCGCCTTCTTGGGTGCCAGTTCCAGCGCCTGCAGACCGATCAGCATCACCGGGCCGTAGATCAGGAAACCGATGGACACCAGCGCGATCATGTCGACCGTCGGGTTGCCTTCCGGATTCAGCCAGTACACCAGCGTGGCGATGGTCACCAGGAACATGAACACCATGCCGGTCAGGCCGCGATTGCCCTTGAAGATCTTGTCCGACATCCAGCCGCACAGCAGCGTGCCCGGAATACCGGCCCACTCGTACAGGAAATAGGCCCACGAGGTCTTGTCGACCGTGAAGTGCTTGGCTTCCTTGAGGTAGGTCGGTGCCCAGTCCAGCACGCCGTAGCGCAGCAGATAGACGAACACGTTGGCCATCGCGATGTACCAGAGGAATTTGTTGCGCAGCACGTATTTGACGAAGATTTCCTTGGCGCTGAATTCTTCTTCATGGCTGGCATCGTAGCCTTCCGGGTAATCGTTCTTGTAGTGCTCGATAGGCGGAAGGCCCACCGACTGTGGCGTGTCGCGCATCGTCGCAAACGCAAACACGGCAACCAGCAAGGCAACGGCCGCCGGGACGTAGAATGCCGCGTGCCAGTCATTGGTCCAGCCCATGCCCAGCAGGAACAGTGGACCGATCAGGCCGCCACCGACGTTGTGCGCCACGTTCCACACCGACACCACACCGCCACGTTCTTTCTGCGACCACCAGTGCACCATCGTCCGCCCGCTCGGCGGCCAGCCCATGCCTTGCGCCCAGCCGTTGATGAACAGCAGCACGAACATGATCGTGACACTGGACGTCGCCCACGGCGCGAAACCAAAGATGAACATGATCCCGGCCGACACCAGCAGGCCGAAGGGCAGGAAATAACGTGGATTTGACCGGTCGGAGATGATCCCCATCAAGAACTTCGACAGACCGTAGGCAATCGCAATCGCCGACATCGCCACGCCCAACTGACCGCGCGTGTAACCCTCATCGATCAAATAAGGCATCGCCAGCGAGAAGTTCTTGCGCAGCAGGTAGTAACCCGCATAACCAATGAAAATACCCGCGAAGATCTGCCAGCGCAGGCGGCGGTAGGTGCTGTCGACTTTTTCTTCGGGAAGGGGTGCCTTGTGCCTGGCAGGGCGGAAAAACGCAAACATAGAGACTCTCCGGGTTCTTATTTTTTTGCGAAAGCGAATATTACATTTTCGTTACAGAAAAAAGCAGTGCCTTTTGACTGAAAAACCCCGTAAATCGGGGCTTGGGCGTGTTGTTTTATGAACGCTTCGGAGGTTTAACGATTCAGCTTGGCAGTAGGATATGGGTACGGTCACTCACGTACGGAAGGCTAAGTCCGCTGACGAGTTGTTGCCAGGCTGAAGCGGTATCCACAACTGTATTAAGGGCTTTGAACGAAAAGTGCCCGTACCTTTTGATACGGGCATTTTTGAATGTGCAAGCAAGCGATTAGGCAATCGCAGCCTGATTAGAGGTTCTTATGCAGTGGGGGGCAAATGACGGTGTTGAGGATCCACAACTCTTATAGTGCCTTCTGCCTTCTGCCTTCTGCCTTGGCTTTAGCGAATGCCTTTGCCTCTCTGCTATCAGGCGTCAGTAGACCGAGTTTTCAAGCCTGTATCTATAAGAAGAAACTGATGATTCTGTGAGATATATCGCTATAAAAACGATGCCCGACCCCACGAGCCTGGTTTTCAGATATCTCAGCCAATCGAAACCACCACCTTCCCCACGGCCCGCCTTTGCCCCAACGCATCAATCGCCTCCCCAGCCCGCTCCAGCGGATAGACCTGCGACACCAGCGGCTTCAACTTCCCTTCCTCAAACCACGCAAACAGTTGCTTGAAGTTCGCGGCGTTATCCTGCGGCTGGCGCTGCGCGAAAGAACCCCAGAACACCCCCACGACCGAAGCGCCTTTGAGCAGGGCCAGGTTGACCGGCAGTTCGGGAATGCGGCCGCTGGCGAAGCCGACGACCAGCAGGCGGCCGTTCCAGGCGATGGCGCGGATGGCCTGGTCGAAGAGGTCCCCGCCGACCGGGTCGTAGATCACGTCGGCGCCGTTGCCGTTGGTGAGGCGTTTGATTTCATCCTTGAGGCTGGTGTCGGTGTAGTTGATGAGTTCGTCGGCGCCTGCGTTTCTGGCGACTTCAAGTTTCTCTGCCGAACTTGCGGCCGCAATGACGCGGGCACCCAGCGCCTTGCCGATTTCTACCGCAGCCAGGCCGACGCCACCGGAGGCACCGAGCACCAGCAGGGTTTCGCCGGGCTGCAGGTTGGCGCGTTGCTTGAGGGCGTGCATCGAGGTGCCATAGGTCATGCTGAAGGCGGCGGCTATGGTGAAGTCCATGCTTTCGGGAATGGGCAACACGTTGTAGTTCGGCACGGCGACCTGCTCGGCGAAGCTGCCCCAGCCAGTGAGGGCCATGACGCGGTCGCCGGGTTTGAGGTGGGTGACGTTTTCCCCGACCGCCGAGATCACGCCGGCTGCTTCGCCACCAGGTGAAAAGGGGAAGGGCGGCTTGAACTGGTATTTACCTTCTATGATGAGGGTGTCTGGAAAGTTGACCCCGGCGGCGTGGATCTCGAGCAGGATTTCATTCTTCTTGACGTCAGGCGCGGGGATATCTTCGAGCACCAGCGTGCTGGCGGGGCCGAAGGCTTTGCACAAGAGGGCTTTCATCGGGGCTATTCCTTTTCCAGAGATGGCCGATAAAGTCAGTTAAGCGGGTGTGCGGGTCAATGAGCATGACTCGGCCTGATAAGTACACATAAGCTATATCGGCTGTATAAGCTATGCGGCAAACCGAATTAAGGAGTGGACTGTGAAAGCGTGGATTCTGATGTTGCTGGCCTTGTCGTTGCCCGTCATGGCGCAGGAAGAAGCCAAGGAAGAAGGTCCGCCCAAGGCGGCGTATGTTTCCCTGACACCACCGTTCGTGGGTAATTACGCGCTGGATGGCGGCCCGAAGCTGCGCGTCTACAAGGCTGACATCGCCCTGCGTGTTACCGGTGCCGACGCTGAAGCGGCTGTGAAGCGCAACGATGCGTTGATCCGCAATCAGTTGGTGTCGCTGTTCACGCAGCAGACCGTGGACAGCATGAGCAGCGCCGAAGCGAAGGAAAACATTCGTCAGGAAGCGCTCAAGCAGGTCCAGCGCGTCATGAACGATGAAGAGGGCAAGCCGGTCGTTGAAGACCTGCTGTTCAACAACTTCATCGTCCAGTAAGCCCGATCAGCGCAACGCCAGAATCGCCGCCCATTGTTCGGCGGTGACCGGCATGACTGAAAGTCGGCTACCCTTTTGCACCAGAGGCAGTTGCTCCAGCTGGCTTTGCTGTTTCAGGTAGCCGAGGCTCAGGACTTTGCCGAAGTGTTCCACGAACTCCACGTCGATGGCGCTCCACGGATTCTTTTCAGGCGTGGCTTTGGCGTAGTGGTAATGACTATCAGGGTCCAGCGCGGCAGGGTCGGGGTAAGCGGCTTCAGTGATCTTCGCGATCCCCGCGATGCCTGGCTCGGGGCAGCTGGAATGGTAAAAAAAGAATTCATCACCAACCGCCATGGACCTTATGAAGTTGCGTGCCTGATAGTTGCGCACACCGTCCCAGCGGGTCTTGCCCAGACGTTGCAAGTCGCTGATCGAAAGCTCGTCGGGCTCGGACTTCATCAGCCAATAGGCCATTGCGGTTGCTCCTCAAGTAATAAGTTCATGTGGGTTTTATGACAAACCGACAGTCGGTTGGCGCCAGCATTTGCGTACTGGTTCACGTTATCGCAGAATGCCGCCCTTTAAGCACCACGCTGCTGCACGGCTCGTAGAAAACCGCTGCTGACACCGTATTGATTTGCCTAAGGAGGGCAGTCAATGAAACGCAAGCCTGATTTACTCTGGATTTTGGTCGTATTGTTTGGCTTGGGTGTCGTGACAACCGGTTATGCGCAGAGCCTGTGGACAAGCAAGGAAGACATGCCTGTCGAGATTACCCAGCAACAGCAGAAAGTGCCCGGTCGGCACTGATTCTCCCCTCGATACGCCCCCTCTCGCTCTGACCGCTACACGCCTTCGCCACGAAGCCTGACCGGTCGGAGTGCCTGAGCCAGATACCAGCGCTTGTCCGATACCGTTCCCTGCAATGGGACATCCCAGCTGGCCTGCGCCAATCGCTCCACCTTCTGACACTCATGAGCCAGACCGAGCAGCACCGGCTTGCGCCATGTGCTTCTGCGCGCCCGGTACGCCAGGCTGCGGTCATAGAAGCCGCCTCCCATGCCCAGGCGTCCGCCTTCGTCATCGAACCCCACCAGCGGCATCAGCACCAGATCGAGTGCCCAGATCCTGCGCTGCTTTGCGCGATTGATACGCGGCTCGGGGATGCGAAAGCGATTGGGTTTGAATTTCTCGCCGGGTCGCACGCGCTGAAACACCATGCGGGTTCTTGGCCAGGCATTGAGAACGGGTAGATAAGTCGCCTTGCCGCGACGCTGTGCCGCACGCAGTAACAAACGGGGGTCGATCTCACCGTCCATGGGCAGGTACAGCGAGACATGTCGGGCGCGTCGGAACAAGGGATGCTGCGCCAGTTGCCGATAAAGGCCGCGGGCGGCTTCACGTTGCTGGCTGCGGGTCAGGGATCGACGGGCCTTGCGCAGTTGGCGGCGCAATTGCGGGCGTGAGAGTGAAGGTGCGCTGGTCATGAGCGAGAGGTCATGCAGGCTGATCCGGAAGATTGATCCTTGAGGTGCGTATCAAGGCGGGATCGTCATTGCCAGGCAGTTGGGCTGGCAATGCATTGAATGAGGACTCCCCGACGAACCGCTGTCGGTGTAGCCCTTGAACCCGAAAGTTCAAGGTGGAGATTGCAGGAGGTTTTAAGGCTTTCCGTCGAGCGGACATGCACACCAACCCCAACGTGCAACCCCCGTGGTTGTGCGTATCGGCTCAGGGACATGACCGACTGGCAAGCACTCCAGGGAGCGGCGCAAGTATACAGAAATGCCCCGAAATAATCAGCCCCGTGTTGAATCCGGTGTGCCGGGCGTGTCGGTGGCGAGCACCAGATCGACCTTGTCGAGCAGATCGCGAACCTGTTCACGGGTCGAGCCGCTGGCCTGTACGTCAGGCAGATCCTGCTTGTGCAGCAGGTCGTGAGTGATATTCAGAGCGGCCATTACCGCAATGCGGTCGGCACCGATGACTTTGCCGCTGCTACGGATTTCTCGCATCTTTCCATCCAGGTAGCGGGCAGCGCTGACCAGATTGGTGCGCTCTTCCTGAGGGCAGATGATGGAATATTCCTTGTCGAGGATCTGAACGGTCACGCTGTTGCCATTACTCATGAGTCTTGCTCCAAAGCTTTGAGGCGCGAAATCATTGACTCGACCTTCTGCCGGGCGATTTCGTTCTTTTCAATGAGGTGGGCGCGTTCCTCGCGCCAGGACTTTTCCTGAGCTAATAGGAGTGCGTTTTGGGATTTTAGTTGCTCGGCGTGCCTGAGCAGCAGCTCCACTCGTTTCATCAGCGCTTGCAGGTCGGTGTCTTCCATTGTTTTCCACTGAGTACTTTCTGATGAATGGCAGGGGTGTCGTGTCCACGCTCAAGCCCAAACCGTCGCGTTGATGATCTTGGCGCGCGGATAGTCTAGGATACAAGGCCTTCATTCTAGACATTGCGCCGTTTGGCGACTAGCTACCCATGCCCATTCAGAATTCTCCTTACAAAGCATTCGCCACCCTGCTCAACGGCAGTGGCCATCCGGTTTCTCCCGCTGAACTTCATGGCCTGCTGCTGGGCCGCAGCTGCGCGGGCGCAGGCTTCGACAACGAAGGCTGGTTTGCCGACGCCTCTGTGCTGCTCGAAACCGAGCCGGAAGACAACGTCCGCCAGGCGCTGATCGGCCTGCAGGAAATGGTCAAGGGCGAACTCACCAGCGACGACATGACCGTGGTCCTGTTGCTGCCGGGCGACGACGAGCCGCTGGCCGACCGTGCAGCGGCGCTGGGTCAGTGGTGTCAGGGTTTCCTGTCGGGCTTCGGTCTGGCAGCGGGTGACAAGGTGCTGAGCATCGAGGCAACCGAAGTTCTGCAGGATCTGGCCGCCATCGCACAGGTTCAGGACGCGCTGGAAGAGTCCGAGGACGGCGAAACCGATTACATGGAAGTCATGGAATACCTGCGCGTTGCGCCGCTGTTGCTGTTCACCGAGTGCAACAAGCCCGCCACGCCGGAACCCAAGCCTTCCCTGCACTGATTGCCCATCATTGCGTATCGGTTGATGCCCGAAGCTTCGACCGATGCGCGCCATCAGGACATACGTTGCCGATGATCCATATACCCAAGGCCGAATACGCCCGCCGACGCAAAGCCCTGATGGCCCAGATGGAGCCCAACAGCATTGCGATTCTGCCGGCTGCGGCTGTGGCGATTCGCAATCGTGATGTCGAGCACGTCTATCGTCAGGACAGTGATTTTCAGTACCTGAGCGGTTTTCCGGAACCGGAAGCCGTGGTTGTGCTGATTCCGGGTCGTGAGTATGGCGAGTACGTGCTGTTCTGCCGTGAACGCAATGCCGAGCGCGAGCTGTGGGAAGGTCTGCGTGCCGGGCAGGAAGGCGCGATTCGTGATTTCGGCGCGGACGATGCGTTTCCGATCAGCGATATCGACGACATCCTGCCAGGCCTGATCGAAGGCCGAGACCGGGTGTACTCGGCGATGGGCAGCAACCCTGAGTTTGATCGCCACCTGATGGAGTGGATCAACGTGATCCGTTCCAAGGCGCACCTGGGCGCACAGCCGCCCAACGAATTTGTCGCGCTGGATCATCTGCTGCATGACATGCGCCTGTACAAGTCGGCCGCCGAGATCAAGGTGATGCGCGGCGCCGCACAGATTTCTGCGCGTGCTCACGTGCGGGCCATGCAGGCCTGCCGGGCCGGGCTGCATGAGTTCAGCCTTGAAGCCGAGCTGGATTACGAATTCCGCAAAGGCGGCGCGAAGATGCCAGCCTACGGCTCCATTGTCGCCTCGGGCCGCAACGCCTGCATCCTGCATTACCAGCAGAACGACGCGGCCCTTAAGGACGGCGATCTGGTGCTGATCGACGCCGGTTGCGAAATCGACTGTTACGCCAGCGACATCACGCGCACTTTTCCGGTCAGTGGCACGTTCTCGCCGGAACAGAAGGCCATCTACGAACTGGTGCTCAAATCCCAGTACGCGGCCTTCGAGGCCATCGGTCCGGGCAAGCACTGGAACCAGGCGCATGAAGCGACGGTCCAGGTAATTACCGCCGGGCTTGTCGAGCTGGGTCTGTTGCAGGGCGACGTGAACCAGTTGATTGAAGACGAAGCCTACAAGGCGTTCTACATGCACCGGGCCGGGCACTGGCTGGGCATGGACGTGCACGATGTGGGCGAATACAAGGTCGGCGGAGAATGGCGCGTGCTGGAAGTCGGCATGGCGCTGACCGTGGAACCCGGCATTTACGTGTCTCCTGACAATCTGAATGTCGCAAAGAAATGGCGAGGTATCGGCGTGCGTATCGAGGACGACGTGGTGGTAACCAAGAAAGGCTGTGAAGTGCTTTCCGGCGACGTACCCAAGACAGTGGCCGAGATCGAAGCACTGATGGCCGCCTCACGGGTTCAGGCAGCATGAGCCGTTTCAACATAGCCATCGTCGGTGGCGGACTGGTCGGCGCGAGCCTTGCGCTTGCCTTGCAGGCAGGCGCCAAGGCACGTGGCTGGAAAATCGTTCTGATCGAACCGTTCGCGCCGGGCGAAACGTATCAGCCCAGCTATGACGCCCGGTCTTCGGCGCTGTCGTTTGGGGCGCGTCGTATTTATGAGCGTCTTGGCGTCTGGCAGCAGATCTCGCGCCGGGCCGAGCCGATTCTGCAGATTCAGGTGTCCGACCGTGGCCGCTTCGGCGCGACGCGTCTGTCGGCCATCGAGGAAGGCGTGCCTGCACTCGGTTACGTGGTTGAAAACGCCTGGCTGGGGCAGTGCCTGTGGGCCGGACTGGACCGTGACGTCGTCAGCTGGCGCGTGCCCGCCGAGGTGCGCAGCATGCAACCGTTGGCGGATGGGTATCGCCTGACGCTGGCCGACGAAACCGAACTGGAATGCGATCTTGCTGTGCTGGCTGACGGCGGCCGCTCCAGTCTGCGCGAGCAGTTGGGCATCGGTGTAAGGCAGACGCCCTACGATCAGAGCGCATTGATCGCCAACATCACGCCAAGTGAAGCTCACTGCGGTCAGGCGTTCGAACGCTTTACCGATGACGGCCCGATGGCCCTGCTGCCATTGCCGGACAATCGTTGCGCATTGGTCTGGACGCGTCGTGGCAATGACACCCAGCGCCTTGCCGAGCTGGATGACCGCAGTTTTCTGGAAGAGCTGCAGGGCGTGTTCGGCTACCGCCTCGGCACCTTGCGTCAGGTCGGCGCGCGGCATGTGTATCCGCTGGCGCTGGTGGAAGCCGAAGAGCAGGTGCGCTCGCATCTGGTGATTCTCGGCAACGCTGCGCACAGCCTGCACCCGATTGCCGGGCAGGGTTTCAACCTGTCGTTGCGCGATGCCGATGCGCTCGCCGAAACGCTGCTCGACAGCGACGCGGCGCTGGGTGACCTGGCTACGCTGCAGATCTATCGTGAGCGTCAACGTGCCGATCAGCAATTGACCGTGGGTTTCAGTGACAAAGTGACGCGCCTGTTCGGCAGCACGCAGTCGGCGGTGACCACAGGTCGCAACCTTGGTCTGCTGGGGCTGGATCTGCTGCCCACCGCCAAGCGCTGGTTTGCCCGTCAGGCGATGGGTCTGGGGACACGAACCGATGTCTGAGCCAGGCACTTTCAACACGGCTGCGGCCGCAAGCGGGAACGGTGTGAACATGGAAACGCGTGCAGATGTGCTGATCGTCGGTGCCGGCATGGTCGGCAGCGCCCTTGCGCTGGCCCTGCAAGGCAGTGGTCTGGACGTCATCGTGGTCGATGGCGGAGCAATGAGCGTCAAGCCGTTTGACGCGGACTCCACGTTCGAACCGCGGGTCAGTGCCCTGTCGGCGGCCAGCCAGCGGATTCTGCAGCGCCTCGACGTGTGGGAAGGCATCGCCGGACGGCGCGTTAGCCCCTACAGCCACATGCATGTGTGGGACGGCAGCGGCACCGGGCAGATCCACTTCTCCGCCTCCAGCGTGCACGCCGATGTGCTCGGTCACATCGTCGAAAACCGTGTGGTTCAGGACGCACTGCTCGACCGCCTGCATGACAGCGATATCGGTCTGTTGGCCAACGCACGGCTGGAGCAGATGCGCTATTCCGGCGATGACTGGCTGCTGACCCTGTCTGACGGCCACAAGCTGCGCGCTCCGCTGGTCGTGGCGGCCGATGGCGCGAACTCCGCCGTGCGCCGTTTGACCGGCACGCCGACACGCGAATGGGATTACCTGCACAACGCAATCGTGACCAGCGTGCGCACGGCCGAACCGAACAGAAAGACCGCCTGGCAACGTTTCACCGACGAAGGGCCGCTGGCCTTTCTGCCGCTTGATCGTGAAGGCGAGCATTGGAGCTCGATTGTCTGGTCGGTGACGCCAGCCGAATCCGAGCGGTTGATGGCAGTGACCGATGAAGTGTTCTGCAAGGAGCTTGAACAGGCATTTGAAGGGCGTTTGGGGCAGGTGCTGGCAGTCGATGCACGTTTGTGCGTCCCGCTGCGTCAGCGCCACGCCAAACGCTACGTCGCCAAAGGCCTTGCCCTGATCGGCGACGCAGCGCACACCATTCACCCGCTGGCCGGGCAGGGCGTGAACCTCGGGTTTCTCGACGCCGCCGTGCTGGCCGAAGTGCTGACTCATGCAGCAGCACGTGGCGAGTTGCTGTCGGACGTGCGCGTGCTGGGTCGCTACGAGCGCCGCCGCATGCCGCACAACCTGGCGCTGATGGCCGCGATGGAAGGCTTTGAGCGTCTGTTTCAGGCTGACCCGCTGCCGCTGCGCTGGCTGCGCAACACCGGGCTCAAAGTGGTCAACAAGCTGCCGGAAGCCAAGGCACTGTTCGTCCGCGAGGCGCTGGGGTTGTCAGGGGATTTGCCGGAGCTGGCGAGGTTGTAAGGTATCGGCGGATCTCTCCCGCTCCAGCGCTCATCGTTATACACAAGTCCGTCTCGACACTGATCGTGCCCATCGCTCCGCGTGGGCATGCCTCCCGTGACGCTCCGCGTCACAAATGGCACAGGCTGGGGATTCAGTAAGCCGAGCGCATGAGGTGGATAACGCTGGAGCTTGGGCACACATCTGCGCCACATTCGAGAGCGGACGCGGAGCGTCCTGGGAGGCATTCCCACGCAGAGCGTAGGAACGATCATCATCGTATTCCTCCAGGAGGACTTGTGTATAACGCCGAGCGCCGAGTGGGAACGATCAGTGTGATCTCAAGCACGCCGATCATGCCCATGCTTGTGCTCAGGCGTTATACCCGTGTCTTGCTGCGACCACGGACGGTGGGAGGCGGCTTGCCGGCGATGCTTTTTCTGAAGCGACCTATCAGTGACTGAACTGACGCCATCGCCGGCAAGCCGCCTCCCACAGGGTATGCATTCAGTCAGACACTTTCGTCTTGGCCCCCGTTTTGCGCGTCTTCCGGACTTGTGTATAACGACGAGCACGGAGCATGGGCACGATCAGTCTTCCAGGCGCGTTCTTTCTGCAACATTCAGTAACGCCTCCAGCGCCTCTTCGATTGAGATAGCAAATGGGATTCACTACCATTTCGCCTCATTTGCGAACGCGAGATACCTTCATGCAGGCAAGCAAGCGTCTTCTGGCTGCTCTGACACTGACTCTGCTGGGCGGCACCGCTCAGGCAGCCGACGAAGTGGTGGTGTATTCCTCCCGCATCGACGAGCTGATCAAGCCGGTGTTCGATGCCTACACCGCCAAGACCGGCGTGAAGATCAAGTTCATCACCGACAAGGAAGCGCCGTTGATGCAGCGCATCAAGGCCGAGGGTGAGAACGCGACCGCCGACCTGCTGTTGACCGTCGATGCAGGCAACCTCTGGCAGGCCGAGCAGATGGGCATCCTCCAGTCGTTCACTTCTCCGGTCATCGAGGCCAACATTCCGCCGCAATATCGCTCGTCCACCCATGGATGGACCGGCTTGAGTCTGCGGGCGCGGACCATTGCCTACTCGACGGACCGTGTGAAGCCCGCTGAACTGACGACCTACGAAGCGCTTGCCGACAAGAACTGGGAGGGCCGCCTGTGCCTGCGAACGGCCAAGAAGGTCTACAACCAGTCACTGACCGCCACGCTGATCGAGACCCACGGTGCCGAAGCGTCCGAGAAGATTCTCAAGGGCTGGGTCAATAACCTTTCCACCGACGTGTTCTCCGACGACATCGCCGTGCTTGAGGCAATCAATGCCGGGCAGTGCGACGTGGGTATCGTCAACACCTACTACTACGGCCGTCTGCACAAGCAGAACCCGGATCTGGCAGTGAAGCTGTTCTGGCCGAACCAGGCCGACCGTGGCGTGCACGTCAACCTGTCGGGTATTGGTCTGACCAAATACGCGCCACACCCGGACGCCGCCAAGGCACTGGTTGAATGGATGACCGGCCCTGAGGCGCAGAAGATCTTCTCCAGCGTGAACCAGGAATTCCCGGCCAACCCTAAAGTGGCGCCTTCCGATGAAGTGGCGAGCTGGGGCGAGTTCAAGGCCGATACCATTCCTGTCGAGGTGGCGGGCAAGCGTCAGGCAGAAGCCATTCGCATGATGGATCGCGCGGGCTGGAATTGATTTAATACGCGACCTCTGCTCGTTCCCACGCTCCGCGTGGTAACGCCGCTCAGGACGCTCTGCGTCCGCTCTCGAATGTGACGCAGAGCGTGGGCACGATCACTAAAAATTGCACTGTGGGAGGCGGCTTGCCGGCGATGGCGTCAGTCCAGTCGCTGATATGGCGCCTCGGGAAACGCATCGCCGGCAAGCCGCCTCCCACAGGGTTAAGCATTCAATCAGCTCTAGCGCTTTAGTCATCGAGAACCTCTTGGCCCATCCTGCCCAACGCCGCTGGTATCCACTGGTCTTTGCCATCGCCGCGCTGGTGCTGTTGCCGCTGAGCGTGTTGCTGCTTTCCTGGCAAAGCATCGATCAGCAAATCTGGTCGCACCTGCTCGACACCCAGATGACGCGTCTGCTGGGCAACACCTTGATTCTGGTCGTTGGCGTCGGCGTGGGTGTGACACTGCTGGGTGTGAGCCTGGCGTGGCTGACCAGTCTGTGCGAGTTTCCGGGACGGCACTGGCTCGACTGGGCGTTGATGCTGCCTTTTGCGATTCCGGCCTATGTGCTCGCCTTCGTCTTCGTCGGTCTGCTGGATTTTTCCGGCCCGGTGCAAACGCTGATGCGCGAATGGTTTGGCAGCGGCCTGCGGTTGCCCCGGGTGCGCTCCACGGGCGGGGTGATCATCGTTCTGGTGCTGGTGTTCTATCCCTACGTCTACCTGCTGGCACGCACGGCGTTTCTGGCTCAGGGCAAGGGCCTGATGGAGGCGGCACGTGTGCTCGGGCAATCGCCGTTGCAGGCCTTCTGGCGCGTGGCTTTGCCGATGGCACGCCCGGCCATTGGTGCGGGTGTGGCGCTCGCGTTGATGGAAACACTGGCGGATTTCGGAGCCGTGTCGGTGTTCAACTTCGACACCTTCACCACCGCCATCTACAAGACCTGGTACGGGTTCTTCAGCCTCTCCAGCGCGGCGCAACTGGCCAGCCTGCTGTTGTTGGCGGTGCTGATCCTGCTGTATGGCGAACGTCGTGCGAGAGGCGCGAGCCGTGCGACCAACGAGCGCCCGCGAGGTAAGGCGCTTTATCACCTGCGCGGGCTCAAGGCACTGGCTGCGACGTTCTGGTGTGGGCTGGTGTTTCTCTGCGCGTTTGTCGTGCCCGTGCTGCAACTGGTGGTCTGGGTCTGGCAGCGGGGCCGCTTCGATCTGGACGAGCGCTACACCGGTCTGATCCTGCATACCCTGTATCTGGGCGGCATGGCGGCGTTGATTACCGTCAGCGCCGCGCTGGTGCTGGCTTTCGCACGGCGCATGGCGCCCACACCTGCGATCCGTTCGGGCGTGAGCCTGGCCAATCTGGGCTATGCGTTGCCAGGGTCGGTGCTGGCGGTGTCGATCATGCTGGCGTTCAGTTACCTGGACCGCGAACTGGTCATCCCCTTGTCGGGCTGGCTCGGTGGAGCGGGCAAGCCACTGCTGCTGGGCAGTCTGTCTGCGTTGCTGCTGGCGTATCTGGTGCGTTTCATCGCTGTGGCCTTCGGTCCGCTGGAAAACAGTCTCTCGCGTATCCGTCCGTCGCTGCCTGAAGCAGCACGCAGTCTGGGCGTCAGCGGACCGAAGTTGTTTCTCAACGTGTATTTGCCGTTGCTGGTTCCAGGCGCTCTGAGTGCCGCGCTGCTGGTGTTCGTTGACGTGCTCAAGGAAATGCCTGCAACCCTCCTGATGCGCCCATTTGGCTGGGATACGCTGGCCGTGCGTATTTTCGAGATGACCAGTGAAGGCGAGTGGGCGCGCGCTGCATTGCCCGCCCTGACGCTGGTGCTGGTCGGCCTGTTGCCCGTCATCGGGCTGATTCGCCGCTCTGCCCGTCAGATTAGCTAGGTGCGGGGCCATCACCTTGCGGCTACAATGCGCCGCAATTGGTGCGGTCTGTCAGACAATTCGACACGCTTTATTGGTTGCAAACCCCGACTCAGCGGGGGGCTTGCCGTGATGTGTCTGCCCGCACCTTCGCCACGCCCGGAAGGAGAAACCCATGGGACAGCGTACCCCACTCTTTGACCTGCACCTCGCGCTCGGCGCGAAGATGGTCGATTTTGGTGGCTGGGACATGCCGTTGCATTACGGATCGCAGGTCGAGGAACACCATCAGGTGCGTCGCGACTGTGGGGTCTTCGATGTCTCGCATATGAATGTGATCGATGTGCACGGCAGTCAGGCCAAGGCCTGGCTGCGTTACCTGCTGGCCAATGACGTCGACAGGCTCAAGACGCCGGGTCGGGCCCTGTACAGCGCCATGCTCGACAATCATGGCGGCATCATCGATGACATGATCGTCTACCTCACGACCAGCGGTTATCGGCTCGTCGTCAATGCGGCGACCGGCGCCAAGGACTTCGCCTGGATGCAGTCCCGGCTGGAAGGGTTCGACGTGCAACTGGTCGAGCGCAGCGAGATGGCCATGCTGGCGATTCAGGGGCCACAGGCCCGAAACAGAATCGCCGAGTTGGTCACCAGCGCCCGTGCCGATCTGATCCGGCAGCTCAAACCTTTCGAAGGCCATGACAACGCTGACTGGTTCATCGCCCGCACCGGCTACACCGGCGAAGACGGACTGGAAATCATGTTGCCTGCCGAGCAGGCTCCGGGTTTCTTCAATGATCTGGTCGGTGCCGGTATTTCCCCGATCGGCCTGGGCGCGCGCGACACCCTTCGCCTCGAGGCTGGCATGAACCTGTACGGTCAGGATATCGACGAAAACGCTTCGCCGCTGGTGTCGAACATGGCGTGGAGCATTGCGTGGGAGCCGGCCGATCGTGATTTCATCGGGCGTCAGGCGCTTGAGGCCGAGCGAGCCGAGGGCATCGCCTCCAAGCTGGTGGGATTGGTGCTTGAAGAGCGCGGTGTGCTGCGTGCCCGACAGGTGGTACGCATCGCAGAAATTGGCGAAGGTGAGATAACCAGTGGTAGTTTCTCTCCTACGCTAAGCAAGTCGATTGCTCTGGCACGCGTTCCGATGGCCACCGCTGACCGCGCCGAGGTCGAAATCCGCGGCAAGTGGTACCCGGTGAGGGTCGTGCAGCCAGCGTTTGTGCGTCATGGCAAAGCCCTGATCTAACCTAATCTGGCGGGTTTTCCGCTGACCCCGATGTTGAGGATGACTAAATGAGCAATATTCCCGCCGAACTGCGTTTCGCCGAAAGCCATGAATGGGCGCATCTGGAAGCTGACGGTACCGTAACAGTCGGTATCTCGGATCACGCACAGGAAGCGTTGGGCGATGTCGTTTTCGTCGAGCTGCCGGAAATCGGCAAAACCTTCGCTGCCGGTGATGCTGCAGGCGTCGTCGAGTCGGTCAAGGCCGCCTCCGATATCTACTCGCCGGTTGCAGGCGAAGTGATCGCTGTGAATGACAATCTGCAAGGTACGCCAGAAGGGCTCAACAATGACCCTTATGCTTCGTGGATCTTCAAGCTCAAGCCCGTCGATGCGACAGGCGATCTGGCCAAGCTGCTGGACGCCGACGGCTACAAGAGCGCGATCGGCGAGTAAACGCCGGACAAAAAAATGCCGCTCAATCGAGCGGCATTTTTTTTGAGGACAATTACTGGTTTTCGGCAACCAGATTCTTGTCCAGGATCGCGTTGGCCAGTTCCATGTCGGTAGCCTTCAGGCCTGGGTTGTCCTGACGAACCTGCTGGATGGCAGCTTCCAGGAACGGGCCACGGATACCGCCGTCGCTGGCAACAAAGCTGCCTGCGTCGTCCTGAGCGGCAACGATCAGCTTGTGATCCTTGAAGGTCAGGTAAGTCGAGCCAGTGGTGGCACCCGAGGAAATCACGTTACGCCAAAAGGTGTCAGCCATCGCTGAACCCATCGGGATGGAAAGCAAGGCAACGGTGGCGACAGCAAACTTGAGACGCATGGTGAGGTACTCCAACTGTGGTTGTTCTGACGGGTTGGATAGCCAAAGTCACGTACTAGTTCAATCAATGTGTACCAGCTTGTTCACTTTAGCCGCCGCGTGCCCTGCCAGTTCCGTCCCAGGCGTTGCGGCTTCACGCTTTCAGCGCTGTTCGCTTTGTGGCGTCACGCGCAGCACCTCTTCAAGCGTAGTCAATCCGGCAGACACTTTCTGAGCACCGGACAGACGCAGGCTGCGCGTGCCTTCCTTGAAGGCCTGCCTGCGCATGGCCATGAGGTCCAGGTCCGCGCTGATCAGTGACTTCACCGCATCCGACATCACCATGATCTCATACACCCCCGCACGGCCCCTGTAGCCGGTATCCCGGCATTCCACGCAACCCACGGCCTGATGCGCGCCGGACGGCACCGGCGCCTGCCAGGGGCGTGTCAGGGTCTGCCAGTCGGTCTCGTTCAGGTTGATCGGCGCCTTGCAGTGCGGGCACAGGGTGCGCACCAGACGCTGAGCCATGACACCCAAAATCGTCGCCTTGAGCAAATAGTGCGGAACGCCGAGCTCCAGCATCCGGCTGATGGCGCTGGGCGCGTCGTTGGTGTGCAGGGTCGACAGCACCAGGTGACCGGTCAGCGCTGCCTGAATCGCCATTTCAGCCGTTTCCAGGTCGCGAATCTCGCCGATCATGATGATATCCGGGTCCTGTCGCATCAGCGCGCGCACGCCGCTGGCGAAATTCAGGTCAATGTTGTGCTGGACCTGCATTTGATTGAACGCCGGCTCGACCATCTCGATCGGGTCTTCGATGGTGCAGAGGTTGACCTCCGAGGTCGCCAGCTTCTTGAGTGTGGTGTACAGCGTCGTGGTCTTGCCGGAACCGGTAGGACCGGTGACCAGAATGATGCCGTTCGGCTGGCGGGTCATTTCCTGCCAGCGCCGCAGGTCATCGCTGGAGAAACCCAACTGGTCGAAGTCCTTGAGCAGCACCTCGGGGTCGAAGATCCGCATCACCATCTTTTCGCCGAACGCCGTGGGCAGTGTCGACAGGCGTAACTCCACCTCGCCACCCTCCGGCGTTGTGGTCTTCACCCGGCCGTCCTGCGGCTTGCGCTTTTCGGCAACGTTCATCCGTCCCAGGCTCTTCAGGCGGCTGACAATCGCCATGACCACTTGCGGCGGAAACTGGTAGACGTTGTGCAGCACCCCGTCGATGCGAAAGCGTACCGTGCCTTGTTCGCGCCGGGGTTCAATGTGGATATCGCTGGCGCGCTGCTGGAATGCGTACTGGAACAGCCAGTCGACGATGTTGACGATATGCGCGTCGTTGGCATCGGGTTCCTGATCGCTGGCGCCGAGCTTGAGCAACTGTTCGAAGTTGCCCATGTTGCTGACTTTCTGTTCGGTGGCGCTGGCGCCGCTGACCGATTTCGCCAGCCTGAAGAACTCCACCCCGACGCGCTGGATGTCTATCGGGTTGGCGACCACGCGTTTGATCTGCAGCTTCAGCACGTGCTCCAGATCGGCTTCCCAGGCGCGCACATAAGGCTGCGAACTGGCGATGGTGACCGATTCGCGATCAACGGCCACGGCCAGGATCTTGTGGCGCTGGGCGAAGGCGTAAGACATCAGCGGCGTAACGGCCGCCACGTTGATTTTCAGCGGGTCGATGCGCATGTAGGGCTGGCCACAGGCGTTCGCCAGCCAGGCGGTCAGCGTTTCGAGGTCGAGCTTCTTGCCGGGACGTTTCAGGTCATCGAACTGCTGGCTGGCCAGAAAGGCGAGCGGGTGCAGTTGAATGTTCGCGGCACTGCGCCGCTGGGTGACCGCTGTTTCAGCGTCGTCCTGACTGAGCAAGCCTTGGGCGACCAGATCACGGAGTACATCGTTCAGATCGAGCAAGCGATCCTGTGAAGACGGGGCCAGGGATGCCATGCACGCTCCTTGAGGCAGTTCATCATCGGAAGATGAACAAGACTAGCTGCCAAGCGTGCCAGTGTTGGGCCTTCTATGCGACCGGGAATTTCCAAAAGGCCTTTCTGGATTCAGCCGGCAGCCAGCGCGACGAAGGTTTCTGCGGGCTGCAGCGATTCGCTGTGCGTCAGTTCCACCGAGCACACATCGATCAGATTGCGCATTTTTTCACCAATGACGCCTGCCCGGTGCCAGCTCAATCCGTCGACCTGCACGTCGATGGCCAGCAGTCCGTTCTCTCGCGTTACCTCGATGTGGCAGGGCGTCAGGTACTGCATCGCGAACAGGTTCAGCACTTGGCACAACAGCGCAGGTTCTGCCTCGGCGAGGATCTGATAGCGCACACAGCAGGTGTGGCTGGCGGACGACCAACTGTCGGGGCGGTGTGCAGGGGTGAGAACGGTTTCGAGCGTGGGCATGCCGGTTTCTCCTGTGCGATTAAGAGAAATTCTTGCACGCGCAAAAAGAAATATCTGGTCCATGATGGAATGAATTACGCTTGTTTCGACTTGTTAATGCGTGATTTATGCTTCTGGAGAATTGTTTATGTCCGTCGAGCTGGATGCCTATGATCGCAGGATTCTTGCCCTGCTCCAGGAGGATGCATCGCTGTCCAGCGCGCAGATCGCCGAGCAGGTCGGATTGTCGCAGTCGCCTTGCTGGCGACGCATTCAGCGGCTCAAGGATGAAGGTGTGATCCGGCGACAGGTCGCTTTGCTGGATCGCAAGAAGATCGGTCTGAATACGCAGATATTCGCCGAGGTGAAACTCAATGCGCACGGGCGCTCCAACTTCACCGAATTCACCGACTCGATTCGCGGCTTTCCTGAGGTGCTGGAGTGCTATGTGCTAATGGGGTCAGTGGATTTTCTGCTGCGCATCGTGACGCCCGACATTGAGGCGTACGAGCGGTTTTTCTTCGAGAAACTGTCGCTGGTGCCGGGGATTCAAGAGGTGAATTCGACCGTGGCGTTGTCGGAAATCAAGTCTACGACGAGCTTGCCGTTGCGGTGAGGAACGACATCCGTGAAACGCCTCGGATCGGACGCAGAGCGTCCTGAGGGACATTCCCACGCAGCGTGCGGAGCGATCAGTGGGGTGGGGATCGATGACCGTTACCACGCTCCAGCGTGGTAACGCCTCTAAGGACGCTCCGAGTCCGGCCGTGAGGTGACGCAGAGCGTCACAGTCCGCAGCGTGCGCGCTGTTACAAACGCAACAGGGTCTTCCAGGCGCGACCCTGGAACACGGTTAGTGCCTGATGCACGCGAGCGTCCAGCACTTCGTCGCTGATGTCCTGATGAGCCAGTTCTTCCAGTTTCCTCAGCTCGCCATACAGACGATCAAGGTCCGGCAGGTCCAGCGCACCGCGCGCCCAGTGCAGCCAGGACTGGATGCGTTCGATGCGTGGCAGCTGTTCGGCCAGATCTTCCGGCTGCTGCTGATAACGACCCAATTGCAGCGAGGTGGCTTCGTCGGCCAGCAAGCGTGGCAGCCAGCTGGCCAGCAGCGCGGCGCCCTGACGGTTGCCACGGTTGTTGCGCTCCGTGGTCCAGCTGCGTTCCAGCAACCAGCGCGAGGTGTTCAGCGAGAACTCGCCCCAACGGGTGTCCTGCAGCTCTTCAAGGAACTGCTCGTGAGCGGCAGCGCGCACGTCACCGTCTTCCTGACCGGCCAGTACCAGTGGACGCCAGTCTTCCAGCAAAGCGTCCAGCGCCGCACGCAGTTGAGCGGTCGATGCGCGTGGTGCCGCTTGCCCCAGGCTGCTGGTCAGTGCACGCAGCTCGGCGAGCAACTCGACCCAGTCCTGCAGCAAACGCCAGTGGCCGTTGAAACGGTACTGCTCGGCCAGACGCTGGCTGCTGCCCAGCAGGTGCCAGGCCAGTGCCGAGTAAGCGTCGTCCAGCGGCGTTTCTGCCGTCAGTTCAGGTGCCGCGAGGCTCAGCGAGTAGCTGCTGGCGTCGAGCAGGCGGTAGCCGCGCTCGGCCTTGCTGATGTCGCAGGGCATCAAGGGCAGGGTTGCCGCCAGTTCGGCGGCCAGTTCCAGCAGCGCGGCAGGCTCGCCTTCGCGCAGCTCGAGTTCCAGCTCGCAGATTTCTTCCTTTTGCTTGCCTGCCACCACTTGACCCAGGTCCAGTGCGGCTTCGATCACGACCTTGGCCTTGCCACGGCCCCAGGCAATCTCAGCCTTCTCGCGCACGAAATCGGTGGTGAACAGCGGCTTGATGGTTTTCTTGTCCAGCTCGGCCAGTTGCTCGGGCCAGCAATCGCCTTCCAGCTTCTTGAGGTCCAGCTTGGCCTTGGGCAGGTCCCAGTTGTACTCATTGCGCTCGGACAGACCGGCCACGCTCTGACCACGGGTCTTCATGGTCTGAATGATCTGATCACCGTCGCGGCGGATGCGCAGGGCAACCTTGGCGTGGGCCAGCTCACGCTCGGGCGTATCGAAATACTGGTTCGACAGCTCGAGGCGCTCCCAGCCACTTTTGTTGCGCTTCTTGAGCAACGGGTGTTCACGCAGTGCAGCGAGGGTCTCGCGGCTGACGCGGAGTTTGATTTCTGTTTCTTTTTGCATGGCCGGGGGAATCCAAACGCTTTAGCTGATATCGGGAGCGCAGCCCGTGACTGAATGGCTGCTGAGGGCGGCAGTGTACAGGACATGGCCCGTAACGGTTTATTCCTGGGTCGTTATGACCCTATGATGGGGCGTGTTTCGACCCGAATACAGGAAGCGCCCATGCCCTTGCCGTCTATGAAAGACCAGTTTGCAGCCTTGATCGCTGCGCCGTCGGTAAGCTGCACCCAGCCTTCCCTGGACCAGTCCAATCGCCCGGTCATCGACCTGCTGGCCGGATGGCTCGGCGATCTGGGGTTCGCCTGCGACATTCAACAAATCTCGCCCGGCAAGTTCAATCTGCTGGCGACCTTCGGCACAGGTCCCGGCGGTCTGGTACTGGCTGGCCACAGCGACACCGTGCCGTTCGACGAGGCCTTGTGGAAAACCGATCCCTTGAAGCTCACCGAAGTGGACGGGCGCTGGGTGGGTCTGGGCAGTTGCGACATGAAAGGGTTTTTCGCGCTGGTGATCGAAGCCGTGCGCGGCCTGCTGGATCAGCCGTTCAAGCAACCGCTGCTGATCCTCGCCACCTGCGACGAAGAAAGCTCCATGGCCGGCGCGCGGGCTCTGGCCGACGCAGGTCGCCCGCTGGGTCGTGCCGCAGTGATCGGCGAGCCGACCGGGCTCAAGCCGATTCGCATGCATAAAGGCGTGATGATGGAGCGCATCGATATTCTCGGGCGCAGCGGCCACTCGTCCGACCCGAGTCTGGGCCATAGCGCGCTGGAGGCCATGCATGACGCCATCAGCGAGCTTAAGGGGTTGCGCAAGCAATGGCAGCTCGAATACCGCAACCCCCAGTTCACCGTGCCGCAGCCGACGCTGAACCTGGGCTGCATCCATGGCGGCGACAACCCTAACCGGATCTGCGGCCAGTGCTCGCTGGAATTCGACCTGCGTCCGCTGCCGGGCATGGACCCGGATGTGCTGCGCGCGGCGATCCGGCAGAAGCTGCAACCGCTCGCCGAAATGCATCAGGTGAAGATCGATTACGCCCCGCTGTTCCCGGAGTGCGCCCCTTTTGAACAGGTGGCCGATGCCGAACTGGTGCGTGTAGCTGAACGACTGACCGGTCATACGGCGGCTGCGGTAGCATTTGGCACCGAAGCGCCTTATCTTCAGCGCCTTGGCTGCGAGACACTGGTGCTGGGGCCGGGCGACATTGCCTGTGCGCATCAGCCGGGGGAATACCTCGAAATGTCACGCCTGACGCCTACAGTGCATCTGTTACGCCAGTTGATCGAACATTATTGCCTGACCCCGCAGTGAGGCGGGTCGGATAACCTTGAAAAGGAGAGTGCGCGTGTTGCCAAGCCTGTTCCGACGATAACCGCCCAGCGTTGTGCGTGTTTCTGCCCTTCGTCCATTTTTTCTACAGGCTCTTGCTGTCATGCCCGAATACGTTAACTGGCTTCGCCATGCGTCTCCCTATATCAATGCCCACCGCGACTGCACCTTCGTCGTCATGCTGCCCGGTGACGGCGTCGCGCATCCGAACTTCGGCAACATCGTCCACGACCTCGTGTTGCTGCACAGCCTCGGTGTGCGACTGGTGTTGGTCCATGGCTCGCGCCCGCAAATCGAAAGCCGTCTGGCGCAGCGCGGCATCACCCCGCGCTTTCATCGCGACATGCGTATTACCGATACCGAAACCCTGGAATGCGTGATCGACGCTGTCGGCCAGCTGCGCATCGCCATTGAGGCGCGCCTGTCGATGGACATGGCCGCTTCGCCGATGCAGGGCTCGCGTCTGCGGGTCACCAGCGGCAACGTGGTGACAGCGCGTCCGATCGGCGTGCTGGAAGGTGTCGATTACCAGCACACCGGCGAAGTGCGCCGGGTTGACCGCAAGGGTATCAACCGCCTGCTGGATGAACGCCATATCGTCTTGCTGTCGCCGCTGGGCTATTCGCCGACCGGCGAGATCTTCAATCTGGCCTGTGAAGACGTGGCCACACGCGCGGCCATTGACCTGGCGGCCGACAAGCTGCTGCTGTTCGGTGCTGAAACAGGCTTGCTGGACGAGCAGGGCCGTCTGGTGCGCGAATTGCGTCCGCAGCAGGTGCCTGCGCATTTGCAGCGCCTGGGCAGCAACTATCAGGCGGAACTGCTCGATGCAGCGGCCGAGGCCTGTCGTGGCGGCGTGGGTCGCAGCCATATTGTCAGCTACGCCGAAAACGGCTCGCTGCTGACCGAACTGTTCACCCGGGACGGTGGCGGTACGCTGGTGGCCCAGGAGCAGTTCGAACTGGTGCGCGAGGCGGCGATCGAAGACGTGGGCGGCTTGATGGACCTGATCACGCCGCTGGAAGAGCAGGGCATTCTGGTGCGTCGTTCACGCGAAGTGCTGGAGCGCGAGATCACCCAGTTCAGCGTGGTCGAGCGCGAAGGGCTGATCATCGCCTGTGCGGCGCTGTATCCGATTGCCGACTCTCAGGCGGGCGAACTGGCGTGTCTGGCGGTCAACCCCGAGTACCGTCATGGCGGCCGTGGTGACGAGCTGCTCGAACGCATCGAAAACCGCGCCCGCGCACTGGGGCTCACGACGTTGTTCGTCCTTACGACCCGTACCGCGCACTGGTTCCGCGAGCGTGGTTTCGAGCCAAGCAGCGTCGACCGCCTGCCGAGCGCGCGTGCGTCGTTATATAACTACCAGCGTAATTCGAAGATATTCGAGAAAGCGATTTGAGTCGCTGGCAAGCGTAGTGATCCGCGTCCCATTCCGCAGTTACGCCGTCAAAACGCGATGATGATCGTTCCCACGCTCTGCGTGGGAATGCCGCCCAGGACGCTCCGCGTCCGCTCTCGAATGTGGCGCAGATGTGTGCCACATTCGAGAGCGATGGGCACGATCAAGTCGGCTGCAGCCTCAGTTACTGATCGCCAGAATACTCGCCTGATACGACCCGACGAAGGTGTCGAAATCCACCACTTCTTCGGTCGCTTCCAGTTCGGCCTGTTCGGCTATCGAGGTTTTCGCCAGTTCTTCGAAGTGCGCCTGCTCTTCGGCTGTCAGCGGGTGATTGCGGAAGTATTCGGCATGAAGCTGGCTCTGGCGCAACGAGAACCCGGTGAAGCCTTCGTTGTGCGCCCTCATACTTTCCAGCACCTGCGCCGACGGCGTCAGTGATGCATCAGCTACTTTCGCATGCTGCACCGCCATCGATTTCAGATGCTCGTCAGTGCCCTGAGCCTCGTCGAGCAACTGCGCAATCGGCGTGATTTTCTGCAGCAGTTCGTTGGCCCAGTCTTTCAGTTTGATCGGGTCATTGTTGCGCAGCAGTTCCAGATCAGGGCGACGTCCTTCCTTGACCACGGTCAGGAAGTTGGAGCCTGCGTTCGAGCACTCATGGTTGGCCAGTTGCGGGCTTTCCTCAAGGGCGCAATACAGCACGAAGGCGTCGATGAAGCGCGACTGCTCCAGGCTGATGCCGGTCGGCAGGAACGGGTTGATGTCCAGACAGCGGACTTCGACGTACTGCACGCCACGCGACATCAGCGCCTGAATCGGACGCTCGCCCGTGTAGGTCACACGCTTGGGACGGATGTTGGAGTAGTACTCGTTCTCGATCTGCAGCACGTTGGTGTTGAGCTGCACCCATTCGCCGTTGGCGTCGTGAGTGCCGGTTTCGACATAAGGCGCATAGGGCGTGGCAACGGCCTTGCGCAGGCTGTCGGTGTAGCTGACCAGATCGTTGTAGCACGGCGTCAGATCGGCCTGAGCGTTGCTCTGGTAGCCCAGATCGCTCATGCGCAGGCTGGTCGCATACGGCAGGTACAGCGTGTCGCCGTCGAACTGTTCAAGCATGTGCGGCTGGCCGCGCAGGAAGCCTGCATCCAGCGCCGGCGAGGCACCGAACAGGTACATCAGCAGCCAGCTGTAGCGGCGGAAGTTACGAATCAGCGCAATGTAGGAGTGCGACTGGTAGTCACGCGCGTCACCGGCAAAATCTTCGGTCTGCTTCAACAACGCCCAGGCGTCTTCAGGCAGCGAGAAATTGTAATGAATACCGGCAATGCACTGCATGGTCTTGCCATAACGCAGGGCCAGGCCCTTGCGGTACACATACTTGAGCTTGCCGATGTTCGAGGTGCCGTAATAGGCAATCGGTATATGTGCTTCGTCCGGCAGCGGGCAAGGCATGGACGGGCTCCACAGCAGCTCGCGGTCCAGCTTGCTGTAGGCGAAGCGATGGATCCTGTCGAGGCTGTCGAGGGTCTGCACCGGGTCTTTGAGCGCCGGGGTGATGAACTCCAGCAGCGACTCTGAATAGTCCGTGGTGATCAGTCCGTTGGTCAAAGCCGCGCCCAGAGCGGTCGGATGAGGCGTCTGCGCCAGGTGTGCCTGTTCGGTCACACGCAGGCATTCACGCTCGATACCGTGCAGGCACTGCTCCAGCAGAGAGAGGTTGTTGCGCTCGCCGAGCAAAGCCAGACGACGGTTTAAAAGTTCGCTCAAGGTGGAATCCTTCACGCATCGGTCGCCCCGATATGGGGGTGGACATGACGGTCTACAAGGGTGAAGAAAGGAACTGGCGTTTTCGCCTGGTTGGGGTCTTTTGACACCTGTTCGCAATCACGGCTCTTCGTCGTACCACCAAATGGACTCGGCGCCACGCTAATGGTGCCGAAATTAACCCAAATCGGTCGCCTACAGCTAGATTCCGTTCTCAGCGATCACGTTCGTCCCGTGTTCATTGAAGTCTAGATGACGGCGAACGTGCCTTGAGCCTTGGCCACGAGCTTGTCGCCCTGAACCACTTCTGCCTCCACAACCAGCGTGCGACGTCCGGCATGCAACACCTTGGCGATGCACAGCACCTCGCCTTCGGACACACCGCGCACGTAGTTGATCTTGCATTCTATGGTCACGCTGCGCTGATCGAAGCCGTGGGAGCTGGAACAGGCCAGCCCCATGCTGATGTCGACCAGGCTGAAGATTGCCCCGCCGTGCATCACATTGCCGCGATTGCGCAGGTGCGCCTCCAGCGGCAGTGCAACTTCGGCGACACCTTCATCCAGGCGCCGCAGCTCACAGCCCAGCATCTTGAAAAAGGCGCTGTGGGTCAGGTCTTCAGGAATATCCATCAGCGCTTCTTCAACTGCTTGGCGTTGGCGAACAGCGAGGCCATGGCGTTGTTGACGGGCGCAGCGGTGGTGGTTTCCTTGCGTGGCGCGCTGTTCTGCTGGCGCGGCGACGAGCCTGGACGTGCGCCACGGGCACCGTCGATTTTCTCGCCCGGCGTGTCGCTCATGCGCATAGACAGGCCGACGCGTTTGCGCGGGATGTCGACTTCCATGACCTTCACTTTCACCACGTCGCCGGCCTTGACCGCTTCACGCGGGTCCTTGATGAACTTCTCCGACAGCGCAGAGATGTGCACCAGACCGTCCTGATGCACGCCGATATCGACGAAGGCACCGAAGTTGGTGACGTTGGTGACCACGCCTTCGAGGATCATGCCCAGTTGCAGGTCCTTGAGGTCTTCGACGCCGTCTTGGAACTCGGCAGTCTTGAACTCTGGACGTGGGTCGCGACCCGGCTTTTCAAGTTCCTGCAGAATGTCGGTCACGGTCGGCAGACCGAAGGTTTCGTCGGTGAATTTTTTCGGGTCCAGACGCTTCAGGAAGCTGGCATCGCCGATCAGCGAACGGATATCACGGTCGGTTTCCGCCGCGATGCGCTGCACCAGCGGGTAGGCTTCCGGGTGAACGGCCGAGGAATCCAGCGGGTTGTCGCCGCTCATGACGCGCAGGAAGCCTGCGGCCTGTTCGAACGTCTTCTCGCCGAGACGCGCCACTTTCTTGAGCGCCGCGCGGGTTTTGAATGCGCCGTTTTCGTCGCGGTGAGCAACGATGTTCTGCGCCAGCGTCGTGTTCAGGCCGGAAATGCGCGCCAGCAGGGCGACGGAGGCGGTATTCACGTCCACGCCCACGGCGTTCACGCAGTCTTCCACCACCGCATCCAGGCCGCGTGCCAGTTTCAGCTGAGAAACGTCATGCTGGTACTGGCCGACGCCGATGGATTTCGGATCGATTTTCACCAGCTCAGCCAGCGGATCCTGCAGGCGACGGGCAATGGACACTGCGCCACGAATCGACACGTCCAGGTCCGGGAATTCCTTGGCCGCCAGCTCCGATGCCGAATAAACGGATGCACCGGCTTCGGAAACCATGACCTTGGTCATTTTCAGACCTGGGTATTTTTTGATCAGGTCGGCTGCCAGCTTGTCGGTTTCGCGGCTGGCAGTGCCGTTGCCGATGGCGATCAGATCGACCGAATGCTTGGCACACAGGGCTGCCAGCACGGCGATGGTCTGGTCCCACTGGTTCTTGGGCACATGCGGATAAACAGTGGCGTAGTCGAGCAGCTTGCCGGTGGCGTCTACCACCGCAACCTTGCAACCGGTCCGCAGGCCGGGATCGAGGCCCAGCGTGGCGCGCTGACCGGCCGGTGCGGCCAGCAGCAGGTCGTGCAGGTTATGCGCGAACACGTTGATCGCTTCGGTCTCGGCGCCGTCGCGCAACTCGCCCAACAGGTCGGTTTCCAGGTGGCTGTAGAGCTTGACCTTCCAGGTCCAGCGCACCACCTCGGCCAGCCACTTGTCCGCAGGGCGGCTCTGGTTCTGGATGCCGAAACGTTCGCCAATCATCAGTTCGCACGGATGCATGGTGCCCGGCAGCTCTTCGCCGACTTTCAGTGCGGAACTGAGAAAGCCTTCGTTGCGGCCACGGAAAATCGCCAGGGCGCGGTGCGACGGCATGCTTTTGAGTGGCTCGTCGTGTTCGAAGTAGTCGCGGAACTTGGCGCCTTCCTCTTCCTTGCCCGGTACAACACGCGCGCTGATCACGGCTTCCTGTTTCAGGAAACCGCGCAGTTTATCGAGCAGGGACGCGTCTTCAGCGAAGCGCTCCATCAGGATGTATTTGGCACCTTCCAGCGCGGCCTTTACGTCGGCTACGCCTTTTTCGGCGTCGACGAAGCGGGCGGCTTCGGTCTCGGGTGTCAGGCTCGGGTCGTTGAACAGGCCGTCGGCCAGCTCGCCCAGACCGGCTTCGAGGGCGATCTGGCCCTTGGTGCGGCGTTTCTGCTTGTACGGCAGGTACAAGTCTTCAAGACGGGTCTTGGTGTCGGCCAGCTTGATGTCGAGGGCCAGTTCCGGGGTCAGTTTGCCCTGCTCTTCGATGCTTGCAAGGATGCTGACACGCCGGTCGTCCAGCTCGCGCAAATAGCGCAGGCGCTCTTCAAGATGACGCAGTTGCGTGTCATCGAGGCTGCCGGTCACTTCCTTGCGGTAGCGGGAAATGAAGGGCACTGTCGAGCCTTCATCCAGTAGTGCTACGGCCGCTGCGACCTGTTGCGGGCGTACGCCGAGTTCTTCGGCGATGCGGCTGTTGATGCTGTCCATAAGACCACCTGGAATTGTGAGCAAAAAACTGGGCTTTTACGGTTTGCCTTGCCAGCGTCTGGCGCGTCGAGGTTTATTTATACGACTGGCGAACGGCCGTAAGTCCGATGTTGCCTGACTTTGAGGGCGGCGCATTATACCCGGCGAAGCCGGATTAGGGGATCGGCCGACGAGCGCGACCTTTTTGCCTCCGGTTAAGAACGCTTCAGTGTGGCCCCCAGTAAAATCTGCTAACAATGCACACGGTGCGCATCACCGCAGCTACGCCATAATGCGCCCCGAGATCAAAGGAGCATCCGATGAGCAGCACCGCACAAAATGCTGAAGGCGAAAAAATCCTGATCGTCGATGACGATCCCGGGCTGAGCAGCCTCCTGGAACGTTTCTTCACCAGCAAGGGCTATCGTGCCCGCGCTGTGGCGAACGTGGAGCAAATGGACCGACTGTTGTCCCGCGAGGTCTTCAACCTCGTGGTTCTGGACTTGATGCTGCCTGGGGAAGATGGCCTTTCCGCTTGCCGTCGTTTGCGTGCAGCGAACAATCAGGTGCCGATCATCATGCTCACCGCCAAGGGCGATGAGTTGAGCCGTATCAAGGGCCTCGAACTGGGCGCCGACGATTATCTGGCCAAGCCGTTCAACCCGGACGAGCTGATGGCCCGTGTCAAGGCTGTCCTGCGCCGTCAGGCTGCACCGGTGCCAGGCGCCCCCGGCAGTGAAGACGAGTCGGTCAGCTTCGGTGACTATGTACTGTCGCTGGCGACCCGCGAGCTCAAGCGCGGTGATGAAGTGCACATGCTGACGACCGGCGAGTTCGCGGTCCTCAAGGCGCTGGTCATGCACGCTCGCGAGCCGTTGACCCGTGACAAACTGATGAATCTGGCCCGTGGCCGGGAATGGGATGCACTGGAACGCTCCATCGACGTACAGATTTCCCGTCTGCGTCGCCTGATCGAACCGGATCCTTCCAAACCCCGTTATATCCAGACGGTCTGGGGCGTAGGCTATGTGTTCGTTCCAGATGGTGCCGGAAATCGCTGACAGCTTGTTTGTCAGAACAGAACACCGAAGATCCTGCCAGCCACGTCGATAATCCTGCACGGATTATCGGCCAGCTGGTTTTTTGCGTTCGTACCTCGGGTCTGTCCCGCGTTCGGCAAACTTGCGAGCCCAGGCTCGCCCTGCAAAGTGTGTAGCTGCAGTTATGAAGACTCCGCTCTGGTTCCCGCAAAGCTTTTTCTCCCGCACCCTGTGGCTGGTGCTCATCGTCGTGCTGTTTTCCAAGGCGCTGACGCTGGTCTATCTGCTGATGAACGAGGACGTGCTGGTCGACAGGCAGTACAGCCATGGCGTCGCCCTGACCCTGCGTGCCTACTGGGCGGCCGATGAAAACGACCGGGAAGCGATTGCCGAAGCGGCTGGTCTGATTCGTGTGGTGGGCGGCGGAGTGCCGGAAGGCGAGCAGCACTGGCCTTACAGTGAGATTTACCAGCGGCAGATGCAGGCTGAACTGGGTGCCGACACCGAAGTGCGCTTGCGTGTGCATGCGCCGCCCGCGCTGTGGGTGCGAGCGCCGAGTCTGGGCGACGGCTGGCTGAAGGTGCCGCTGTATCCACATCCGCTGCGTGGCCAGAAGATCTGGAGCGTGCTGGGCTGGTTTCTCGCCATTGGCCTGTTGTCCACAGCATCCGCCTGGATTTTCGTGCGCCAGCTCAATCAGCCCCTCAAGCGACTGGTCTTTGCGGCTCGTCAGCTGGGGCAGGGTCGTAGTGTGCGGCTGCCGATCAGTGACACGCCGAGTGAAATGGCCGAGGTGTATCGAGCCTTCAACCAGATGGCCGAGGATGTCGAGCAGGCGGGGCAGGAGCGCGAACTGATGCTGGCCGGTGTGTCCCACGACCTGCGTACACCGCTGACCCGGCTGCGGCTGTCGCTGGAATTGATGAGCGACAACGAATTCACCGATGGCATGGTGCGCGACATCGAGGACATGGACGCGATTCTCGACCAGTTCCTGGCCTTCATTCGCGACGGTCGTGACGAGCAAATCGAGGAAGTCGACCTGGGTGATCTGGTGCGTGACGTGGTTGAGCCGTTCAACAGCGCCGAAGACACCATCCGCCTGTGCCTGGAACCGATTCCGCCATTCCCGCTGCGGCGTGTCTCCATGAAGCGTCTGCTCACCAACCTGATCGGCAATGCCAGACACCATGCGGGCAACGGCATCGAAGTGGCTGCCTATGTTTCGGGCGACCGGAATGCGCCCTACGTCGTGCTGAGCGTGCTGGACCGTGGGGCCGGTATCGATCCGTCGGAGCTGGACACCATCTTCAACCCCTTCATCCGTGGCGACCGAGCGCGCAGCGGCAAAGGCACGGGGCTTGGACTGGCCATCGTCAAGCGCATCGCTGCCATGCATGGCGGCAATGTCGAGTTGAGGAATCGTTCGGGAGGCGGTCTGGAAGCACGTGTGCGTTTGCCGTTGGGGCTGATGTTGCCGAGGGATGCGGTTTAAAGCGTCATGATGATCGTGCCAACGCGAAGCATTGGCACGATCCTATCCTGTTGAAGACTTAGCCTTTCCCTTTGGTCCGCGTCATGTGCGGGCCGCTGTTCTTTTCCAGATACTCGATGATCATCCCGGCGACGTCCTTGCTGGTGGTCACCTCGATCCCTTCAAGACCCGGCGACGAGTTCACTTCCATCACCAGCGGGCCGTGATTGGAACGCAGGATATCCACCCCCGCCACGCTCAGCCCCATGACCTTGGCCGCACGCAAGGCCGTCATGCGCTCTTCCGGGGTGATCTTGATCAGGCTGGCGCTGCCGCCACGGTGCAGGTTGGAGCGAAACTCCCCCGGCTTGGCCTGGCGCTTCATCGAAGCAATCACCTTGTCACCGACCACGAAGCAGCGAATATCCGCGCCACCCGCTTCCTTGATGTACTCCTGAACCATGATGTCCTGCTTGAGGCCCATGAACGCCTCGATCACCGACTCGGCAGCGGTCGCGGTTTCACACAGCACCACGCCGATGCCCTGAGTGCCTTCCAGCACCTTGATCACCAACGGTGCGCCATTGACCATCTGGATCAGGTCGGGAATATCGTCAGGGGAGTGAGCGAAACCAGTGACCGGCAGGCCGATCCCGCGACGCGAGAGCAGTTGCAGCGAGCGCAGCTTGTCCCGTGAACGGGCAATGGCCACGGATTCATTGAGCGGAAACACACCCATCATTTCAAACTGGCGCAACACCGCGCAGCCATAAAACGTCACGGACGCACCGATGCGCGGGATCACCGCATCGAAGCCTTCCAGTGGCTTGCCGCGATAATGAATCTGCGGCTTATGACTGGCGATGTTCATATAGGCGCGCAGGGTATCGATCACCACCATCTCGTGGCCACGCTCAATACCAGCTTCGACCAGACGACGGGTGGAATACAGACGCGGGTTACGCGAAAGCACAGCGATCTTCATGCAGCACCTGAGGAAGTAGAGGCCGGGAACACCGGCTTGTCTTGTACATAAGTAATGCCCGGATTGACGACCAGTTGGCCGTCGATCAAGGCGTTGGAGCCCAGCAGCAGCCGATAACGCATCGACTTGCGGCATGCCAGCGTGAATTCCACTGGCCAGATGCGATCGCCGAGGGCCAGCGTGGTGCGAATGACGTAACGCACCTGTGCCTGACCGTTGGAGCTTTTGATGGTTTTCATGGCAACCAGCAGGGCTTCGCAGCGGCGATGCCGCAACTGAACCACGGTGCCCAGATGCGCGTTGAAACGAACCCACTTCTGGCCATCGCGTTCGAAGGGTTCTATTTCAGTCGCATGCAGGCTCGATGTGCTGGCCCCTGTATCGATCTTTGCCCGAAGGCCCGCCACCCCCAAATCGGGAAGCGCCACCCACTCGCGCAGGCCGATGACTGTCAGATGGTCGAATGTTTTCAATGCGATTCCGTAGGTATCAAGACTTCTGCCAGGCGTCGGGGCTGATCCGCGCCAGGGCTTTGAACGCAGGTTTGGCGAACCAGTAACCCTGCATCAGGAAAATGCCGCAATCCGCAAGGAAATCCCGCTCCTCCACACTCTCTATTCCCTCGGCGATCACTTTAATCCCCAACTCCGAACACATTGTGACAACCCCACGAACAATAGCCTGACGCGCGCGATCGCGGTGGATATCGCGGATCAGATTCATGTCGAGTTTTATCAGGTCGGGTTGAAAATCGGCGAGCAGCGACAGGCCGGAATGGCCAGCGCCGAAATCGTCGATGGCGGTCATGAAACCGAACTCACGGTACTCGCGCAGAATATTGCTCAAGTGACCCTGATCATCCACGTGCTCGGTTTCGATTGTCTCGAAAATCAGGCGGTCGATGGGGAAATTGTGTGCCTTGGCGGCTTCCAGCGTGCTGCGGATGCACAGCTCGGGACGATACACGGCATTGGGCAGAAAGTTGATCGAAAGTCGTTCGGTCATTCCCAGTCGTGCAGCACCTGCAATGGCTGTGGTGCGGCATGCCTGGTCGAAGCGATAGCGGTTCTGATCCGTGACCTGGCTGAGCACCGAATGCGCACCTTCGCCATTGGGGCCACGCACCAGCGCCTCATGAGCAAAGGTGGAATGGTCGCGCAGATCTACAATGGGCTGATAGGCATAGTCGAACGAAAAATTCAGTTCCGGAATGTTTGTACAGCCTTCGCACCCCTTCCTGGGGGCAGTCAATGAAGCTGGAAAGTCGGTCACGTCGCACTCCCTACGGGGTAAAGGCTGTGAAATTGAAGCAGTCTGTTTTTGACAGGCAAGGATCGGTTACTTCATGTTCGTGTCGATATGAGGTCTTGCACACGCAAACGCCCTTGGGGCCGTCGCTGATTGCAAAACGCCTGTAAACGTTCTGACTGTTATAAGGATGAGGAATTCATATGGCACAAAAGCCAGAAGAAGACGACAAGGTTCGTTTGGACAAATGGCTGTGGGCAGCGCGTTTCTTCAAGACCCGCGCCCTGGCCAAGGCCGCCATCGAAAGTGGCAAGGTGCACTGTCGCGGCGAACGCTGCAAGCCCGGCAAGGAGCCCCGCGTGGGCGACGAGTTTCAGATCCGCATGGGTTTCGATGAGCGGACGGTCGTGGTCGAAGCACTGTCCGTCGTACGTCGTGGCGCTCCCGAAGCCCAGACACTCTACCGTGAAACACCGGAAAGCATCACCCGGCGCGAGCATGCGGCCGCGCAACGCAAGGCGGGCAACCTGGGCGTCACGACTGAGGGGCGACCGACCAAGAAACAGCGCCGTCAGATTTTCGATTTTCGTGGCGTCCAGCGCGACGTTTGAGTCCTGCTACTGAACGGCCAATCGGTCGCCCTGAAATGCCGTTCGGCTTGGAAGACGGCCCTATAGCTCCTAAAATACCTGTCATACGGCTCGATGCAGTGTGTCTTCGGACACGCTGTGGCGCTTTGACGTCGACTGCCACCACCGATACTCACATCAGATACCTCTTTTATGAACGATACCCCGGACATCGATTTCACCCAGCGCTTCATCTTCGACGAAAGCGACGTTCGTGGAGAACTGGTCGCTCTCGAACGCAGCTACGCCGAAGTGCTCGCCAAACACCCGTACCCCGAACCGGTCGCAGAATTGCTTGGCGAACTGATGGCCGCTGCTGCCTTGCTGGTAGGCACGCTCAAGTTCGACGGTCTGCTGATTCTGCAGGCGCGCTCCAGTGGCGCTGTACCTCTGTTGATGGTCGAGTGCTCGAGCGAGCGCGAACTGCGTGGCATCGCCCGCTACGACGAAGCATTGATCACGCCGGGCGCCGGGCTGCAGGACCTGATGCCTGATGGTTCGCTGACGCTGACCATCGACCCTCGCAAGGGCAAGCGTTATCAGGGCATCGTTGCGCTGGACGGCGTGGACCTCTCCGAGAGCCTCTCCAGCTATTTCGTGATGTCCGAGCAATTGGGCACACGTTTCTGGCTCAAGGCCGACGGCCATCGCGCTCGCGGCCTTTTGTTGCAACAGTTGCCGGTGGCGCAGATCCCCGATCCTGAAGAGCGGGACGCCAGCTGGGAGCACGTCATCACGCTGGCCAGCACCCTGACCGCAGAGGAAATGCTGAGCCTGGACAACGCGACCATCCTGCATCGCCTCTACCACGAAGACCCGCTGCGCCTGTTCGACATCCAGCCTATCTGCTTCCGCTGCAGCTGCTCACGCGAGCGTTCTGCCAACGCGCTGGTCAGCCTGGGGCTCGAGGACGCACAGCAGCTGGTTCAGGAGCACAACGGCACCATCGAGATCGACTGCCAGTTCTGCAACGAGCGCTATCTGTTCGATGCCACTGACGTCGCCCAGCTGTTCGCTGGTGGCGGTGTCGATTCGCCATCTGACACGCGTCATTAACCAGACCGCAAACAGCCCCCAGAATACGACGTGGGCCCTGTAATCCAGTTCTGACAGGAGGGTTCTACCATTCCTGAGCTTTTCTGGCATAATCCGGCCCACTTTTACGCTGTAGTAGTGGTAGTTTTTTTACTACAAAACCGTTTGGAGCACTCGGCCACTGGCCGACGGGGAACCTCATGACGCAAACCAACACCGCTGTGTACACCGATCTGAGCACCGACGAATTGGTCAAGGAAGCCCTTGCCCGCAACGAAGGCGAACTTTCCGACACTGGCGCACTGGTTGTGCAGACAGGCCATCGTACCGGCCGCTCGCCGGTCGATCGTTTTATCGTCGAAGAGCCGAGCACACAGGATGCAATCGCCTGGGGCCCGATCAACCGCAAGTTCCCGGCCGAGAAATTCGACGCCCTGTGGAATCGCGTAGGTGCTTATCTGGCTGAACGCGAGCGCTTCGTTTCCCACGTTCATGTAGGTTCAGATCCTGCGCACTACCTGCCCGTCAAGATGACCACCGAGACAGCCTGGCACAACCTGTTCGGCCGTTGCCTGTTCATCAATCCTGAACAGTACAACCCGGCCGGCAAGGACGAATGGGAAATCCAGAACGCGCCATGGTTCGTCTGCGACCCTGAGCGCGACGGCACCAACTCCGACGGTACTGTCATCATCAACTTCGCAGCCCGCAAGGTGCTGATCGCGGGCATGCGTTATGCCGGCGAAATGAAGAAAGCCATGTTCTCCGTGCAGAACTTCCTGCTGCCGGCGTCCGATGTACTGCCGATGCACTGCGCAGCGAACATGGGTGAAGACGGCGACGTGACCCTGTTCTTCGGTCTGTCCGGCACCGGCAAGACCACCCTGTCTGCTGACGAAAGCCGTTACCTGATCGGTGACGACGAGCACGGCTGGGGCGAAGGTGTGGTGTTCAACATCGAAGGCGGTTGCTATGCCAAGTGCATCGACCTGTCCGAGAAGAACGAGCCTGTCATCTGGAAAGCCATTCAGCACGGCGCTGTTCTTGAAAACGTCATCCTCGACGCCAACAAGAAAGCCGACTATGCCGACAGCAGCCTGACCCAGAACAGCCGTGCGGCCTACCCGCGCGAACTGATCGAAAAGCGCGCACCGAAAAACCTCGGTGGCGAGCCAAACGCCGTGATCTTCCTGACCTGCGACCTGACCGGCGTACTGCCGCCTGTGTCGATCCTCAGCGAAGAGCAGGCTGCCTACCACTTCCTGTCGGGTTACACCGCACTGGTCGGTTCGACTGAAATGGGTTCGGGTTCGGGCATCAAGTCCACCTTCTCCACCTGCTTCGGCGCACCGTTCTTCCCGCGTCCGGCCGGCGAATACGCAGAGCTGCTGATCAAGCGCATCCGCGGCTTCGGCTCCAAGGTCTATCTGGTCAACACCGGCTGGACCGGCGGTGGCTACGGCGTTGGCAAACGCTTCAACATCCCGACCACCCGTGGCGTGATTGCAGCGATCCAGAGCGGCGCGCTGATCGGTGCCGAAACCGAGCACCTGGACACCATCAACCTCGACGTACCGAAGTCGGTTCCGGGCGTGGACACCAACCTGCTCAACCCACGCAACACCTGGGCTGACAAGGCTGCCTACGACGAAGCCGCCAAGGCACTGGCTGGCCTGTTCGTGGAGAACTTCAAGAAGTTCGACGTGAGCGACGCCATCAAGGCTGCCGGTCCGAAGTTGTAATTAAACATTCTCGACGCCGCGCTTCAGCGCGGCGTTCGGAAATGCTCAAGCAAACGCCTCGACTTGTCGGGGCGTTTGCTTGTCCGGGATACTGCTCTGGTGTTGCACATCATGACAAGGAGCTGCGTTTTGACCCCGACCGATATCCTGATTCAACGTTTCGAGCCGCATCACCAGCAGGGCGTGGTCGATGTGATCCTGCCCATCCAGCGTGAAGAGTTCGGCATCGCCATCACCGCCGAAGAGCAGCCAGACCTCAAGGCCATTCCCGATTTCTATCAGAGCGGCACCGGAGACTTCTGGGTCGCCACGCACGGTGAGCAGGTCATCGGCACCATCGGGCTCAAGGACATCGGTGGAAGGCAGGCGGCGCTGCGCAAGATGTTCGTCGCCGCGCCGTTTCGCGGACGTGAATTCTCGGTGGCTGCCAAACTGTTGGACCGACTGATCGAAGACGCCAGGCTTAAAGGCGTCAGCGAAATATTCCTCGGCACCACCGACAAATTCCTCGCTGCACACCGCTTCTATGAGAAGCACGGGTTCAGCGAGGTCGCGAAGGCGGACCTGCCTGAAAGCTTTCCGCTCATGGCAGTGGACAGCAAATTTTATGTCCTGGCGTTGGGAAGCTGATCGTCTGAAGGCTCGTTCTTCAGGCTGTTGAGCATGTCCAGTGCCGAACTGTCGCCCGAGATCAGGTTGTCCACATAGTTGGCCGGATATTGCGCCTTTTCTATGGGCGGCAGGGCGTTGTAATGCTCAAGCAGCATGAACAGTGTCTGGGTGCTCTTGCCGGTTTCGTTGTATTCGTCGACGTAGCGTTGGTTGATGGCTCGCTTCCAGATTTGATCTTGCGAATACTCTTCATCGAACGCGGCGCTTCTTTCGTTGATCGTGAAGCTGCCGCTTTCGTCGTACATGATCAACCTCAGTTGATATGGGGGCAGGCCCGCGAACGGATTTTTTCCTGATCCACGCTCGAACAGCGTGGCTTGTCGGGCTCTTTCGAGCAGCGCAGGGTCGTCTGTATCAGGTACTTCAGCGTCGTGCAGTTCACGATTGGCGTAAAAACCACTGCCTGCGATCTTGTCGATAATGTTTTTAGCCAGCGTACCTAAGTCTTTAAAGCTGAGAGTCTGATCGCGTGACTGTGCGCGTACTGCGCTTTCACTTAGTTGTCTGGATAGCGCGGAGAGCGTGCTTTGGTCTGAACCGATTGTCAGTTTGTCGGGCTCTTTCAGGCCTGTTTTCCCAGACGTCGTGTTTGCGATGTTGGAAGGCGATTTGATCGTATTGTGTGCAGCGATAGCTGGGATGGACAGGGTTTCTATCATGCTCGCGTCCTCGCGTTAATAGCCAATCCATGGCGTTGTGTGCGTCACCTGTATCGGCCTGCGCTGAGCGGTCTTTAGTTTTCGTAAAGGTGTGCGCGCCGAAATCGGCGCGCGCACCTCGGTTTTACTTCATCGTAAACTCTGCTGTCCAAGCATGACTGGCGAGGCTGGTGACACGAGATGTGGCAGTGCAAACCGCACCGCCTGCAGGCGTTGCAGTCCGGTTCCACTTGGGCACTCTGGCGCCACCTGCTCCCGGAGCTTTTATGAATGTGGTTGAGAACACGCAGGACTTAGAGCCCATAACGTACCTGACGCTGGCATAGTTTGTGTCTGGCGAAAGGGTGCTCTGCACGTTATAGGCATCGGATTGCCCTGGCTTGACCACAGCCTTGATAGGGCTTTTTGCATTGATCTTGGTAGAGTTTTCATTGCGTGTCACAACGGTGTACTCGGCTTGCTCCGTCCCCAGATTCTTGAACGTCACCGTAACCGGCGGCCCGGCCTGTGCTGTAACGGTTGCGCCCAGTGTAGTCAGAGCAAGAAAGCTGAGTGCGATGTAGTTGCGTTTCATGGGTATGTCCTTAAGTTAAACGATTAACGTCATGTTATTTTCGGTTTTTCAACGGCAGACAATCGGCGGCAACAGTTGCCCGAGGCCGAGTGGGATCGTCCGGTTGATAACGGATGTTGAGCGTTGGGGTTCAGGCGAGGTGTAAAGTCGCTGTTGTCCACTGCCATAACTGTTAATCAGTTCTTGAGAGGGAAAGCAACAGGTTGTGATGGGGTCTAAAATAAATAGCGAAGTAGCATTTTTATTCTTGTGCTGCGTATAGTTTGGCTATTAACTGCGCGGGCGAAAGTTGCTCTAGTAGACTTTGTCGATTGCTTAAGCGTTATAGCCGCGCCCTTCATAGTCGAAAGGCGCGGCCCGGCAATCACGTCACCGCATAGAACTTGCGTACATACCCTGTGCTGGTCCACTTGCACGGCGCGCCTTGGGCGACGAAGACGGTATCGCCGGTTTTCACTACAACCGCTTCCCCGCCCTCGATGCCCAGCGTCACGCTGCCTTCGATGAGGTTCATCAGTTCGTGGATTCTGTGCGGACGCGAGATGCGCTCGTAAGGGGTGGAATCCCAGACGCCGATGCGCAGGGTGCTGGCGGTGTCTTCGAACAGGTTGTTGCTGCGACACTGCGGCAGCGCGCTGATCATGATGGCGGGATCCGGCGGAGACGATGGTGTGAGCATCGCGAGACGATCCAGGTGCGTGACGCCGGGCTTGTCCGGCCCGGTGGCCTGTGTGGCTGCGCAGAATGCCCAGAGGCTATCGGGTTGTGCTTTGATGCGCACTTGCGTGCCACGACCGATGACGGCGCTTTCGCCGGTACTGATCGTGATGCTGTCGGCGCCTGAGTTCAGGGTGACGGTGCCGCGATGCATCACCAGCATTTCGGTGTAGGGATAGGCCTCCACCGACACTGAAGTGCTGGAGTGAACGACACCGGCGGCGATGCCTGCCTCATCGACGAAGGCCGTGCGGCGTTCATTGGCGAAGGGATCGCTGGCGTCGAGAGGCCCCGGTGTGAATTCGGTATCGACAGGGCTGCGATCGGCACGGGCCAGCAGCAGTACGGTGGGTTCAGGCATGGTTCTGATCTCGAGAATGTTGTGTGGACTGTTCGCTGGGAGGTGGGGTGCATCACCACGTCTTCGATATAGCGCTGTCGCGCAGCAAACACCGGACTGTGGGAGGCGGCTTGCCGGCGATGAAGTCTGACGCGATTTTCCTGATATACCGCGTCATCGTTCATCGCGGGCAAGCCCCCTCTCACAAAAAAATCGCTTTCCTTCAGTGGGTATGGCTTGCTTGATAGCAACTGGCGTCAACGCCACTGCGCTCAACCAATCGCCTGGGTGATCAACGTAAACTGGCGCACGCCCTGGCTTGGCTGTGGCGCCGCGCCCATGCTCATGCAGGTCACGGCATCGACGCGTTTGAGGCCTGCTTCTTCAAGCCAGTCCGCCAGCCCACCATCAGAGGGAATGTCGATGCGCACGAAGGCGTACGGCACCTTGGCCAGCAACTGCTCGATCATGTGTTTGGCCTGATCCACGTCCTCGGCAACCACCGGGCCGATGCACAGACCGCGACCGAACGGACGCATCAGGGCGAAGGCCTTCAACTGGCTGTCGCGCTCGATGCCCACTGCGTGTTCGAGGTTATCGAGTACGTCGTTCATAACCGTCGAGCGATCCATGCCCGTGCCCGCATTGGCCAGCTCAATGACGCGCGCATGGTCGGTCTCGGTCAGGGCGCGGCAATGTTCGCCAGCCTTCAGGGCGGTCGGCGCTGGCAACTGTGCCTGGCCCTGACGCTGCTGAACTTCACCGAAGCTGACGAAGCCCATCTTCGCGTAGAGCGGCGCACCGTCGAGCGTGGCGTTGAGTACCGCTGTGCGGGGCGCGACGCTGCCGACGGCCATTTCCATCAGCTTGCGACCGATGCCCTTGCCTTGATAATCGTCGCTGACAATCACCAGGCCAATGGTAGAGAACTCGCCCTGATGGCAGGCGAAGGCGCTGCCGATCAGTCGGCCGTTGTGCAGCGCGACAAAGCCCTCTGCCACGCGTTGCAGCATGGCCCAGTCTTCCAGGCGATGAGGCCATTTCAGGGCGATGGACAGTTCATGGGCGTTGACCACATCGGCGGCAGTCATCGAGCGGTATTCAAGTTCGAGGCGTTGCTGGGCGAGCATGATGTGTCTCCCATCCAGAAGGATGCACAGGCGATAAAAGAATGCGGCAGGCTTGCTGTATCCCACCTGCGCGACGGGGTGACAAGAGGGCTGCGAACATTCGGTAGATTTGACGATTGGCCGCTCGCCTGACCACAGTTACTGCTTAAATCGGCCGAGACTCCGGCAGCAAATGCTTGAGGTTTTCCAGCGCATTCCTGCCTTATATAGCTGCGCGAATCGGCTCGTTCCGTGCGCAGTACAGTGTGCTGAGCAACAAGGGATACAAAGGCGCAGTATCTGCGGTGCAAAGCCGCGTGTTTGAGCCCGGGCGCCCTGAAAAGGGTCAAAAAAGCGCCAAAAACCGGGGTTTGCCCAAGGCTGGAGCGCCCCGCAAAGTCTGCTGAGCGCGCACCTCAAAACGGTGCTTTATATCAAGCAGCCAGCACTTTTAACGCCATCTGCTGATTTCACGGTGTTGTAATGAGGGTGTGCTGCAACGTGCAACGCGGTCCTTGCATCAGGGCCGGAACTGCTCGTCATGCCATGACCCCAACGAACTTTCAGGACCGCACACAATGAGCTTTCTTCGACCAAAATTCATTACGTTCGACTGCTACGGCACGTTGACCAACTTTCACATGGGCACCATGACGCGCGAACTCTTCGCCGACCGTGTTCCGGCCGAGCAGATGGATCAGTTCGTGAAGGATTTCTCGGCGTATCGCCTGGATCAGGTCATGGGTGACTGGATGCCTTACGACGAGATCCTGAAAGTCTCCCTGTCACGTGTCTGCAAGCGCTGGAATGTCGAGTACCGCGGCGAAGGCCAGCTGTATTACGACGCCGTTCCGACCTGGGGTCCGCACGCCGATGTGCCGGCCGGTCTGGCGAAGATCGCCGACAAGATTCCGCTGGTGATCTTCTCCAACGCCAGCGACAGCCAGATCATGTCCAACGTCGAAAAGCTCGGTGCGCCTTTCTACAAGGTGTTCACGGCCGATCAGGCCAAGGTCTACAAGCCGCGTCTGGCGGCATTCGAATACATGCTCGACAACCTCGGCTGCGGCCCGGAAGACGTGCTGCACGTTTCATCCAGCTTCCGCTACGACCTGTTCTCGGCCAACGACATGAAGATCAAGAACAAGGCCTTTGTGGCTCGCGGTCACGAACAGCCTGCTCACAGCTCCTTCGAGTATCACCAGATTCCGGACATCGGCGGTCTGGCGGGTCTGGTCGGTCTGTAAGCAGGACGACCCGCGACACGGCATTTTTCAAGGTGCTCTTCCATGAGTGACAAGGGGAACAAGATGCGCAGTGAGTCCTACTGGCTCGATACGGCTCCAGATTTCACCGGCGCGCAGGCTGGCGCGGTGGAGGGGCAGGCTGACGTGGTGGTGGTCGGTGGCGGGTTCACCGGGCTCTCGGCAGCGCGTGCATTGGCCTTGAAAGGTGCCAGCGTCGTGGTGGTGGATGCGGGCCGGGTGATCGGCGAAGCGTCCGGCCGCAACGGCGGGCAGTGCAACACGGGCGTGGCGCAGGATTACGCATCGTTGAGCGCGACGCTGGGTGCGGCTCAGGCCCGTGAGTTCTACAAGGCGTATGAGAGCGCAGTACAAAGTGTTGTCGGCGTTATCGAGCAGGAAAACATCGCCTGCGACATCAAGCGCAACGGCAAATTGAAGCTGGCCGCCAAGCCAGGCCATTACGAAGGACTGGCGCGCACCTGCGAACTGATCCGTCGTGAGGTCGATGCCGATGTCGAGCTGCTGTCTGCGCAGGACATCCGCTCCGAAATCGGTTCTGACGAGTTTCACGGCGGGCTTCTGCAGCGTAACGGCGTGCAGATTCACGTGGGACGCTTTGGCCTGGGTCTGGCCGATGCGGCAGTGCGTCACGGTGCGCGGATTTATCAGGACACAACGGTCAAGGACTGGAAAGCCAACCGCAACGGCTTTGTGGTCAACACCTCGAAAGGCTCGATTCAGGCGAAGCAGGTGTTTCTGGCAACAGGCGCCTGTCAGCACGGCGGGCTGGGCTGGTATCGCCGCCGCATCGTGCCGGTCGGCAGTTTTGTGATCGCCACCGAAGTGCTCCCGCAAGCCTTGATCGATCAGTTGTTTCCCCACCAGCGTGCGTACGTGACCAGTCGTTTGATCGGCAACTATTTCCGCCTCACCCCGGATAACCGTCTGCTGTTCGGCGGTCGGGCCCGCTTCGCCATGTCCAACAGCAGTTCCGACGCCAAGAGCGGCAAGGTGCTGCAGGCGGCCATGATCCAGATGTTTCCGCAGCTGGCGCAGGTGAAGGTCGATTACTGCTGGGGCGGGCTGGTGGACATGACGTCCGATCGTTTGCCGCGTGCAGGCGAGCACGACGGCGTCTTCTACTCGATGGGCTACAGCGGGCACGGCGTGCAGATGTCAGTGCACATGGGCCAGGTCATGGCCGATGTCATGGAAGGCAAGGCGCAGGCCAATCCCTGGAAAGACCTGAACTGGCCGGCCATTCCCGGGCACTTTGGCAAACCGTGGTTTCTGCCCTTGGTCGGCGCGTACTACCGCTATCAGGACAGTCGTCACTGAGTGTTTTGTTTCACCGTCGTCGTGTGTGTTTGAAGGACGCTCCGGTCAACCGTGAGCAACTCGGAATTTCCCTTTTTCGACAGGTAGAACTGATATGGCTGACAAGAAAAACGATTCCCCGCTGATCACAGGCGAAGACAGCCTGCGTGTTTTCGAGGGTCTCAATCGCGGCCTTTCGCGTCGTGATGCACTGCGTATGCTGGGCGTTGCCGGTGTGGTTGCGGCAGGTTCCACCAGCCTGTTCGGCGCCGCCGGCAAGGTCTTCGCCGATGACGACGCGGCGCCTGTCAAAGGCAAACCGGGCGGTCGTATTCGTGTGGCGGGCATGTCCAGCTCCACGGCTGACACGCTCGATCCTGCGAAGGGCGCACTGTCCACCGACTACGTGCGTCACTACATGTTCTACAACGGCCTGACCCGTTTCGACAGCCACCTGGTTCCGCATATGGAGCTGGCCGAGAAGATCGACAACAAGGACGCGACCGTCTGGACCATCACCCTGCGCAAAGACGTGACGTTCCACGATGGCAAGTCGCTGACCGCAGGCGACGTAGTGTTCTCGCTGTCGCGCCACAAAGACCCGGCCACCGGTTCCAAAGTGATGCCGCTGATGGCGCAGTTTTCCGAGATCAAGGCCACCGGCCCGCTGGAAGTGCAGATCACCCTCAGTTCGCCGAACGCCGAGCTGCCATCGATCCTCGCTGTTTCCCACCTGCTGATCGTGCCCGAAGGCACCACCGATTTCAGCAAAGGCATCGGCACCGGTCCGTTCAAGGTCAAGGAGTTCAACCCTGGCGTACGTTCGGTCAGCGTTCGTAACCCCAACTACTGGAAACCGGGCCTGCCCTACCTGGACGAAATCGAGTTCATCGCCATCGCCGACGAGCCATCGCGGGTCAATGCGCTGCTGTCCGGCGATGTGCACATGATCAACGAGGTCAACCCGCGCTCCACCAGCCGCATCGCCGCCAGTGCCAAGCACCGCGTGGTCGATGCGCCGTCCGGCAACTACACCGACCTGATCATTCGTCAGGACCAGATGCCGGGCAAGAGCCCCGAATTCACCGAAGCCATGAAGTACCTGCTGGACCGTGAACAGGTCAAATCAGCGGTCTTCCGTGGCTATGCCCGGGTCGGCAACGACCACCCGATTGCGCCCGGTTCGCGCTACTTCAATGCTGATCTGCCGCAACGCGCCTACGATCCCGAGAAGGCGAAGTTCCTGCTCAAGAAAGCCGGCATGGAAAAGATCACCATGGCCGTTGCTGCCTCACCTGCGGCCACCGGTTCCGTCGACATCGCCGTGCTGTTGCAGCAGTCGGCGAAGCAGGCCGGGCTGACGCTCAACGTCAACCGCCTGCCAAGCGACGGCTACTGGTCCAACCACTGGATGAAGCACCCGCTGAGCTTCGGCAACATCAACCCGCGCCCGAACGCCGACGTGATCTTCTCGCAGTTCTTCCAGTCCTCGGCACCCTGGAACGAATCGGGCTGGAAGAACGATCAGTTCGACCAGTTGCTGATGCTGGCCCGTGGTGAAACCGACGACGACAAGCGCGCCAAGATGTATGGCGACATGCAGACCCTGGTCAGCCAGAACTGCGGCATCGGCATCCCAGTGTTCATCAGCAACATCGACGGCGTGGACAAGCGTATCCAGGGCTATTCCAGCAATCCGCTGGGCGGTTTCATGGGCTACATGTTCAGTGAGCAGGTCTGGCTGGACGCGTGAAAGCGGCTGTGAATCGAGCGGGAGGATGCAGATGAATAGCAACACACTCGGGTTGATCCTGCAGCGCTTCGGCGCTGCGATCGTCACGCTGCTGATCGTGTCCATGGTGGTCTTCGCCATTACGGCGGTGCTGCCAGGGGACGCGGCGCAACAGGCTCTGGGGCAGTTCGCGACACCTGAACAGGTCGCGGCATTGCGTACAAAACTGGGGCTCGATCAACCGGGTGTGGTGCGTTACCTGCAATGGTTGATGAACCTGCTGGGCGGCAACTTCGGTGAGTCGGTATCCAACGCGATGCCGGTTTCCGATCTGATTGCCGGACGTTTCCCCAACACCCTGATGCTCGCCGCAACCACTGCACTTGTGTCGGTGCCGGTCGCCCTGATGCTGGGCATCGGCGCAGCCATGGGCCGGGGTGGACGGATCGACAGCGCCCTGAATTTCGTCACCCTGTCGCTGGTGGCGGTGCCGGAATTTCTGGTCGCCACGCTGGCAGTGCTGATCTTCGCCGTGAAACTGGGCTGGCTGTCGGCGCTGTCCTATGGCGGTGACGCCAGTACGCCGCTGCAATTTATCCGCACCTACGCGTTGCCGGTCATGACACTGTGCTGCGTGATCGTCGCCCAGATGGCGCGCATGACTCGCGCCGCTGTCATCGATCAGCTCGACAGCCCTTACGTCGAAATGGCCCGGCTCAAAGGCGTAAGCCCGGTGCGTATCGTGCTGCGACATGCCTTGCCCAACGCCATCGGGCCCATCGTCAACGCCGTGGCGTTGAGTCTTTCCTATCTGCTGGGCGGTGTAGTCATCGTCGAGACGATCTTCAACTACCCGGGCATTGCCAGCCTGATGGTCGATGCGGTGACCAACCGTGACATGGCGCTGGTTCAGGCCTGCACCATGCTGTTCTGCGCGGCTTACCTTGGGTTGGTGCTGCTGGCCGACCTGTGTGCAATTCTTTCCAACCCGAGGCTGAGAAACCAATGAACCCGATCATTGAGACATCTACGCCCGCCGTTCAAGTGCGTGCGCCTCGCAAGATCGCCTGGCTGGGTCTGGTGGGCGCTTCGGTCTGCTTCTTCTGGCTCATGATCGCGCTATTCGGCCCGTGGCTCGCGCCGCATCCGGTGGGTGAGGTGGTGTCCGACAACGTCTTCGAAAACATCAGCGCGGCGTTCCCGTTCGGTACCGATTACCTGGGCCGCGACATGCTCAGCCGCGTGCTGATCGGCGCGCGCTTCACGGTCGGTCTGGCGTTGATCTCCGCCGTATTGGCCAGCGGTATCGGCACCATGTGCGCGCTGCTGTCGGTGGTTGCGCCCAAATGGCTGGACGAAATCATCAGCCGCCTGATGGACGCGTTCATTTCGATTCCGAGCAAGATGCTTGCGCTGATCATGGTCTCTGCGTTTGGCTCGTCCGAAGTACTGCTGGTCTGTACGGCCGTGCTGAGCTACACGCCGGGCGCGTTTCGCATCGCCCGTAGTATGGCGGTGAACATCGAAGCGCTGGAGTACGTGCAGGTGGCGCGTACCCGTGGTGAAGGTCGTCTGTACATCGCCTGTCGCGAAATTCTGCCGAACATGCTCAACCCGGTACTGACGGATCTGGGCCTGCGTTTCGGCTTCATTGTGCTGTTGCTCAGCGGCATGAGCTTTCTCGGTCTTGGCGTGCAACCGCCCGACGCCGACCTCGGCTCGCTGGTGCGCGAAAACATCGGCGGGCTCAATCAGGGCGCGCCGGCCATCGTGATCCCTGCGCTGGCCATCGGCTCGCTGACCATCGGCGTAAATCTGTTTATCGACCGTTTGTCATCGCGGCGCAGCCGACGCTCGGGAGGGCACTGAGATGAGTCAATTGATTCGGGTGCAAGACCTGCGTGTGGTGGCCGACACCGACAAGGGTGAGCTGGAAATCGTCAAGGGCGTGAGCTTCGCGCTGGAGAAAGGCGAAGTGCTGGCGCTGATCGGCGAGTCCGGTTCCGGCAAGACCACGATCGCCCTGGCGCTGCTGGGCTATGCACGACGTGGCTGCAAGCTGGCCGGTGGCGTGGTTCAGGTGGGTGAGCACGACATGCTCAGCCTGCCGGAAAACCAGTTGCAAGGCTTGCGCGGCAATCGTGTTTCCTACGTCGCACAAAGTGCAGCGGCGGCCTTCAATCCGGCGAAAAAGCTGATTGATCAGGTGATCGAAGGCGCGCTGATTCATGGTCTGGGCAGTCGCTCGGACCTGCAGCGAAAAGCCGTCGACCTGTTTCGCGATCTCGCATTACCCAACCCCGAAACCATCGGCCAGCGCTATCCGCATCAGGTCTCGGGCGGTCAGTTGCAGCGGGTCATGGCGGCGATGGCACTGATCAGCGATCCCCTGCTGGTGATCCTCGACGAGCCGACCACTGCGCTGGACGTGACCACACAGATCGACGTGCTGCGGGCTTTCAAGCGCGTGGTACGGGATCGTGGCGCGACGGCCGTGTATGTCTCCCACGACCTGGCGGTCGTGGCGCAGATGGCCGATCAGATTGTCGTGCTCAATGGCGGCAAAATCATCGAGCAGGGCAGCACGGCTGCATTGCTTAAGGGGCCGGAAGACGAATACACGCGCAGCCTGCTCGCCGCCGCCCGGCCTGACGCGAAACTGTCGCCGGCCAGCGACATGGTCAAGGACAGCACGCTGCTGACCATCAAGGGCCTGACCGCAGGCTACGGCAAGAAGAACCTGCAAGGCATGCCGATGATCCGCGTGCTGGAAGACATCGATCTGACCATTCGCCGGGGTCAGGCCATCGGCGTGATTGGTGAATCCGGTTCGGGCAAATCGACCCTGGCCCGCGTGGTCGCCGGTCTGCTGGATCCTGCACAAGGCAGCCTGACGTTCGACGGTGCGCCGTTGTCCGGCGATTTGGCCGGGCGAACGAAAGAACAGTTCCGCCGCATCCAGATGGTGTTTCAGAACGCCGACACCGCGCTCAACCCGATGCACAACGTCAGCGCGATTCTGGCCCGCCCGCTGAAAATGTATTTCAACCTCAAGGGCAAGGCACTGCGTGATCGCATCCACGAGTTGATGGACCTGGTGCGTCTGCCGCGCGAACTGGCCGACCGGCGTCCCAACGAACTGTCGGGCGGCCAGAAGCAGCGCGTCAACCTGGCCCGTGCGCTTGCAGCCAAGCCGGACCTGATCCTGTGCGACGAAGTGACCTCGGCGCTGGATACCGTGGTCGGTGCCTGCATTCTCGAACTGCTTGGCGATCTGCGGCGCAAGCTGGGGGTTTCCTATCTGTTCATCAGCCATGACATCTCCACCGTGCGCGCGCTATGCGATGACATCGTGGTGATGTACAGCGGCCACAAGGTCGAAGAGGGCAGCCGTGACGCCTTCAGCCAGACGCCTTTTCATCCCTACACCGACCTGCTGGTGCATTCGGTGCCCGAGCTGCGCCAGGGCTGGCTGGAAGGCTGCGGCGTGACCAGCGGCAAGCTGCCGCCGATCAGCGCGCCATCGAATACGCCGGAGCTGTGCACTTTCCTCAATCGCTGCCCCGTGCGCATCGAAGGACTGTGCAACAAGACGGCACCGGGTCGTCGCGTCATCGCAGGCGGCAGCGAAATCCTCTGTCATCGCGACGGCGGTGAGTTGCAGGAACGTCAGAACGATCTGGACCCCGTCACCGTAGGAGCCTACGCATGAGTGGCCGTTTTGTAAGACTGGGCGAGCGTGATCGGCCGGTCGTCAAACTGATCGTCGACGGCGCACCTGTCGAAGCCTTGCAGGGCGACACCTTGATGGTGGCGCTGCTGACCGGGGGTACTGCCTTGCGCCAGTCCGAGTTCGACTCGGGACGTCGGGCCGGTTTCTGTCTGATGGGCGCCTGTCAGGATTGCTGGGTCTGGACCCGCAGCGGCGAGCGCCTGCGCGCCTGTTCCAACGAAGTCCGCGACGGGCTCGATATCGTCACCACCCAACCGGAGGCGAAATGGCCACTTCTCCACGGCTGATTGTCAGTCACACCGCCAGCCCGCGTGTGGTCATCGTCGGCGCCGGTCCTGCGGGCACCCGTTGCGCCGAAACATTGTTGGCCGCTGGCATCAAACCGATTCTGATCGATGAAAACCGGCGTGATGGCGGACAGATCTACCGCCGCCAGCCCGAAGGCTTCAAGCGCGACTACTCGGCGCTGTACGGCACCGAAGCGGCCAAGGCGCGCGACCTGCACGAAAGCTTCGACCGTCTGCGCAGCCAGATCGATTACCGCCCCGACACCCTGGCCTGGAACCTCACCGCAGGCCAGCTCTGCTGCGTCAGCAAGGGTGTGCACACGGTCGTGGAGTACGACGCGTTGATTCTTTGCGCGGGCGCCACCGACCGACTGATGCCGATCAAAGGTTGGCAACTTGCAGGAACGTACAGCTTGGGCGGCTCGCAGATCGCGCTCAAGTCTCAGTCCGTTTCCATCGGCAGCCGTGTAGTGTTCATGGGCAGCGGTCCGCTGCTGTATCTGGTCGCCAGCCAATACGTCAAAGCCGGTGCCGACGTGGCGGCCGTGCTCGACACCTCACCGTTCAGCAAACGCATCGGCGCGATGCCCAAATTGCTGGCGCGTCCAGGTTTGTTGTTCAACGGCATGAAGCTGCTGGCTCAGTTGTACAGCGCCGGGGTTCCGGTGCATCTGGGCATCAAGCCTGAAGAAATTCTGGGTGACGAGAAGGATGGCGTGACCGGCGTGCGCGTGAGGCTCGCCAACGGCAACGCCCTGACAGTCGACTGCGATGCGCTGGCGCTGGGTTACCACCTGCGACCTGAAACCCAGTTGGCTGATCTGGCCGGCTGCGGCCTGCGTTTCGACGAAGCGTCCGGGCAATGGGTGCTGGCCGTGGACGACGACGGCCGCACCTCTGTCGCGGGTGTCTATGCCGCAGGCGATGGCGCAAAAATTCGCGGTGCCGATGCGGCCGAACAGGCAGGGCGTCTCGCCGCGCTGACCTTGCTGAGTGACCTGGGCAAGCCTGTGGATAACCAGCATGTGGATAACCTGCGGCAGAATCTTGAGGTCATGGATCGCTTCCGTGTCGGGCTGATGGAAGCCTTTCCCTGGCCGTCTGCGCAGGCGAAGGCGCTGCCTGATGAAGCCATTATCTGTCGCTGCGAAATGATCAGCGCGGGCGAACTGCGCGGCGTAGTGCGTGAAAAAGGCGCCTGTGAAGTCAACCGCGCCAAGGCTTTCAGCCGGGTCGGCATGGGTCGCTGCCAAGGGCGTTATTGCTCGCAGGCCGGAGCCGAAGTGATCGCTGCCGAATCCGGCGTGCCGGTCGAGCAGGTCGGCCGCCAGCGCGGGCAGGCACCGGTCAAACCATTGTCGATGATGACAGACGAGGTGGTGTCATGAAGCAGCCCAAGGTCGATGTACTGATTGTCGGCGGCGGCGTGATGGGCGCGGCGTCTTCGTTCTTTCTGCGTCAGCGCGGCAAGTCGGTGACGCTGCTGGAGCGCGACGTGGTCGGCCAGTACGCCAGCGGCGTCAACTTCGGCAACGTGCGCCGTCAGGGTCGTCATCTGGATCAACTGGAGCTGGCCAACCGTTCCTTTGCGCTGTGGAAGCGCCTGCCGCAGCTGATCGGTGAAGACCTGGAATTTCTGCCCAGTGGCCACATGCGCGTCTGCTACCGCGAAGACGAAATTCCTGAGCTCGAAGCCTACGCGGCTGCCCCCGAAGCGCGTGAGCTGGACCTGCAAGTACTTCAGGGCAAAGCGCTGCACGAGCGTTTTCCGTTTCTGGGGCCGGACGTAAAAGGCGGCTCCTACGCGCCACACGACGGCCACGCCAACCCGCGTCTCGCCGCACCTGCCTGGGCGCGTGCTGCGATACGTGCCGGCGCTCGGATCGAAGAGCGCACTGAAGTGCTGCACGTCGAAAAGGTCGGCAAGGAATTTCAGGTGACGACCACCGATGGCCGAATCTTCACCGCTGATCAATTATTGATCACCGCCGGTGCCTGGGGCGAAAAGCTGTCGTCGCAGTTCGGCGAGCCGGTGCCACTGGAAACCTTCGGCCCGCAAATGTCGGTCACCGAGCCTGTGCCTTACGCGCTGCCGACGGTGATTGGCGTGTTCACCAAGATCCCCCACGAAGTGGTGTATTTCCGCCAGATCGCGCGCGGCAACATCGTCATTGGTGGTGGCGTACGCACCAGGCCTGACATGGTCAACCGTCGCGCGTATTTCGATCCCAACAGCCTCATCAATCACATGCAACAGATGCGTCGCCTGCTGCCCGGCGTCGGCAACCTGAACATCATCCGCGTGTGGAGCGGCATCGAAAGCTACACGCCGGACTCATTGCCGATCATGGGCCCCAGCGGCAAGGTCGATGGCCTGTACTACGCCTTCGGCTTCTGCGGCCACGGTTTCCAGCTCGGCCCGGGCGTGGGCGATGTCATGGCCGAACTGATCAGCACCGGCACCACCAGCACGCTGATCAGTCCGTTCGATATCCGCCGTTTTGCCGCCTTCTCAGAACTTGCGAGTAAAGCCTCATGACACCGCGTGCGCTGGACATCTTCAAACGTCTGATTGCCTTCGAAACCGTGTCGTCGGAGCCGAACATGGCGCTGATCGACTACGTTCGCGACCTGCTGGCAACCAAGGGCATCGAGTCGCTGATCGTCAAGGACGAGACCGGCAAGAAAGCCAATCTGTTCGCCAGCACCGGCCCGCGCGAGCAGCCCGGTGTGTTGCTCTCCGGGCACACAGACGTCGTGCCCGCCGCAGGGCAGGCGTGGACGATGCCACCGTTTCAGGCCACGCTGCGTGACGGGCGCATCTATGGACGCGGCACCTGCGACATGAAAGGCTTCATCGCGCTGGCCATCGACGCCATGCTCGATGCCGCTGACATGACCCTGACGCGACCGCTGCAACTGGCCCTGTCCCACGACGAAGAAATCGGCTGTGTCGGCGTGCGGCGCCTGCTGGACGTGCTTCATCTGGCACCTGTGCGCCCGTTTCTGTGTGTGGTGGGCGAGCCGACGCTGATGCAGTTCGCGGTCGGTCACAAGGGCAAGAGTTCGTACCGGACTTACTGCCGGGGTCAGGAAGCGCATTCCTCGCTGGCACCGCGTGCGGTCAACGCCATTCACCTGGCCAGCGACTTCATTGCCGAACTGCGCAAGAGCCAGAAACAGGTCGAGCAGCAGGGCGTGCGTGACGACGGCTACGACATTCCGTACAGCACCGTCCACATCGGCCGTATCGATGGCGGCAAGGCGTTGAACATCGTGCCCAACCTCTGCACCCTTGAGTTCGAATACCGCAATCTGCCGGGCGATGATCCGGACCAATTGCTGGAGCAGTTGCGTGAGCGTGCCGAAGTGCTGGTGCGTGAAGCCAGGCAGCTGTCCGGCGTGGCAGCCATCGACATCGAAATCATGAACGAATACCCGGCGCTGGAGACCCATCCCAGCGTTGAAGCCGTGCGCATGCTGCACGCCTTCGCCGAACCCGGCACGCAGCACATCAAGGTCTCGTACGGCACCGAAGGCGGCCTGTTCGCCGGTCGCCTCAACGTGCCGGTGGTGGTCTGCGGGCCGGGTTCCATCGAGCAGGCGCACAAGCCTGACGAGTTCATTGAAGAAAGCCAGATGAATGCAGGCGAGCGTTTTCTGCAAAGTCTGCTGCGCTCGCTGAAGCAGTAGAGGCTGCCGTGCGGGCGCGAAATTCAGCAGCGTTTGCCGCCCGCATTCCTTGCTTTCAGCATCCTGGACTGTGGTGGCTGCTTAGACTGGCAGTCATCCCGGAACAGGACTCGACCGACCATGCTCAAGAACCATTTGAAAGACCCCAGCCTGCTGGTAGAACGCGCCTACGTCGATGGGCAGTGGATCGTGGCCGACGATGGCGCGACCCTGGACATTACCGACCCGGCCACCGGCGACGTCATCGCCCAGGTTCCGGCCCTGCAAGGCGCTGAGACCCGTCGCGCCATTGAAGCTGCTGACCGCGCATGGCCTGCCTGGCGCGCGCGCCCGGCCGCCGAGCGTGCAGCGTTGCTGGAGCGCTGGCATCAGGCGATGCTGGAAAACGTCGAAGACCTGGCGCTGATCATGACCCTTGAGCAGGGCAAGCCGCTTAACGAGTCCCGTGGAGAAATCCGCTACGGCGCCAGCTTCGTCAAATGGTTCGCCGAAGAAGCACGTCGCTCGTATGGTGAAACCATTCCTGCGCCGAGCGCTGATCGCCGACTGATGACGCTCAAGCAGCCAGTCGGCGTTTGCGCTGCCATCACGCCGTGGAATTTCCCCAACGCGATGATCACCCGCAAGTGCGCCCCAGCCCTCGCGGCAGGCTGCCCGATCATCGTCAAACCCTCCGACCTCACGCCGCTGTCGGCCTTGGCACTGGCGGTACTGGCCGAGCGTGTCGGCATTCCGGCAGGCGTGTTCAACGTCATCACCGGCATGCCAGCTGGCATCGGTGAAGAACTGACCGGCAACCCGATGGTGCGCAAGATTTCCTTCACTGGCTCTACCGCTGTGGGCCGTCTGCTGATGCGCCAGAGCGCCGAGCACATCAAGCGTCTGAGTCTGGAACTGGGCGGCAACGCGCCGTTCATTGTGTTCGACGATGCCGATCTGGAGCAGGCCGTCACCGGCATCATGCTCAGCAAGTTTCGCAACGCCGGACAGACCTGCGTATGCGCCAACCGCATTCTGGTGCAGGACGGCATCTACGACCGTTTCGCCGCGCGCTTGGTTGAAGAAGTCGCCAAACTCAAGGTCGGCAACGGTCTGGAAGACGGCGTCACCATCGGCCCGCTGATCAACCCGGCAGCGGTCAGCAAAGTCGCTCGGCACATCGACGATGCCCTGAGCCAGGGTGCGAAACTGCTGTACGGCGGCATGCCGGACGGCGACAGCCAGTTCGTCCAGCCGACGGTGCTGGGCGATACCCACGCAGGCATGCTGCTGGCCAACGAAGAAACCTTCGGCCCGGTCGCGCCGCTGATGCGCTTCACCGACGAGGCCCAGGCGCTGGCGCTGGCCAATGCCACGCCTTACGGCCTGGGCGCGTATTACTTCACCCAGGACCTGCGTCGTTCATGGCGCTTCGGCGAGGCGCTGGAGTTCGGCATGGTCGGCCTCAACACCGGCATCATCTCGATGGAAGTCGCGCCGTTTGGCGGGGTCAAACAGTCGGGCCTCGGTCGCGAAGGCTCCAGCTACGGTCTGGATGAGTATCTGGAGGTGAAGGCGTTTCACGTCGGCGGGCTTTGAGGCGCGTCTGAATAAGTCTTCCGGCACAACGAAAAACGCCGCAGCGCTCAAAGAGCCTGCGGCGTTTTTTATTGCTCAGCCTTAATCAGACTGTATGCAGGTACCAGTTGTACTCGAGGTCGGAGATGGAGTGTTCGAACTCTTCCAGCTCGCTCTCTTTACAGGCCACGAAGATATCGATGTATTTCGGGTCGATGTACTTGGCCATGACCGCACTGTCATCCAGCTCGCGCAGGGCATCACGCAGGTTGTTCGGCAGGCTCTGCTCATGCTGCTCGTAGGAGTTGCCTTCCACCGGCGCGCCTGGCTCGATCTTGTTGACGAGGCCGTGGTGCACGCCTGCCAGCACGGAAGCCATGAGCAGATACGGGTTGGCATCGGCACCGGCCACGCGGTGTTCGATACGCACGGCATCGGCGGTGCCGGTTGGAACCCGGATGGCAACCGTACGGTTGTCCAGGCCCCAGGTCGGCGAGTTGGGCACGTAGAACTGGGCACCGAACCGGCGGTACGAGTTGACGTTCGGGCACAGGAACGCCATCTGCGCCGGCAGGGTCTCGAGCACACCGCCGATCGCATGACGTAATGCGGCGTTCTGCTCGGGATCCTCGCTGGTGAAGATATTCTTGCCATCGCGATCCAGGATCGAGATGTGGACGTGCAGACCATTACCTGCCTGACCCGGATAGGGCTTGGCCATGAAGGTCGTGTCCATTTCGTGGTCGTAGGCGATGTTCTTGATCAGACGCTTGAGCAGTACGGCGTAGTCGCACGCCTTGATGGCGTCGGCCACGTGGTGCAGGTTGACTTCGAACTGGGCCGGGGCGCTTTCCTTGACGATTGCGTCAGCCGGAATGCCTTGCTCTTTCGCACCTTCCAGAATGTCCTGGAGGCAGTCGACGTATTCGTCGAGGTCGTCGATCAGGTAAACCTGGGTCGAATGAGGGCGTTTGCCGGAGATCGGCGAGCGCGGCGGTTGTGGACGGCCGTTCACGTTCTCCTGGTCGATCAGGTAGAACTCCAGCTCGAATGCGGCGCAGATGGTCAGGCCCATTTCGTCGAACTTGGCGACGACCTGGCGCAGCACTTCACGCGGGTCGGCGAAGAACGGGTCGCCTTCGAGTTCGTGCATGGTCATCAGCAATTGCGCGGTAGGGCGCTTTTGCCATGGCTCGTTGCACAGGGTATCGGGGATTGGATAGCAGATTCGGTCAGCATCGCCGATGTCCAGGCCCAGGCCGGTGCTTTCCACCGTGGAGCCATTGATATCCAGAGCAAATAAAGAGGCTGGCAGGTTGATGCCTTTCTCGTAAACCTTATGGAGGCTGGTGCGTTCGATGCGTTTACCACGCACCACACCATTCATATCTGCAATCAGAAGGTCAACGTACAGAACCTCAGGATGTTCCTTAAGGAACGCGTTCGCTTCATTAAGCTGAACGGCACGCGGGGGTACCGACATGATGCAACACCTTTGTTGTTAAAAATATCAATCATCAATGATTACGGGTCTCAGTCAATCCGAAAGCCATGATGAAGTCAATAGAGCCTTTATGTGCCCTAAAACTGCTCCAAAAAGCCTTTTTTGCTGCTATTTGGGGCGTTTTTTTGGGCCTTCGGCTGTCCTGGAATATGCGCCAGAGCGGCCTGTCTTCTATTTTTAACGGATTGTTGTATAAAAAAATGAACAAGGCTAAGCTCGATCGCAACCCATAAAGCAATAATACCGGGGGGTCAATGCTGCGCCTTCCCTTGACCGGCATGACCAGGTCCAATCCGCAGAACGGTCATCATGCCTGTGATATCAGTGCTCATGGTGCGCCATCGCTGATGATGAGGGCACCCGGACTGCCATTGCGCGTTACCCGTTTCATTCTCAATGCTGGACACTACCACTATAGCGGCCTCGTCAGTGTGACGGCGGCTGTGTGGAATTGTGCCCGTGCAGGTGTCACCTTACGCCTTCTTGGCTCCTTAAACGAGTTGTACACCATGACGCCGATGCGTCGAAAAAACGCCTGATCGCGATCAGGACACCAAAACCCTGAGGTATTTATGAGTACCAACCTCGACCAGCTCACCGATTGGTTGAAAGAACACAAGATTACCGAAGTCGAATGCATGATGTCCGACCTCACCGGGATCACTCGCGGCAAGATCTCCCCGACCAACAAATTCATCGCTGAAAAAGGCATGCGTCTGCCTGAAAGCGTGTTGTTGCAGACGGTGACCGGCGACTACGTAGAAGACGATATCTACTACGAGCTGCTGGACCCGGCCGACATCGACATGATCTGCCGCCCCGACCAGAACGCGGTGTATCTGGTGCCCTGGGCCATCGAGCCCACTGCGCAGGTGATTCACGACACCTACGACAAGCAGGGCAACCCCATTGAGCTGTCCCCGCGCAACGTCCTCAAGAAAGTCCTCAAACTCTACGCCGACCAAGGCTGGCAGCCGATCGTGGCGCCGGAGATGGAGTTCTATCTGACCAAGCGTAGCGACGACCCGGACTATCCGCTGCAGCCTCCGGTCGGCCGCTCGGGACGCCCGGAAACCGGCCGCCAGTCGTTCTCTATCGAGGCGGCCAACGAATTCGATCCGCTGTTCGAGGACGTCTACGACTGGTGCGAGCTGCAGAACCTGGATCTGGACACGCTGATCCACGAAGACGGCACGGCGCAGATGGAGATCAACTTCCGTCACGGCGATGCCCTGTCGCTGGCCGACCAGATTCTGGTGTTCAAGCGCACCATGCGCGAGGCCGCACTCAAGCATGACGTCGCTGCAACCTTCATGGCCAAGCCCATGACCGGCGAGCCCGGCAGCGCCATGCACCTGCACCAGAGCATCATCGACATCGAGACCGGCCAGAACATCTTCTCCAACGAAGACGGGACGATGAGCGAGCTGTTCCTCAACCACGTCGGCGGTCTGCAGAAATTCATTCCTGAGCTGCTGCCGCTGTTCGCGCCCAACGTGAACTCGTTCCGGCGCTTTCTGCCGGACACTTCCGCGCCGGTGAACGTGGAATGGGGCGAAGAGAACCGCACCGTCGGCCTGCGTGTGCCGGATGCCGGGCCGCAGAATCGCCGGGTGGAAAACCGCCTGCCGGGCGCCGACGCCAACCCGTACCTGGCCATTGCCGCCAGCCTGCTGTGCGGCTTCATCGGCATGGTCGAAGGCATCAACCCGAGCGCGCCGGTGGTGGGCCGTGGTTACGAGCGCCGCAACCTGCGCCTGCCTCTAACCATTGAGGATGCGCTGGAGCGGATGGAAAACAGCAAGACCATCGAAAAGTACCTGGGCAAGAAATTCATCATGGGCTACGTCGCGGTCAAGCGCGCCGAGCATGAGAATTTCAAGCGCGTGATCAGCTCTTGGGAGCGTGAGTTCCTGCTGTTCGCCGTCTGACCCGGCAGGGCGTCGCTGCAGTTAGACGGCGACGTCCCGCTTACTGACCTGATTAAAAGGAAGTGCTGCATGAGTGCCAACCACAATCCGCAAACCCTCGAATGGCAAGCCTTGAGCAGCGAGCATCACCTGGCACCGTTCAGCGACTACAAACAACTGAAAGAGAAAGGCCCGCGCATCATTACTCGCGCCGACGGCGTCTATCTGTGGGACAGCGAAGGCAATCGCATTCTGGACGGCATGTCCGGCCTGTGGTGCGTGGCCATCGGCTACGGCCGCGAAGAGCTGGCCGATGCCGCCAGCAAGCAGATGCGCGAGCTGCCTTATTACAACCTGTTCTTCCAGACTGCCCACCCGCCTGTGCTGGAGCTGGCCAAGGCGATTTCTGACATCGCGCCTGAGGGCATGAACCACGTGTTCTTCACCGGCTCCGGTTCCGAAGGCAACGACACCATGCTGCGTATGGTCCGTCATTACTGGGCGCTCAAGGGCCAGCCGAACAAGAAGACCATCATCAGCCGCATCAACGGCTATCACGGCTCCACCGTCGCGGGCGCGAGCCTGGGCGGCATGACCTACATGCACGAGCAGGGCGATCTGCCGATTCCGGGCATTGCCCACATCCCGCAGCCGTACTGGTTTGGCGAGGGCGGTGACATGACGCCGGATGAGTTCGGCGTGTGGGCAGCCGAGCAGCTGGAAAAGAAGATTCTCGAACTGGGCGTCGACAATGTCGGCGCGTTCATCGCCGAGCCGATTCAGGGCGCGGGTGGCGTCATCGTGCCGCCTGACACCTACTGGCCGAAGATCAAGGAGATCCTTTCGCGCTACGACATCCTGTTCGTCGCCGATGAAGTGATCTGTGGTTTCGGACGCACCAGTGAGTGGTTCGGTAGCGATTTCTACGGCCTCAAGCCGGACATGATGACCATCGCCAAAGGCCTGACCTCAGGCTACGTGCCCATGGGCGGTCTGGTGGTGCGCAACGAAATCGTGGCTGTGCTCAATGAAGGCGGCGATTTCAACCACGGTTTCACCTATTCGGGTCATCCGGTGGCCGCCGCCGTGGCGCTGGAGAACATTCGTATCCTGCGCGAAGAAAAGATCGTCGAACGGGTCAAGTCTGAAACGGCACCATATTTGCAAAAGCGTCTGCGTGAGTTGAGTGATCATCCACTGGTGGGCGAGGTCCGTGGCGTGGGGCTGCTGGGCGCCATTGAGCTGGTCAGGAACAAGGCAACCCGCGCGCGTTACACCGACAGGGGCGCAGGCATGATCTGCCGAACCTTCTGCTTCGATAATGGCCTGATCATGCGGGCTGTGGGCGATACCATGATCATCGCGCCGCCACTGGTGATCACGTTCGAGCAGATTGATGAGCTGGTCGAGAAGGCTCGCAAGTGTCTGGACCTGACCCTGGCGGCACTGGAAGGGTAAGAGATTGTTATCCGGTGCAGCGTTTGCACTGAGCACACCGGATTGTGGGAGGCGGCTTGCCGGCGAAGCGTCCGTTCAGACAATGATAAGGCGTCTGGAAAAACGCATCGCCGGCAAGCCGCCTCCCACAGGAAAAAGCGTTTCTTCAGCGGGACAAGGGCTGTTCGACAGGTGTCGGCTTGAAAGCCTGCCCATGAACTTGCCAGACTAATGGCTACAAGCCGCTAATCTAATCGGTCAGTGATAAAAAACATTGGAGCTACGCATGAAAAAATTTGGCAAGACCCTTCTCGCCCTGTCCATGATGGGCGTCGCGGCCACCGCTGCGCAGGCCGATGACAAAGTGCTGCACGTCTATAACTGGTCCGATTACATCGCGCCGGACACCGTTGCCAAGTTCGAGAAGGAATCGGGCATCAAGGTCGTCTACGACGTGTTCGACAGCAACGAGACGCTCGAAGCCAAATTGCTGGCCGGCAAGTCCGGTTACGACATCGTGGTCCCGTCCAACAACTTCCTCGCCAAGCAGATCAAGGCTGGCGTCTATCAGGAACTGGACAAGTCCAAACTGCCTGACTGGAAAAACCTGAACGAATCGCTGCTCAAGGCGGTGTCGGTCAGCGACCCGGGCAACAAGCACGCCTTCCCGTACATGTGGGGCTCGATCGGCATCGGTATCAACCCGGAAAAGGTCAAGGCTGCGCTGGGTGCCGATGCACCGGTCAATTCCTGGGACCTGCTGTTCAAGCCCGAGAACGCGGCCAAGCTGAAGTCGTGCGGCATCAGCTTCCTCGATTCGCCGACCGAAATGCTGCCGATTGCCCTGCATTACCTGGGTTACCCGACCGATTCGCAGGACAAGAAGCAACTGGCCGAAGCCGAAGCCCTGTTCATGAAGATCCGTCCTTCGATCGGCTATTTCCACTCGTCCAAGTACATTTCGGACCTGGCCAACGGCAACATCTGCGTCGCAGTGGGCTACTCGGGTGATATCTACCAGGCCAAATCCCGTGCTGAAGAAGCAGGCGGCAAGGTCAAGGTTGCCTACAACATTCCGAAGGAAGGTGCTGGCAGCTTCTACGACATGGTCGCCATTCCCAAGGATGCCGAAAACGTCGAAGGTGCCTACAAGTTCATGACCTTCCTGATGAAGCCGGAAATCATGGCCGAGATCACCAACGCGGTGCGTTTCCCGAACGGCAACGCAGCGGCCACGCCTCTGGTCGACAAGGCCATCACCAGCGATCCGGGCGTCTACCCGCCTGCTGACGTACAGGCCAAACTGTATGCCATTGCGGATCTGCCTGCCGCGACTCAGCGGATCATGACCCGCAGCTGGACCAAGATCAAATCAGGTAAATAAGCCTGTCATGAAACCTGTGGAAGCTGCGTAGCCCTCGGCGCGCAGCTTCCAACAGACAGGAAAATTGCCGAAAACTTTGCTGGTTGGACTCATAGACGGTAAGTTGCGCGCCGGTTTTGTCGTCCGGATGCCATCCGGCTTTCAGGCCTCTCTGTTAAAAGGATTCATGTTGTGTCTATTTCTAATCTTTCCAAAGCCTTGCTGGTGACCGCCGGGCTGACACTGGCAGCCAGTGCTCAGGCCGAATCCACCGTGCATATTTATAACTGGTCCGATTACATCGGCAAGACCACGCTGGCCGACTTCGAAGCCGCGACGGGCATCAAACCGATGTACGACGTGTTCGATTCCAACGAAACCCTGGAAGCCAAGCTGTTGGCCGGTCGCACCGGCTATGACGTAGTCGTGCCGTCCAACCATTTCCTCGGCAAGCAGATCAAGGCGGGCGCTTTCCAGAAGCTCGACAAGTCGCTGCTGCCTAACTACAAGAACCTCGACCCGGCGCTGCTCAAGCGTCTGGAGAAGAACGATCCCGGTAACCAGTACGCCGTGCCTTACCTGTGGGGCACCAACGGCATCGGTTACAACGTCGAGAAGGTCAAGGCAGCGTTGGGCGTCGACAAGATTGACTCCTGGTCGGTGCTGTTCGAACCGGAGAACATCAAGAAGCTGTCCAGCTGCGGTGTAGCGTTCCTCGACTCTGCGGACGAGATGCTGCCGGCCATGCTCAACTACCTTGGGCTTGATCCCAACAGCACCAAGGAAGCCGATTACAAGAAGGCCGAAGCCAAACTCATGGCGATTCGTCCTTACGTGACCTACTTCCATTCCTCCAAATACATCACGGACCTGGCCAACGGCGACATCTGCGTCGCGGCCGGTTTCTCGGGCGATGTGTTCCAGGCCAAGGCCCGCGCCGAAGAAGCAGGCAAAGGCGTGAAGCTTGCGTACAGCATCCCGAAAGAGGGCGGCAACCTGTGGTTCGACATGCTGGCGATTCCGGCTGACTCGAAAAACGTCAAGGCCGCCAGCGCGTTCATCAACTACCTGCTCGATCCCAAGGTGATCGCTCAGGTCAGCGATGAAGTCGGCTACGCCAACCCCAACCCGGCCTCGGGTGAGTTCATGGATCAGGCGATCCGCACCGACGAAGCGGTCTATCCGCCGCAGGAAGTGCTGGACCGGTTGTTCGTGAACAGCGAGTTGCCACCCAAGGTGCAACGTCTGATGACCCGCAGCTGGACCAAGGTCAAGTCGGGCAAATAACAATCCAGCGCCCGGCCGTTTTGGCCGGGCTGCCTATCATGTTGGGAGTTTCACCCATGGCAGTTGCCTCCGGCGCCTACAAGAAAGCCCTCGAAGGCGGTCAGCAACCCAAACAGGTGCTGGTCAAGATCGATCGCGTCACGAAAAAATTCGACGAGACGATTGCTGTGGACGACGTGTCCCTGCAAATCAACAAGGGTGAGATCTTCGCCCTGCTCGGCGGATCGGGCTCCGGCAAGTCCACACTGCTGCGCATGCTGGCAGGTTTCGAGCGTCCGACCGAGGGTCGCATCTACCTCGACGGCGTCGACATCACCGACATGCCGCCGTACGAACGTCCGATCAACATGATGTTCCAGTCTTATGCGCTGTTTCCGCACATGACCGTGGCTGACAACATTGCCTTCGGGCTCAAGCAGGACAGGCTGGCCAAGTCGGAAATCGATGCCCGCGTGGCCGAAATGCTCAAGCTGGTGCAGATGACCCAGTACGCCAAGCGCAAGCCGCATCAGCTTTCGGGTGGTCAGCGTCAGCGTGTCGCCCTGGCCCGCTCGCTGGCCAAGAAGCCCAAACTGCTGCTGCTCGATGAGCCCATGGGCGCGCTGGACAAGAAACTGCGTTCGCAGATGCAGCTGGAGCTGGTGGAAATCATCGAGCGCGTGGGTGTGACCTGCGTGATGGTGACTCACGATCAGGAAGAGGCCATGACCATGG